>OKWK01000046.1_pt1 | contig 199931 bp, 170 predicted proteins | sample 1607181 | NCBI WGS metagenome assembly OKWK01 (sample SAMN07501053, study PRJEB24779) | human gut metagenome | isolation source: stool | host: human infant | place: USA: Pittsburgh, PA
GCTGGCATGGCTCAATTGGCAGAGCAGCTGACTTGTAATCAGCAGGTTGTAGGTTCAAGTCCTATTGCCAGCTCCATATATGGAGGAGTTCCCGAGTGGCCAAAGGGGGCAGACTGTAAATCTGTTGCGATTTGCTTCGATGGTTCGAATCCGTCCTCCTCCACCAAACATCTTTACTATAAGTAAAGATGTTTTTATTTTGTATGTATATAAATTGTTAATATCATAATTGTTATATTGACATGTATTTTTTTATATGATATCATTTTTAGTAAATAATAAAAAGAACTCTTATCAAGAGAGGTGGAGGGAAAAGGGCCCTATGAAACCCGGCAACCAGTGATATTCACTACGGTGCCAATTCCTGCAGTAGTATCTGCAAGATAAGAGAGAGTAGTTAGATTATAACCTCTTCTTATTGAAGAGGTTTTATTTTTTAGGAAGAATTGGTAATAGGAGGAGTTAATGTGAGAAAATTATTTACATCTGAATCAGTAACAGAAGGGCATCCTGATAAAATATGTGATCAAATTTCAGATGCAGTTTTAGATGCTATATTAGATAAAGATCCTAATGGGAGAGTTGCTTGTGAAACAGCAGTTACAACAGGAATGGTAATGGTAATGGGAGAAATATCAACAAAATGTTATGTTGATATACCAAAACTAGTTAGAGAAACTATAAGAGAAATAGGATATGATAGAGCTAAATATGGATTTGATTGTGATACTTGTTCTGTAATAACATCAATAGATGAACAATCAGTAGATATAGCTATGGGTGTTGATGAAGCTTTAGAATCTAAAAAAGGTGAAATGGATAAATTAGAAGCTATAGGTGCAGGAGATCAAGGTATGATGTTTGGTTTTGCTACAAATGAAACTAAGGAATATATGCCAATGCCTATAGAAATGTCTCATAAACTATCAAGAAGATTATCAGAAGTAAGAAAAAATGGTACATTACCATATTTAAGACCGGATGGTAAAACTCAAGTAACTGTAGAATACGAAGATGGAAAACCTGTAAGAATAGATGCTATAGTTATTTCAACACAACATGGTCCAGAAGTATCTTTAGAACAAATAGAAAAAGATATTAAAGAACACGTTATAAAAGTTATAGTTCCATCAGAATTATTAGATGAAAATACTAAATATTTCATAAATCCAACAGGAAGATTTGTAATCGGTGGTCCTCAAGGAGATTCTGGGTTAACAGGAAGAAAAATAATAGTTGATACTTATGGTGGATATGGAAGACATGGCGGTGGTGCATTTTCAGGAAAAGATCCAACAAAAGTAGACAGATCTGCTGCATATGCTGCAAGATGGGTAGCTAAAAATTTAGTTGCTGCAGGAGTTGCTGATAAGTTAGAAATTCAACTAGCTTATGCTATAGGAGTAGCTAAGCCAGTATCTATTTCTGTTGATACATTTGGAACAGGTAAAATTACTGATGAAGAAATAGTTTCAATAGTAAATAAAGTATTTGATTTAAGACCTGGTGCTATAATAAGGGATCTAGACTTAAAAAAACCTATATATAAACAAGTAGCTGCTTATGGACATTTTGGAAGAATGGATATAGATGTACCATGGGAGAGATTAGACAAGGTAGAGGAAATAAAAAAGTATATAAGTTAATGTAAACATAAAAAAAGAGTGGGCATAATATATACCCATTCTTTTTTATTTTTTTAATAATAATATGATATAATTGTTGTGAATGATAGAGTTAAAAACTATAGTATTTACAATACTTACAAATGTAAATACTATAGACAATAGCTGTGGAATGAAAAGGATTAGGAGAGATTTTTATGCAGGAAGTACAGGGATTTATAGAGGATATACTTTTTAAAAACGATGAAAATGGATATGTAGTGGCAAAAATAAGAAATGAAAAAGAGGTTGTAACTATAGTAGGATGTATGCCGTACATAACAGAAGGACAAAATTTAAAATTAAAAGGCAATTGGGTTATTCATCCTCAATTTGGTAACCAGTTTAAGGTAGAAATATGTGAAGAAGTAGTTCCAAATACTTTAGCCGGTATAGAAAGATATTTATCCTCAGGAATTATAGCAGGTATAGGCCCAGTAACTGCAAAAAAAATTGTAGAAAAATTTGGAGAAGAAACATTAAATATACTAGATAATAATATAGAGAGATTAACGGAAATAGAAGGAATAGGTAAGAAAAAAATTGAAACCATATGTGAATCATATATAAAGCAAAATGAAGTACGAAATATAATGATGTTTTTTCAAAATTATGGAGTTACACCTAATCAATGCATGAAAGTTTATAAAAGATTTGGAGAGAATTCTATATCAATAGTTAAAGAAAATCCATATATACTTACAGATGAGATAAGAGGAATAGGATTTAAAACTGCAGATAAAATAGCTAGAAGTTTAGGAATAGCAACTAATTCACCTTTTAGGATTCAAAGCGGGATAAATTACATAATAAATGGATTTTGTAGCTTAGGAAATACTTATATGCCTTTAGATAAACTAATAAGTGAAGCTATAGATATATTAGGTGTAAAAAAAGAAGAAATACATGAAAATATATATAATAGTATGGCAGAAAATAAATTAAAAATAGAAAAGATAAAAGAAGAGGTTTGCGTTTTTACCCTACCTTATTATTATTGCGAATTAGGGGTTACAAAAAAAATACTTACTTTATCCTTATCACAATTTGATGATTTAAATATAAATATAGAAGATGAAATTTTAAATTTTGAAAAAAATAATAATATAAAATTTCATCATTCTCAAAGGGAAGCAATAAAAGGTGCTTTAGAAAATGGAGTGGAAATAATAACAGGAGGACCAGGTACTGGAAAGACTACTATAATTAATTGTATAACGGAAATATTTGAAAAAGCTAATATGAGAGTGTTTATGGCAGCCCCTACAGGAAGAGCGGCAAAAAGAATGTCTGAAACTACAGGTAGAGAAGCTAAAACAATACATAGAATGTTAGAAATGGGTGTATCAGGGGATGATACAGAAGAAGTATTTTCTAAAGGAGAAGAAACACCTTTAGAATGTGATGTAGTAATAATAGACGAAGCTTCCATGATAGATATAATATTAATGAATACACTTTTAAAGGCTATAACTTTAGGTACAAGAATAATAATAGTTGGAGATGTGGATCAACTTCCTTCAGTAGGTCCAGGAAATGTATTAAGAGATTTAATAGAAAGTAAATGTGTAAAAGTAGTTAGATTAAAAGAGATATTTAGACAATCTAAAGAAAGTATGATTATAGTAAATGCCCATAGAATAAATGATGGAGATATGCCAGTACTAAATAAAAAGGGTAAAGATTTTTATTTTATAGAATGTGATGAACATAAAAAAATAGTTAATACATTACTAGAACTTTCAAGTAGAAGATTACCTAAATTTAATAAGAGTTGGGATAAAATTCAGGATATACAAATACTATCGCCTATGAGAAAAGGAATATTAGGAGTTTCTAATTTAAATAAGGAATTACAGGCTGTCTTAAATCCTAAAAATGATTCGAAAAAAGAAATTGAATTTAAGGACTATATATTTAGAGTAGGGGATAAAGTTATGCAAAATAAAAATAACTATTCTTTAAAATGGACTAGAGTAGATGGTTATGGAGAAGCAGAAGGATTAGGAATATTTAATGGTGATGTAGGATATATAGAAGATATAGATGAAGAAAAAGAAACTATTCAAGTTTTATTTGATAATGAAAGAAGAGTAGTATACGAAAACTTATATTTTGATGAAATAGATTTAGCTTATGCTGTAACTATTCATAAAAGTCAAGGGAGTGAATTTCCAGTAGTAATTATGCCAGTTTTTCAAGGACCACCACTTTTAATGAATAGAAATTTATTATACACAGGAATAACGAGAGCTAAAAAGCTTGTTGTTTTAGTAGGATCTTTAAAAGCTATCAAATCTATGGTGCAAAATGATAAAATTTTTGAAAGATATTCTTTGTTAAAGTGGCGTATTAGTAATGTTTTAGATACTGAAATTATAGATGGGGAATAATATATTATATAAAGGGTGAAACTGTATGTTTTTACTTAAAAAGTCAAAGAATAGATATGAAATTAATGAATTTAGTGACATTATATTAAATTGGTGCAAGGGTAGAGAAAAATTTTTAAATGTGGTGTCCATACCTTATAATACTACAAGCTTTTTTGTAGAATCCATATTATTTTTAATAAATAATAAATACAATATTTTGTATATAACAAATGAAGATGAAAAAAGTATAAATATAATACAAAATATAAAGAAAAAAAGTGACTTTAGACAATATTCGTATATAAGAAAAAGTAAATTAAACATAACTTCAAATTTTAAAGTTACTAATTTTAATGTAGCATTCAATATGAATGAAAAATTTGATTTTATAATATATGATGATTTAAGTAGTTATGCAAATATTAATAAAGAGAGTATAAAAGATTTAATTTTGTCTAAACTTAACAATAAAGGTAAATGTATAATTTATTCAATAGAAAATTTGTTTTCTCATAGCAGAAGTGTTTACATTCCATTTAAAAAAGATAAAATGCCTATAATAGAGCCAAGGATTTTATTAACTAGAATAAATATAAGCAACGAAATTCCATTTATTATTTATGATTATATGAAATGGTCCTTTCAGTCCAAAAGAAAAGTAATTATATATACTCCTTCATATTTTATTAGTGAAAATTTATATAATTATTTTCAAAATTATATAAGCAAAACTGATATGAATATAATAATAGATATGGGCCTAGATTCAAATAAAAGTTTACTTAATTTTAAAAAGATGAAAGAAGGTATATTTATAACTCATCTATTTTATGATGAATTTTCAAAACTAAATAATGTAGATTTAATAATTTATGGCTCAGATAAAAATAAATTTAATTATAAAGAATTAATATATTTATGTGGTACTGTAGGGAGAGGTGAATACGATTTTAAAGGTGAAATTATATTTTTGGCTAATGGAGAAACTATACATATGGAAAAAGCTAAAAATATAATAAGAGGCTTTAATAAAGAAGCATGGGAATTAGGATTTTTAAACATATAAAATATATTATCGAATGTATAGAAGAAGTAATATACCCTTATGAAAATAAATGTGTGATATGTGAAAAATATATAGAAGATTTAATATGTAAAGAATGTTTTAATTCTATAAAGTGTTGTAATGATATCAAAATTATTAAAAAAGGAGAAACTTGTTTTTCAGCATTTCCTGTTTGTTATTATTCAGGTATAATGATGGAACTTATATTAAATTTAAAATATAAAAGTGATTTTAAAAGTGGAGAAGTAATCGCTAATTTAATGTATAAAAGATTAAAACAAATTAATATAAGTGCAGACATTATAACCTTTGTTCCATCTAGTAAAAAATCTTATAAAAAAAGAGGATATAATCAAAGTGAATATCTTGCTAGACTTATAAGTAAAAATATTAATATTCCCGTAGCTTATTGTTTAAAGAAGGATATAAATTCAAAGGATCAAATAGGATTAAATGGAATAGAAAGATGGTTAAATGTTAGAGATAGCTTTAAGGTTTATAATAAAGATTATATAAAAAATAAAAAAATAATTTTGATTGATGATGTTTTAACTACAGGTGCCACATCATTTTATTGTGCTAATGAGTTAAAAAAGAATGGTGCAAAAGAAATTTTTATATTGACTGCAGCCAAAAGTCATGTATAATTTAAATATAGTAAAATTAGGTTTGTGGTTGAAAGTCGATGCCAGTCGCAGGCAAAACGATCCACGTAAGTTAAATAAAATATTTAATGAGCATGGTGCGGCTTAGAAGTAAGTCCTGCCGTTTTTAAAAACGAGAGGGTTAGTAGTGAGAAGATGAACTCTGGGTAGCGAAAACTCCAGCAGGCGAGTGTGGGGGCAAAAACCAGGTCAACTAATTTTAACTAATTAAGGCTTATAGTTTAACTATAGGTCTTATTTTTACAATTATATTAAATAATCTATATTAATAAAAAAACATTATAAATTACTTAATATTTTGTAAATTTCAAAAATTACTATTGAGTTTTTTAAAGAATAGTATTAGAATATAAATAATAAAAAGACACAATAATATAAAAAACAGAAAGAGGGGCTGAAGAATGAAAATAACAGTAATAGGCAAAAATATTGAGATAACAAATGCTTTAAGGGAGACAGTTGAAAAGAAGCTGTCAAAGCTTGAAAGATTTTTCAACCCTGATGTAGTGGCAACAGCTACATTGAGTGTACACAAAAATAAGCAAACTATAGAAGTTACAATACCATTTCACGGTGTTATATTAAGAGGTGAAGAAACAACAGAGGATATGTATGCATCTATAGACATGGTAATAGATAAATTAGAAAGACAAATAAGAAAACAAAAAACTAAACTTCAACGTAAAATTCATGATGGTTCATTAAGATTTCAACATATACCAGATTATGAAGCAGGAGAAAATAAAGAAAATAAAATAGTAAAGACTAAAAAGTTTGCTATGAAGCCAATGTCTTCAGAAGAAGCAGTTTTACAAATGGAACTTTTAGGACATAATTTTTTTGTATATCAAAATGCTAATACAGAGGAAGTTAATGTTATATATAGAAGAAAAGATGGTAATTATGGTTTGATAGAACCTGAATTTTAAAATGATATATTAATAAAATTTATATAAAAAAGTAGGCATATACAGAAGTGTATGTCTACTTTTTATATAAATAGGGATTATAAAACTAAGGTTTACTATAATTAATTATTATTTACAAATTTACATAATTATTATTTTTAAAAGTTGAATGGAATATAGTTAAATGATATAATTTATAAAGTTAAGACCTATAAAATTTGATAAATAGTGAGGATGAATAGTATGGGAATTTTAGATAAAATATTTGGTACATATAGCGAAAGAGAACTTAGAAGAGTTAATCCTATAGTAAATAAAATAGAAGCTTTAGATGAAAAAATGCAATCCTTAAAAGATGAAGATTTCAAATTAAAAACTGAGGAATTTAAAAGTAGATTAGAAAAAGGGGAAAAATTAGATGATATTCTGCCAGAAGCTTTTGCACTAGTTAGAGAAGCTGCACATAGAACCATAGGCCTTAAACATTATAGAGAACAATTAATTGGTGGTGTTGTGTTACATCAAGGTAGAATTGCAGAAATGAAAACTGGTGAAGGAAAAACTTTAGTTGCTACATTACCAGCATATATAAATGCATTAACAGGAAAAGGCGTACATATAGTTACAGTTAATGATTATTTGGCAAAAAGGGATAGAGATTTAATGGCGCCAGTATACGAGTTTTTAGGATTAAAAGTAGGAGTTATTTTACATAACTTAAATAATCAAGAAAGACAAGAAGCTTATGCTTCCGACATAACTTATGGAACAAATAGTGAATTTGGATTTGATTACTTAAGAGATAATATGGTTGTATATAAAGAAGAAAGGGTTCAAAGAAAATTAAACTTTGCAATTGTGGATGAGGTTGACTCTATATTAATAGATGAAGCTAGAACACCATTAATAATATCAGGGCAAGGGGAAAAGTCTACAGAATTTTATAAAGTTGCAGATTATTTTGCTAAATCTTTAGTATCTGAAAAAGATTTTACAATAGATGAAAAGGCTAATTCAGTTATGCTTACAGATGAAGGTGTTAATAAAGCAGAAAATTTCTTTAAAGTAGATAACTATGCTGATGCAGAAAATATGGAAATACAACACCATGTAGTTCAAGCATTAAAAGCTAATTATATAATGAAAAAAGATAAAGATTATATGATTAAAGATGGAGAAATTTTAATAGTTGATGAGTTTACAGGAAGAGCTATGGAAGGAAGAAGATATAGTGATGGGTTACACCAAGCTATAGAAGCTAAAGAGGGAGTTAGAGTAGAAAGAGAATCTAAAACTTTAGCTACAATAACTTATCAAAACTATTTTAGAATGTATAATAAATTATCAGGTATGACAGGAACAGCTCAAACAGAAGAAAATGAATTTAGAGAAATTTATGGATTAGACGTAATTGTTATACCTACACATAAACCTATAGCAAGAATAGATAATCCAGATGTAGTATATAAAACAGAAAAAGGTAAATTTAAAGCTATAGTTAATGAAATAGTAGAAAGACATCGAAAAGGTCAACCGATGTTAGTAGGTACAGTAAGTATAGAAAAATCAGAAATGTTATCTTCTATGTTAAAGAAAAAAGGAATACCACATCAAGTATTAAATGCTAAATATCATGAAAAAGAAGCAGATATAATTTCTCATGCAGGGGAATATGGTATGGTAACAATAGCTACTAATATGGCAGGTCGTGGTACAGATATAAAGCTTACTAAAGAAGCTGAAGAAGCTGGTGGACTTATGATTATAGGTACAGAAAGACATGAGTCTAGAAGAATAGATAATCAATTAAGAGGGCGTTCAGGACGTCAAGGAGACCCTGGTGAATCAAGATTCTTTGTGTCTTTAGAAGATGATTTAATGAGGATATTTGGATCAGAAAGAATGCAAGGAATAGTTGATAAATTAGGACTTGGTGAAGATGAAGCTATAGAAAGTAAAATGGTAAGTTCAGCTATAGAAAGTGCTCAAAAGAAAGTAGAAGGAAATAACTTTGATATAAGAAAAACTTTATTACAATATGATGATGTAATAAATAAACAAAGAGAAATAATATACAAACAAAGAAGTGAAGTTTTAGAAGGAGAAGATTTAAAACATCAAATAAGAGATATGATGAAAGATGTGGTTTATACTGCAGTTGATTCTCATATTTCAGGAGTAGAAGAAGAATTCGAAACAGAGCTTCAAAATCTTATTAATTATTTAGAAGATATATGTTTACCAAAAGGATTAATAAGTGTAAAAGAAATAAGTAATTTATCAGATGAAGAAATAAAAGAAAAGTTAATAGAAACAGTAGAAGATATATATAGTAACAAAGAAAAAGAAATTGGAGAAGAACAAATAAGAGAGATAGAAAGAGTAATATTGCTTAGGGTAGTAGATACTAAATGGATGGATCATATAGATGATATGGACCACTTAAAACAAGGTATAGGATTAAGAGCATATAGACAACAGGATCCAGTTCAAGCATATCAATTTGAAGGTAGCGAAATGTTTGAGGAAATGATTTATAATATTAAAGTAGATACTGTAAAATACTTATTCCATGTAGAAGTAGAAAAAGCACCCGAAAGAGAAAAGGTAGCTAAAGAAACATCAACTAATTATGATAAGGATTCAGTAAAGAAACAACCTATAAAAAAGGAAAATAGAATAGGTAGAAATGATTTATGTCCTTGTGGAAGTGGTAAAAAGTATAAAAATTGTTGTGGTAGAATGGCATAAAAATATATTATAATAAAACCGGAAACTTTTATTTGGTTTCTGGTTTTATAATATTTAAGGCACATAAAAATAAATAACAAGTTAGTATGGCAGTCTATTTTATGCTGTATTATCAAATCTAGTAGATATACTAGTGCTGGAGTTGCTTTCCTGACTGGTATAAAATATATTTCTATTTTTGACTTGTTATTTATTTTTATGTGCCTAAAGTAAATAATAGAGGTGATAGCATGATATTGGAAATTCAAGAAATAATAAGTAACTCCTATGAACTTAAAAATACAATAAAAGAAATTGGGGAGTCTCTTTGACACAGAAAAATTGAAAAGGACTATATCGGAGTTACAAAATGAAATGCAAAATCCCAATTTTTGGAATGATATAAAAAAAGCTCAAAAAATAAGTGCAGAAGAAAAGTATTTAAAGGATAAATTAACTAAATATAATAATTTAAAAAGTAGTATAGAAGATATTATATCGTTTTGTGAAATGTTATCAGAAGAAGATGATGATATGAAAAAAGAAATATTATTAGAGTATAAAAATGTAAAAGAAGAAATAGAAAAATTTAAAATAGAAACTTTACTATCTGGAGAGTATGACAGAAATAATGTAATAATGACTTTACATTCAGGTGTGGGTGGAACGGATGCACAGGATTGGACAGAGATGTTGTTTAGAATGTATACTAGATGGGCAGAAAAAGAAGGATTTACTGTTAAAATTATGGATTTATTAGAGGCTGAGGATGCAGGTATAAAGAGTGTAACTTTAAAAATTATTGGAGAGTTTGTATATGGATATCTTAAAGGAGAAAAAGGAATACACAGATTAGTTAGAATATCTCCTTTTAATGCAAATGGTAAGAGACAAACTTCCTTTGCATCTATAGAAATATTACCAGAATTAACAGATGACCAAGAAATAGAAATAAAAAATGAAGATTTAAAAATAGATACCTATAGGGCTGGTGGAGCTGGAGGACAACATGTTAATAAAACTGAATCTGCGGTAAGAATAACTCATATACCAACAGGAATTATAGTGCAATGTCAGAATGAAAGAAGTCAGCATACTAATAAGGAAACAGCTATGAAGGTTTTAAAATCAAAGCTGGTAGAATTAAAAGAAAGGTCTCATAAAGAAAAAATAGAAGATTTAACAGGAGAACAGAAAGATATGGGTTGGGGAAGTCAAATAAGATCTTATGTATTCCATCCCTATAATTTAGTAAAAGACCATAGAACAGGAGCAGAAACTAGCAATGTAGAGGCAGTAATGAATGGTGGCATAGATATGTTTATAGCAGAGTATTTAAAAGGAAATTTTAAAAAGTGAAAATATATAAATAGATTCAATTTTAATGTAGTAAATATAAATAATATATGTAATAAGCATATGAATAAGTTTAGAACTTATTAGAGAAATTAATTGCTTATGAGTGTATTATTTATATTTATGGGTTAAAATTGAATCTATTTTTTTATATGAGATTCAAAGTAGAATTTTATTTAAATTCTTAGTTTATATTTCCTTTGTATTTTTATAAATATAAGAAGTAAAACAGAGGATACAATTAAAAATTCTTTATAGTATATATAAAATAAATTTCCTCCAAAAGCGGAGTTTATAATTTTTAGTGAAGCTACATCATAACATCTTTTTATGGAATTTTTATTTATAAATTCTAGTTTATCTTTAGGAGTATGAATTTTAGAGGTATCATTATCACAAAATGTTATAGCATTTATTCCTTTTTCTCTAAAAAAATAATGATCACTAGCATTTTCAAACATATAATTAAAATTAATATTTTTATATGCACATAATGTAGATAATTCTTTTATAAGAGGAGTATTAGCAGTATCCCTATCAGATCCCATTATACAAAGAGGAACACTTTCGCTACCTCCTATCATATCAAAATTTAAAAGTGTAGCATTTTTTATTTTGTTATAATACTTATCTACAAAAGCTTTAGAACCAAGGCAACCAAATTCTTCTGCATTAAAAGAAACAAATATAATATCTCTATCTGGTGTACCTAAAGATTGAATGTATTTGACTAATTCTAGCATAAAACTAGTACCAGAAGCATTATCTAAAGCTCCACTATATATAGTACCGTTTAAATCTTCACCTAAATGATCAAAATGAGAAGAAATTACGATAGGAGCATTATTAGGGTTTACTCCTTTTATATATCCTACAACGTTATTAAGTTCAGTTTCTTTTATAGAATAAGGGATAAAACAAATTATCTTACACCCTGATTCTATAAAGTTTTTCAATTCAGAAAAAACTAATTTATTTGTGACTACATACATATTATAAGGAGCTTCTTTTACAAAAGAACTTCTAAAGTTAGAAGGGTAATCCTCTGAGGCATATATAAGAAAATTACCATTATTATAATTTATATTCATAAAATCATTTTGAATAATTACATTTTTATTAGAAAATAAGAAAGAATTTTCTCTAAAATTAAGCATATCTTCTTTAAAATCCTTACCATATGAATAACTTTTAACTAAATTACCTTGAGAATCTATTACTTTCAAGTAAGGAGTTCCACTTATTTTACTAGGATAAAAACAACCAAAGTTATGGAAATAGTCTTTTTCAAATGGAAGTAGATTGTTACGCTTAAAATTATCCTTTATATATTCTGCAACTTGTTTATTTTCTATAGAACCTGGCAGTCTTCCCTTAAATTTATTAGATGATATTAAATCAATATTGTTAAGCACAGAGTTTACATTAAATGATTTTATAAACAAAGCAGTTTGTATACTAAAGCATAAAAAGGTTAAAATAATAGTTATATAAAATGATTTGGTAAAATTTTTCATAATATCTCCTATAAAGTGTTTATAATTTAATTTATATTAATTTGCGAAAGAATATATAACTGGTATAATATTTTTTAGTGACTTATTTAATTTTTGGAGGTAAAAATGAACAATATAAATAGTATTTTATCAAAAGAACTTAACATATCCATTAAATATATAGATGCAGTTATAGATTTGTTAGATCAAGGAAATACTGTTCCTTTCATAGCAAGATATAGAAAAGAAGTAACGGGTGGAATGAGTGATGAGACTTTAAGAGAACTTTTTGAAAGATTAACATATTTAAGAAATTTGAAATCTAAAAAGGAAGATGTTATAAGACTTATAGATGAACAAGGAAAGCTTACAGAAGAGCTTAAATTATCTATTTTAAATTGTAAAACTGTTACAGAGGTAGATGATTTATACAGACCATATAGACCGAAAAGAAGGACAAGAGCTACTATAGCAGAAGAAAAAGGGCTAAAACCTTTAGCTAAATTAATACTAGAAGGTAATTTTAAAGAAGATATAAAAATATATGCAAGTGAGTTTATAAACGAAGAAAAAGAAGTAAAAACTGTTGAAGATGCTCTTCAAGGGGCCATGGATATAATAAGTGAAATTATATCTGATGAAGCAGAATACAGAAAATGGATAAGAAATTTTGTATTTAATGAAGGTATACTAGAAATTAAAGGTGAAAGTGAAGAGCCTACTCCTTATGAGATGTACTATGATTATAAAGAAAAGGTAAAAACTATCCCATCTCATAGAATATTAGCTATAAATAGAGGAGAAAAAGAAAAAATATTAACAGTTAAAATTACCTGTAATGAAGATAAAATAGTGGAATATTTAAAAACTAAAACATTAAAAAATAATAAAGATACAGATGTTTATATAGAAAATTCTATTAAAGATTCTTTAAAAAGATTGATATACCCATCAATAGAAAGAGAAATCCGATCAGAGTTAACAGAAAAAGGAGAAGAAGGAGCAATAAAAATATTTAAAGAAAATTTAAAAGCTCTTTTAATGCAAGCACCTATAAAAGGTAAAGTAGTTTTGGGATATGATCCGGGATTTAGAACAGGATGTAAGATAGCGGTATTAGATGAAACAGGAAAGTTATTAGACACAGCTACAGTTTATGCTACAGCACCACAAAATGATGTGGAGGGTTCTATAAAAATATTAAAAGAATTAATATACAAACATGATGTAGATGTAATATCATTAGGAAATGGAACAGCAAGTAGAGAATCAGAGGAAGTTATATCAAGAATGCTTAAAGAAATAAAAGAAGAAAAAGGGAAAGATGTATATTATGTTATAGTATCTGAAGCAGGAGCTTCTGTTTATTCTGCATCAAAATTAGCAACAGAAGAATATCCAAATATAAATGTTTCTTTAAGAGGAGCTATATCTATAGGAAGAAGACTTCAAGATCCTCTAGCAGAACTTGTCAAAATAGATCCTAAATCTATAGGTGTAGGACAATATCAACATGATGTATCTCAAAAAAAATTAGATGAGTCATTAAAAGGTATAGTAGAAGATTGTGTTAATGCGGTAGGAGTAGATTTGAATACTGCAACACCATCACTTTTATCCTACATTTCAGGAATTAATACTTCTATAGCTAAAAATATAGTAGCTTATAGAGAAGAAGTTGGAAAGTTTAAAAGTAGAAAGGAACTATTAAAAGTAAAAAGATTAGGGCAGAAAGCTTTTGAGCAATGTGCAGGTTTCCTTAGGGTTATGGAGAGTGAAGAACCTTTAGATAATACAGGAGTTCATCCAGAATCTTATGATAGTACTAAGAAATTTTTAAGTTTATTAGAGTATGATATAAATGATGTAAAAAACAATAAATTACGGGATATAGATTCTAGAGTTAGTAATATAGGGATAGATAATATATGTGATAAAATAGGTATAGGAAAACCTACATTATTGGATATTATAAAAGAAATAAAAAAACCAGGAAGAGACCCAAGAGAAGATTTACCTAAGCCTATATTAAAGACAGGAATTGTTGATATTAATCAATTAAAGCCAGATATGATTTTAATGGGTACTGTTAGAAATGTAGCTGATTTTGGAGCTTTTGTAGATATAGGAGTGCATCAAGATGGCTTAGTACATATAAGTCAACTTTCAGACAGTTTTGTAAAACATCCTTTAGATGTAGTAAAAGTAGGAGATATAGTAGAAGTTAGGGTATTAGAAGTAGATGAAAAAAGAAATAGAATTTCTTTAAGTATGAAAAAGTAAATTATTGCATAAATATTAATATTGAATTAAGACTTTCAATGATATATAATAAAAATGCACAAAACTTAATATTTATATCTTCAGGGCGGGGTGTAATTCCCCACCGGCGGTAAAGCCCGCGAGCTATTTTTAGCATGATTCGGTTAGATTCCGAAGCCGACAGTAAAGTCTGGATGAAAGAAGATTGCAATTGTGATTGGTATTACAAAGCCCTGATATTATAATCAGGGTTTTTTATTTGAAATATTTTTAAAGCATATAAAATGGAGGTAAAACATGAGAAATAATAAGTTAAATAAGCTAGTAAAGATATCAGTATTAGGCACCATAGGATTTTTGCTTATGTTTATAGAAATTCCAATACCTATATTTCCAGAGTTCTTAAAAATCGATATAAGTGATATACCTGCATTGGTAGGTGGTTTTGCGTTAGGTCCTGTAGCAGGAATACTAATAGAATTTATGAAAAATATATTACATGGAATATTTAAAGGCGGCACAGTCTTCGTAGGAGAATTTGCAAACTTTTTAGTAGGATCTGTGTTAGTTGGTGTTTCATCATATATTTATAAGAGGCATAAAACTAAAAAAGAGGCATTATTAGGATTAGTTATAGGTACAATATGTATGTCTGTAATAGCAGGATTATTTAACTATTATGTTCTTCTACCATTATATGAAAAGGCTTTAAATTTCCCAATAGAAGCAATAGTAGCTATAGGAAATAAATTAAATCCTAAAATAGTAGATTTAAAAAGTTTTGTGTATTGGTCTATAATTCCATTTAACTTACTTAAAGGAGTAGCAGTATCTATAATAACTGTACTTATATATAAAAGTGTATCTCCTATATTACATGAAAGAAAATAAAGAATAATTTAATAAAAATATCATGAAATAAACTAGCAATAAAATATTTAAAAATAGTTAAATCTTTTATAAATGATTAAATTTTTAAACAAAACTTAATTATAAAACAAAGATGGGACTTCTTATATTACACTTTTGTGTATTGTGAGATAGCCCCATTTTTTATACTAAAAAGTAATATGTTTAATGTGTATTTTGTACTTTGATGAATTCTTAAGTATATTTATTTTTATATAAAAATAGCAATTTGGGTTTATTTTATATAATAAAATTTAAAAATATTCTCAAGTATAAATTAATATTAATTTATGCATATATTAATTAGCTCTCTTTTTTAGTTTATTTAGTAAATATAAATTTAGTACGATAATAAAGTAAGTTTTATAAGAGGTGATGATAATATGTCAAGCATTTCAAATATAAATAATGTTTATAATAATAGCACAAAAAAAATATCTAGCAAAATTTCTTTTGAAATAGATCAAATTTTTGCTGCAAAAGTAGTGGGTGAAGGTGTAACCCCAGATGAAGTAATATTAAAACTGATGGACGGATGGCAGTTTAAAGCATCTATTGAAGATTTAAAAGGAAAGTTGCCTAATGGATTACTTAAATTTAAAGTTTTAGGATTTGAAGATGGAAAATTAGTTTTAAAATTTTTAGAAGGCAATATAGCAGAGAATAAACAAACAGAACAAAATTCTATAGAAGATTTGTTACTTAAGGAGAATATAAAACTAAGTAAAGAAGATTATTCTTTATTAGAAAAAATGATAAAGCATAATATACCTTTAACTAAGGACAATATATTAAAAGTTGTAAATTTATCAAATTTTATGGAAAAGTTAAAAAACAATCCTAAAGAGGGAGATCTGTTTATTGAAAATTATATAAAGGGTAAAGGTATAGATTTACAAAATCCTAAAGGTCAATATATAAAAGATGTATTAAAGGGATTCTTTAATGAGCTAAAAACTTTAACAGAAGAAGATTTATTTGTTTTATTAGAAAGTAATATAGATTTGACCGAAGAAAATATAAAAGCTTTTAAAGAGATTTTTAAAGAATCTAATATTTATAATAAGATAAATAATACTTACAAAGAATTAAATAAATCTAGCATGTATAATAGAGGGATAATATCTGATAAAAATATATCTGATAGAGATATTTTGGTAAATAGTATACAATCAAAAACAATAGAAAATCAGACAAGTATTAAAAATGAAAATATTGCTAGAAATGAGCTGATAAGTACTTTTAAAACACTTATGGCAACAGGAAACGAAGAAAACATAAATTTAGTGAAGGATTTAATATTAGCTGAAAAGGATGTAAATGAAATATTAAAAAACTTTACTAAAGAAGAACAGGAAATGTTAGGGTTAAAGGTAAAAATAGAAATAACTAAAGGAATTGAACAAAACTTATCAACAGAATCTACAAAAAATATTAAGACTAAAACAATAGACATATCAAATAATAAGGCACAACAATTAGATTCTTCAAGTGTAAAAGAACAAATAAATATAAAAACAAATGAGATCAAAGACATAGTAAAAAATCTTATGGATTCATTGAAAGATGTTAATAATTCATCCTATGATAAAGTAATAAGTATATTAAAAAATAATATAAATAATTTCAAAATGTTTAATACTATATCTAATGAATATTATTATTTAGATTTACCTTTAAACTTTAAACAAAATGAATGTGATTGTAAAATCATAATAAAAGATGAAAGAAGTAAAGGAAAGAAAATAGATTCTAGTAATGTAAAGATAGCTACATCTATAGCTACAGCCAATATGGATATAGTAGATGCTTATATTACTCTCAAGAATAATAATATGGAAATTAATATAAAGACTATGAAGGAATGGGTAGGCTTGTTAAATAAGGATAAAAATAAACTTATAGAAGATATGAGCAGTATGGGGTATAATATTTTTATAAAAGTAGAAGAAAAGGCAGAAATATTTAATATATCGAATTGTAGAAAATTTTTTAATGATAACAATTTAAATGCTATTGATATTAAAGCATAATAAAAGATTGGGTGATTATTTTGAATGAAAGAAAAAAGGCTGCAGCTTTAAAATATGAAGAAAGTTATACATCGCCAGTGGTTACGGCTGCTGGTATGGGATATGTAGCAGATAAAATTTTAGAAAAGGCTTCAGAAGAGAAGGTACCTATAGTTTATGATAAAGAATTAGCAAATCTTTTAACTAATATAGATATAGGCGATTCTATACCCTATGAGTTATATGATGCAGTAGCAAAAGTAATAGCATATGTTATGGAAATAGATGAAAGAATAAAATAATAGAGGTGATATAGTGAGCTTATATGCAATATCAGATTTACACTTAGCTTTCAATGAGGATAAACCTATGGATATATTTGGTGATAAATGGGTTATGCATCATGAGAGAATTAAAGAAAACTGGGAGAGAAAAATAACTAAAGATGATACAATACTTATAGCTGGAGATATTTCATGGTCTATGAAAATAGAAGACGGTTTGAATGATTTAGGATGGATTCATGATTTAAGTGGAAGAAAAATTTTAATAAAAGGTAATCATGATTATTGGTGGAATTCTATAACTAAATTAAATAAATTATATAAAGATATGAACTTTATACAAAATAATTTTTATACATATGAAGATTATGCCATATGTGGTACAAGAGGATGGAGTCCTAAGCCATCAGATAATTTTACTAGTCATGATGAAAAAATATATAGAAGAGAACTCATAAGACTAAGGTTATCATTAGATGAAGCTAAAAAAGCAGGAATGAAAAAATTTATAGTTATGTTACATTATCCTGCTACTAATGATAAATTTGAGGATTCACCAATAACTGAGCTTTTAAAGGAATATAATGTAGAGAAGGTTATATATGGGCATTTACATGGGATAAGTGCAACTAAGTCATTAGAAGGATTAAGAGATGGAATAGAGTACTATTTAACCTCGTGTGATCATATAAATTTTGATCCCGTAAAAATTATTTAATTTACGGGATTTTTAATTGACATTTATTTTATTTTATTTATAAATTTAGATAAAAATCTACCTTTGGACTTAGTATTATCTTTTTTATCAATTTCCATAGATATATCATTTACAGTATTAGAATCGATTTCATTCATTTGTTCTTTTATAAGATCTTTTTGATCTCTAGCTAAATTTTTTAATCTACTAGAAATACCAGGATATGTTATAATATTACTAAACAAACGTAAGGCTTCTTTAGTATTGCCAGTTCTTCTCATCAATTCAGCTATTAGATACAAGGTAGTATAATTATCCATACCGTATATAGGAAAATCCTCAGAAGAATAGGCTTCTTTAAGAGATTCTAAAGCTTGATTTAAAAATAAATTTTCTTTATCGTGATTGTTTTTCAATCTATACATCCAAGCTAATTTTAAACAATTAAATGCTTTCTTGCTGGCAGCAGATTCTATAACTACATAGTTTAATAAAGATAATTTAAATCTTTCAATAGCTATATCTATATTATATATTTCAGGATATTCCCTAGGAACCCAATTAGGATTTATTCTTTCTTTTACAGAATTTATTTGAAAAGATTTTATTTTATTAAAGTCGCTTTTCATAGCTGCATAGCCACATTCAGTACAAACCCAAACATCATAAAAATAAGGGTTTATAATAGAATATCGTATAAAAAGATCAGAATCTTTTTTTACAACTCTATAAGAGGAAGTTTTTATAGACTTTGCTTTAAAGATATTGCCACACACAGGACAGGTGACTTCTTTGTTATATAAAAGGGATTTTTCTTTTAACCACTCAGCACTATTTTTTTTATATATTGGCCACTCCTCACTATTATTTTTATGTGATTCATCATAATTCAAAATTATCACCTTCATTTTCGCATTCATATCTGATATTATAATTATATCAAATATCCAATTATAATTATATTGTAATGTCAAAATAATGTATAATGATAATGGGGAATATGAAATAACTTGTAAAATTTAAAGCATATATTGAAAAGGGTGAAAGCTATGGCACTAGGTGAATGGAAAACTTTTTTAATTCCATATAAGCAAGCAGTAGAAGAACTTAAAGTTAAGCTAAGAAGTATAAGAAAAGAATATAGAGAAAAAAATGAATATTCTCCTATAGAATTTGTTACAGGAAGAGTAAAGGAAATTTCTAGTATATTAGAAAAAGCAAACAAATTCAATATACCATTAGATAGAATTGGTTATGAAATGGAGGATATAGCTGGTATAAGAATAATGTGTCAATTTACTAGTGATATAGAAAAAGTAGTAGAATTAGTACGACAGAGAAAAGATATGCAAATAATATATGAAAAAGATTATATAACCAATGTTAAAAATAGTGGTTATAGAAGTTATCATATGATTATAAAATATCCTGTTAGTATGGCAGAGGGGCAAAAAGAAATTTTAGCAGAGCTTCAAATAAGAACATTAGCTATGAATTTTTGGGCTACTATAGAACATTCATTAAATTATAAATATAAACATCAAATACCTAATGATATAAAATTAAAGCTTAAATCAGCAGCAGATGCAGCTTTTAATTTAGATAAACTTATGATGGAAATAAAAGATGAAATAAAAGATGCACAAAAGCTTTTTGAAGTAAAATCAAGTTTAGTATCTTATATAATGGATAATATCTTAACATTACAGTCTATGGGAAAAATTGCAGACTCTAACAGATATCAAGTACAATTAAATAAGCTTATAGAAGAAGGAGAAGTATTTGAGTTAAATAGCCTTCTAAAATCCACAGAAAAAACTATAGAAATGTATAAATAATATTGGGTAATTTTTAAACTAATTAATATGGGATCTAAATTTTATTCCATAAATTTTAAATCATAAATTATATGGTTAATTATTGAATAAGCTATTAAATAGGAAATCTCAAAAATTTAATGCAGTAAATATAAAATAATATATGTAATAAGTATGTGAATAAGCTTAGAAGTTCTTAATTTGACTCCATTAAAAATTTTCTACCCGGTAGAGGCGACATCCTGTCTTCATTACCGGTTCCTAACATTCTGTGAGGAATTACTTAAATTTTTAATTCCGTCAAATTAAGAACTTCTTGAATTGTATAAATTGTTTATGAATGTATTATTTATATTTATGGTTTAAAATTAAATCCATTTTTATTTTGAGATAACCTTTTAATTTTATTTAGCAACTATATTAACTAATCTATTTTTTATTACTATAACTTTTTTAATTTCTCTATCGCCTATAAAGTTTTTAATATCCTCATTGCTTAAAGCAGCTTCTTTTATTTCATCTTCTGATGAACTAGTAGATATATTTATTTTAGCTCTTATTTTACCGTTTACTTGTATAGCTATTTCAACTTCATCTTTTATTAAGGCTTTAGGATCAAATTCAGGCCATTTTTCATTAAAAACAGAAGAATTTATTCCTATAAGTTCCCATTGTTCTTCAGCAAAGTGAGGAGCAAAAGGTGCTAATAATGTTATAAAGTCAATTATACTTTCTTTTAAGAATGAAGAGTTTTTAGTAGTATTATTACCCAAATATTTAGATAATGCATTTGTAAATTCCATTAATCTTGCTATAGAAGTATTAAATTGCATTTTATCTATATCTTCAGTTATAGATTTAATACTATTATTTCTTATATAGTTTAATTCTTTTTCATCTTTATCCATAGTAGATTTATTATTTTTAGCATTTTTTATCTCTTCTCTAGCATTTTCTAATATTCTTTCCACTCTATCTACAAATCTACCAATAGATTTTATAGCATCGTCGCTCCAAGCTCCACCTTCTGTATAATCAAACCCAAACATTAAATACATTCTAAATACGTCTGCACCAAATTCCTTTATATAATCATCAGGAGAAATAGTGTTTCCTTTTGATTTACTCATTTTTAAACCATCAGGTCCTAATATTAAGCCTTGATGAGTAAGTGATAAAAAAGGTTCATCAAAGTTTAAATAACCCATATCTCTTAAAGCTTTAGTTATAAATCTAGCGTATAAAAGGTGCATGCAAGCATGTTCAGGACCTCCAACATATTTATCAACTGGAAGCATTTTATTGATTAATTCAGGATCAAAAGCGGCTTCACTGTTTTTATTATCTGGATATCTTAAATAATACCAAGAAGAACATACAAAAGTATCTAACGTATCTGCCTCTCTTCTAGCTGGACCACCACATTTTGGGCAAGTTGTGTGTATAAAATCATCACATTTGCTTAAAGGAGATTTACCATCCGGAGAAAATTCAACATTATATGGAAGTTCTACAGGAAGTTGTTCTATTGGAACTTCTACTGTACCACATTTTTCACAATAAATTATAGGAATAGGAGCTCCCCAATATCTTTGTCTAGATACAAGCCAATCTCTTAATCTATAGTTAACTTTCTTTTTACCAAGATTCATAGATTCTAACTTAGAAATCACTGCTTCTTTTGCTTTTGAACCAGATAGGCCATCAAATTCTCCACTGTTAATCATTTTGCCATATTCTGTGTAAGGAAGAGAATCACCGCCTTCTATAACTCTTTCTATAGGAAGTTCATATTTAGTAGCAAAAGCGAAATCTCTTTCATCATGAGCAGGAACTGCCATTACACAACCTGTTCCATAAGTATTTAATACATAATCTCCTATCCATATAGGTATCTTTTTACCATTTATAGGATTTATAGCATAAGAACCTGAAAATACACCAGTTTTTTCACGAGTAATAGATTGTCTTTCTATATCAGATTGTTTTTTAGCTTGTTCTTTATATGCTTCAACTGCAGTTTTATTTTCTTCTGTAGTTAGTTTATCTACTAAATCATTTTCTGGAGCTAAAACTACATAAGTAACTCCAAATAAAGTATCAACTCTTGTAGTAAATACATTAAAGCTTAAGTCTGAATCTGCTACTTTAAATGTAACTTCAGAACCTACAGATTTTCCAATCCAGTGTTTTTGCATAGCTTTAGTTTTTTCAGGCCAATCTAATTCATCAAGTTTTTCTAATAATTCATCAGCATAATCAGTAATTTTTAAAAACCATTGTTCAAGATTTTTTTTATCAACATTACTATCGCATCTTTCACATTTCCCATCTACAACTTGTTCGTTAGCAAGAACAGTATTACAACTTGGGCACCAATTAACAGGTGCTTTCTTTTTATAAGCTAATCCTTTTTCATAAAGTTTTAAAAATACCCATTGAGTCCATTTATAATAATCTGGTGAGCAGGTAATAATTTCATTTTCCCAGTTAAACATAGCACCCATAGCTTTTAATTGAGCTTCCATAGTTTCGATATTTTTAAAGGTAGAATCTTTTGGATGTATACCTGTTTTTATTGCAAAGTTTTCAGCAGGAAGACCAAAAGCATCAAACCCCATAGGTTGAAAGACATTATATCCTTGCATTCTTTTAAATCTTGCCCAAGAGTCTACAGGTCCATAGTTAAACCAGTGACCTGCGTGTAGTTTACTTCCTGATGGATAAGAAAACATTTCAAGTACATATAATTTTTTATCTAAATTTTCATTATTAAATTTATATAGAGAATTTTCTTCCCATCTTTTTTGCCACTTTTCATCGATTTTAGTACTATAGTTTCCCATAATAATCCTCCTTGTATTTTATAAATTATTATATGAGTAAATTACATAATTAAATAAAAAAACCCTCATCTCCTATAGAGACGAAGGGTTATTCGCGGTACCACTCTAATTAAACCTATAAATTATAGATTTCTCTTATAAAAATAACGGTTTTACCCGTGTCTACTTTTTATAGACAGGCTCCCAAGCAAGTTCATATTTTTCTATACTGTTTCCCACCAACCAACAGTTCTCTTTATATAGAATAAATACTACTACTCTTGTTCAAAGCTTTTAATATTAATTTATACTCAATTTTATATTATGATCCATATGTTGTCAAGGGATTAATAAATATATATTTTTTATTAATATTCTAAAGGATAAGGCCATGAATTTAATTGATCTAAAACATATATATTAGTAAATCCTAATTTATTTAATAGATTTGAGGCGTTTTTAGCACGTATACCATTATTGCAATAAATAATTATTTTAGTATCTTTATCTATATTTTTAGATAATATCGTATTTTTAAATTCATTTATTGGAATGTTTAAGCTATTAGGTATATGACCATTACTAAATTCTTTATGAGTTCTTACATCTATTATTAGGGCAGTAGAATATGGATTTGATGAAATTTGTTTTATTTCCTCTGGAGAAATATTTTTATAAGCTTTAGCACTATATATGGGTATTAGTAAAATACTTGTTAGCAATATTACAAATAAAGAGTAAAATATAAATTTATTTTTAACTCTGCAATTCAATTTATACACCTCACTTAAAATTTATATATATATTGTGTGCAAGTAAGGTTATTTTATTAGTAAAGAGTTAATTTAAAGTATAATTTTTCTTATTAGAATTGAAATATTATATAAAAAGTTTACGAAATAAAAAGAGTCCTTTAAAAAAAAGAACTCTCATGGCTGCCCATGCTGGATTCGAACCAACAAATGCCTGCTCCAGAGGCAGGTGCCTTACCATTTGGCGAATGGGCAATATTTATATTAACAAAACTTATTATAACAAATTGAATAATTTTGTCAATAAGCTAAAACTTTGTATTATTAACAAAATGTTTATTAATATAAAATATAAATAAAGTTAAAATATAATCAAATACAATAAAAGCTATTTGAGCTATAATAAAGTATATATATGTATATTTATTTAGCATAGGTATACCCTTAAAAAACAATTTGTATATAAAAAATAAGATTAATAAAGATATATTAAAAAATATAAATTTTAATATTATTTCTATATAGAGTTTATTTAATTTTTCTATATAATATTTGATTATTCCGTATAGTCCAAAAAATACTATATAAAAAATTACAGTACTTCTACTTATACCAACTATTAGGGAACATAAAATTGATGTGGATAAGTATATTAAAAAACCATTTTTTATATTTGTACTTATTATAGATATAGGAATAATAGCGGAAGCAGTAGCTAACAAAGATAACTTATTTATTGGTAATATAGTACTTAGATAAATAAGCAAAAAACTTATAGCCGTAAATATTCCACCTTTAGCTATATTTGAAGATTTTAAATGGGTAGTTTTCATAAACTATCATCTCCCCAAATTATTTTAGCAACAACTAATAAAATCTCCCCCACAACATTCACAGCAACAATCCATACAATAAAGAGTTCCACAAATTTTACACATATCAGGGTCACTTCTTCTTTCAGAATAGTATGGTTTTCTATAAGAATTATTATTTCTACTCATTTGATTTAAAGCATCTCTATATTCAAAATTTGATGGATCTAAATTATAAGCATTATTAAAATAATTATAGGCTACATCATACCAACCTTTAGAATAATTTACACGTCCCATAAGATAATACCATTCAGCATTTCTTATATTTATTCTATTCAATTTTTGTTCTGCAGATGATATATTACCTCTTTCTATATCATATCTTATAGAAGCATAATCATTAGAAGAATTACTGTTATAATTATTTGAATTATAACCTTGAGAAGTGCTATTTTTCATTAGGTAGTCATAAGCTTTATTAATTTCTCGCATTTTTTGTTCAGCTAAATCTCTAAGAGGATTATCAGCATATTGATCAGGATGATATTTTTTAGCTAGTTTTCTGTAAGCTTGCTGAATTTCTTCTTTAGAGGCATTTTTATTTATTCCTAAAATTTCATAAGGATTCATTTTCTATGTTCACTCCTTTTAATATTCGTTCCATTTTTTCCATTAAACCAAATTGTAAAATATTATATAATAAACCTTTATTCTTTACAATAGGCATAGTGTTAAAATTATTTAAACAAGCATTTGCACAATTTACTAGTAGAAAATCTACTTTGTCTTTTATACTATCTCTAAATTCCTTATAATTTAAATTATTTTTATTATAAACATTGTTTATAACATTAAATTTATTTTCATTCATGTCTTTTTCTAAATCATCAAAAGCATCAATTATATAAATCCATTTTCCTAGATTGTATCCTAACCAATAAAGAGTATCTTTAAAATAAAAATCTTTATATGAAGATAGTATATACCCTGTTAGATGGGCAAAATGGTGAGAGATTTCATCAATATTTTTACCTTCATAATTTTTTTCACAATCATATAAATTTTTCAAAGAATTATTCACAGTGTGGATATGTTTTTCAAATAAATTATTGTTTTTGTGTATGTATTTTTTTAAAAATTTAGAAGATATATTACTTTTAATAGAATTATCATCTTCTATATTATCTAAAAGTTTATAATAACTTAAAGCCACATTAAAAAATGCTGCATATTTTAACGCTTCATTATTGTTTATGATAACTTTCTTTTTTATAGGATGAATAATACAATGCACTTTTGTAAAGGTATTTTTATTATCTTCTAATGAGTCTAATAATATGCCTAAAAAGGTCATATCATAATTTATAGTCATTCTAGGCAATTCACCATAATCCTTTTTAATAGTTTTACATAAACCACAATAATAAGCTCTAAATTTTTCATATTCTTTTATTTTAAGTTCCATTTTACAGGGTGTAACGTATCCAAACATATATTATTTTACCTTTTCTTCTTTTAATATTTCATATATAGTTTTTGAAGTAGTATCATCCATAGAATAACCCAATAATGCTACTAATTCTTTTACTTCATCCTCATTATTAGATTCTAACTCTATATAAGGGAAAGGACAAAAACTTTTATCATTAATATCTATTTCCACTAAAGTTTCTTTATATTTATAGCTTTCTCTAAATTTTGATATAGATTCTATTAATTCTAATCCTAAGGCTTTAAAAATATTTTCTCCTTCTTTAGGATCCAATATTTCAGCTTCATTTTCTTCCATAATTTTGTATTTATCTTGGCTTATAAGTTTTTTTACAGTCATATAACAATGTTCTTCATTTTTAATAATGTCTTTTATATATCTAATTCTTGCATAACCTTTATTGTTTAATAACTTTTTATCAGGAAAATCATATATATTATTTATTTGATTTTCTTCTTTAACTTTTATTGCACCTAAATTTAATAATTTTTTTCTAATTTCTTTTACATTTATTTTTATTATTCTAGTTTCTATTTCTTTCAATAAAATCACTCCTAGTATGGATAATCAATGATATTATTATGTTAATTTATATTAATATTGTACCATAATAGTTATAAAAACAATTTATAAGTATCTTAATTTTCTATTAAAAATTCATTTGAATTATTAGAAATGAAATTAAAATATAGTAGGAATTTTATAAGTTTATGCTAGTAGTAAAAAATTAGATATTTCAGGGCTAAAATATGCGAAACTATATCAGTGAATTCTGATAAGGTAGCAAGTATGTGGAATAATTCTAAATTCTAATTTAATATATTTGTTATGTAATAAATAAAGCAATAAATATAAAAAATAATTCCAAGAGTAGCAGAAAGTTAAAGTAAAATATAATTAATACGTTTAATTATTAGTAGTTTATTAAAATTATATAAAGGAGTTTTGGAAAGAATAAAATTTTTATGTTAATATATTTGTTATAGAATTTTGAATTTATGTAGAGTTTGAAATATAATGTATATGTTAAATAATGTAAATAAGGAGTGTTATTTTTGGAATACATAAAAGAAGTAAATATTAACGAAGCTATAATACATATACTAGACAACAATAGTGAGGAACCTATATTAAATGAATATAAATTAAGATTAGATGATGAGATATATAAGTTTATTTTAAAGCACGTAGATAGATGTTTAAAGGATGAAGAATTAAAATATGCTGTTTTTAATGAAGAGAGAAATATAGTAAAAGAACTTTCTCAAGAGTATTTAAATGGTCAAAATGATTTATTAGATGTGTCTAAAGAATTGGCTAGACAACTATTTATACTAATGAAAGGAAATGATAATATATCTTCTTGTGATTTAATGATAGTTTCTATATCTACAGAATATGGTCCAATGTTAGCTATACTAAAAATGGATTATGTTAAAAATTATATTCATGTAGTGGATATGGTAGAAGATAAAATAGGTATAGATATAGTGCCAGAATTTACAGGATTACCTGCCAGTGCTCAAAAGATACAAAAATGTGCTTTTATAAAACCTATAAGAGAAGATCAAGAGTTTAATTTAATGGTTATAGATAAACAGAAAAAATCTAAAGATAAAGAAGAATATGGCTCAAATTATTTTATAAGTAAATACTTGGGATGTAAAATAGTAGAGAACGAAAGAGATGCCACAAAAAATTTTGTGAAGGCTACAGAGAAGTGGGCTAAGGCTAACTTAAATGAAAATGCGGACACATCAGAAAAAATAATAAGAACGGTAAATAAGTTATTAAAGGAAGAAGATACTATAGATGTAAAAGAAGTTTCCAAAGATATATTTGGAGATAATCCAGATATTAAATTAAATTATGAAGGTTTTATTTCTGAGCAAGGAGTAAAAGATAAAATATCTGTGGATAAAGAATGGGTAGATAAAAAATTTAAAAGAATAAGAATAAAAGTGGATAAAGATATTGATTTATATATAAATGAAGAGTCCTATCACGATGAATCAAGGTTTGAAGTAAAAAGAGTAGGGGACGGATCTGTAAATATCATAATTAAAAATGTTTATAATTATATGCAAAAATAGATATTTTAGAGCTAAAAATTATATATGCAATTAATAAGTAAGTTTTAGTATTAATAAAAGAATCATATAAAACTTAAAATTTGTTATCCAAGATTGCACTCAGTAATTCCTTATTTTTATTTAAAAAAATAAAGAACTTTTTTTGTATTAGAATATTATGTATTATACAAACTAATATTAAAAAATAGGGCTGTTGCATTAAAAAATTTACATACAATATATTCTTGTGAATTTAACACAATATATTGTAGAATTTATTTTTAGTGCAACAGCCTCATTATATTAATTATTTAGTATGGTTTTTATGATATTTATTTTAAAGAATCAGTTGAACCTAAAACGTTCTTTATTTTATCTTCAACGATTTTTTCTATTCTTGCTCTACCTTCACCTAAATATTTTCTTGGATCGAATTGTTTTGTATCTTCAAAAAGAACTTTTCTTATACCAGCTGTCATAGCCAATCTTAAGTCTGTATCCATGTTTATTTTACATACTGCCATAGAAGATGCTTTTCTAAGCATATCAGCAGGAACTCCTTTAGCTCCTTTTATTTCTCCACCATATTTATTACAAGTATCAACAGATTCTGGATCTACAGAAGATGCTCCATGAAGAACTATTGGGAATCCTGGTAATTTATTTTGAATATCTTCTAATATATCGAATCTTAATTGAGCTTCTCCAGCAAATTTATAAGCACCGTGACTTGTTCCTATAGCTATTGCTAAAGAATCAACACCTGTTCTATTTACAAAGTCTACAGCTTGGTCTGGATCAGTATAGATATGTACATCACTTTGTACATCATCTTCTACTCCAGCTAATACTCCCAATTCGGCTTCAACTACAACACCATGAGAATGAGCGTATTCTACAACCTCTTTAGTCTTAGCTACATTTTCTTCATAATCATAATGAGAACCATCAAACATTACAGAAGTAAATCCATTGTCGATAGCTAATTTTACAACATCTAAGCTAGAACCGTGATCTAAGTGTAGAGCTACATCTATTCCAGTATCAGCTATAGCTGCATCTACCATTGCTTTTAAGTATTTAGGACCAGCATATTTTAAAGCTCCTGCAGATACTTGAAGTATAACAGCTGAGTTTGCAGCTTTAGCAGCATTTACAACTCCTTGTAATATTTCCATATTGTTAATGTTAAATGCTCCTATAGCATATTTACCTTCATAAGCTTTTTTGAACATTTCTTTAGTTGTTACTAATGCCATTTTAAATTCCACCTTCCAAAATAAATTTAAAAATAAATACGGGACTAATTAAGTCCCTGTGGGACTTGTTTTATAACTATAATTATATTATAAATTATTACTTAAATATTTTCCACAATTTAATTATAATTCATTTGTATATTTTTTAAAAGTATAGTAAGCGAATTGTGAGTAATATATATTATATTAGTATATGCTTATATATTAAAACATACTAATATTATAATATGTTTTCTATATTAATTTTTTCCATATTAATAATATGTTCTAATAAAAATTTAACTACATGGATGGAACTTAAAGACTCATCTTTATTTTTACATTTTACATACTGAGTAAGTTTCCATAATTCATTGTTTATATTATCTATTTCTGAATGATTTATAACTATAGAAATAACAAAATGGTCATTTTGCCAATTATTAAATAATTTTAAAGATTTACCATATGCTTTTTCCCAGTATTCAGAAGAAACTAGTTCTTCTAATTCATTGCATTGATTCATGAAATTTATACAAGTAGTATTTAATTTAAATGAATAGTTAACAAGAATAAAAATTAAAATTAAAAATAATATAAATGATGTTATACTTCTTTTAATAATACCACCTACTTATATTTTTATTTTTTTTGGTAATATAAATTACCCTTAGAATTTAAAATAGCTATTAATAGTTCATCATAGGAACTAATATTATCTTTTTTTAATTTGTTTTCTAACCATTTTTCATCCTTTTTTATTAGCTTTAAATTTTTTTTGTTAATTTTTCCATCTAATATTAATGTTACAGGCAATTTTTCTTGAGTAATTTCCAGGGATAAATCTTTTTTAGTAACGGGTAATTCTTCTGTTTTAGGGATTATAGATAATTGCCCACTAGTTTCTAAAATTGCATATTCTATATTTTCTAAATCATAATATCCCTGAAGCCTTAATTCTTCCATTAAATCATTTATGTTAAACCTTTGATTTTTTAATTCTTGAAAGTCTATTTTTCCTTTTTCTATTAATATACTAGGTTCTCCATTAATTAAGCTTCTTATTTTTTCGCTTTTAAGTTGAATAAGAGAAAATAGATTTTGAATTATTAAAAGAGTTAATATAGGAACTATTCCGTGTAATAAAGGTATACGAGAATCTTGCATGGGTAGTGAAGCCAATTCTGAGATCATTATTGTTATAGCTAGTTCAAAAGGTTCCAATTCACCTATTTGTTTTTTGCCCATTAGTCTCATAGACAATATAACCAAAATATATAAAATTATAGTTCTGATTAAGACTATAAACATATGTAAACCTCCTTATAATCATATTGTGGCAAATTTAAATAAAAATATGAATGAATATAGGTAACAAAATATAATAATTTGAATTATAATAATATTACAGCCTAAAATAAGGAGATGAATGGAATGGAAGAATTAAAGATGAAAATGCCTAATGGTAATAATATTCTAGTATCTAGAGATAAAACTTTGTATGATATCGTAAAGGAAAATAAATTAGAAAATAATATACCTATTGTTTTAGGAAAAATAGATAAGGAATATTATGAATTAACTTCCAAAGTAAAAAAAGGAGGGAAATTCATCCCTGTAGATATAACAGATGAAATAGGATTAAGAACTTATGTTAGGACTTTACAATTTATTTTTATAAAAGCAGTTTTAGATTTATATCCTGAATCTACTGTTATTATAGAACATTCTTTAGGCAAAGGATTGTATGGTGAGATTCATAAAAAATTAGCATTAAATGAAAATGATATATTAAAAATAAAAAATCAAATGAATGAAATAATAGATAAAGATATAAAGATTAATAAAATTTCAATTAAAAAAGAAGAAGCTATAAACATATTTAAAGAGTACAAAATGAAAGATAAAGTTAGGCTTTTAAAGCATATTCCACAGGAAAAAGTTAAACTATATGAATTAGATGGCAGATATGATTATTTTTATGGTCCTATGGCATATTCAACAGGAGCCATTAAAAAGTTTGATATTATGTATTATGAACCAGGATTTATATTAAGATACCCTAGAGAGAAAGATCCTTTTACTATACCAGAATTTATTGAGTATAAAAAGCTTACAAAAATATTTAGAGAAACAGAAAAATGGGGAAAAATATTAGATGTAGCAGATGTAGGGGCATTAAATGATAAGGTCGTATATGGTGAGATAAAAGACATAATAAGAGTATCGGAAGCCTTGCATGAAAAGAAAATAGCCAACATAGCAGATATGATATATGAAAAAGAGAACATAAAAATAGTATTGATATCAGGACCATCATCATCAGGAAAAACTACTTTTGCTAATAGATTAGGAATACAGCTAAGAGTTAATGGTTTAATTCCTGTACCTATTTCATTGGATAACTATTTTGTTAATAGAGAAGATACTCCAAAAGATGAAAATGGAGATTATGATTTTGAATCTATTGATGCTTTAGATATAGATTTATTTAATGAAGATTTAAAACATATATTAAATGGAGAAGAAGTTAAAATACCTACTTTTAATTTTAAAAAAGGAAAAAGGGAATATAATGGGAAAAAGATAAAGCTGCCTAAAAATGGTATATTAATTGTAGAAGGAATACATGGACTGAATCCAATATTGACAAAAAAAATACCAGATAAAAATAAATTTAAAATATATATAAGTGCATTAACTCAACTAAATATAGACAATCATAATAGAGTATCTACAACTGATGTAAGAATAATAAGAAGATTAGTTAGAGATTATCTATCAAGGGGTTATGGCGGAGAAGAAACATTAAAAATGTGGCCATCAATAAAAAGAGGAGAAGATAAAAATATATTTGTATTTCAAGAAAATGCAGATGTAATGTTTAATTCTACAATAGTTTATGAACTTTGTATATTAAAAAAATATGCAATTGTAGAGCTTGATAAAATAGATAAAAATAGTAGTGTTCATTATGAAGCAACTAGGCTAAAAAGTTTTTTAAACTTTTTTAAAGAAGTTGATATGAGTTTAGTTCCAGATAATTCTATATTACGAGAGTTTATAGGAGGAAGTTGTTTCTACGAATATTAAAGAAATTATAAGTTAAAAGTTAATTGTGCTATTATTAGTTTAAAAAAAGAGATATATGCTTTAAAGATAATTTAGTTCAATAAAAGATTCTAATTTACTTTTTATTAAAATATATGGTTTCAAATTGTAACTTGTTAAATGGCGGAACAACAATTTAGAACACATATAAATTTAAAAAAATAAATTAGAATCTTTAATTTTGGTCAAATGTTTTTTACAGTAAATATATATTTTCCAAATTGGGGGTTAACTTTTAATTGAATTTTGTAATGACATATTTTAAGTGTCAATCTTTAAAGAGTATTACGTTATAATTTATTTATATTGCTTTAGTAACAAGTTTATTAGATAGGAATAAAATGAATATAAATAACGATACTTTTAAATATGATGTGAAAATAAGCAAATAAGTTAAAGAGGTGAAAAAAAGTGGAGATATTTTATCCAGATGAATATTTTTTAGATTTTTTACAAGAAAATTTATATAATTTTGATAAAGAAAGAGAGGATTACTTAACATTAAATATGTGTTTAGATTCAAACATAAATGAATTAAACGGAGAATATTTAGAAAGCATAAAAAAGATTTAATCTAAAAAATCGTGGTAACCCACGATTTTTTAGAATTTTTTTAATTTTATATTACTAACCATAAGATAAGATAATGTTATTATCAAAATTACAGTTAAGCTTAAAGAGCCAATCCTATTTAAGGTAATTAAAGAATATAAAGCCATGAACATACCAGCTAAAGTTATTGGTATACCAGAAAAAGAACCATCAAATTCAGTAATATTATATCTAGCAAGTCTGTAAGCCCCAGCTATAGGGAACATTAATACTAATAAATAGCCTAGTATTCCTAAATTACTAAAATTATAAATATGAAAAGTTAATATAGAAGGTGCTACACCAAAAGAAACTAAATCAGCTAAAGAATCTAATTCTTTACCAATAGGACTATCAACTTTCAAAAACCTAGCGACTCTTCCATCATATCTATCCATTAAACCTGCAATTAGTATAAATAAAGCAGCCCATTTATAATTTTGTTGAAATGTCATCATTAAGGACATAACTCCACAACCTAAATTTCCTAAAGTAAAAGCATTGGGTACGGCACTTTTTGCTATTTTTGCCATTATGTTATCACTCCTAAAAAAATATATAATTCCTATTAATTGAAATATATAATATTATACAACATTTTGCAAATATATTTAAGCTATAAATAGGATTAAATATAAAAAATAATAATTAATTAAGAAATTAATAATAATTTTTAAATAAAAAACAGGTATGTGGATAAACTATGCTTGGAGGTGTTATTATGAAAGTTAAAGACGTTATGACTCAAAATGTTGCAACAGTTAATAGAGATGATTCAGTAGAAAAGGCTGCTCAACTTATGAATGAATATAACGTTGGATCTATACCTATTTGCGACAATAATAAAGTTGTTGGAGTTATTACAGATAGAGATATAGCTTTAAGATCTGTAGCAAAGGGATTAAATAATAATATTAAGGTCGGAGATATTATGACATCTAATCCTGTAGTGGCTAATAAAGATATGGATATACATGATGCGGCAAGGATAATGAGCGAAAGACAAATAAGAAGATTACCTGTAGAGGATAATGAAAATATAATAGGTATAGTTTCCTTAGGAGATATAGCTATAGAGCCTAAGTATGAAGATGAAGCACAAAAAGCTTTAAGTGGAATTTCAGAGCAGAATAATTAGGTCAAAATGTCCACAGGATTTATTGTTAAAATCTTGTGGATTTGCTATTATATAATGGTGGAACTAATACTATTATAAAGTAAAAACTATAAGAGGAGATTTAAAATGAGTAAGGTAAAATTTATTTATAACCCATATTCAGGAGAAAAAGCTATTGCATCTCAAATAGATCAAGTAATAAGAATACATCAGAAATATGGATATGAAGTAGTGCCTTATAGGATAAGTTTAGAATATAATCTAGATGATGCTTTTAAATCTATTGATGAAAGCTATAAATATATATTAGTGGCAGGAGGAGACGGGACTGTAGATAATGTAGTAAATCATTTGAAAAAATTTTCAATCAATCTTCCAATTGCAATATTACCTACAGGTACTGCTAATGATTTTGCTAAATTTATTGGTATGCCAATGAATGTTGGAGAGGCCTGTGAGCAAATACTAAAAAGTTCAGTAAAAAAGGTTGATTTAGGCAAGATAAATGATAAATATTTTATAAATGTTGCTAGCACAGGATTATTTACAGATGTATCTCAAAAAACTGATATTAATTTAAAAAATACTATGGGGAAGCTTGCCTACTATGTAAAGGGTATAGAGCAACTCCCTAACTTTAGAAGGTTAAAAATTAATGTTAAATCTGAGGAAGTTAATTTTGATGGAGATATGTATCTTATGATGGTGTTTAATGGACAAACAGCAGGTAATCTTCATATGGCATATAAAGCAGAAGTAGATGACGGTATGCTAGATGTAATAATAATAAAAGCGTGTGCTATTAAGGATATGATAGGATTATTTATAAAAATGATTAAGGGGGAACACCTAGAAGATGTAAATGCTCTAATATATTTTAAAACCAATAAGCTTATAATAGAATCTAATGAAGATATAGTTACAGACATTGACGGAGAAAGAGGTCCAGATTTTCCTTTACATATAGAGTGTATTAAGGAAGGTTTAGATATTTTAGGGATATTAGATTAATATAGGAATATTTTTATTTTGATATTAATAAATATAAGTAGTAATACTGTTAAATTGGGGAGTTTATTTAGTTATGATAAATTTATTTGTTTATATAGCAGCTATATTACTTATGTTTATTATATGTATACAGGGCATAAAAATAGCTTTTAAGGCACCTTACAAAATAAAAATTTTATCTATAATAATATATTTTTTAATGATTATGAAATTTATATCTTTAACTTTGCTACTAGTTATTAATAATATAAGAAATTTATATTGGTTAAAATGGGTATACTTTTTTGATTTTATAGCTATCCCGATAACTATACTAATATGTTTTTATATATGTATAAAAAATAATAAATTTAACTTAAATTATATATTTTGCGTAATAGCACTAATAACTTCTGGTTTAATATTTTTTATTAGTAAATATAACTTGGACATAAGTATGTTTAATAAACAATATTATATAATGGAACTACTAACACCTATAAACATGTATATATTTTTCATAGTTATTAATTTAATATTTTTAATACTATGTTTTAAACAGTATAATAATAAATATATAAATAAAAATATATTATATTTAATGTTTTTTAGTATAATAGTAAATATATCAGATATTGTATTAAGTTTTTTTTATGTTAACAAATTACCTCCCAATATATTAGGGAATATTATTTGGATATATACTTTACACATATCTGTAAATAAATTAATAAAATAAACAGCATTTAATGCTGTTTATTTTATTTTTTATGTTTAAAAAGGGAATTTTTTTTACATTTTTTATTGATGTTATTATTTTTTTTGTAATTGTTGTTTTTAGAATTATTCTTTTTATGAAATTTTTTATGTGGCTTATTATAGGGTATTAAACAATTAGGTCCATTTCCTATTAAATCTTCTCTATGGGCTTTTAATAAAGCTTCTTTAACTAAATCATAGTTATCAGGAATAGCAAATTGTAGTAAAGCCCTTTGCATACTTTTTTCTTTTTGATCTTTAGGAATATAAACTTTTTCTTCTGTTAAAGGATTTATTTCTGTATAATACATAGTAGTTGATAAGCTACCAGGAGTAGGATAAAAATCTTGTACTTGCTCTGGAGTATAGCCCATTTTTTTAATATATTCAGCTAACTCTATAGCAGCCTTTAAATCACTACCAGGATGGCTAGACATTAAATAAGGAACCAAAAATTGTTTTTTATTCATCTTTTTATTTATATCATGATATTTTTTTACAAAAGAATCATAAACATTTTTATTTGGTTTTCCCATTAACTTTAAAACTTTATCATTTATATGCTCAGGAGCAACTTTTAATTGTCCGCTTATATGATGCTTACATAACTCCTTAAAAAATTCATCATTTTTATCATACATTAAATAATCGAATCTAATACCAGAACGTATAAATACTTTTTTTACATTAGGTATTTTTCTTATTTTTCTTAATAAATTTAAATATTCTTTATGATCTACAATTAAATTTTTACATGCACTAGGGAATACACATTGTCTATTTTTACAAGTACCATTTTTTTCTTGAACTTTACAAGCTCTATGCCTAAAGTTAGCTGTAGGACCACCTACATCATGTATATAACCTTTAAAGTCCTTCATATTAGTTATCATATTTGCTTCTTTTAAAATGGATTCTTGGCTTCTATTTTGGATAACCCTACCTTGATGAAAGGTTAAAGCACAAAACGAACAACTTCCATAACAACCTCTATGGCTAGTAATTGAGAATTTAACTTCTTTAATAGCAGGAATACCACCTTCAGATTCATACATAGGATGATAAGTTCTAGCATATGGAAGTGCATAAACTTCATCCATTTCTTCTTCAGATAATGGAGGTTGAGGAGGGTTTTGAACTACATATCTATCTTTATGTTTTTGTACTAAAGTTTTACCTCTTATAGAATCTTGTTCATAATATTGTATTTTATAAGCTTCTGCATAAGATTTTTTATTTGTAGAAACTTCTTCAAAGGATGGTATTTCAATATAATCATCTAAATTAGAAATATCCTTTTCAATATAAGCTGTACCTGTTACATTTTTTATGCTGTCTATTTTCATTCCATATCTTAAAAGATTAGAAATTTGAACTATGGGTTTTTCGCCCATGCCATATATTAGTAAATCTGCACTAGAGTCTTCTAAAATACTTCTTCTTACTGCATTGTCCCAGTAATCATAATGAGCAAATCTTCTTAAGCTAGCTTCTATGCCACCTATTATTATAGGGGAATCTTTAAAAGCTTCTTTTATTTTATTGCAATAAACAATAACAGCTCTATCTGGTCTATATCCTGATTTACCACCTGGGGAGTAAAAGTCATCATGCCTTTTTCTCTTAGACGCAGTATAATGATTTACCATAGAATCTATGTTACCAGAATTAACTAAAAATGCATATTTAGGTTTACCCAATTTTTTAAAATCATCTATGTTTCTCCAATCAGGTTGAGCTATAATTCCTACGGTAAAGCCTTCTCTTTCTAATACTCTGCCTATAATTGCAGTGCCAAAAGATGGATGATCTACATAAGCATCACCAGTTACTATTATAAAATCTAAAATATCTATATTTCTTTTTTTTAAATCCTCTTTACTTACAGGTAAAAAGTTGATGTTATTCAATATTTTCATTCTCCTATCTTTACGATTTTTAATAATATTATTATACAGTTGATTTTGTTTAATATCAAAAATAATTTAAGAATAAGAAATATAGTATAAAATGAAGATATATTAAAATAAAAGAATATAAATTCAAATAATGAATAAATTTAGTTGCAAAATAGATATATAAACAATATAATAAAAATATAAGATTAAATATTAATAATGTACGTTAGGTGAGGCTCCTATATAGATATACGCTACTGCCCGGAAACATCGAGAGATGCCAATGGGTTACCAGGTATTACCGAAATAAGGTTTTACTTAATGTAGCTGGCTTTGGTCCAAAGCTATATAGTGCTAAAACTCAACGATTGATGTTAAAGTTTTAGTTATGTATGTATAAGGAGCCAAGTGGGCTCTTTTTGTTTTGTAAATTTTTTAGGATGGTGATTTATATGGAAATTGGTCCGTGTGATAGGACAAGGGGGCAAAGGAAAATTATATTATTTTATAGAGGAATATTCATTTAGGCAAAATTATTTATTTGTAGCTTAGGATATTCCTTTATAAATGTGAAGGGAGGAATATTTATGAAGAAGCTACAAAGTTTTTTCTTAAGTAAAATTATTAATAAAAGAGTGTATGATGAATATGGTGATTATATCGGTAAGCTAATTGATATTTATGTAACATCTGAAGATGACTATCCAAGAGCTATAGCTTATAAAATAAAAAAAGGAAGAGAAATAGTAAATTATGAGTTTAAAAATATTTCTTTTTATGATGATGAAGGCAAAACTATAATAAAAGTAATAGGTACTAGAGATATAATATTAAGAAAATATTCTTATTTGTTATCTCAACATCTTTTAAACAAACAAATAATTGATATAAATGGTAAAAAGTTAGTTAAAGTACATGATTTAAGAATTGGAGAAATTGCAGGAGAGTATAAAGTAATAGCTGTAGATACAGGTGCATTAGCTTTGAGTAGAAGAATAGGAATGGAAAATTTATTAAGAAATATTTATAATATATTTAATAAAAAAATGGAAGATACTTTAATAATGTGGGATAGTGTAGAATCTTTAGAAATGATGAATAATAATTTGAAACTATCTGTATCATATCAAAAACTTTCAACGCTACATCCAGCAGATTTAGCAGATATTATAGAAGATATGAATGATAGTTATAGAAAATTAGTTTTTGAAAGTTTAGATGATGATTTAGCTGTAGATACTTTTGAAGAAATAAATATAGAAGTAAAAACAGAAATGTTAGAAGAAATGACTTCTTCTAAAAAAGCTGAAATCATATATAATATGCCAAAGGATGAAGCTGCAGATGTATTGGCACAAATGAAAGAAGAAGAAGTAGAAGAAATACTTTCTGTTATGGAAGGAAAAGATGCCAAGGATATAAGAAAACTTATGAATTATAATGAAGAAACTACTGGAAGTATAATGAATAAAGATTTTATAGCTTTTAATGTTAATATAACTGCAGAGGAAACTATAGATTTATTAAGAGAAATAAAGCCTAAAGATGAAGAAGTATATTATATATATATTACAGATGAAAAAGAACAGTTGAAAGGAGCGATATCTCTTACAGATTTAATAATATGTGCTCCAGAAGCTAAATTAAAAGATATAATGGATAAAGATATAGTAAAAGTTAAAGACACAGATCATATAAATGAAGCTGTAGAGTTAGCAATAAAATACGATTTATTATCTATACCTGTAATAGAAGGAGAAAATAAATTATGTGGTATTATATCAATAGATGATATTGTAGAGGATGTATTTGCACCTATGTGGAGAAAGAAAATTAAAGTAGCTGCAGTATAATATATGATTATAAAAGGATTTATCTTAAAAAATATATAAGTTTTAAAATAAAGAATATGCACAATAAATAAAAATAAGTTTATTATGCATATTCTTTATTTTTTTAAAAGAGTATTTTTTGTAACTTTATGCACAAACTAATTTTAAGATAAATAGCAAAACTATGGATTTTGTGGGAGGAGTATTATGAGAAAGAATATATATTTTAAAAGAGCAATAATATATGTTTTAGCTATAATGTTAGCTTATGGAAGTACTACTCTTTATATATTACCCTATACAAATGCTACTAAGGCTGTGGCATATTATTATGGGAATAGAGGAGATACTATTTCACAGGTTCAAAGAAAACTTAAAGCCTGGGGATATTATACCGGTGGAGTAGATGGAATATTTGGATATAACACTTATACAGCTGTAAGAAATTTTCAATCCAAAAATGGTTTAAAAGTAGATGGTATAATTGGCGACAAAACTTTGGCTGCCCTCGGAATAAATACTGGATCATCAGGTGGAAGCACAAGTTCTAATAACCAAGATGTTATGCTTTTAGCTAGACTTATAAATGGAGAAGCTAGAGGAGAACCATATGAAGGGCAAGTAGCAGTGGGAGCAGTAGTTTTAAATAGAACAAGAGATCCTAAATTTCCTAACAGTATAGCTGGAGTTATATATCAGCCAGGTGCATTTACTGCTATAGTAGATGGTCAAATACATGCAAATATGGAACAAAGTTCTATAAATGCAGCTAGAGATGCTTTGAATGGATGGGATCCTTCTGGTGGTGCTACGTATTATTTTAATCCAGCAACAGCTACAAGTTCTTGGATTTGGTCAAGACCATTGATAAAAGTGATAGGAAAACATAGATTTTGTAAATAACTAGTTGACAAATTCAAAAAATATCATATAATTATATTATAGAATTCATACTAAAATAGTCGGAAATAAAAACGTTGAAAAAGGAAAGTAGCATAATCAGTCTTTTCAGAGAGGAAATTATTTTGCTGGAAGATTTCTAAAGAAGGTTTATGTGAAGTGCCCTTTGGAGTTGTGTACCGAATATAGTAGGCTACATCGGGTTCACCCGTTATAGTGATAGGGTATAAATTTATTAGTACCTGAATAAAGTGAGATTTTAATATCTAACTAGAGTGGAACCACGGAGAATATACTTCGTCTCTATATTTTGTTTATAGAGATGAAGTTTTTTTATATTAAATTTATTTTAAAAAGGGGAGATCAATATGATATATGAAGATTCTATAAATTTAATAGGAAATACTCCTATGTTTAAATTAAATAATATGAAAGAAGAGAATATGGCAGATGTTTATGTAAAATTAGAAAAATTTAATCCTGGTGGTAGTATAAAGGATAGGGCTGCTTTGGGAATGATTGAAGAAGCTGAGAAAATGGGGAAAATAAAACCAGGAGATGTAATAGTGGAACCTACAAGTGGAAACACAGGTATAGGACTTGCTATGGTTGGAAGATTAAAAGGATATAAGGTTATTATTGTTATGCCAGATTCTATGAGTATAGAAAGAAGAAATATGATTAAAGCTTACGGTGCAGAATTGGTTCTTACAGAAGGAAATAAGGGTATGACAGGAGCTATAGAAAAAGCAGAAGAATTAGCTAGAAACAGAAAGGGATATTTTATTCCCCAACAATTTTCAAACAAAGCTAATTCAAAAAAACATTACGAAACTACTGCGGTAGAAATATTACAGGATTTAGAAGATATAGATGCTTTTGTAGCTTCGGTAGGTACAGGAGGTACTATAGCGGGTATTGGAAGAAGATTAAAAGAATTTAATAAAAATATAAAAGTTATAGCTGTAGAACCTTATAATTCACCGGTAATATCAGGAGGAAAAGCAGCATCACACAAAATACAAGGTATAGGAGCAGGATTTATACCAGAAGTATATGAAAAGGACGTAGTAGATGAAGTAATGACTATAACAGACGAAGAATCCTATGAATATGCGAGAAAATTTGGAGTAGAAGAGGGGATATTAGTAGGTATATCCTCTGGAGCAAATATAGCAGCAGCTATAAAAATAGCTAAAAAATTAGGTAAAGGCAAAAAAGTTGTAACAGTAGCACCAGATGGTGGAGAAAAGTATATTTCTGCAGGGTTATATGATAAATAAAAGGGGTGAGCTTTGTGAAAAATCCTTTTAAAACTTTAATATATGATTTAAAAAATGCTAAGGAAAAGGATCCAGCAGCTAGAAATGTTTTAGAAGTCTTTATATTGTATCCATTTATTCATGCTTTAATAGGTTATAGAATAGCACATTTATTTTATAAGGCACATTTATTCTTTATAGCTAGACTAATCTCTCAAATATCAAGATTTTTTACAGGTATAGAAATTCATCCAGGAGCAACTATAGGAAAAGGACTTTTTATAGATCATGGTATGGGAGTTGTTATTGGAGAAACTGCAGAAGTTGGAGATAATGTAACTTTATATCATGGCGTAACTTTAGGTGGAACAGGAAAAGATAAGGGTAAAAGGCATCCTACTGTAGGTAATAATGTTATAATAGGAAGTGGTGCAAAAGTATTAGGTCCTATAAGTATAGGAGATAATGTAAAAATAGGAGCTAATGCAGTGGTTTTAAATGATGTACCAGACAATTCTACAGCAGTAGGAATACCAGCAAAGGTAGTAAAATACGAAAAAAAATCTTCCGTTATAGAAATAAGAGATTATAATGGGGTTAAAAAAGTAATATATAACGATATGATAATATAATTTTGGATAAAAAATTGATATATGTTATAAAAAATATTATAGAAATTTTTGGATAGATTTAATAAGGATTCACAACATCTAGGATTTTTCATAAGTATATGCCTTAATTTATAGGCAAAAATAAGGATATACAAAATAAGTCTAAAATAAAAATACAAATAAAAAAGTTAATATGTTTTAATATATGAAAGAAGGGAAAACAATAATTTATATTGCTTTTCCCTCTTTATATATAAAATATCCCAATATATTGGATTATTATCATAGACTTTTAAATAAATAATAATTATAATTTACTTAGAATAGTATTTATAAATGAGAGTTTAATTTTAATCATATTTATATTTTAATTATATTAATATATGGGTTTTAAGAAGTGTTATTAATAAGATAAATTGGGAGTTTTGAGAGGTGTTATAAATGATTTCTCCTAGGATGACTAGAATAATAGGATATATGCCTAAGGGGCTTTTAAAATTTTTATCACAAAAAATATTAGATAATTATATAAATAAGTATGCTAACTTAACTATAAATGGTAAAGAAAATTTGAAAAATATAAAAAAACCAATTATTTTTATTTCTAATCATTTAAGTAATTCTGATGCTTTAATAATAAATAAGGTATTAAAAGATGAAGATATAACTTTTATAGCAGGTGTTAAGCTAAAAGATAATTCATTAACTAAACTTGGATTAGAAATAACAAAAACTATACCAATAAAACCTAATACTGCGGACAAAGAAGCTATATATAATATAGTAAAAACTTTAAAAGCAGGGAATAATATTTTAATATTCCCTGAAGGAACTAGAAGTAGAACTGCAAAATTAATAAAGCCTAAAAAAGGTGTAATTTTAATACAAAAATTAAGTAAGGCTACTATAGTGCCTTTAGGAATTAGTGGTACGGAAAATCTTTTGCCTATAAATGATAAAGATATGGCATTAGAACGTTTTCAGAGTGCTGATGTAACTGTGAATATAGGAAAAGCATTAGAAATACCTAAAAAAAATAAAGAAGAATCAAAACATGAATATGAAGATAGGATTATGAACTATTTTATGAGTGAAATAGCTAAATTAATACCAAAAGAGTATAGAGGTATATATGATAATTAGAACTTATTTTAAATACAAGCTTAATAATGATTAAGGGTTAAGTTTTATAAATATAGGTATTTATTAAACAAAACTATGGGAGTGATTTTCGATTGAATAATGATACAATAAATAGTGTTATAGATATATTGATAAAAACATATCCTGATGCTAATTGTGAATTAGAACATAAAAATCCTTTTGAGCTTTTAATAGCTACAGTTTTATCTGCTCAAACTACAGATAAAAAAGTAAATGAAGTAACAAAGGTATTATTTAAAGAATACAGTACTCCTAAGGATTTCTTAAATTTAACAAGGGAAGAATTAGAGGAGAAAATTAAAAAGATAGGTTTATATAGAAATAAATCTAAAAATATATTGTCACTTTGTAAAGAGTTAGAAGAAAAATTTCAAGGAGAAGTTCCTAATGATTTTGATGCTTTGACATCATTGCCAGGAGTAGGTAGAAAAACTGCCAATGTAGTTTTAGCCAATGCATTTAAAGTGCCTACTATAGCAGTAGATACTCATGTTTTTAGAGTATCTAATAGAATAGGATTAGTAGATGCTAGTAACGCATTAAAAACAGAAGAGCAGTTGCAAAAAGTTATACCAAAAGAATTGTGGATACTAATGCATCATGTATTAATATTTCATGGAAGAAGATGTTGTATAGCTAGAAAACCTAAATGTGAAGAATGTACTATAAAAAAATATTGCAAATATTATAATGAAGAGATTGAACCATCTTAGAGTATAAGTATTTATTTATAATAGCAAATTATCTTATATATTAAGATGGTTTTGCTATTAAATTATCTACATGTGGATAATTTTTACAGAAGAATGTTTATAGATTAAATAAATTTTGTATAGGGATATGAAACGAAAGAGGGTAAAATAATATGGATATTAAAGAAAAGGCATTAATGGTACATAAAAAATTTAAAGGCAAATTATCTATAGAAGGGAAGATGCAAGTTAAAAATAAAGATGACTTATCTATAGCATATACTCCAGGTGTTGCAGAGCCTTGTGTAAAAATAAATGAAGATAAATCTTTAATTTATGAATATACAATGAAGGGAAATACAGTAGCTGTAGTAACTAATGGTACAGCAGTTTTAGGATTAGGGGATATAGGGCCTTATGCAGGATTGCCTGTTATGGAAGGAAAAGCTCTTTTATTTAAGGAATTCGCAGATATAGATTCATTTCCAATTTGTATAGATAGTAAAGACCCTGAAGAAATTATAAAAACAGTTAAACTTATAGCCCCAGGATTTGGAGGAATAAATTTAGAAGATATAAAGGCACCGGAGTGTTTTTACATAGAAAGAAAATTAAAAGAAGAATTAGATATTCCAGTGTTTCATGATGATCAACATGGAACAGCCATTGTAGTTTTAGCAGGAATATATAATGCACTAAACCTTGTAGGTAAAAAATTAGAAGAAGTAAAAATAGTTATAAATGGAGCTGGTTCTGCAGGAATATCTATATGTAAATTACTATTACAGGCAGGAGCTAAAAATATAATAATGTGTGATAAAGAAGGAGCTTTAGTAAAAAGCAATAGTAATTTAAATGAAGCTCAAAAATTAATAGCACAAGTAACTAATAAGGAAAATGAAAAAGGAACATTAAAAGACGTAATAAAGGGAAAAGATATATTTATAGGTGTATCAGCCCCAAATATACTTACAGAAGAAATGGTAACCTCTATGAACAAAGATTCCATAGTATTTGCTATGGCAAACCCAATTCCAGAAATAATGCCGGATAAAGCAAAAAAGGCAGGAGCCAGAGTAGTAGCTACAGGAAGATCCGATTTCCCAAATCAAATAAATAATGTATTAGTATTCCCAGGAATTTTTAGAGGAGCATTAGATGTAAGATCTAAAGTTATAAATGAGGAAATGAAACTAGCAGCATCTAAAGCTATAGCTTCTTTGGTACAGGATAATGAACTAAATGAAGAGTACATAATACCAGGAGCTTTTGATAAAAGAGTAGCGCAGGTAGTAGCAGAGGAAGTAAAAAAAGTAGCCTTAGAAATGGGGTTATCAAAACTATAACTTAACAACTTTTAAAGGATGAGAATTAAAACAAGAAATACTTTTAGTCAATAGATAGCTATAAAAATAAAGAATACCAATATTTGTGTCCTAATTATTTTTTTGATATCTATTTTCTCTAAAAGTATTTCTTGTTGTAATACCTTTAAAAGTTATTACAATAATTTTCTACGGAGAAGAAAGCTGCCAAAGGATGATTTTGTTATGCTTCTCTTCACAAAGTCTTTAATTATAACATTTCTATTAAGTTAACTATAAATTTAAAGATTATGGAATTAAATTTCAATTTAATATATAGATAGCTGAAAAAACGACAGCATAGTCGCACACTTTGTATAATAATTAATATTTAGATAGATATAAAAAAGTTATGTTTTCACATACTTTTTTATTATGAGTCTATATCTTATTAAATAAATAGTTTTATTTACATCCATATTGGGTTAACTTTTCTTTAAAGGCATCCCAAGCTTTTTTTGTATTAATTACATTTTCATTTTTGAATTATGTTTATAGTATCATTACATTTCATATTTACATTACTTTTTCGTTGCTATATTTAGTATTATTTATAATTTAATCAATGGTTAGTTATTAAAAAATAGTATCCTCTTGTTTAATTATTTCTTTTAGTTCTTCTTTTATAATTTTGCTATATACTATTTATTCCTCAATAAATTGGGAATTTTTTTACATTAAGTTCTTTCTTAAAAAGTCGAGAGCTCTAGTTACAGTTATATTTCTTATAAACTGTCTGTTACCAGAATAGTTTAATTCTTTAACAAAGGTTTTTCCGTTTATATAAAGACCTATGTAAACTAATCCTATAGGTTTGTCATATGTTCCACCACCAGGACCTGCTACTCCTGTAGTAGAAATTCCTATATTCGTACCTGCAGATTTTGCTATCCCTTCAGCCATTTCTAGAGCAACTTCTTTACTTACAGCTGTATATTTTTTTAAGGTTTCTTTTTTTACGTTTAACCTATTTATTTTAGATTCATTGCTATAAGTTATGGCGCCTTCTAAAAAAACAGAAGAGATTCCAGGAAAGTTTATAAGTTTTCCTGCTAATAAACCACCAGTACAAGATTCAGCAGTGGCTATAGTTAAGTTTTTTTCTATAAGTATATTTGCAACGACTTCTTCCAAAGAAGTTTCACCAGAGCCATATATATTATCTCCTAGTATTTCTCTTATTTTTTCTTCTACAGGAGTTATTAAATTTAGTGCTTTTTCTTCAGAATCAGCTTTAGCTGTAATTCTTAGTGTAGTTTCTCCTTGCTTAGCGTAAGGAGCTACTGTAGGATTAGTTTGATTTTCTAAGATATTACTTATTAAGTCTGCTACATCACTTTCTCCTATACCAGTTATTCTTAAAATTTTAGATTTAATAGTACAATTTGTTAGCTTTTCTAAATAAGGTATTACTTTATTTTGAAACATAGGTTGCATTTCATAAGGTGGACCAGGAAGTATTATAGCTATTTTATTATCTTTTTCTATTATAAATCCTGGAGCAGTTCCATTATAATTTTCTAGTATTGTACAATTTTTAGGAAAGTAGGCTTGTTTTTTATTGTTTTCTGTCATTGACTTATTAAAACAGGATAATCTTTTTTCTATTTGTATTAATGAAGTTTCATTTAATACTAAATCTTCACCAAAAAATTTAGCTACAGATTCTTTAGTTAAATCATCCTTAGTAGGTCCTAAACCTCCAGTAGTTATAACTAAATCACAATTATTAAAAGCTCTTTCAAGTTCTTTTAATAATCTATTTTCATTATCTCCAATTACAGAATGATGATAAACTTCTATTCCTAGATTAGCTAGTTCTTTAGACAGATATTGTGCATTTGTATTTACAATATCACCTAATAATAATTCAGTTCCAACACAGAGTATTTCTGCTTTCATAAATTTAGCACCTTCCCTTCTATATCTAGTATGATACACAACAAAATGATTTAGTTAATTTTCACATATTTTTCATAATATCTGTAAGTTACATCAGAACTGCCGCTTAAACCGTGATATCTGGAATCATATATTAAAACATTAAAACTTTTATTCAAGTATAAATCGGCATACTTCATTGACTCCCAACTAGATGAGCGGATACCATGAACTATCACTACTGAATTTTTAGTGCTATGAGGATTTCCCATATAAGTTCCTTTTAAAGTATGGCTATATTTAGAGTTTATAGTTATATTTTCTTTTTTCAATGTATTAAAGCGCTTTTCATCAACTGTAGATTTATAAGTATCATACATATTAGTAATGTTTTTACTGGTAGGTTCTATACATGCTTTAATATATATTAAATTACCATTATAAAATCCCAATATGTTGATAAATATAAAGATCATTAATGTAGGTATTAATAATAATATCTTATATTTTTTAGTTTTTTTAATATTGACTGTGTGATACATATTTTCCCTCTTAATCAAATACATTAAATTAGAGTAATTTATAATTAATATATTGTTTTTCAATTAAATAGTTTGCAATTTTAAAATTAAAGGAAGTGAATTTATTTAGTATTAAGATACACAATATTTTATTATAAGATCTAATGTCGCCAATATTGCATCCATATGGGTTCTTTCATAGGCATGGGATGCATATACTCCAGGACCTATTAAAGCAGTTTTTATATCAAAGCCTGCTTTTAAAGCAGCACCAGCGTCAGATCCATAATAAGGATATATATCTATTTTATAAGGAATATTGCTAGTTTTACATATATTAATTAATTTTTTCCTAAAATCTAAGTCGTAGGGACCTGTAGAATCTTTTGCACATATGCATACACTATATTCAGAAGAGTTTTGATTTTCCCCAGGAGCTCCCATATCAACGGCAATGAATTCTTTTGTATTTTTGGGTATGTAACTAGCACCATGACCTACTTCTTCATAATTGCTAAATAAAAAATTAGTAGTACAAGGTAATGGTAAATTATTAACATGAATATATTTTATAGCATAAAGAAGAATTGCTAAAGAGGCTTTATCATCTAAATGTCTACTTTTTATAAATCCATTTTCAGTAAATGTATTTCGTGTGTCAAAAGAAACAAAATCTCCTATATTTATATTTAAATTTTCTACATCTTTTTTAGAAAATACTTTTTCATCTAATATTATTTCCATATTTTCAGGAGAACGTTTGATATCATAAGCTTCTTTACCATGAATGTGAACTGATGGTTTTATGGTTTGTATTGTTCCTGAATAAACTTCATCGTTTAATGTGTGGATATTGCAATTTTCACCCTCAATAGAATTCATCATGAATCCACCTAGTGGAACTATAGATAATGTTCCATTATCATTTATATTTTTTATCATAGCGCCTAGGGTATCCATGTGAGCAGATAAGGTTCTTTCAAAACTTTTATCTTCTCCTTCTAAAGTAACTATTATTGAACCTTTATTTGTTGTTTTATATTTTATACCTATAGTATCTAATTCTTTTTTTAGATAATTTGTTATGTGATTAGTAAATCCTGTTGGACTTGGAATAGTTAATATATTTTTTAAATAATTTAATATAAGTTTTTTATGATAATCCATATAAACACTCCCTAAAAATATATTTTTATTACTTCCAAGTATATACTAAAATTTAATATTTTAAAATATTTACTGGAAAGAAGTCATTAATTCATGGGAAGTTTATATATTTTGTAGTATAATATTTATGGATTTTAGAGAGGTGGTATAATTTGGTTGAATCAAGAAAAAATAGAAAAAATAAAAAATTTAAACCAATGAAAATAACATTAATTACCTTATCAATTGTAATATTAATAGCTTTATCTGCTTTTGTTACGTATCAATATAATAATATAAAATTTTATAATAATTTAATTTACCCAGGTGTTTCTGTAGAAAGTATAGATTTATCTGGAATGACCAAAGAGGAAGCAAATAAAATTATTATAGAAAAATATTGGAATAAATTATTAGGCAAAAGTATTAATGTAAAAACTAAAGATAAAACTTACACATTGAAGTATTCTGATTTAAAACTTACCAATAATTTAGATACTGTATTAAAAGAAGCAGAGGCCTATGGGAAAAATTTAATAATATTTAAAAGATATAGTTTAATAAAAAATAAGACTCCTAAAAATTATTATATAAGTTTTAAATATGATGAGAAAGTATTAGACTTATTAATTAATAAAATAGAAAAAGATGTAAATATAGATCCTGTAGATGCATCTTTAGCTTTAAATGGTGGGGGATTTAGCGTTATATCGCATAAAAATGGGAAAATATTAGATAAGAATAAGTTAAAAAGAGATTTAATTGCTAAAATAGATAAAGATATATCCAGAGATATAACAGAAGAAGTTGTAATGAAAACTACTGTACCTAGAATTACAGAAGACAAGCTTAGAGGTATGGGAAGAATGATAGGATCTTATTCAAGCCATTATGGGTCTATATCATCACCTCAAAGGGCAAATAATATAGCTATGGCTACAAAGGCTATAAATGGTAAAATACTTATGCCAGGAGATACGTTTAGTTTTAACGGGGTTGTTGGACAAAGGACAGCAGAAAAAGGATATCAAGCAGCACCAGTTATAGTAGGTGAAAAAATAGAAAATGGATTGGGCGGAGGAGTATGCCAAGTTTCTTCGACCTTATTTAATGCTGTAGAGAATTCTAGATTAGAATCAATTGAAAGATCTCATCATACTAAACCAGTTCATTATGTGCCACAAGGTATGGATGCTACTGTAGATTATGGGAATATAGATTATAAATTTAAAAATAATTTGCAAAGCCCTATTTATATAGAGGCTTATACAAGTAATGGAAATGTAGGTTTTAATATTTATTCAAAATAATAGAAATTATAGGTTTAATTTAATAAAATATTTAAATTTTAAAAGTTTAGTCAATTTTAATATAATTGACTAAACTTTTTTATATAAATTAATTAGTCATAAATATTAAGAAATATAAAAGTTTATAGAAGTTTATTAAAAAGTATATATTTTTATTATAATTTTAATATTAATTTAATGAGGTGGTTTTGTGTGGAAAATAAAAGGGCTAAAAAGGCATTAGTTTTTATTTTCTTATTAATGCTAGTTTCATTTGGAATAATTTATTATATTTATATGGAAGTATCTAAATTTGATAGTGTCATATACCCAGGGGTATCTATAGAAGGTATAAATTTGGGTATGAAAACAAAAAATGAAGCTAAAGATATAATAGAAAATAAATATTCAAAAGCTATGATTAAAAAAAGTATAAATATAACTTGGAATGATAAAAAATATAATTTATCTTGTGCTAAATTAAATCCTAAATATAATATAGAAGAAACTATAGATAATGCTTATAGGTACGGTAAAAATTTAAATATATTTAGAAAATATAAACTAATTAAATTAAAAAAAATAAAAGATTATTCATTGAATTTATATTATGATAATAAGGTTATGAATGAGTTTATAGATAGTATAGAAAAAGATATAAATAAAGAGGCTAAAAATGCTATTTTAACTATAAATAAAGGTTCAATATCAATAATTAAAGAAGAAGATGGATTTAAATTAGAGAAGGATAAATTAAAAAAAATATTATATACTAATATGAATTCTAAAAATTTAAAAGACATAAATGAGAAGGCACCTGTTAAAATTTTATATGCTAAGATAAAACAAGATGAATTAAAAAATATAAATAAAAATATATCGTCATATAGTACTAATTATAAATCTATATCTTCATCACAGAGAGCTAATAATATAGAATTAGCTACAAAAGCTATAAATGGTACTTTAATAATGCCTAAAGAAGATTTTAGTTTTAATGAAACTGTAGGACCAAGAACAGCAGCTAGAGGATATCAAGAAGCGCCTGTTATTATTGACAATAAAGTCAAACTGGGTTTAGGTGGAGGAATATGCCAAGTATCTGGTACATTATATAATGCTATATTAAAAGCTAATATAAATGCAACAGAAAGATTAGGGCATAGTTTTCCAACTACTTATATTCCTATAGGAATGGATGCCACAGTTGATTATGGAAATATTGATTATAAATTTAAAAATACATTAGATTATCCTATCTATATAGAAGGAATAGCTGATGGTTCCAAGGTAACTTTTAATATATATTCCAATAGAGTCTTAAAAAATAAAATATATAATATAAGTTCAGAGGTGTATGAAACTGTAAAGCCAAGGGAAAGGTATATTGATGATCATACTTTACCGTTAGGGAAAACTCAAATAGTACAAGAAGGTCGTGTCGGATATAAGGTTAAAGTTTATAGGAGTACCATAAAAAATGGTAAAGTTATAAAAAAAGAATTGTTATATAATGATTTTTATAAACCAGGAGAGAGGGTTTTAAAGAGAGGAATTAAGAGATAAAATATATTATATTAAAGAATTAACATTTTGTTAATTCTTTAAATTCTTTACTAAAACTTTATAATAGAGTAATATAGTTATTGTATTAAACCTTTTATCTGATAACTATTTAAGATAAAATTTTCATATTATTCAAAGTGGAAGTAAAGGGTAGATATGTTTTTGTATAACCATTTACTAAGCTTTATAGAGAGTGAAAACTACTAATGAAGCTAAGAATTTTGTTTATACTTATTGGTTTAAATATATTTTATAAAAATGGGAGGAAATGTTTTGAGTTTAAACATAGTATTATTTCAACCAGAAATACCACAAAATACTGGAAATATAGCAAGGACGTGTGTACTTACTAATTGTAAACTACATCTAATAAAGCCTTTAGGATTCAGCTTAGATGAGAAACATTTAAGAAGAGCAGGATTAGACTATTGGCAATACTTGGATTTATCTATATATGAATCTTATGAGGAGTTAAGAGAAAAATATAAAAATTCAAATTTCTATTTTTCAACTACTCATGGTAATAATTTTTATACAGATGTTAAATATAGTGATGGAGACTTTATTGTCTTTGGAAGAGAATCTTCTGGTCTACCAGATGAAATAAGAGATAGTGATCCTAGTAAGTGTATAAGAGTTCCTATGATTAATACAACTACTAGGTCTTTAAATTTGTCTAATACTGTAGCTATCGTTGCTTATGAAGCTTTAAGGCAAGTTGGTTTCCCAGATATGAAATAGGAGGAGCTTAACATGGAGAAGATAAAAATTATAACAGATAGTACTGCTGACTTAACTAAGGATATAATAGAAAAATATGGCATAGAAGTGATACCATTATTTGTGAATTTTGGCGATACAGTTTATAAAGATGGTGTAGATATAGAATTAGAGCAGTTGTTTACTAAGATAGAAAAAGAAAATGTATTTCCTCAAACTTCTCAAATAAATCCTCAAAGATTTTATGAATATTATAAAAGATATATAGATGAGGGATATAGTATAATTTCCATACATATATCTTCTAAGATGAGTGGAACTTACCAATCAGCGTGTTTAGCAAAAGATATGTTAGATAGTAAGGATATTACAGTTATAGATAGTAATAATGTAACATCAGGCTTAGGTCTTTTAGTCATTAAAGCATGCAAGTTAAGAGATGAAGGACTTTCTGCTGATGACATAGTAAAAGGCGTAAAAGAAACTATACCTCATGTTAAAAGTGTACTAGCTTTTGAAACTTTAGATTATTTAGTAAAAGGTGGAAGACTTTCAAAAACGGCAGGTTTTATAGGAAATGTATTAGGAATAAAACCAATATTGACTGTAGAAAATGGAGAAATGGTAGTTAAAGACAAAGTAAGAGGTAGCAAAAAAGCCGTAAGAGCTATATTTGAATATATAGATAAGTTAGGGTTAAAACAAGGGGAACCTTGTATTTTGCTACATGTACAAAATAAAGATATACTAAGCAACCTAAGAGAACACTTAAATAAAGATGGAACTGATTTTATAGAGTGTATGGTAGGATGTGTAGTAGGAATTTATGCTGGACCTAGAGCTTGTGGTATATTTTTCATAGAGGATTATTAATCAAAAATTTTTTTAGCTATATCTTAATTAATTACACGGATATAGCTAAAAATGTGTACACTATGTATACGATTGCACAATGAGATATATTATATTATAATTATTGAAGGTTAAAATATAAAATTTATTATATATAGTAATTATAATTAATATATATTAAATAAAAAGGCGAAATTAACAAAAGATTAATAAAATTTTATATATTAAGATAAAAAGAAAGGAAAAAAAAATCATTTGTAGAATTTATTTAATTACTAGATAAATTACCAATTATATCATAGATATCATAGGGGGAATTTTAATGAAAAAGAAGAAGATAATAGCTTTATTAGCTACTGCAGTTATGGCAGTTTCATTATTTGCTGGCTGCGGAGGCAAAGATAGTTCTAGTGAACAATCAGCAGAAAAAAAAGAAAAGGTAAAGATTGGTCTTTCTACAGATGAGGGAGGATTAAATGATAAATCTTTCAATCAATCTGCAGATGCAGGAGTTAAAAGAGCACAAAAGGAGCTTAATGTAGATTATAAACCAATTGAATCAAAACAAAAGGAAGACTATGAATCAAATCTAGAAGCTTTAGTAAATGATGGATCAGATTTAACGTTTGGTATAGGGTATCAAATGGAAACAGCCATGACAAATGTTGCAAAAAAATATCCTGACAAAAACTTTGCTATAGTTGATACTGACAAAGTAAATTTACCTAATGTTCAATGTTTAACTTTTAAAGATAATGAAGGTTCTTTTTTAATGGGTGTTATAGCAGGAAAAATGACAAAAACAAATAAAGTAGGATTTATAGGTGGAAAGGATTCTGCAGCTATAAATAAATTTGAAGTTGGTTTTATAGCAGGTGTTAAATCAGTTAATCCAGAAGCAGCAAAGGAATTAGTAGGAACAAAGGATAAACCAGGTTCAATGGTAAAATATGCGGATAGTTTTGCTGATACAAATAAAGGATATGAATTAGGAAAATCATTATATGGCGCAGGTTGTGATGTTGTATATCATGCAGCCGGTGGAGTTGGAATAGGATTATTTAAAGCAGCAAAAGAATTAAATAAAACAGATAAAAGAATATGGGCTATAGGTGTTGATGAGGATCAAGCAGCTAAAGTGCCAGAATATGCAGATATAATACTATCAAGTATGATAAAAAGAGTTGACTCTGCAACTTTTAATGCAACAAAAGAGGTTGTAGATGGTACATTTAAAGGTGGAAAGCATATAGAATTAGGCTTAAAAGAAGATGGTGTTGGTATAGCACCTACATCTGATAAAAATACTACAAAAGAGATTCTAGATTTAGTAGAAAAATACAAAACAGCTATAAAAGAAGGAAAGATAAAAGTTCCAGCTACAAGAGAAGAACTAGTTAAATTTACTCCAACAGAAATCAAATAATTTATTGATAATATTAAAAAATATTGGTGTTGTAAAAGCTAGATGTAGTTAACATCTAGCTTTTACAACATATATATATTATAATTTTATTTATAAAACGTTTACGAATGCTATAAGACAAAAATTACATGGAGGGAGGCATCTAGACACAAAAGTATATGAATTGTGGCTAGAAAATAGTGGATGGAAAAAGTAATTGAGATGAAGGGAATAACTAAGGTTTTTCCTGGAACTATAGCTAATGATAATGTTAACTTTGATTTAAATAAAAGTGAAACTCATGTATTGCTAGGTGAAAATGGTGCAGGAAAAACTACGCTTATGAATGTATTATATGGATTATATCAAGCAGAAAAAGGTGAAATATTTGTCAATGGTAAAAAAGTTGATATATTAGGACCTAATGATGCTATTAAACAAGGTATAGGAATGGTTCATCAACATTTTATGCTAGTGCATAATTTTACTGTAGCAGAAAATATAGTGCTTGGAATAGAACCCAAAAAAGGTTTAAAGATAGATATAAATAAAGCTATAGAAGATGTAGAAAAAATATCTAAAAAATATGGTTTTTCAATAGATCCTAAATCTATTATAGAAGATATATCAGTAGGACAACAACAAAAGGTTGAAATATTAAAAGCTTTATATAGAGGAGCCGAAATACTTATATTAGATGAACCTACAGCAGTTTTAACACCACAAGAAATTGATGAGTTAGGAATAATTATTGATAATTTAAAAAAACAGGGTAAATCTATTATACTTATAACTCATAAACTAAAAGAAGTTATGAAAATGAGTGATAGAGTTACAATAATAAGAAGGGGTAAGGTTGCAGGTACTGTTAATACAAAAGAAACTAATATAGATGAATTAGCAGAACTTATGGTAGGAAGAAAAGTTAATCTTGAAATGGATAAAAAACCTCAAAATCTAGGCAAAGAAATATTAAAAGTGGAAAATCTTCAAGCTAAAGACAAAAGAGGGGTTGATATATTAAAAGGAGTTAATCTTTCTGTAAGATCTGGAGAAATTGTTGGATTAGCTGGAGTAGATGGAAATGGACAAAGTGAATTTATAGAAGTTATAACAGGTCTTAGAAAGGCTGATGCTGGAAGTATAAAGCTTAATGAAGAAGAAATAATTAATAAATCTTCAAGGCAGATAATAGATAAGGGAGTAGGACATATTCCAGAAGATAGACATAAAAGAGGATTAATTCTTAAATATTCTCTTTATGAAAATATTGTTTTAGGAAAACACCATAAAGCGCCTTTTAGTAAAGGTATAATTATGAATTATAAAAATATAAGAGAACATTGTAATACACTTATAGAAGAGTTTGATGTGAGAACTCCAAATGATGAAGTGAATGCATCAGCTTTATCTGGGGGAAATCAACAAAAACTTATAGCGGCTAGAGAAATATCTAAAGATCCAGATTTATTAATAGCATCTCAACCTACAAGAGGATTAGATGTTGGAGCTATAGAGTATATTCATAAAAGATTAGTAAAAGAAAGGGAAAATGGGAAGGCTGTATTATTGGTTTCTTTAGAATTAGATGAAATATTATCACTATCTGATAGAATTGCTGTTATGTATGATGGAAAAATAGTGAAAATATTAGATAGAAAAGATGCTACAGAACAAAAACTAGGCATATTAATGGCTGGTGGTACCTTAGAAGATAATAAGGAAGAGGTGAAATAATATGAGCCAAAATAAAAGTAAAATAAATAATAGTTTTATGAACATATTAAAATCTTTGGCTTTCCCATTTTTTTCAATTGTAGTTTCTATATTAGTATCCGTTTTCTTTGTTATGTGGGCAAAGGGATATTCTATAACTCAATATTTTTCAGCTTTTAAAGATCTTTTTAGTACAATATGGAACGGTAGTTTTGGAGATAAAAGAAAAACTCTTGAAACAATGATATATGTTACACCTTTAATATTTACAGGAGTGGCTAATGCCATAGCTTTTAGATGTGGATTATTTAATATAGGTGTTGAAGGACAATTTGTGGTAGGAATGATTTCAGCAGCTATTATAGGACTTATTCCAGGTCTAAATTCAGTGGTGCATGGAATATTGATAATTTTAGGTGGAATAGTAGCAGGTTCTATATGGGCAGGAATACCAGGATATTTAAAAGCTAAAATTGGAACAAATGAAGTTATAAACACAATAATGATGAATTATTTAGGACTATATTTTGCAAATTATATAATACTAAGGTCTAGATTTGCAGTTAAAAGTTCATCCAGCACACCTATAATCCAAAAGAGTGCTCAATTATTAAGATTTAGTAATTTAAGTAGAGCAAGTATAAGCTTAATAATAGGAATAGTATGTGCTATATTTATATATTGGATTTTATGGAAAACCACGATAGGATATGAAATAAGAGCGGTAGGATTTAATCCATTTGGGGCTGAATATGGTGGAATTAATATAGCTAAAAATACAATATTAGCTATGGTTTTATCAGGTGCTGTTGCTGGGATAGGAGGAGCTACTCATGTAGCAGGTGTTATGCATCAAGCACAGGATATGATGGGATTGCCTGGATTTGGGTTTGATGGTATAGCTGTTGCACTACTTGCTAAAAATAATCCTATAGGATGTATAGCCTCTGCTGTATTATTTGGAGCATTAAACAGTAGTTCAAAAATGCTTCAACTTAATGGAATACCAAAACAAATAGTTTATCTTGTTCAATCTATAATAATAATATTTGTAGCAACTGATTATATAGTGAAATATTTCTCAGAGAAAAAGAGTAGGAAGGTGTTAATAAATGGATAGTTTAATCATAATAGGATTAGTAACAGCTACGTTAAGGACAGCTACACCTTTAGTTTTTGCAGGTCTTGGAGGAGTATTTTCGGAAAGAGCTGGTGTAGTTAACATAGGACTAGAAGGAATGATGGTTATGGGAGCTTTCTTTTCAGTATATGGTACATATATAACTGGAAGTCCTATAGTTGGTATATTATTTGCCATAGTAGCAGGAGCATTGATTGCGTTATTACATGCATTTTTAAGTATATCATTAAAAGCAGATCAAGTTATATCAGGTACAGCTATAAATTTATTTTCATCTGCATTAGCTAGCTTTTTAATTTTTAAAATTTTCAAAAAAGGCGGTCAAACAGATATAGTTAAGGCATTAGCCTACAATGTACCAGCTTCATTAAAGTCAATACCTATAATAGGACCTATACTATCAGGAATAAACTGGTTTGTAATTATAGCTTTAATACTTGTTTTTATATCTCATTATGTTTTATTTAAAACTCCAATTGGATTAAGAATCAGAGCGGTAGGTGAACATCCTAAGGCTGCAGACACTTTAGGAATAAATGTTTATAAGGTTAGATATTTATGTGTTATATTATCAGGAGCTTTAGCTGGACTTGGAGGAGCAGCGTTAATAGGTATAACCCCTGTATATAGAGAAGGAATGGTTGCAGGTCGTGGATTTATTGCCTTAGCAGCTATGATATTTGGTAATTGGAAGCCTTTTGGAACTATGTTTGCTTGCTTATTATTTGCTTTTGGTGGTTCTTTTGAAATATTTGCGCAAGGTTTTAGTTGGAATTTACCATCTGAGTTTTATTCAAGTATACCTTATATATTAACAATGTTAGCCTTAGCAGGATTTGTAGGAAAAACTACAGCTCCTGCTGCAGATGGGCAGCCTTATGAAAAAGGTCAAAGATAAACAGAATTTTTAGGGTTAGAGGGAGGTTTTACTCCCTCCATTTTAGAAAATTATTATCTAAAAGCCAAGATATTTTTACTATTACTTTTAATAAGATGGAAATATTAGAGCGAATGGTTATAAGATAAAAACTTGCTATATGGCAAGTTTTTATTTTTCAACGCTACTGTAGTAAAATTTTTTTTATGATATAATTAAAATTAAAGGGGGGCATATTAGTTTATGAATATGAATTTTGGATTATCTTTGACACAGGAACAAAAGTTAATAATGACACAACAAATGCAGCTATCAATTAAACTCCTTCAGATGTCCAACTATGAATTGCAACAATATGTTGAAAAGGAAGTTCAAGAAAATCCTGTTTTAGATTCTCAGAGTATTCATAAAGAAGACAAGAATATAGAGGAGATAAACTATAAAAAATTAATAAAGCATTTAGAGGATAATGGAAATGAATATAACGGTTATAGTAACTACAATAGAGAAGACGAAACCTCACCCTTTAATTTTATATCCAACGAAAAATCATTAAAAGAATATTTAAAAGAACAAATAATAGAATTAAATGAAAATAAATACATAAAATCCATATGCTTGTATATAATAGAAAACATAGACGATAGAGGATATTTAGTTGTAAAAGAAGAAGAGATATCTGAAGAATTAAAAGTTCCCTTAGATTCAGTAAAGGAAGCTATAGATATAGTACAATCATTAGAACCAGATGGTATAGGTGCAAGGAATTTAAAAGAATGCTTAAAGATACAGTTAATAAAAAAATCCATTAATAATAACAAAATATGTGAAATTATAGACAATTATCTTACGTTAGTAGCAGAAAATAAATACAATGTTATATCTAAAAAGCTAGGAATATCAACCAAAAAAGCTCAAGAATATGGGGATATTATAAAAACTCTCCAACCTAAACCATCGAGAGGATTTTATACTGGTGATGAAGTAAAATATATAGTTCCTGATGCTTATATTAAAAAAATAGACAATGAATATTATATAATTATGAATGAAGAGTTGTTACCTAAATTAACAGTAAATAATGTGTATAAAGAAATAGTGTTAAATGATAATGATGAAAATGCAGTGGAATTTATAAAGGAAAAATTAAATAGTGCTATTTTTTTAATTAAAAGTATAGAAAATAGAAAGTCTACAATTTATAAGGTGTTAGAAAAAATATTAGAAATACAAAGGGATTATTTTGAATTTGGAATTGAGTTTTTAAAACCAATGACTTTAAAAGAAATAGCAGATAGTTTAGGTATGCATGAATCTACTATAAGTAGAGCTATAAGGGATAAATATATAAATACCAATAGAGGTACTATACTTATAAAGGATTTATTTACCACAGGAATTACCGCTAACAATAGTACAGGAGAAGATATTTCTGTAGAATTTATAAAAAAGGAAATAAAAGAATTAATAGATAAAGAAGATAAAAAAAAGCCTATATCTGACCAAATAATATGTAATATATTAAATAATAAAGGTATACAAATATCTAGAAGGACTGTGGCTAAGTATAGAGAAGAACTAGGTATAAAATCTTCAAAATGTAGAAAGCGTTTTTAAAAGCATGAATTATAAATTATCATGCTTTTTTTATATTAAAAAATAAGTACCATTAAAATAATTTTAAAAAAGTTTTGCTAATGAACATATAAAAAGAGTATTTATTTTAAAAAGAATAACTAAATTTTATAACTTATATACAGTATAAAATTAAATATATTAGGATTAAAAATATTATTGATGGGAAAAATAAATTTGAATTTTTAAATCAATAGTTAAATTAAAAAACTTTTTTGAAAAATTTTAAAAAAACCCTTTAAAAGTATAAAAGATTATCTTATAATATAAGTGGGACATAAAAAATATACAAGGGACTTGAAACGTCCAAGTATTTAACAGAAGCTTAGGAGTGTTCAAGATGGGAGATATTTTAAAGTTGCAGCAAAAGATAGTTCCCGAAATGTTAAAACTATTAGAAAAAAGATATAACATATTAAGGACTATTTACTATAAGCAGCCTATAGGAAGAAGAGTTTTAGCAAATGATTTAGAAATAGGTGAAAGAATAGTAAGAACAGAAATTAATTTTCTAAAAAGTCAAAATTTAATAGAGATTAATTCTTCTGGAATGACTGTAACAAAAGAAGGCGAAAAAATAATAGATAAGTTAAAATCCTTTATACATGAAGTAAAAGGACTAAAAGAAATAGAAAACATACTTAAAAATAAATTAGAAATATTTAAAGTAATAATTGTTCCAGGAAATTTAGATGAAGATATAACAGTTAAAAATGAATTAGGAAAAGCTGCAGCTAACTATTTGAAAACTATAATGCGAAATAAGGATATAATAGCATTGACAGGTGGAAGTACTGTAAAAGAAGTCATAGATAATATGCCAAAAACAAATGATTTAGAGGATGTAGTTGTAGTTCCAGCAAGAGGTGGCATAGGAAGAGATGTAGAATTACAAGCAAATACTTTAGTTGCAAATTTAGCTTCTAAAATTAATGCTAATTATAAATTAATGCATGTACAGGATAACCTTAGTCAAGTAGCATTAAAAGCTGTTATGGAAGAAAAATCAATAAAAGAAGTATTAGATATGATACACAAAGTTAATATACTAATACATGGCATAGGAATAGCTGAAGTAATGGCCACTAGAAGAGGTATTCCGGAAGAAGAAATATCTTATATAAAAGAGAAAGAAGCTGTAGCCGAAGCTTTTGGATATTATTTTGACATGAAAGGTAATATAGTACATTCAAGTCCAACTATAGGTATAAAAAGAGAAGATATTAAAAATGTTGATAAACTTATAGCAGTATCTGGGGGTAAAGAAAAGGCTAAAGCGATACTTGCAGCAGAACTTAGGAATAAAAACAGTGTGTTAATAACAGATGAAGGAGCTGCTAGAGAAATTATTAATATCTTAGAAAATGAATAATACTAAATAAATTAATTTATAAAAGTTAACAATATATATATAAAAAATGTTTATAATTTTTAGGAGGTACTTATAATGGTTAAAGTTGCTATTAATGGATTTGGAAGAATAGGAAGAAATGTGTTTAAGGCTTTGGTTAAAAACTATAAAGATGAACTACAAGTAGTAGCTATAAATGATTTAACAAGCCCAGCTACACTAGCTCATTTATTAAAATATGACAGTTTATATGGAAAATTTGATGGAACAGTAGAAGCTAAAGAAACTTCAATAGTAGTTAACGGAAATGAAATAAAAATATTTGCTGAAAGAGATCCAAAAAATATAGACTGGAATTCAACAGGAGCAGAAATAGTAATAGAATCAACAGGTTTATTTACAGATGGAGAAAAAGCAAGTGCTCATTTAGGAGGAACAGTTAAAAAAGTTTTAATTTCAGCACCAGCTAAAAATGAAGACAAAACAATTGTTATGGGTGTTAACCATGAAGAATATGATCCAGAAAATCATAACATAATTTCAAATGCGTCTTGTACAACAAACTGTTTAGCACCATTTGCTAAAGTTCTTGACGAAAACTTTGGAATAGAATCAGGATTAATGACAACTATTCATGCATATACAGGAGATCAAAGAGTACTAGATGCTCCACACAAAGATTTAAGAAGAGCAAGAGCTGCAGCAGAATCAATGATACCAACAACTACAGGAGCAGCTAAAGCAGTTGCATTAGTATTACCACAATTAAAAGGAAAATTAAATGGAATGGCTGTAAGGGTACCAACTCCAACAGTTTCATTAACAGACTTAGTTTTCACAGTTAAAAAGGATGTAACTGTAGAAGAAATTAATGCAGCACTTAAAAAAGCAGCTGAAGGTGAATTAAAAGGAATATTAGGATATAGTGAAGAACCACTAGTATCAATCGACTACAGAGGAGATGAAAGATCTTCAATAATTGATGCATTATCAACTAGTGTAATAGATAATAGATTAGTTAAAGTTGTTTCATGGTATGATAACGAATATGGTTATTCTCATAGATTAGCAGATTTAACTAAATTTGTAGCTGATAGACTTTAATATAAATAATTATTGGCTTAAGAGGGAAGTTTAATTCATCTAAAGCTTAGAAAGCCTTATCCAAGGACTTATCCTTTTACTGTTACTTTGAGGGAGATAGGGTAATTATCGGATAAAAATAGAGGATACTTTTAGTTAGAATATAATTTAATAATTAAAAATTCTCCTTTTATAAAAAAAGGTTTGGTTTCTCTATAATTCCAAACCTTTTTTACACATTATTAATACTGAGTTAAAAATCTTAATTTAATATAGTATTATAAAAAATATTTTTTATAAAGGTATAGTAAATATTGACATTATTATAGCAAAAAAGCTAAAATAAAATAAGATAGTATAGCATAAATATATTAATTGTATATACTAAATACCCCAATAATATTGAATAAGAGGTGGATGTCAATGAATTATAACAAAAAAAGTATAGAAGATATAGATGTAAAAGGTAAAAAAGTTTTAGTAAGATGTGACTTTAATGTACCGTTAAATGAAGGAAAAATAACAGATGAAAATAGATTAATAGGAGCTCTTCCAACTATTAAATATTTAATAGAACAAGGAGCTAAAATTATACTTTGTTCACATATGGGAAAACCGAAGGGAGAACCTAAAAAAGAACTTTCATTATTACCAGTAGCTAAAAGATTATCAGAAATGTTAAATAAAGAAGTAATATTTGCAGATGATGATAATGTGGTTGGTGAAAATGCTAAAAAAGCAGTAGAAAATATGAAAGATGGAGATGTAGTATTACTACAAAATACTAGATATAGAAAAGAAGAAACTAAAAATGAAGAAACTTTTTCAAAAGAATTAGCATCTCTTGTAGATGTATTTGTAAATGATGCTTTTGGAACAGCTCATAGAGCTCATTGTTCAACAGTAGGTGTTACAAAGTATTTAAAAGAAGCTGTTTGCGGATATTTAATACAAAAAGAATTAAAATTCTTAGGAAATGCAGTGGAAACTCCAGAAAGACCATTTGTAGCAATATTAGGTGGGGCAAAAGTTTCAGATAAGATAAACGTTATAAATAATCTATTAGACAAAGTAGATACGTTAATAATAGGCGGAGGAATGGGATATACATTCTTAAAGTCTCTAGGATATAATATAGGAGATTCTTTATTAGAAGAAGATAAAGTAGAATATGCAAGAGAAATGATAAATAAAGCAAAAGAAAAAGGTGTAAATTTCTTATTGCCAGTAGATATTACTATAGCAGATAGATTTGATAAAGATGCAGAACCTATTGTAACTGAAGATCAAAATGTTGGTGACGGATATATGGGATTAGACATAGGATCTAAAACAGCAAAAATATATGCAGATGCTATAAAATCAGCAAAAACAGTAATATGGAATGGTCCTATGGGTGTTTTTGAATTTAAAAATTTCGCAAAGGGAACTATAGAAGTAGCTAAAGCTATGGCAGAGTCTGATGCTGTAACAATAATAGGCGGAGGCGACAGTGCAGCAGCAGTAAATATTTTTGGATTTGGAGATAAAATGTCTCATATTTCTACAGGTGGAGGAGCTTCTCTAGAATTCTTAGAAGGGAAAGAATTACCAGGAATAGCAGCTCTTAATGATAAATAAAAAAAGAGAATAAGTATACCTATAAAATATATTGGAGCGTGATTTAAAATGAGAACAGCTATAATAGCAGGAAACTGGAAAATGAATAAGACTGTAAAAGAGGCAGTAGAATTAGTTAAAGAATTAAAACCACTTGTTAAAGATGCAAAATGTGATGTAGTTGTATGTCCGACTTATGTATGTCTTCCAGCTGTATTAGAAGAAGTTAAAGGAAGTAATATAAAAGTAGGTGCTCAAAATATGCATTTTGAAGAAAATGGAGCTTATACAGGTGAAATAGCACCTAAAATGTTAGAAGAGTTAGGAGTTCATTATGTTATTATAGGACATAGTGAAAGAAGACAATACTTTAATGAAACAGACGAAACTGTAAATAAAAAAGTAAAAAAAGCATTTGAGCATAATTTAATTCCAATAGTTTGTTGTGGAGAGAGCTTAGAAGAAAGAGAAGGAAACGTAACAGAAAAAGTTTTAGAAGAACAAATAAAAGTTGGATTAAAGGAATTAAGTAAAGAACAAGTAGAAAAATTAGTTATAGCATATGAACCGATTTGGGCTATAGGAACAGGAAAAACTGCTACAGATGAACAAGCAAATGAAACTATAGGATATATAAGAAACATAATAAAATCTATGTATGGTGAAGATGTTTCAAATAAAGTAAGAATTCAATATGGTGGTTCCGTTAAACCAGGTACTATTAAAGGTCAAATGGCTAAAGAAGAAATTGATGGAGCACTAGTAGGTGGAGCAAGTTTAAAAGCAGAAGATTTTTCAGCTATAGTAAATTTTTAAAATTAACAAGTGACAGGCTATAAATTACAAGTTATTTCATATTAGCACTTCTCATTTGCATATTTTAATGAGATTTGGAGGTAAAAATGAGTAAAAAGCCAGTAGTTTTAATGATATTAGATGGATTTGGATTAACAAATAAGGTTGATGGCAACGCAGTATCAGCAGCTAATAAACCTAATTTAGATAATATATTAAAAAAATATCCATATACCCAATTAGGAGCCAGCGGAATGAATGTAGGACTCCCAGAAGGTCAAATGGGTAATTCGGAAGTCGGACATTTAAATATAGGGGCAGGAAGAATAGTATATCAATCCCTTACTAAAATAACAAAATCTATTTCTGATGGAGATTTTTTTGAGAATGTAGCTTTAAATAAAGCCATAGAAAATGTGAAGAAAAATAATTCAACATTACATCTTTTAGGGCTTTTATCACCAGGTGGAGTGCACTCTCATATAGATCATTTAAAAGGATTAATAAAATTAGCAAAAGAAAAAGATATTAAAAAAGTATATGTTCACGCCTTTTTAGATGGAAGGGATGTAGCTCCAGCATCAGCCAAAGAATATATAGAAGATATAGAAAACTATATGAACGAAATTGGTGTAGGTGAAATAGCTACAATATCAGGTAGATATTACGCTATGGATAGAGATAAAAGATGGGAAAGGATACAACTTTGTTATAATGCTATTGTATTAGGAAAAGGTGAGGAAGTTAATTCAGCAATAGAAGGTTTAGAAAAATCTTATAAAGATAATAAAACTGATGAATTTGTTTTACCATCAGTAGTGTTAAAAGAAGGAAAACCTAAAGCAAAAATAGAAAATAAAGATTCAGTAATATTCTTTAATTTTAGACCAGATAGAGCTAGAGAACTTACAAGAGCTATAAATGATAAAGTATTTGATGGTTTTGAAAGAGAAACTCTAAATTTAACTTATGTTACTATGACAGAATATGATAGTACATTAGAAAATGTAGAAGTAGCTTTTCCACCAGAACATTTAAAAAATACTTTAGGAGAATATGTAAGTAAAAATGGTAAAAAACAATTAAGAATAGCTGAAACAGAAAAATATGCTCATGTTACTTTCTTTTTCAATGGTGGAGTAGAAGAGCCTAATGAAGAAGAAGATAGAGTTTTGGTTCCATCACCTAAGGTAGCAACTTATGATATGAAACCAGAAATGAGTGCATATGAAGTTATAGATAAACTTTTAGAAAGACTAGATGAAGACAAATACGATATGGTAATATTAAACTTTGCAAACCCAGATATGGTAGGTCATACAGGAGTATTTGAAGCAGCAAAGAAAGCTATAGAGACTGTAGATGAATGCGTAGGCAAAATAGTTAATAAAGTCTTAAAAATGGATGGAACAGTATTTATTACAGCTGACCATGGAAATTCCGAAGAAATGATAGATTATTCTACAGGAAAACCAATGACTGCGCATACAACAAATCCAGTACCATTTATATATGTGTCTAACAATAGTAAAGAATTAAGAGAGGGTGGAAAATTAGCAGATATAGCACCAACAATGCTAGAAGTTATGAATCTTCCTAAGCCATCCGAAATGACAGGGAATAGTCTTATTAAAGAATAGATAAACTATATTTAAGATAAAACAATTTTTTTAAAATAAGGAGGACCCAACATGAAAAATTATATTGAAATAGTAGACGTATATGCAAGACAAATATTAGATTCAAGATGTAATCCTACAGTAGAAGTAGAAGTAGAATTAGAAGACGGAACAGTTGGAACAGCAGCAGTTCCATCAGGTGCTTCTACAGGAGCTTTTGAAGCAGTTGAATTAAGAGATGGAGATAAATCTCAATATTTAGGAAAAGGTGTTTTAAAAGCTGTAGATAATGTAAACACTATAATAGCAGATGAACTTGTTGGAATGAATGTTTTAGACCAAGTAGCTATTGATAAAGCTATGATAGAATTAGATGGAACAGACAATAAAGCAAAATTAGGCGCAAATGCAATGCTAGGAGTATCTTTAGCTTGTGCAAGAGCTGCAGCTCAAGCTTTAGGAATGAGCTTATATCAATACATAGGAGGAGTAAATGCAAAAGTTTTACCAGTACCTATGATGAATATAATTAATGGTGGAAAACACGCAGATAACAATGTTGATCTTCAAGAATTTATGATAATGCCAGCAGGAGCTCCTTCTTTTAGCGAAGCTTTAAGAATGTGTTCAGAAGTATATCATGCATTAAAATCAACATTAAAAGCACAAGGATATGATACAGGAGTAGGCGACGAAGGTGGATTTGCTCCAAACTTAAAATCAAATGAAGAAGCTATAGTAGTTATAATAGAAGCTATAAAAAAAGCTGGATATACTCCAGGAAAAGACATATTCATAGCTTTAGACCCAGCTTCATCAGAAATATTTGAAGATGGAAAATACAACCTAAAAGGAGAAGGAAGAGTATTAACTCCAGAAGAAATGGCAAACTACTATGTAGAATTAGCAGAAAAATACCCAATAATCTCTATAGAAGACGGTATGGCAGAAGAAGATTGGGAAGGTTGGAAAATACTTACTGAAAAAATAGGAAACAAAGTTCAATTAGTGGGAGACGATTTATTCGTTACAAATACTGAAAGATTATCTAAAGGAATAAAATTAGGAGTTGCAAACTCAATTCTTATAAAACTTAACCAAATAGGAACATTAACAGAAACATTAAATGCTATAGAAATGGCAGAAAGAGCTGGATATACAGCAGTAGTATCTCATAGATCAGGAGAAACTGAAGATACAACAATAGCTGACTTAGTTGTTGCAGTAAATGCAGGACAAATAAAAACAGGTGCTCCAGCAAGATCAGAAAGAGTTGCTAAATACAATCAATTATTAAGAATAGAAGAAGAACTTAATGATATGGGCGAATATAGAGGATTAAAAGCGTTCTATAATATTAACAAATAATAATTGTTAAAGGGGGACTACTCAAAACTTGAGTAGTCCTTTAGTATATAAAAGAAAAACTGCCAAAGCTAAGTCGTTGTGTTACTGATAATTATGTGTTAAAATAGTTTTGTATATTGTGTATTAAATGGGGAAATTATAATAGTAAAGATATATAATCTTTTACATTTTAGGAGGATATAAAATGCATACATTTTCAATAGTATTATTAACCATAGTTTCAATAGTATTAATAACAGTAGTTTTAATGCAACCTAGTAAAACTAATGGATTAAGCGGTTTTATGGGTGGAGGTTCAGAAACTTTTTATTCTAAAAACAGAACTAGAACTTCTGAAGCTGTATTATCAAGAATTACAGTAATAAGTGCTATATTATTTGCTATTATAGTACTAGCACAAAATTTATTAGCTAAATAATAAAACTTAAAAGAGTATGAATTTAATTAGCTGTTTAATGTGAATAATTAACAGCTATTTTTTTATAAAAATTTATAAAAAATTTTATTTAATTAGTGGATAAATTTGCTATTATATAAATAACATATAAAAATGCTTAATAATATTATAAAAAATAGATTAATGATTAGAATATATGTTATAAGCCTTTAATTATTAGGAGGGATTTTATGAACATAAGAGAAACAATATTAGCTTTTATGGAAGAACAGGCATATAAACCTATGAATATAAAAGAATTAAAACAAGTTTTTGGAATAACTAAACATGAATACAAAGATTTTCAAAAAATGTTAAGGTATATGGAAAAAGATGGTCAAATAGTAAAAACTAGAACAGAACATTATGGTATACCATCTAGAATGGGATTAGTTTTAGGAAAACTTCAAGGACACCAAAAGGGATATGGATTTGTTATACCTGAAGAAGAAAGAGAAGATATTTTTATACCATCATCTGGTATGAATGGAGCTATGCACAACGACAGAGTATTGGCTAAAATTACTAAAGAATCAGCCAATGGGAAAAGGTGTGAAGGTGAGATAATAAGAATATTAGAAAGAGGTAATAAAACTGTTATAGGTGTATATGAGGATAGTAAAAATTTTGGATTTGTAGTTTCTGATGATAAAAAGATATATCAAGATATATTCATACCAAAGGGAGATAAAAATGGAGCAAAAACAGGTCAAGTAGTTATAGCGGAAATTGTAACCTATCCAGAAAAAAGAAGAAATCCAGAAGGAAAGATTATAGAAATATTAGGATATAAGGAAGATAAAGGAATAGACATATTAACTATAATTAAGAAAAATAAATTACCAGAAGAATTTCCACCAAAGGTGCAAAATTATGCAGATAACATATCAGAAGCAATTCCAGAAGAAGAATATAAAAAAAGAGAAGATTTAAGAGACTTAACTATTGTTACTATAGATGGAGAAGATGCTAAAGATTTAGACGATGCTATATCTTTAGAAAAGTTACCTAATGGAAACTATTATTTAGGAGTACATATAGCAGATGTATCTCATTATGTAAAAGAGAAAAATCCATTGGATAGAGAAGCTCTAAAAAGAGCAACTTCAGTATATCTTATAGATAGAGTAATACCAATGTTACCTAAAAAACTTTCTAATGGAATATGTAGTTTAAATCCTAAAATAGATAGATTAACTTTAAGTTGTTTTATGGAAATAGATAAAAATGGTAAGGTAATAGACCATAAAATAGTAGAAAGTATAATAAAAACTACTGCAAGAATGACTTATACTGATGTAACCAAAATACTAAGGGATAAAGATGAGGAAACTATAAATAAATATAGTAATTTAGTAGACCTTTTTAAACTTATGGAAGAGCTTTGCAAAATACTTTATAAGAAAAGATTAAAAAGAGGAGCTATAGACTTTGATTTTGAGGAATGTAAAATAATATTAGACGAAAATGGTAAACCAGTAGAAGTAAAACCTTATGAAAGAGCTATAGCAAACAGAATAATAGAAGAATTTATGCTTGTTTGTAATGAAACTATAGCTGAGCATATGTTTTGGTCAAATCTACCTTTTGTATATAGAGTGCATGAAGATCCAGATGAAGAAAAATTAATGCATTTTAATGAGTTTGTTCATAATTTAGGTTATGTCATAAGGTGGAATAATGATATTCATCCAAAATCATTACAAACTATTATAGAGAAGGTAAAAGGAGAAAAAGAAGAAACTGTAGTTAGTACATTACTTTTAAGATCATTAAAACAAGCAAGATATTCTCCAGAATGTATAGGACACTTTGGATTAGCTGCAAGATATTATTGTCACTTTACCTCACCAATAAGAAGATATCCAGACCTTATTATACACAGAATAATAAAAGAACATATAAATGGACAGATCGATGATAATAGAATTGCAAGATTTACAAAGGAAGTAGAATATGCTTCTAAACAATCTTCAGAAATGGAAAGAGTAGCTCAAGAAGCTGAAAGAGAAGTAGAAGATTTAAAGAAAGCAGAATATATGAGTGAAAGAATAGGAGAAGAGTATGAGGGGATAGTATCTTCGGTAACAAATTTTGGAATGTTTGTAGAACTACCAAATACAATAGAAGGGTTAGTTCATATAAGTACATTATCTGATGATTATTATATATATGATGAAAGAAGATTAAGTCTGATTGGAGAGGCTAGTAAGAATATATATAGATTAGGGGATACAGTAAAAGTTAAAGTTTCAAAAGTAGATTTGTTTAGTCACGAAATATATTTTGATATTATAAAAGATAATGAATATGTACAAGGGGATGAAAATATAGAAGTCAATGAAAATATAGATAGAATACAAGAAGATAATATTAATTTTTAAAACTTAAAATTAAATCTATAAAAACAAATATTTCATATTTGTAGTAGTTAATTTAAGAGAAACTCAGTTTTGGAGTTTCTCTTTTTTTATGTGTATTTATTAAATAAGTTTAAAATTATTTAGTTAATGAAATTAATTTATTTAATGAAATTAATTTATTTAAAGCATCTAATTAAATTTGAGAAAAATAATTATGTGTTGCCAATTTCAAAAAAGTGAAAAAATATCAAAATTATACACAAAAAATATAAAAACACTCTAAATCAGAATTAAAATAACATTATATAATATAAAAAACTATTTATTAAGGGTTTTTTTACAAAATAATTGATTGATATTCAGATTATATTAAGTTTTTTTATTATGGCATAATAATTGCTTGTAAAACGTATGGGGATATAAAAAAATATTTGTTAGAAAAAGTAAAAATATAATAAATCATATTTACATTACAGAAGGGAGGGATTCTAATGAATTGCTTTGAAAAAAATCTTTATCCTTTTACTGCTATCGTAGGACAAGAAAAAATGAAAAAAGGATTAATTTTAAATACTATTAATCCTAAAATAGGTGGAATATTAATTAAAGGAGAAAAGGGAACCGCTAAATCTACTGCTGTTAGAGCATTATCACTTATATTACCAGAAATAAAAACAATAAAAGGATGTAGATTTAACTGTAGTATTAATGATAAAAAAAATCTTTGTAATGAATGTATAGAAAGATTACAGTACAAAGAAGTTTTAAATTTTAAATCTAAAAAAGTTCAAGTTATAGAGTTACCTCTTTCATCTACAGAGGATAGAGTAATAGGTACTATAGATTTAGAATATGCGATAAAAGAAGGTAAATGCAAATTTGAACCTGGTATATTAGCTAAAGCTAACAAGAATATTATTTATGTAGATGAAATTAATCTATTAGATGATCCCATAGTAGATGTACTTTTAGATTCCGCTTCTATGGGGGTAAATATAGTAGAGAGGGAAAATGTGTCTTATTCTCATCCTTCAGAATTTGTACTTATTGGTACCATGAATCCTGAAGAAGGGGATTTAAGACCACAATTATTGGATAGATTTGGACTTTGTGTAGAGATAGAAGGAAGTAAAGATGTTTTTGAAAGGGTAAAAATAATAAAAAGAAGAGAAGAATTTGATAAAGACCCTTTAAAATTTAAAGATAAATGGGAAGCAAAAGAAAGAGAATTAAGTAAAAAAATAGAAAATTCTAGGGCGATACTTTTACAGGTTACTATATCTGAAAAAAATATTAATCAAATCCAACAGAGCTATTTTATATGTAGATGAAGTAAATTTATTAGATGATCATATAGTAGATGTACTTTTAGATTCAGCTGCTATGGGGGTTAATACTGTAGAACGTGAAGGGGTTTCTTATAGTCACCCAGCTAATTTTATATTAGTAGGAACTATGAATCCAGAAGAGGGCGAACTAAGACCTCAATTATTAGATAGGTTTGGATTTTGTGTAAATATAATAGGTATTGCTAACCCAGAAAAAAGAGTTGAAGTGATAAAAAGAAGAGCAGCCTTTGAAGAAGATTCCAATGGATTTTGCAGAAAGTGGGAAAGTGAACAAGATAAAATTCGCATAAAAATAAAAGAAGCTAAGGAAATTTTACCTAAGGTAGAGCTTTCAGATGAAATGTTATATTTAATTGCAGATATTTCTATACAAATGGGAGTAGATGGACATAGAGCGGATTTAATAATGATGAAATCTGCTAAAACTATGGCGGCTTTTAATGGAAGAAAAAAAGTTACAGAAGAAGATATACGTGAATCTGTAGATTTAACATTAATGCATCGTATGCGTAGAAAACCTTTTGAAAAATTAGAGGTAGATGGAGAAAAACTAAATAATATATTAGTAAAAAATTCATAGAACAATTTTTCAAATTAAGTTGATAATGTTTAATAAAAAAATAAATGTGTGTGATATTAAATATGCTAGCTACACTATACAAGAGGGAAGGAAAGCATATGAAGAAAATTACTATGGTTATGTGGCACAGCTATACTAATGTTATGAAAAGAGCAGTAAAACAACTTGGAAATGATTATGATATTAAGATTTATTCAGCTCGGTTTTTAGATGAAGGTAAGGAAGATATAAATCAAGTAATAGAGGATATGGAAGAATCAGATTTAATTTTTTTACATAGATCCAATTCAGAAAATATTTGGGTACAAATAGAGGAGGCTATAAAAAATATAGAAAAGCCTATAGTATGTACTGCTAGTGATCCTAGTTTTTGGACAATTTCTTCAGTAAATTTAGAATTAGTTTCTAAATGTTATAGTTATATAGTTTATGGCGGTGTAGATAATTTTACTAGAATGATTACATATATGGCAAATAAAATTTTACACATGGATGTAGATTATGAGGATCCAATAACTTTACCTTGGCAGGGCATATATCATCCAGAGGCAGAAGGATATTTTACAAGTAGAGAGGATTATTTTAACTGGTATAAACCTAAAAAAGCTCCTACAGTAGGCCTTATTATTTCAAGAGGAAATTGGGTTAATAACAATATAGAGGCAGAAAATAAACTAATAAAACTATTAGAAGAAAAAGGATATAACGTTCTTCCAGTTTTCACATATTCCTTAAAAAATATAGATTTAGGCACTAGGGATTCAGGAGAAGTAGCGGCGGATTATTTCTTTAATAAAGAAGGACAGCCAATTATTGATGGATTAATAAAGTTAACCACATTCTTTTTAACTAGTAGGTCTAATAGTAATGATTTTATTGATAAAAATGTGGCATCAAAAGGAGTAGATTTACTTAAAGAATTAGGAGTACCTATATTTCAACCAGCTATATCTTTTTATGCTACATTAGAAGAATGGCAAGAAGATCCTCAAGGATTAACAAGGGATGTTTCATGGAGTGTAGCGTTACCAGAATTTGAAGGGGGTATAGAACCTATTATTATTGCAGCAGCTAAAAAACATGGGGATGTAGAGATGAGAGCTGCTATAGGGGAAAGATGTAAACACCTTATAGATAGAGTGGATAAATGGGTAAAACTAGCTAAAAAGCCTTTAAATGAAAGAAAAATAGCATTTATATTACATAACAATCCCTGTGCATCTGTAGAAGCGACAGTAGGGGGAGGAGCTAATTTAGATACTTTAGAAAGTGTAGCTAGGGTTATGAATAGAATGAAAAAAGAGGGATATAATGTTAATCCTCCACAGAATGGAAAAGAACTCATAGATACTATAATGGACAAAAAAGCCATTTCAGAGTTTAGATGGACTACTGCAGATGAAATTGTAAATAAGGGTGGGGTTTTAAAATTAATTCCAAAGGATGAGTATAGGAAATGGTTTGAAAAATGGCCCCTAAAAGTTCAAGAGGATATGATAAAGGCGTGGGGAAATCCTCCGGGGGAAGAAATAAACGATGTACCAGCAGCCATGCTATATGATGGAAAAATAATGGTTACAGGAATTAATTATGGCAATGCAGTAGTATGTACACAACCTAAAAGAGGATGTGCTGGAGCACGTTGCGATGGACAAGTTTGTAAAATATTACATGATCTAGATATACCACCAACACATCAATACTTAGCTACTTATCGTTATTTGGAAGAAGGATTTGGAGCAGATGTGCTAGTTCATGTTGGAACTCATGGAAATTTAGAGTTTTTACCAGGAAAAGGAGTAGGATTATCAGATTCCTGCTATCCTGACATTGCTTTAGGAAATATGCCCCATCTTTATATTTATAATTCAGATAATCCACCAGAAGGTACTATAGCTAAAAGACGTAGCTATGCAGTTTTAGTAAATCATATGCAAACAGTTTTAACAAATAGCGGCCTTTATGAGGAATTAGAACAATTGGATCTTTATTTAGAAGAATATGAAAAGGCAAAAATAGCTGACCCTACCCATGAACATATGTTAAAACACCTTATTATAGAAGAAATTAAGAAAACTAATTTAGATAAACAAATAAATATAGAGAATTATGAATCCTTTGAAGAAGTAGTAACAAAGGCTCATGGAATATTGTCTATTATACGTAATAGTCAAATTCAAGATGGACAACATATTTTTGGAGATATTCCTAAAGAAAATAGAAAAGTAGAATTTATAAATTCTATATTAAAGTTTGATGCAGGTGAGAAAATATCTTTAAGAAAATCTATAGCAAAGCTAATTAATTTAGATTTAAATAAATTAAAGCAAGATCAGGACAAGTTTTCAGAAGAAGAAGGAAAATCTAATGGAGCACTTTTAGAGAAAATAGATGATTTAAGCAAAAAAGTAATAGAAAAACTTCTTAAAGAAGAAAAAATAGATAGTAACTTTGTAAATAATGTTTTAGGGGAAAAAAATTTAAAAAAGAAGTCTTAGAGGACATAAATTTATTATTACCAAGAATAAAGGATTTGAATAAACGTATTGAAGAGTCTAAAGAAATAGAAGCACTACTTTCAGGATTTAATGGTGAATATATACCAGCTGGCCCTTCTGGTGCAATACTTAGAGGAAGAGATGACATATTACCAACAGGAAGAAATTTTTATTCTATAGATCCTTACAAAATACCTACCAAAGCTTCTTATAAGGTGGGAGTTGCTTTAGCAAAAAAAGTATTAGAGAAGCATATAGAAGATGAAGGTGTTTATCCAGAAAACATTGCTATACAATGGATGTGCAGTGATATTATGTGGGCAGACGGAGAAGGATTAGCACAAATGCTATATCTTATGGGTGCTGAACCTAAATGGGCACCTAATGGTAGAGTATGTAGTTTTGATATTATACCTTTAGAAGAATTAAAACGTCCAAGAATTGATTTGACTGTTAGAGTATCTGGAATTACTAGAGATAACTTTTCAAATTGTGTAGATTTATTAGATGAAGCTATACAAGATGTAGCGGTATTAGATGAACCTATAGAAAAAAACTTTGTTAGAAAACATACTTTACAGAAAATGAAGGGTAAAAATAGTAAGGAAGCGTTAAGAGAAGCTACATTCCGTATATTTGCATCAAAGCCTGGAACTTATCAGTCTGGTGTTAATTTAGCAGTATATGCTTCAGCTTGGAAAGATGAAAAGGACTTAGCAGATATATTCGTATATTGGAATGGATATGCCTATGGAAAAGATGTTTATGGAAAAGAAGCCTTTAAACAACTTAAAAGTAGTTTGAAAACTGTAGACATTACTTACAATAAAGTCATTACTGACGAGCATGATCTTTTAGGATGTTGTACTTACTTTGGTTCTCATGGGGGTATGACTTCTGCTGCCAAAATTGAATCTGGTAAGGATGTAAAGACTTATTATGGTGATACAAGAGATCCAGAATATGTAGATGTAAGAACTTTAGCAGATGAAATAAGAAGAGTAGTAAGAACTAAACTTTTAAACCCAAAGTGGATTGAAGGACAAAAAAGACATGGATATAAAGGTGCATCTGATATATCAAAACGTGTAGGTAGAGTGTATGGTTGGGAAGCTACCACAGGGGAAGTAGATGATTGGATATTTGATGATATAACAGAAACCTTTGTTTCAGATGAAGAAAATAGAAAGTTTTTTGAAGAAAATAACCCTTGGGCATTAGAAGAAATGGCTAGAAGATTATTAGAAGCACAGCAAAGAGGGCTTTGGAATGCAAAACCAGAAATGTTAGAGGATTTAAAAGAATATTATATAGAAATTGAAGGTTGGCTAGAAGAAAAAATGGGAGATGTAGGAGGTGAATTTCAAGGTGGAGCTGTTGATATATTTACAGCAGAAGAAGTAGGGGATTGGAAAGCTAAAATGACAGAGATAAAGGAAAAGTTAAGGTATTAAAAATATATTAATAAAAAACTATGGTAATAAAATATTAGGATTCAATAACTGGAAAGGAGGTGAATTGTATATGGAGTGTACAACCTCTTCTAAAAATAAAATTTACAGTAAAATTATAAAAAAGAAAATGATAATTTTAATAAGTTTACTTATTATGCTACTTTTATCTATTATAGTAGCTACATCTATAGGATCATCATCTGTGGGATTTAAGGGTACATTTTATGTTATATTATCTAAAATATTTAAGGGAACTTTTAGTGCAAAAGTAGCTGATTTAAATAATACAGTGATATTAGATATAAGGCTTCCAAGAGTTATAACTGCAGTTATTATAGGTGCTGCTTTAGCAGGCTGTGGTGCAGTAATGCAAGGAATATTAAGAAACCCTTTAGTGAGTCCATATACCTTAGGACTATCTTCAGGTTCAGCTTTTGGTGCAGCCATAGGTATAATATTGGGAAGTAGTATAGCCTTATCTAAATTTATATTCTTGGATAAATATTTGGTAGTACTAAGTTCCTTCATTTTTGGACTTATAACTATGCTTTTAGTATATTTTATTGCAAAACAAAAGGCTATGGCTACTGGAACATTAATTTTAGCAGGGGTTGCCATAGGATATGTATTTTCAGCATTATTATCTATACTTAAATATACTTCTAACAAAGATCAATTACAGGATATAGTATTTTGGCTTATGGGTGGTTTATGGATTGCTGATTGGACTACCGTTGCTATATTATTATCAATAAATTTAGTTTGTGTAATACTTATGACTAAATACGCTTGGGATTTAAATGGATTAGCCTCAGGGGAAGAAGTGGCTACAAGCTTAGGTATTAATGTAAATAGGATAAGAGTAATATGTCTTATTTTATGTTCTCTATCTACATCCAGCTGTATTGCATTTACAGGAATTATCGGATTTGTAGGTCTTGTAGCACCTCATATAAGTAGAATTATAATAGGCAACGATTATCGTTTTCTTATTCCTTGTTCTTGTTTGATGGGATCAATTATTTTACTTATATCAGATACTATAGGAAGAACCGTAATAAGTCCTACAGAAATACCAATAGGGATTATTACATCACTTATAGGTGCTCCATTTTTCATTTATTTAATTATGAAAGAAAGGAGGAAGTGTTGGTGTTAGAGATGCTAATTAAAGATATTGTTTTTAGTTATGATAATAAAAAGGTTATAAAAGGTATTAATCTCAGTGTAAAAGAAGGAGAAATAGTTAGCATAATAGGGCCTAATGGTTCTGGCAAAAGTACCCTTTTAAAATGCATAAATGGAATTTTAAAACCATCTTCAGGAAATGTATACATAGATTCAAAAGAAGTCTTAAAGATGAATCCTAAGGACTTAGCTAAGACTGTAGCTTATGTTCCTCAAGCAACTCCAGAAGTATTTTTGCAGACCATTTTTGAAACTGTACTTATGGGAAGAAAACCTCATTTGAAGTGGGGTGTAGGAGAGAAAGATTTAAGAATTGTAGAAGAAATACTAGAGTATATGGAACTATCAGATTTAGCGGAATGCTATATAGATGAATTAAGTGGAGGGCAAAAGCAGAGAGTATATATTGCTAGAGCATTAGCACAAGAACCAAAAATACTTTTATTAGATGAGCCTACTAGTAGTTTAGATATTAAGCATCAATTAGAAGTATTGCAAGTAGTTGAAAAAATAAGTAAACAAAGAAAAACTTCAGTAGTAATGGTTATACATGATTTAAATTTGGCTTATAGGTTTTCAGATAAATTAGCATTAGTTAAAAATGGACAGGTTGTTTCTTATGATTCACCAGACATAGTACTTACTGAAGAAAATGTAAACTCTGTTTATGAAGTAGAATCTTCAATTATAAATACTGAACTAGGTAAATGTGTGTTACCTATTAATCCCATAAAAAAATGTAGGACAATTTATATAAAAGATTACAAATTATTATGTAATATATAAAATAAAAAAATGTGTAGCATAAGTTACACTATATGAAAAGGAGAGAAAACAATGAGAAAAATAAGCAGTTTAATTTTAGCATTAGTTTTAAGTACAATGTTTGTTTTCACTGGTTGTACACCTAAATCAGAAGAAACATCTAGTGCTAAAGAAGAAAGCAAAACAGTTATAGTTAAGGATACTAGAGGAATAGAAGTTACAGTTCCTAAAAATCCTAAAAAAGTAGTGGTTATGAATAACTCTATAGCAGAAATAATTTATTGTTTAGGAGAAGGAGATAAAATAGTAGGAGTTTCTGATGCGCTAAAATTCCCAGAGACTTTAGCTAAAAAGCAAAGGGTAGGGGCTGCCTTTAAACCAGATATAGAAAAAGTTTTAGAATTAAAACCAGATATAGTTTTTGGATATGGAAAATATGTAAAGAAAGAAACAATACAAAAGATGGAAGATGCAGGAACTAAATTTGTTTCTTTAGATGGATTTAAAATAAATTCATTATGTAGTGATATAAAAGTTTTGGGAGATATTTTTGATAAAAAAGAAAAAGCGGATGAATATGTAGCATTTATAAATAAAAATATTAATATGATAAAAGAAAAAGTTAAAGATATAAAACCAGAAGAAAAAGCAAAAGTATATTGGGAAGGTTATTCAGATTACAAAAGTGTTTCTAAAGGTTCAGCAGGGGACGAAATGTTAAAATTAGCAGGAGTAGAAAACCTTGCGGGAAAAGAACCAGTAGCTTATCCACAAATTAATAAAGAATGGATAGTAGAAAAAAATCCAGAATTAATAATAAAAGTTGCTAAAACAAAACTACCTTTAGGATATGGAAAAACAGACACTAAGGCAATAGAAACTTATAAAAACAAAATAACTACTAGAACTGGTTGGGATAAAGTAGATGCAGTTAAAAATGATAAAGTTTATATAATATCAAATGAAATAGCCACATCAACAAGAAGTGTAGTAGGTATTTGTTACTTAGCTAAATGGTGTTATCCAGACAAATTTAAAGATTTAGATCCAGAAAAAGTACATAAAGAATTAATAGAAAAATTCTATAATATTGAATATAAAGGTACATGGGTCTACCCAAATAAGTAAATATTAAATTTAAAACACATTGTATGTATGAATTATATACAATGTGTTTTAATATTTTTTCATTATATGGTTTTGTATAATTACTAGCAATTATATAATGATTAAATTGGTTAAACTAAAATTTGTGAATATTTTATAATATATTATTCTGGTTATATGAAATTGTTTATTTATTAATTCAAAAAAATTATATGGCAACATTGAGTTGGACAGAGTATAGCTGTAATGGTAAAATTAATAAAAATATACTAATATTATAAGAAGATGTATTGAAATCTAGAAATAGAAATTTATAAGATGGAGGAAAAATATGAATATATTATTGACAAACGATGATGGAATAGATGCAGAAGGAATAAATACTTTAGCTAAGTTATTAAGTAAATATCATAATGTTATAATGGTAGCACCTAAAGATCAAAGAAGTGCATCAGGTCATTCTATAACAATATATGAACCTATAGTAGTAAGGCAGGTAAAAAAACCTTATGATATAGAGGCATATAGCATAAGTGGGACTCCAGCAGATTGTGTAAAAGTAGCTTTAGATAAATTAGTTCCAAATAATATAGATATAGTTATATCTGGAATAAATAAAGGGCTTAATATAGGTAACGATATATTATATTCAGGCACAGTTTCTGCTGCTATAGAAGGGGCTATGTATAAAGTACCATCTATTGCTGTATCTGCTGAATATGTAAAGGATAAAAAAGAAAATTATGAAATAGCAGCTAAATATACCTTAGAGATTTTAAATAGAGTTAAAAAAGAGGAGCTAAAAACTGATGTAGTATTAAATTTAAATGTTCCTTTTTGTAGTGAAGAAGAAATAAAGGGTATAAAAGTATGTAAAGTAGGAAATAAAATTTTTAATACTAGATTTTCAGAAGAAATAGATGAAGCTGGAAATAAAATATTAAAATTAGAGGGAGATATAAATGAGGATATTTATGAGGGAACAGATGTATATTATATAAGAAATAAATATGTAACATTAACACCCCTACATTATGATTTAACTAACTTTAACATATTAGAAGAAACAGAAGCAATTATTAATAAGTAATAATCAATTTCACATTGAATTCCATTAATTTTTAATTAATAATATTTAATACACAAATAGGAATTAGAGCCCAATAATTGAAAATTGTTAGTATAGATGTTATACTATGTATTATTATAATTAAATTATAACGTTATTCCGTTAGGCGGTGATTTCATGAGTAAAAAGAAGGGTAATAATACTCTTGCAGAAAACAGAAAAGCAAGACATGATTATTTTATAGAAGAAACCTATGAAGCGGGCATAGAATTAGTAGGAACAGAGGTTAAATCTATAAGACAAGGTAAAGCAAATTTAAAAGATAGTTATGCTGAAATTAGAAATGGGGAAATTTTTGTTAGAAATATGCATATAAGTCCTTATGAACAGGGAAATATATATAACAAAGATCCTCTAAGAGATAGAAAATTATTACTTCATAAAAGTGAAATATATAAATTAGTAGGTTTTACAACTCAAAAGGGATATACTTTAATTCCATTATCATTGTATCTTAAACATGGTAAAGTAAAAGTTAGTTTAGCTGTGGCTAAGGGTAAGAAAAACTATGATAAGAGAGATGCAATGCTAGAAAAGGCAGCGAAAAGGGAAATAGACAGACAAATTAAAGAAAGAAGTAGATATTAAAATATATTTAATTTTAATACTACTACGATAAAAAATACATTTCATAAACTGATTCATGTGTTTATGAAATGTATTTTTTTATTTTGCATATATTAAATTTAAATTGTTTTTAAGATATAATATTTTTTAATTAAATGTCTATATAAAATTTATAAATTCTTTTTCTTAGCAATACCTGTAAGCATTAGCGCTATGGCACCATCTCCAGTTACATTACAAGCAGTTCCAAAGCTGTCTTGTAGAGCAAATATAGTTAGAATTAAAGCAGTTCCAGCCTCATTAAATGCTAAAATACTAATTATTAAACCTAAAGATGCCATAACTGTTCCTCCAGGAACTCCAGGAGCTCCAATTGCGAATATACCTAATAATATTATAAATAATAACATAGTTGAGAAAGCAGGTAACTTTCCATATAAAATTTGGGAAACTGTCATTACAAAGAATACTTCTGTTAAAACAGAGCCACATAAATGGATATTAGAGCATAAAGGTATAGCGAAATCTACAATATCGTCTCTAAGGACTTTAGAGTTTTTAGCAGATTTTAATGCCACAGGCAATGTAGCTGCGCTAGACATAGTTCCAACTGCTGTAAGATAAGCAGGCCCATAATGTTTTAGGACTTCCCATGGATTTTCTTTTGAAATAGCTCCACCAATCAAATAAAGCACAGTAAGCCAAATAAAATGACCTATCAAAACTATAATTATAACTTTTAAGAATATTGGTAGTTGTGTACTTAGACTACCTTCATACGCTAAAGCAGCAAAGTTTGTTGCTATAAAAAGTGGCAATATAGGTATAATAACTTTATTTACTATACTTAAAATTATATTTTGGAATTGATCTAATATTTTTTCTATTAAATCAGAATTAGTCCATCCAGTAGCTAATCCTATTAATAAAGCTAAAGCTAAAGCACTCATAACACTCATTATAGGTGGTATATCTAATTTAAACACTAACTCAGGTAGCTTTTTTAATCCTTCTGGATTAGAAGCTATAGAAAGCTTAGGAATTAGGGCGTATCCAGCCATCATAGATAAAAATGCTGCTGCAACAGAAGAAATATAGGCTATAAGCACTGTTATTCCTACAAATTTACTAGCATTTTGTTTTAATTTTGCTATAGATGGTGTTATAAAACCTAATATTATTAAAGGCACAGCAAAGAAAATAATCTGTCCTAAAATATATTTTACAGTAATTATTACACCTATTATAGATTTAGAAGCAAAGGAACCGATTAACATACCTATAATAACTCCTAAAATCAGTTTGAAAATTAAATTATTGAAAAGTTTTTTCATATTATAGTCCTCCTTATATATATTTGTAATACTTTGGATAAAAAAATATTTTCATTTCGACATAAATAGGTAATATTAGTTTTTAAAATGGTGTTGTTATTAATTAAATTGTGATAAATAAAAAAACTCCTACCTCTAATACAGAGGCAGAAGTTATATTCCGCGGTTCCACTCTGTTTATATGCTATATAAATTATATGCATATAACTTTTCAAATATCAGGTACAGACATACCTTAACGCTATAACGGGCGTTCACGCTAAAATCTACTTAATTCGAAAAAGAGCTCCTAGAGGCACTTCTGAAAATTTTCACTTAAAGTCTCTTTCAGCCAGGGGAGACTTCTCTCTGAAAGTTGCCATTAACATACTTTCTCTATTCATAGCTTTTAATTCTTAGTATTCCTATTTGAATAATATTTTTAAATAGATTATAAATAATATAAAGTCACATGTCAATATAAATTTAATAAAAAGGTCAGAATTTTTTATTAAAAGTGTTAAAAATTATATATTGAAATTTAAATAATATTACTATATCATATGTTTACTAAAATGACTTGTGAATATTCTTACAGAGTAATATATTTGATATAAGTTGATGTAATATAAGTGTTTTGTATCGTTGAGAATATTCTTATAGAGTAATATATCTAAAAAATACAAGAATATCAACCAATGTTATTGCCTTACACTTATTTATAATAAATAGCTAATAATGTTGATTTGCAATTGTATTTTGAAAGTATTTACAAATTTTACTGATAAGAGTATTTGACAATTGCATTTTCATATTGTAAACTATAAATACTAAAAACTTAATATGTAAATATCGTTGCAAAAACCCATATAATTTTTATAATATGGGGGCGCAATGGTTTCGACGGGGGCAAGTTGCTCCTGGGAAGCGAGTCGAAGGAATCCTGCACCTGCGTTAAAAAACTGGGAACTTAAATATAATCGCAAACGATAATTTTGCATTAGCTGCCTAATAGTTGCAGCTCGTCAGCCTAAGAGTCCCACGACTTAGGGCCTGGCGTCGACAGTGGGGAACCGCGCCTTACAAAGCTTTGAGTAAGGAACGGAATTAATGAAGCTACTAAATCTAAGAGCCTGTTTATCGGCGCTTAGAGGAGGGAATGTAAAAGGATAAACTGCACTCGGAGATGCTCAGGGGTTGCTGCTTTCGGACAGGGGTTCGATTCCCCTCGCCTCCACCAATGACAAACCCATCACAGTTTTGTGATGGGTTTTTTATGGGATTAAATTTATATTTAAAAATAATTTAGTCATCTTAAATTAAATCATCTAAACCATTAATTGTAGTTTGTTCATCATTATTAATAGGAATAACAATACATTTTTGACCATCTATTATTTGAGATTTTATTTGAGGTACTTTTTCAGGTTTTACTTGAAGTACAATATCATATTGAGAGGTAACATTATTTTGTAAATCTTCATTATAATTATCTTCTAAAGTTGGCTCATTAACTTTAGAAGATAAGTTATCATCATTATTTACGGAAGAATTTTGTTCAATTTGTTCAAGTTTAGTTTGAAGAATTTCTACTTGTTTTTTTAGTTGTTCTTCTTTTTTTATTTGAGCATTTGCCTTAAGTGCCTTTGAATCAATTAGATTTTCCGCTAAAGGTAAGTCTTTACCAAAGTTTTCTACGTAACATTTTTCAATTTTAGTAGTAGTTTCTTCGGGGACTCCGCTTTCTATTAAAAGGTTTTGTATATCTTTTTCTGTTAAAGTTATAGGATCATCATCTTTATCATCATATATTTCCTTATATTCATCTATCATAGTATTTAAGTTCTCTTGTATTTCTATAAAAGTTTTTTCAGCTTTTTTTTCATCGGTGTTAATAGAATTTTTAATAATTGTTTGGAAAGTTTCTTTTTGGATAGCAGCAGTTTGTTTTGCAAAGCAACCTAGAGCTTCTTCCATTAATTCAGGATGAGGATCTTTTGCATTTTTAGTGTAGTACATAATAGAATTAACATCTGAAGTACGATTAATGAAAGCAGGGAATACAAACCCCAAAGTTGGAGTATTAACTACCCAATCTCTAATACGAGCTTTTATTTTATTTTCTTCTTCAAAGTATCTAAGACCAGGATCTGAAAGTGAAACAGGACATATTGCACATAGAATATATTCATATATTTCTTCAGATTCATCTATTTTAGCATTATCAGTAGTTTTAGTGATAACATCATAAGCATCATGAAAAACTAATATTAAAAAATTACCAGTGTAATCATAGCTATCTATTATAGAGTTGTAAAAATCCTCAAGTAAGACATCATCCTTTAGCTGGCTTTTTTTTAGCTTAATGAGAGAAAGTTGTTTTTCATTTTCAAGATTTTCATTAAGTGGAAAGTTAAGCTCTAAAATATTATTACCAATAGTTCCAGATAAGACTTTTTTAGCAATTTCTAAGTACTTAAAGTATTCATCTTCCTCTAGATTTAAGAAGGATTCTCTAAATTTTAAAATAATATTTTTTTCACCATTAACATAGCAACCACATATTTTAGTGAAAGTGCAATAATTTTTTTTAAAACGTTTTTTTAATTCCAGTATATCTTTTTTATTCATATATAAACTCCTCAGTATAATCTTTTTTATTTATAGGTATTAAATAACATATTATTAAGTATAGTATTTTTTTTATATTAATTCTAGTAGTTACTCTTTATAGTTTGACACAGATATTTATCTACTTTATAATTTAATTGAATTATAAAAAGAATTGAGGAAGCGAGAGTAAATATGATAAATGTTATTAAAACTGCGATTGTAACCATAATAATATCATTTATATCAGGATTACTATTAGATCGTTATAAAAATTTAGCACCTAGAATATTATGTAAAATAGGAAAAGGTATACCTATAGATATAAGTAATAAAAAATTTAAGGCATATACAGTAACTGTTAGAAATATATCAAATAAAATAATTCATGATATAACTTTAAATGTACAAAGCCATCATAGCAATTTAAAAATTGCAGATGCTAAAATAACAAAGGGGTTAAAATTTGATTCTTCAACAGAAGATGATGTTTTAGATGTATTTATACCATTTTTAAGTAAAGATGATGAATTTTCAGTTACAGTATATGTAGATAATGAACATGGAGTATGCAAGGATCCTATTGTTGTAATTAGATCGCCTGAGAATTTCAAAGAAGTAAATTCTGAAGAAAAAACAGGTATATTATCAATATTTACCAATATACCTAAAAATATAAAAGAGATAATTTCTGATATAACAAAAAAAGATAAAACAATATTTGATAAAAATAAAAAAATGATAATAATTGTTTCATCAGTTATTTTAGTTATGATTGTTGGAGTTGTAGGAAAATTTTATATTAAAGATAAATCTAAAAGTACTAATACAAAAACTCCAAGTATAGAAACTAAGAGTTCAAAACAACCTAATGATTCAAATGGATCAACTGGAGGAACAACTAGTGACACAAATGTTGAATCATCAACGAATAAAAAAAGTAAAAATAAAGATAAAAATTCATCAACTGATGGTACAAATAACGATGTAGATAAAAAAACATCAACCGGTGGAACAAATAGTAATACAAATAGCAAACCATCAACAAACGATACAAATGGAAATAAAAAGCCATCAACTGGAAATAAAGATGAAGAATCATCAATCAATAAAGAATCAACGCATGAACAAAGTAATCAAGATTCCTCAACTAGTGGAATAACTAATGATGGAGATAAAAATCCGCCAACTAGTGGAGGAACAACTGGAAATAAAGATGAAAAAATTTCTACTGGTGGACAAAGTGGAAATACAGATAACTAATTCATATAATATTTAATAGTGTGTATTTTTAAAGAGTTGTGGTATTAAGAATTTATATATAATATATTGTTTTAAAAATTTAAAGTTAACACAATATATTCTATAATTTATTCTTAATGCAATAGCTCTTTTTTATTTGTAAAACTTCCAGTTATAATTCTAGGGAATTATGGTATCATCTAATTATATGGAGAGAATTACCCTTTAAGGATTATATAAAAATTTAAAGGGTTTAAAAAATTTATTTACATATTTTAAAATATGGTGTATATTAAATAATCATAAGTGAATAACTGAGGTAGAGGTGCGAATTTTAAGAGTAAAACTGTGGAGGTAAGCACTGTGAAGCAGTTTGAAAGGAATTTTCGCCGAAGCATACAACTAATGCTTTAATGTTGTATTGCTGGTTTTGTATAAAATATATGCAAGACTGTCACATAAATAATTTGTGGAGAGCTATCATTTGTTGTGGAATTAATATGTATTGAGTACATATAAATACATGATTCAATATCCTAAGATAGTCTTAGGATATTTTTTATACTCTTCTTTGGTTAATTCGCTTATCGGAAAATAAAACCGATAAGGAGGAAAAAATGAGTAATACAAAAGAAAAAAATTCTAATTCAAATAATCTTAAAAGAAGCTTACGAGCAAGACATCTTAATATGATTGCTATGGGTGGAGCTATAGGAACAGGAATATTTTTAGCACTTGGTGCAACAATAGAACAAGCAGGACCTGGAGGTGCACTAGTTGCTTATGCTTGTATAGGAGTTATGGTATATTTTTTAATGACAAGTTTGGGAGAAATGGCTACGTTTATGCCTGTATCAGGCTCTTTTGAAACTTATGCTTCAAAATTTGTTGATCCTGCATTTGGTTTCGCACTTGGATGGAACTACTGGTATAATTGGGCTATTACAGTTGCCGCTGAAATGGTTGCTGGTGCATTAATTATGAGGTTTTGGTTCCCTAATGTTTCTGCTATTGTTTGGAGTGTTTTATTTCTTGTATTAATAGTTAGCCTTAATTTACTATCTGCAAAAGCTTATGGAGAATCAGAATATTTGTTTGCAGGTGTTAAAGTAGTTACTGTTATTGTCTTTTTATTAATAGGCATTGCTACTATTTTAGGAATATTAGGTGGACATGAGATAGGACTTAAGAATTTTACTATTAAAGATGCGCCTTTTGTTGGAGGAGTAAAATCTATTTTTATGGTGTTTTTAATTGCAGGTTTTTCTTTTCAAGGTACAGAGCTTGTTGGTATAGCTGCTGGTGAAAGTGAAAATCCTGAGAAAACTATTCCTAAAGCAATAAACACAATATTTTGGAGAATTATAATTTTTTATCTAGGAACAATATTTGTTGTAAGTGCTATAATACCTTATACAGAGGCTGGAGTTAATACAAGTCCATTTACATTAGTATTTGAAAGAGCTGGTATTGCAGCAGCTGCATCACTAATGAATGTAGTTATTTTAACTTCAGTAATATCTTGTGGAAATTCAGGTATGTATGCTTCAAGTAGAATGCTTTATGCAATGGCTAAAGAAGGAAAAGCGCCTAACTTTCTTGGTAAAGTTAATTCAAGAGGAGTTCCAGTAAATGCATTAATATTAACTACTTTAGTAGCATCAGCTTGCTTTTTAACTGGTCTTTATGCAGAAACTACTGTCTATGTATGGTTAGTTGCAGCCTCAGGACTTGCAGGATTTATTGCTTGGGCTGGTATAGCATTGTGTCATTATCGTTTTCGTAAAGCATATGTTGCTCAAGGACGTGATTTAAATAAACTTGTTTATAAAGCAAAGTTATTCCCATTTGGACCAATAATAGCTTTAATATTATGTATAGTTGTTATTTTAGGACAAGGTATCAGTTACTTTGAAGCTGCTAAAATTGATTGGAGTGGAATAATAGCATCTTATATAGGATTGCCAATATTCTTTGTTTTATGGTTTGCATATAAAAAGAAGCATAGAACAAAAGTTATTAATTTACAGGAGATAAGTTTTGATGTAGAGGATACCCATTCTAAGACAGAAGTTGCCTAAGATAAACAGGGTGAGGATGTCTCAAAATAGATTTAATTTTAAAACGTAAATATAAATAATATATTCAGGAAGCAATTTATTTTACTAAGTAGTTCTTAATTCCCTCAAATTAAGAACTACTAAAGTTCACTCACATATTCATTATATGTATTATTATATTTACTATATTAAAATTAAGGCTATTTTTATTTGAGAATACCTCACTTTTTTGTTTGTTAAATAATATTAACTTATCCTAAAAAAGCTCCACTTTTAACAGTAAAAATATTGCATTCATAATTTATTTGTATTTTATTTAAATTGCTAATATCAATAATTAAAGCATCGTTAGCTATTGGAAAACCTTCATAATTATGCCCTCCCACAACGAATTCTTATTTTAAAATTATTTTTTCTAGCAAACAATATGGCTTCTTTTAAATCTTCATAAGTTTTACAATATTTTATGCCAGCTGGCTATTTATCAATGGCTCTATTCCAGATTTGTTTAGCATCATCATAATAATTACTTATAGGAGTAATTACTTTGATTAATTTTATCACCAGTTTTAAAAATAGTTTTTAATTTATCTTGTAAAGACAGTAGTAAAAAGGTGACAAAAATATAGATTATAACATTTTGGTAGATTTTATTATTATAATATATTGTAATAAATATTAAGTATTATAAAATTAATATATAGAGATTTAAAGGTTGTGATAAGTTTGTACAGTATTATGATTATAGAAGATGACACTAAAATGGCTAAACTTATAGAAAATCATTTAGAGCGATATGGATATAAAACATTTTTAATTAAAGATTTTTCAAAAGTAAAAGACGAAGTTTTAGAATGTAGGCCAGATCTCATCTTAATGGATATAAATCTTCCTTTTTTTGATGGGTTTTATTGGTGTAGTAATATAAGAAATTACTCCAAAGTACCTATAATATTTATATCAGCTAGGGATTCAGATATGGATCAGGTTATGGCTATAGAGAATGGTGGAGATGATTTTATAACAAAACCATTTTCTTATTATGTATTATTAGCAAAGATAAAAGGTGTATTAAGAAGAGTATATGGTAGTTATGCTAAAAATGATTCGGATTTTTTAAAGATTGGTGATTTAATATTATATACAAGTAAGAATCTATTAGAATTTAAAGGTAGAAAAACGGAACTTAGCAAAAATGAATTGGCTCTTTTGTTATATCTACTTAAAAACATAAATAAGATTATTTCAAGAGATACTCTGCTAGAAATTCTTTGGAGTGATACAGATTTTATTGATGACAATACTCTTTCTGTTAATGTTACAAGACTCAGAAAAAGGTTAGAAGAGGTAGGTATTAATGATGCTATAGAAACAAAACGAGGGCAAGGGTATATGCTTATTAATAATTGGAAAAGTGAATAATAGGGGAATAAAATGAGATTTATAGATTTCTTAAAAGATAGATTGTCTTATATAATAATATATTTTATAAGCATATCCTTGGTTATTTTAACAATGTATTTGACATTATTTATGAAAGTAATGGATTTCCCTATAGCAAATGTATTGTATGCATATCTTGTTTCTATAGTAATACTTATTATATTTTTATTATATGAATATTTAAAAATGAATAAGTTTTATAATCAACTTTATAGGGCGTTAAATTCTGAAGATATTATAGAGGAAATTATAAATATAGATGAAGTTAAGACTATGGAACAAAAACTTTTAAAAAAACTATTAAAAAAATTACATAAGTCCTATGAAGGAAAGGTTTATAAATATAAAGAGGTTCAAAAACACTACTCAAATTTTATAAATCAGTGGGTACACCAAATGAAGACAGCTGTATCTGTAATAAACTTAATATTAGAAGAAGAAAATACAGCTGAACTTAAAGAGGTTTTTGATAGCATTGGTGAAGAAAATGAAAAAATATCACAGGGGCTTAATATAATGCTTTATAATGCAAGAATAAATGAATTTAATCATGATTTTAATGTGGAAGGTATAGATATATTATTAATTTTAAGACAAGTGATAAATGATAATAAAAAATTACTTATTAAGCATAAGATATTTCCTAAAATAACAGGAGAAACTGCAATTGTTCAAACAGACAAAAAGTGGATGTATTTTGTTATAAATCAAATTGTTATTAATGCAATAAAATATATTGTTGCAGCAGAAAGAGAAAAAAAGATTATAGAATTTAAAATAGAAAAAGATACTGGAAAAATAACTGTAAGTATTCAAGACAACGGTATTAGTATACCAAAAGAAGATTTAGGTAGAGTATTTAATGCGTTCTTTACAGGTAAAAATGGTAGAAAAACTGCTGAATCTACAGGTATGGGGATGTATTTATCAAAACGTATTTGTAATGAACTTGGAAATGAATTATATGTTGAATCAGAAGAAGGAAAAGGAACAACATTTTATATAGTTTTCTATAAGGGCAAAAATATATTTAAATTATAACCTTTCAAAATTGTAATGTTGATATCCAAAATGAAAGAGAAATCGATACAAAGATTTCTCTATTTTTTTTATAATAAAGTTACAGTCGTTAAAGAAAATAGGAAGTAGGAGGTTTTTATTATGTCAATTTTAAAAGTCGATAATATAACAAAAATATATGGTGGAAAAAAAGGCGGAATGAAATTTAAAGCACTAGATAAATTTAGTTTAGAAATCGAGAAAGGAGAATTTGTTGGGGTAATGGGGCCTTCAGGTAGTGGTAAAACCACATTATTAAATATAATGGCAACTATAGATACTCCTTCCTCAGGAGAACTTTTTATAAATGGTACAAATCCTACAAAATTAGATGAGAAAAATATTGCTCTGTTTAGAAGAAAAGAATTAGGTTTTATATTTCAAGATTTTAATCTTTTAGACTCTTTATCTATTAAGGAAAATATAATATTACCCCTTGTATTAGAAAAGGTTAAGGTGAGGGAACTAGAAAAGAGATTAGAAGACATTGCAAATCTTTTAAATATTAAAGATATTTTAAATAAAAAACCTTATGAAATTTCAGGAGGACAGCAGCAAAGAGCAGCCTGTGCTAGAGCACTTATTCATAATCCTTCTATAATTTTGGCGGATGAACCTACAGGAAATCTTGATTCTAAAGCATCTCAGGATGTCATGGAAACTTTAACAAATTTAAATACTAAAAAGGAAGCTACCATAATGATGGTTACTCATGATCCTTTTTCTGCAAGTTTTTGCAAAAGAATAATTATGATTAAGGATGGAAAGTATTTTTTAGAAATTGTGAATGGTGGAAATAGACAAGCGTTTTTTAAAGAAATTATGGATTCTCTTTCGCTTTTAGGAAGTAGATCAAATAATTACGTATTGTAGGAGGAGGATTAAAATGACGCTTAATAATATAGCTATTAAAAATATTAAAGGAAATTTAAATAAATATGCTATGTATTATTTGAGTAATGTAATAGTGGTAACTATATTTTTTATATTTGCTAATTTTATATATAATCCAGGTGTTAGCAGTTCGAATATTAGTGACAAAACTATAAGTGATGTTGCCAGTAAATTAATGTATTTGTGCGAGTTTGTAATAATAATTTTTACTTTTATATTTTCAAATTACTCAATAACTAGTTTTTTAAAGTCTAGAGAAAAAGAATTTGGACTTTTATCAATGTTTGGTTTAACCAAAAGTCAAATAAGACGATATGTTATGTTTGAAAATGTAATAATTTCAATTTTTTCTATTATAACAGGACTTTTCTTTGGAATTTTGTTTTCAAAATTATTTTTTATGGCTATGTCTGTAATTTTAGATTTGAATAGAGAAATGCCATTTTTAATATCAAGTAAAGCTATAAAAATAACAATATTAAGCTTTTTTATACTTCTTAATATTATAAGTTTTATTACAAGCCGCAAAATAAAAAATAACAATATCGTAGAATTGCTAAAGGGTGAGAGAATACCTAAGACAACACCAAAGTTTTCTAAATTTAAATCAGTATTAGCAATAATACTTATCATCTCAGGATATATTGTAGGGCTATTTTCTGGAACAGCTATTATAATTACAATGATTCCAATACTTATAGTTGTAATAATAGGAACTAAACTTTTGTTTTCTCAATTTAGTGTGTTTTTCACAAATAAGCTTCAAAATAATAAGGGTATTTATTATAAAGGAATAAATTTAATAACCTTGTCTCAAATTATATATAAATTAAAAGATAATGCAAAGGTATTATTTATTACTTCAATACTTAGTGGAATTACTCTTGCATCAGCTATATCAGTTTATTCTTTGCAAAAGGTAACTCTATCTTCACTTGAAGAAAATTGTCCACAGGATATAGGAATTATAGAGCAGGGGATAAATTCTCATAAAGTTATAGCAAATGGAAAAGTTGAGGATATATTAGAAAAGCATAAATTTGATATAAAATATAAAAATAAAATAGAATTAATAAAAGGAAAAAATAATGATAAAGTAGTAGAAAATAATAATAATACTTATGGGATAAAAATAAATAAAAATGATTTTAATATAATGTCAGAAAATAGTTTTAATAAACTTGCAAAACAATATAATAGGAAATCTTTAGATTTGAAAGATGGAGAAGTAGTAATATATACTTATGATTTAACCAATAATATAGCTAATCAAAAAACAGAACTTCCTTTTAGTAATCAGAAGACCTTAAATTTAAATATTGAAGGTAAAGTAAGTAGCTTTAATATATCAAAAAATTTAAAGGGCGGAATTATAAATGCAGATATCCAAAATACTAATACTATAATTGTTAGTAATAGTGATTTTAAAAAATTATGGAATAAAGTTTCATATAGTAATAAGTGCATTTATTATGGATACAATATTAAACATAATTTAAAAGCTGCTGATGCAGTAACTGAAATAAAAAATGCAGTTGCAAAAGATCAAGAAAAATTTTTTACTGAAAGAGTAATAAGCGCAGCAGGTCTAATGCAGATTTTATCTGTACTTTTATTCATAGGAACCTTCGTTGCAATGATATTTTTTATTGCAACAGGAAGTATATTATATTTCAAAATGTTTAATGAAGTTCAGAAAGATAAGCAGGATTTTATAGGACTAAAAAAGATAGGTGTTACACAAGAAGAAATAAAAAAGATAGTTAGTATTCAAAGTTTTACAATGTTTTTCTTACCACTTACAGTTGCAACATTACATGCTGCTTTTGCAGTAAAATCTGTAGGACTTCTATATACAAAATATTTTATATTTATAGCAGGAATATATCTAGTTCTACAAATAATATATTATCTATTTGCTAAATGGATGTATGTAAAACAAATCAATAGCTGGAACATTTAAATAGTACAAAGTAACAATTTATAACTATTATATATTGTAAGTTTATATTTTTAAATTTATACTTTAAAAATTCTAAATTTAGAGTAAAATTTATGTTTGAATATTTAAAATATGAATAAACTGGAATAAATTTTATTTAAAATGAAGTAATTTTTTTGTTTAAATTTTATATTTGATTATTAATAGTATATAAAATGTGTTATAATGTCATATATCATATAAAAAGCTCGTATATCATCGGTAATATGGTCCGAAAGTTTCTACCTGCTAACCATAAATTAGCAGACTACGGGGTATTGTGCATTCAGTAAATAGATATTTATATCTATTTTATATGAACTCAACACCTCAATCTTAATTGAGGTGTTTTTTGTTTTACAAAATTATCTCCTAATAGGTGGATTCTTATTTATGTACCTTAAAATGCTGCATGATAAATAAATATTTAGAGCATTAATAAAATTAAGGAGGAGAGTAGTAAAATGAAAAAAAATGAGATGGATATTCAATTATTATATGGAGTAAATGATAAGCCTAAAATATTAATGCAAATTTTATTGGGATTACAACACATTTTTGCGGCTTTTGGGGGAATTATTGTTGTTCCAATTGTTATTTCAGCGTCTTTAGGTTTTGATGCTCAAACTTCAACAACATTAATTAGTAGTGCAATTTTAGCAGCGGGAGTTGCTACTTTTATTCAATCAAAAGGAATAGGTCCTATTGGGGCACGAGTTGCATGTATTATGGGAACTGATTTTACATTTGTTGCACCAGCTATTGCTGTTGGGGAAAAATTTGGATTGTCAGGAATTTTTGGAGCCACAATTTTAGGAGCTAGCATAGTAATTATTTTAAGTTTTTTTATTAAACCATTAATGAAATTATTTCCTCCTATTGTAACAGGAACAGTAGTTAGTTTAATTGGATTAACATTATTACCTGTTTCAATAGATTGGGCGGCAGGGGGAGTAGGAGCTAATAATTATGGAAGCTTGAAAAACATTTCTGTTGCTTTAATAATAATGGTAATTACATTATTATTAAACCATTATGGAAAAGGATTAGTAAGCAGTGCTTCAATTTTAATTGGTATGGTTTTTGGATATATAATTTGTATTCCGCTAGGAATGGTTGATTTTTCATCAGTAAGTCAAGCTAGTTGGATATCATTACCTAAAATTTTAGGTTATGGTATAACTTTTAATTTACAAGTTTTATTACCTTTTATTCCTGCATATTTTGTTACTATTATTGGAACTGTTGGATGTCTTAAAGCTATTACTGAAGTATCGGGTATTAAATCAGATGAAAAACCTGTTACATCTGGAGTTTTATCTGATGGAATAGGAAGTATGTTGGCAGGTGTTTTCGGAGCATTACCTAATACGTCCTTTAGCCAAAATATTGGATTAATTCCATTAACAAAAGTAGCAAGTCGTTATGTAACAATGATGGCTGGAATACTATTGATTATTTTAGGTTTATTTCCTAAATTTGCTGCACTAATAAATATAATGCCACAGCCTGTATTAGGTGGTGTAGGAATCGTTATGTTTGGAACAGTAGCTGCAGCAGGAATACAAACTTTAAGTAGTGTAAAATTGAATAATAGAAACATGTTAATAATTGCAACATCCATCGGATTAGGGTTAGGAGTTACTTTTCGTCCAGAATTTATTGCTAAATTACCAGAATCTCTAAAAATGATTTTTTCATCAGGGATTTCAACTGGTACAATTGTAGCTTTATTATTGAATGTAATATTAAAAGAAAAAGAATAAGGATATTTATGAGGTGATATAAGTGGAAAAATTACAAAATCGTATTTTAGAGGAAGGGAATGCATTATCTGAAACGGTATTAAAGGTAGATTCTTTTTTAAACCATCAAGTAGACCCAGATTTAATGTATGAAATAGGAACCTATTTTAAAAATTATTTTAAAGATCACAAAATTACAAAAGTATTTACAATTGAGAGTTCAGGAATTGCTCCAGCTGTTATGACTGCAATGCAAATGAATTTACCAATGGTAATATTAAAAAAACAAACATCAAAAATTTTAAATGGAAGTGTTTATCAAACTACTGTGCACTCATTTACAAAAGGTTCAGACTATGAATTAACACTATCTAAAAAATATATTAATAAAGAAGACAATGTATTAATTATAGATGATTTTTTGGCAAACGGAGAAGCTGCATTAGGAGCTGCACGTTTAGTTCAAGAAGCAGGAGCTAAAGTTGCTGGAATGGGAATTGTTATCGAAAAATCATTCCAACCGGGAAGAAAAATGCTAGAAGACAAAGGATACGATGTATATTCACTAGCACGTATAGCAAAACTTAAAAAAGGTTTAATTGAATTTGTAAAATAAACATATTTTAATTATTGAATTTTAATATACTACTTATCAGTAATTATATAATATTATATTTCAAAATAGATTTAATTTTAATATGACAAAGATAAAATGATTTATTTATAAATTTATTTTTTATCTTAGCAAGATTAAAATTAAATCTATTTTATTTTAGATAATAATTATTTATTGCAGATTTAAAATAAAATATTTCTTTATTATAAGAAAAAACTATTTATTAGATATAAAAACAAAATTAGTGAACAGAATATAAAGGCATTACATTGTTTTAAGTTGTTGGTAAACATATTTTATTAACAGCTTTTGTATTTATTATAGAAAACATTTTCATAATTTTAAGTTATTTTTGCAATTTATATTATTTATTGTATATTTGCACAATACTAATTTATTTTAAAATTTCAACTTTTATTTTAATATGGTATTTATAATAAAAAAGTAATAAAATAAATACTAGTTGTTAAAAACTTAATATTTAGAAAAGAGGTGTTACCTTGAGATTATTAAGACAGTTAGGAATAATTTTGTTGATTTGCCTATTAGGTGAAGCTATACATGATTTCTTTAGGTTGCCTATACCAGGAAATGTTATAGGGATGATACTATTATTTCTATGCTTATCCTCAGGTATAATAAAATTAACAAAAATAAACTATATAAGTAAGTTTTTACTTGATCATTTAGCTTTTTTCTTCGTACCAGCAGGAGTAGGAATTTTATCCTGTATGCCTATGCTAAAAGGTAAATGGTTAGCATTTTTAGGAGTATGCTTAATAACAAGTATTATTATAATAATTGTCACGGGTTGGACTATTCAATTATATATGAAACTAACAAGCAAGGAGGTAAAATAATGATACAAGATCTTTTAAATTCTCCTGTATTTGGCATATTATTATCAATAATATGTTTTGAAATAGGGCTTTATATATATAGAAAAACAAAAATAGCCTTATTTAATCCGCTTTTAATATGTATAACTTTAATAGTCTTCATATTAATATTTTTTAACATTAAATTAGATAATTTTAATAAAGGTGGTAATTTTATATCTTTCTTTTTAGGACCTGCTACAGTAGTACTAGCTGTACCATTATATAAAAAAATAAATGTAATAAAAAAATACGCTATACCTATATTATTAGGGGTAACTGTAGGATCTATAACTGCTATGATAAGTATATTCTATATTTCTAGGGAATTTGGTCTGACCAGTAAGATGTCTTATTCATTAATGCCAAAATCTATAACAACTCCTATAGGTATAGAAGTATCTAAAGTTTTAGGAGGTATACCTTCAATTACAGTATCAGCTATTATAATAACTGGTATAATGGGAGCAGTAATATCACCTATAGTATGTAAGATATTTAAAATTAAAAATAATATAGCTATAGGTATTTCTATTGGCACATCTTCTCATGCTATAGGTACTACAAAGGCTATAGAAATAGGAGAAACTGAAGGTGCTATGAGTAGTTTAGCTATAGGAATAGCTGGACTTGTTACTTCTTTTTTAGCTCCTATAATAGTAAAATTTTTACATTGATTTTGTTATTTATATATTATTGTAATTGGTTTATTTGCAACCATGTAATTATTAAAATTTTAAAATATACAAATTTGAGTTATTAAAATTCAAGTTTAGGCTGTTGATAAACATATTTTATCAACAGCTTTTTAGTTATTTTATATTTTACGATGCTTGTAAAAATTTTTATAATAGTTAAAAATTTACATGAAAAAAATTAATAATATTAAAATTTGGAATAAATTAACAATAGATGGTATATATAATAAAAATTGACATATGGATCAAAATATAATATATTTATAATAAAAATATATTATTTTAGGGGTAAAATATGAAAAAAGTAAAAAAAGTCTAATTTTATCGTTAATTCTATTATTCATTCCAATGATAGTAATAGGATGTAGTTCTAAACCAAAAGTAAGTGCTGATGAAACAACAAAAATGTTATTTGACTTCTATATTAAAGGAAATAAAGAATCTTTATCAAAAATTAAAATATCAAAAGAACAAATAGAAGAAGTTTCAAAAATGCAAAAGGATAAAACTATAGCCAAAATAAAAACTAATTTCACATCAGAAGGTTTAAAAATTAGTGATGAGCAAGCAAATCAAATATATGCAGCTAGAGTAGCAGCTTTAAAGAAATTATCAGGAAAGACTGAAGTTATTTCTCAAGATGATAAATCTGCACAAGTTAAACTAAAAGTAACTTATTTTGATGAAGTTGCTCTAGATAAAAAAGCAGGAATTGATACTGTGGAAGAAGTTGGAAAAATGAATCTTACAGATAGACAAGAAGCTATTAATAAAGCAAAAGATATCTATATAAAAAATTTAATAAAATCATACGGAAGTGTAAAACCATCATCTGATATGAAAGAACAAACTTTTAAACTGACTATAAAAGAACAAACTTGGATGCCAGAAGATATGAAAAATTTTGGTGAAAGCATTGTTAAATTAACTTCAGGAATAAAATAATCATTATAAGGATAAAATTTATTTTATAAACAATGGAGTGTTTCTAAATAAAAAATTACTAATTAAAATTGAAAAATTAATATTAAAACTATATATTTCTAATAAGGAGATGGAAAAAGATGTACCATCTCCTTATTATTAGTGCAATTAAATTAATTAATGGTTATAATATAATAATTGTTTTATATAAAATGTAATATATAACCTTGGCATATAAAAGTAATTATGGGAATAATCAGATAAGTTGGTTTTAGCAATTTAAATAATTTAAAAATCCAATATATAATAATTTACTTTCAATCAAAACTATGTAATAATATAAAAATGTAAAAACTTAAAAACTAAAAAATTTTATAAATGATAATAATAAAATAATATAGTATAGTGAGGCGTAAACATGAAAATAGGATTTGATCACGAAAAATATCTTGAAGAACAATCAAAATACATCTTGGAAAGAGTTAATAATTATGACAAACTATATTTAGAATTCGGAGGAAAACTTTTATTTGATTTACATGCTAAAAGAGTATTACCTGGATTTGATGAAAATGCAAAAATTAAATTACTACACAAATTAAGAGAAAAAGTAGAAATAATTATTTGTTTATATGCAGGAGATATTGAAAGAAACAAAATAAGAGGCGATTTCGGTATTACTTATGATTTTGATGTTTTAAGACTTATCGATGATTTAAGAGAATATAATCTTGAAGTAAACAGTGTTGTAATAACAAGATATAATGGACAAGCTGCAACTAATATATTTATAAATAAATTAGAACGTAGAGGAATAAAAGTTTATAAACATGAAGCTACCAAAGGATATCCTACAGATGTAGATACTATTGTAAGTGATGAAGGATATGGTAAAAATCCGTATATTGAAACAACTAAACCAATTGTAGTTGTAACAGCTCCAGGACCTGGAAGTGGTAAATTAGCGACTTGTCTTAGCCAACTTTATCATGAATATAAAAGAGGAAATGTAGCAGGATATTCTAAATTTGAAACTTTCCCAGTTTGGAATATACCTTTAAAACATCCTTTAAATATAGCTTATGAAGCAGCTACAGTAGATCTTAAAGATGTAAATATGATAGATTCTTTCCACTTTGATGCTTATAATGAAGTTGCTGTAAACTATAATCGTGATATTGAAAGTTTTCCTGTACTTAAAAGAATTATAGAAAAGATAACAGGAGAAGAATCTATTTATAAATCTCCAACAGATATGGGAGTAAATAGAGTAGGTTTTGGTATAGTTGATGATGAAGTTGTTAAAGAGGCATCTAAGCAAGAAATAATAAGGAGGGCCTTTAAAACAGCTTGTGAATATAAAAAAGGATATGTAGATAAAGAAACTTTCCATAGAGCTAAACTTATTATGGAAGAGCTCAAGTTAAAAGAAGAAGATAGGAAAGTTGTAGTTCCAGCAAGAGAATACGCAGCTAAATTAAAAGAAAAGACTAATAAAAGTGAGACTTGTGCAGTTGTAGCTTTAGAATTAGAAGATGGAACAATATTAACAGGTAAAAGTTCAGATATAATGGATGGAACAGCTGCTGTAATTTTAAATGCAATTAAATATTATGCTAATATATCTGATGATATCCATCTTATTTCACCAGTTATATTAGAACCAATTATAAATTTAAAAGGAAATATTCTAGGCAGCAAAAGAACAGCTTTAAGCTGTGAAGAAGTATTAATGGCTCTTAGTATATGTGCAGCTACAAATCCAACAGCTCAAGTAGCTATGGACAAATTATCAATGTTAAAAGGATGCCAAGCTCATTCAACTACTATTTTAAATACAAATGAGGAACAAACTTTTAGAAAGCTTGGAATAGATGTAACTTGTGATCCTGAATATATTTCAGAAAGTCTTTATTATAATAACTAAAATAAATATATATCAATATGTCCTAAATTCATTATTTTTAAGTTTAGAATAATGGATTTAGGACACTTTTAAATTGCAATAATTATATTTTTGTGATAAAAGAGATAAATTTTATTGGAGATAGACTTAATATTTAGATATTATGATTACATTGATATTATCTAGTATCAAATAATAAAGTTGTATCCAAATTTAAATTAAAGGTTAATTTTTATAATAAAATTTTAGAATTATAAAAAAAATATCAAAAAAATATAGATATACAAGATTATTTAATATAAAATATAATAGTAAATATTTAACTTAATAAGCAAATTAAATATTTATTTACAATACAGGGAAATTATATAAAGAACCATTGATATAAATATATATAAGAAAGGAATGTTCTATGTTAGAGACCATAATATTAGCTTTAATAGTGGCTAAATTAAAGGGATATAAGATAAAGCCAATATTCAAATCATGGCATATATATCCTGTATTAGTTATAGAGTTTATATATTTAATTATACAAATACATATATTTTTAGGAAATTATAGTATAGTAGAACATATTAAAATATTAGAAACCATATATATTTGCTCTTATTTATTTATTATTATAAAATATGACCAATATATAAGTGCTGTTATAGGATCTATATTTATTTATTTATTTAGGTAGTATGCTAAATAAATTTGTTATAAGAGCAAACAATGGCAAGATGCCTGTGTTTCCTACTTTATCTTATTTTACAGGATATGCAAAACCTGATTCTTTTATTAAGGTTAATGATATACATGTTTTAGGGGATTCATCTACTAAGTTTAAGTTTTTAACTGATATAATCGATGTAGGGTATAGTATTATGAGTATTGGAGATATATTTATAAGATTTTTCGTTTTTATTATTATTTTTAATACTATAAAATATATAGATACTATAAAAAATAAATGAATATAAAAATATACACATATTTTTAAAATTATAGGTATATGTATATTATTATAAATTTATTTATTGAAAAATATATATAAATTGCCAGATATTAAAATTAAGTTCGTTTTATTTCCATAATCTTAATGATATAATTATAAAGTATGTATAAATATTTACATAATTAATAAAGGAGAAATAAAATATGCTAAAATTATCTGTAGTAGAATTTGTTGCAAGAGCTGTTCCAGAAGCATTTTTATTTATTTTTGCAATTTATACATTTTCTCATACTAGAATTAATAAAAAAAGATATTTATTATCTAGTCTCCTAATGACAATAATGATATTTATAATTAGATCATTGCCAATAAGTTATGGTATTCATACAATACTTAGCATTATGGTACTTGTTTTATTAAGTTATACCATAAATAAAATAGATGTAACAATAGCGGTAAAAAGCACTATTATTACAATAATTTTACAGTTTATTTGTGAAGGCATTAATATATTTATAATACAATATGTTTTAAAAAATGATATGAACTATATATTTAATAATTCTAAATTAAAAACTATGTATGGCATTCCATCTTTGATTATTTTTACATGTATTGTATTATTACTTTATATTAGATTATTAGAAAAGGAATAGTTGAAATATGATTAATACGGAAATTATATCTAATAATATTGCAAAAAAGATAGCATTAGAATTAAATTTAGATAATGATAGAAAAGAAGTTATAGCTTATGGGATTTTTGCTTTCTTTCAAACTATATTTTCTATATTTCTTATAAGTGTATTTGGGTATATATTTAATACTTTGATTGAAGTTTTGGTGATATCCTTTACAATAAGTATATTGAGAAAGTTTTCTGGTGGGGTGCATGCCACTTCCCCAAATAATTGTGCTATTATAGGAACAATCATATGTGTTGGATTTGCTAAAATGGTAATGCTTTTGGCAAATTTATTAACTAATATAAACGTAACATTAGTCTTAGGGATAATAATATTTTTATTTTCTTATTACATTATTTATAAGTTAGCTCCTGTAGATTCTAAGTCTAAACCCATTGAGAAAGTTAAAAAAATAAAAAGGCTCAAGAAAAAATCCATTTTAACGTTAAATATTTATGCAGTTATTATATTAATTAATTTTTTTTTTATATTATAAAACTGGACATAAAAAATTTATTATATATTTTCTATGTATATATATTGGAGTATTATGGCAAGTATTTACTCTTACTCAATGGGGGCATGTAGTGGTAAAAAAGTTAGATAATATTTTAAATTATTTATATATTTAAGAAAGCATTAAATTAGTTAATAGTTTTTATTTTTTATTAAACTTATATAAAATATTATTATGAAATTTAACATATGCGATTTTTTATTAGTTTTAGTTATTGATTTTTTACTTAATTATTGAATGTAATATGATTTTAGTAAATGTATTGCGATTTAATAGTTTAATCAAATAATATTTATATAATTTAAAAGAACTAACATTATAAAGGGGGATAAAGAGCATGAAAAAATTTAGCAAAAGGGCATTAATGTTAGTTGCAACATTTTCAACTCTTCTTGCATCTGTAGTAGCATCGTCAGCTTGTTACTGGTGTGTATATCAACCTGAAGAGCCAAAATGTTTAAGAGAAAAATAAAGATAAGATCGGGTTGACCGATCTTTCTTCTTACAAAACAATAGATATTAACGAGGTACAATAATATGAAAGATGTAGAAAATAATAAACGTGATCAGATAAATAATATAGTATCCGTAGTAAAATTATCTTCTTTATTGTTTTCAGCTATAGCGATTTTTAAATGTTTTTTTAGTGGAAATAATAAAATGCTAGATTATAAAAATAACATGACTGGTATATATATTATATCTGCAACTATATTAATTTTTTCTTTTATATATTGTGTGTGGGCATTTTTTATAACTAATAAACTTAGAAAAAAATATATTAAGAATATATATTTTATTGAAAATATAATGCTTATTTTATTATTTTTTGTTGTAGTTTTAGGAACAGGTACCTATGCTAGTGAATATAAATTTTTATTTTTATTTATTATTATTATAACAACTATACAGTCAGGGATGAAATGTGGAATAATAATAGCATGTTTAGCTGCATTGATTATTCTAATTATGGATATTATATGTGTACCTAATTTAATAGTAAATGAATATTTTGAACAGGATTTAATATTAGCAGGAGTATTTATACTTACAGCTTGGCCTTTGGGGTTTTATGTAAAGGTAGAAAATGAGCATATTAAAAAACTTGAAAGTTTAGTTAATAAAGATGGTCTTACCAATGTGTATAATCATAGATTTTTTCATGATGCTTTAAATAAGGAACTAATAGAGTGTAAAGAAAAAGATCAGGCACTTTCTATGATATTTATCGATATAGACTATTTTAAGCATTATAATGATTTATATGGACATCAAAAAGGAGATAATGTACTTAGGGTTATAGGGCAAATTTTGAAAGTCAATACAAGAAAAGAAGATATAGTAGCAAGATATGGAGGAGAAGAATTTGCTATATTATTGCCTAATACTCAAGAAAAAGAAGCTATAAATATAGCAGAGAAAATAAGAAAAAAATAGAATACACTTATTTTGAAGGTGAAGAAAACCAGCCTAATGGAAATTTAACTGTATCTATGGGGATATCTGTATATCCTTATAAAGCTAAAAGTGATGTAGAACTTATCAAAAGTGCTGATGATGCTCTTTATAGAGCTAAATTTTTTAATAAAAACAGAGTAGAAGCATATACTTCCATATTAGACGAACTTAAAAATGATATTGATGAAAAACATATAGATTTAGTAACATCAATAAAAACATTAATAAGTGTTATTAATGCTAAAGACAGATACACATATGGGCACGTTGAAAGAGTAGTTCTTTATAGTAGGTTATTAGCAGACAAGCTTAAATTAGCTGAAGAGGATAAAAAAAATTTTATATATGGAGCTTATATGCATGATATAGGTAAAATAAATATTTCAAGAGAGATACTAAATAAAAAGATGCCCTTAACAAAAGAAGAATGGGAAATATTAAAGCAACATCCTTTAAATGGAGTTGAAATAATAAAACCAGTTGGTTCTCTTCAAAATATTTCTGATTTAATATTACATCATCATGAGAGATATGATGGAAAAGGCTATCCAGATAAACTTAAGGGAGAGGATATACCTTTTCTTGCTAGAGCATTAACTGTTGTGGATAGTTTTGATGCTATGACATCTAATAGACCTTACAATAGAAGAAGGACTTATGAAGAAGCTATTGAAGAATTAAAGAGATGTAGCAATACTCAATTTGATTCTTATATTGTGGAAAAGTTTATAGAGGTTATTATAGAAAATAAAGATAGTTTTGATGATTTAAGCTTATTATAATAGAGGTATATATAAATTATTGAGATAAAGTGAGCAATATTCATGTTTCCATGGACATTCTTCTGCAATCTGTATTTGTGCAATAGAAACTATGTTAAAGAGGAAATACAGTATTTGAAATAAATAGGCAATATTGGTACAATCCAAGTGTATGTAGATAAATCCTATTATAAATGCAAAATTCGCATTTATAATGGGGTTTTTTATTATGTTAGGGAGGATTAATTTTATGGGAGATAATAGTGTAGAGCTGAGACAAGAAGTTTTTAAATCAGATGCTTCAAAAATAATTAATTGGTTGGAAGATAATGAAATAACTCAATATTTAAATGAAAAACAAAATGTAAGTAAAAGTATTAAAGATATAATGTATAGAATAAATATGCCTATTCTAACACATTTATTTAATCAAAATGGTAGTTTTTTTATGGTAACAAGTAGTGAAGATGAGCCTGTAGGATTTTTAAGACTTGTTCCTAAAAATAATGTTGCAGAGATGGTTATAGTAATAGGAGATAAAAATAAGTGGGGAAAAGGATTAGGCTCTAATGCAATATTAGAAGGATTAAAACATGCATTTTTTCAGTGGAGAGTAGATGAAGTTGTAGCAAAAATTAATTTTAAAAATCAACGTTCAAGAAAAGTATTTAAAAAAATTGGCTTTATAGAAGATAAAGAATTAGCAAAAGAAATGCAATATTCTATGTCTATAAAAGAGTTTTTACAATTAGTAGCATAGTTTTGATTATAAAAAATATAAAATAAGATAAAAATACTGATGAATTTACATATAAAATAAAATATAAAAAGTAATAATTGGCCATATGCAAAAATGTATATGGCCTTTTTGTTTGTTATAATAAAAATGTAATAAACATATTTATTAATTCATATATAATTATTGAGTAATAACTTAACATAAAAACAGCAAATTGCGACATTTAATTATTTTTTATTGGAAATCAAATTAAAATTTGTAGAAAAAACTAAATTTTTATAAAAAAATATCGAAAATAATAATAGGGCAAATTAAGAATATATCTTTTCTTGTCATTAATTTTATATAATAGAAAAATATGATATAATTACATATAGATTCTATAGATGAAAAGGAATAAAGAATATGCTTAAGTATCTATTTTAGAGTTTTTTTTAATATTAATACCAGAAAGTTTTATATTTATGATAGGCATTTATCTTTTATCAAAAAAAAGCTTTTCAAAAAAAAGATTGATAATAATGGCATTATTATTTGCTATAGAAAGTTATTGTGTTAGAATGTTACCTATACAATTTGGAATTCATTTAGCCATAAATATTATTTTTTCAATAGTGTTGTCTGTTAATATTGGTAAAATATCTATGAAAGATGCTATTTCTTATAATATGATTATAATAATAGTTCTATCTATAAGTGAGTTTATAAATATTTTTCTTTTAATTAATATATTTAATATTAATGAATCAATAGCAAGACTTACACCTGTCATTAGAGTAATATCCGTTATTCCGTATTTGATTTTATTTGTATTTAATATTTTTCTTATAAACAAATTTATAGATAAAAATGAAATAATGTAAGGATATAGGAGTTAAGTTCATGGATTTAAATAAAATAAATATTAAAAATTGGAGTCATGATAAAAAAATATATAATAGTATGTTAATAGTAAAATTTGTAATATTACTTTTTTGTGCAGGCTCTATTTATTTAAATTATGCAGAAAAGAATAATATTAATGAGAGGTTTTATTTTAATGTATTAAATTTAGCTATTATTATAATATGTTTAATTAGTGTATATCTTATTTGGATGTTTATATCAATAAAAGCCTTTAAATTGGAAAAGATAAAAACAATTCAAATCATAGAAAATGTCATATCAATTGTAAGTTTTACATTCATAATAATAATGTCAGGCAGTTATAAAAGTTCTTATAAATTCTTATTTTTATTAGTTATAATTATTACTACAATACAATTAGGAATGGAATATGGAATAACCACAGCAATTGTATCTTCTGCTATTGTATTAGCTATAGATTTAATATTAGCACCTAAAGCTCCAGTTAATATATATTTTGAAAGAGATTTAATTTTAGTAGGCGTATTTATACTGACAGCTTGGCCTTTAGGTTATTATGTAAATATTCAAAAGGAAGATCTGAGACAAAAAGAAGAAGAAGTAAATATATTAGCTAACAAACTTGGACAGAAAGAAATGCAAAGAAAATGTATGGAACAATTACTTATAAAGAATGAAAATTGCTATAATTTACTCATAAAAAATTCCAAGGACGCAATATTGGTACATAGATATGGAAAAATTATATTTGCAAATGAAAGATTAAAGCAAATATTAGGTTATGAAAAGAGTTATAATTTTAAAGATATAGATATAAGAAGTTTAATACCTAAAGAACAATATAATATTATAAAAAATAAATTAAAAGATTTATATAGTGGAAATGAAAATATAGTTAGATTTCAGCATAATATAATTAATAATGAGGAAAGGATAATACAAAATACGTCTACTTATGTTATATATAATGGAATGCCAACTATTTTTAGCATATTACATGATGTAACATCAAAAATGCAAGTTAAAAAGTTAGAAAAAGATGTTCAAAAGAATATAGAATTGTTAAATGAAAGTAGAGAGTATAATAAATTAATTACAGAATTTTTATCTAATATATCTCATGAATTAAAAACTCCATTAAATGTAATTTTTACAGCAGTACAGTTATTAGGATTTTATGAAAAAGATCTTAATAAAGATGCCAACTATGAAAAACAAGATAAATATTTAAAGCTAATAAAACAAAATTGTTATAGACTTATGAAACTAATAAATAACTTATTAGATACAACTAAATTAGATTCAGGATATTTAAAATTAAATTTAGTTAATTATAATATAGTAAGTTTGGTAGAAGAAATAACCTTATCTGTAGCATCTTATGCTGAAAGCAAAGGCATAAATATTATATTTGATACAGATGTAGAGGAGAAAATTATTGCTGTAGATCCAGACAAAATAGAAAGAATTATTTTAAATCTGATTTCAAACGCTATAAAGTTTACTAATCCAGAAGGAAATATATTTGTAAATATAAAAGATGCTGGGGAGCATATACATATACACGTAAAAGATACAGGTGTTGGTATACCTTCAGATAAATTAGAATCTATATTTGAAAGATTTTTTCAAATAGATAAAACCATAAAGAAAAATAAAGAAGGAACTGGTATAGGTTTACATTTGGTAAAATCCTTTGTAGAAATGCATAAAGGAAATGTTGCTATAAACAGTGAATTAGGAAAAGGAACAGAATTTATAATAAAATTACCTGCTATACTTTGTAATGAGAATGTAGAATCAAAGAATGTAGTCTATGAAACGAATATAGAACGTATAAATATGGAGTTTTCAGACATAAATCGATAATAATATAATATATTTATAATAAAATAAATCCTCTAAAATTTTGTAATTCAATTTTAGAGGATTTATTTTATTTTTATTTATAAAAACTTATATAAGGTTACAAGTTGATAAAAAAATATTATTATATATCCAAAAATGTTAAAATTTTAATTAAATAAAAAAATAACCTTACATTAATTCCTAAAAGTGTTATAATTATAGTGTAAATACACTAATAAAGGAATGATTTAATTGTGTTGAAGATTGGTATAGTGGAATTAGTGATAAGAACATTACCAGAATGTTTTCTTATTATATTTGTAATACAGGTTTTTAGTAATTATAAGATAAATAAAAATAAATATGTACTATCTAGTATTTTATTGTCCATAATTATGTATTCTATTAGATTACTTCCAATACATTATGGTGTACATACTATTTTAAATATTATAGCTATTGTATTAATATGTACTTTTATAAATGAGGTTACTCCTATTAAATCTATAACATATTCTTTAATATTAATGAGTTTATTAGCATTAAGTGAAGCACTAAATTTATATTTTATATATAAAATATTTGGCGATAATGTGGCTAATACTTTAAAAAATCCATTAAAAAAATGTATTTATTTAATGCCATCTATGATTATATTAGTAATTACAATTTTATTTGCATTTAAAATAAAAGATAGGAGATTGAAAGATGTTTTTCATTGAACGTATTTCAAATAAAATAGGAAGTAAAATTTCTGGCAATTTAAATTTAGATAAAGATACAGAAGAAATTATTGCTTATGGAGCATTTGCGGTATTACAAACTATATGGTCTTTTCTATGTGTAATAATTTTGGGAGCTATATTTAAGGTTTTAATAGAATCTATAATTATTGTATTAACTATAGCAATATTCAGAAAATATTCTGGTGGAATACATGCCAATTCTCCTAATAAGTGTGCAATATTTGGCGCAATTGTTTGCGCTGTAATGGCATTAATAGTAAAAAATATTAATATAAGATTTAGCTTATTGACTATTTTAATATTTATTTTAGTATATATATATTCTTATTATACAATTTACAAGTTTGTTCCAGTAGATACTAAATCCAAACCTATAGATAATTCAGATGAAAAGTTGAGATTAAAAAAATGTTCTTTCTTAGTGATTAGTATGTTACTTTTAATAGACATTTTACTTTTATTATTATATTTAAAATACAATAATATTACATTAATTTATTATGGAAGTTGTATAATAATGGGAGTGCTTTGGCAAAGCTTTACTCTTACTCCTATAGCAAAAAAGATATTTTATAATATAGCTATGGAATAATAATATAATTTATAAATTAATTAAATATTGTTATATTAAAACTCAATATATAAAAATATAAAATTATAGGGAGGAATTATAATGAAAAAACAATTAAAAGAAAAATGTATAAAGGCTACTGCAAAATTACTTAAATCTGTAGCTTATTCTACAGCAGATTCAGCGTGCTATGTTAGTGCATATCAACCTAAAGAACCAAAGTCATTAAGAAAATAAAATTTTTAAATAGTGTATAAGGGGGAAGACCTGCTTATACACTATTTATATATTAATGTGACAGTGAGTGTGAGATATATGAGCGAAATTAACCAAATTAAAGAAAAAAATATTTATAGTATAACTTGTATAGTAAAATTGGTGTCTTTACTTTTTTCTTCCATAATACTATATAATTATTTTCCTCAGAATAATAGTAATAATGAAAATATTTCGTATAGCGCTTTATTCACAATATTACTATCTTTAATAATGACTGTAATATATTTAATTTGGTCTTTTTTTACTATAAAAACTAAAATGTTTAAAAATATATTACTTATACAAAAAATAGAAAATATATTTTTTATTTTAATTTTTACAGCATTGGTTATAATGTCAGGAAAGTATGATAGTCAATATAAGTATTTGTTTTTATTTATTATAATTACGACTACTATCCAAAGAGGATTAAAGTCTGGTATGTTTATTTCAATAATATCATCTCTTATAATTTTAACCATAGATTTATCTATGGCTAAATGTACTGGTATAAATATTTATTTTGAAAATGATTTAATTCTTTCAGGAGTATTTATTTTAACAGCTGTATCTTTAGGGTATTATGTTAAATTAGGTAATGAGAGTATAAAGCAAAAGAATATTCAATTAGAAGATTTGAATAAAAAATTAAGTGAAAAGGATAGTCAAAGAAGATATATAGAAGAACTTCTTCTAAAAAATGATACCTGTTATAATTTATTAATAGAAAATTCAAGAGATGCAATTGTAATACATAGAAAAGATAAAATTATTTTTGCCAATGAAAGTGCAGCAGAATTACTAATTTGTAATAATAGTGGTAATCTTCGAAACCTAAATATAAATGAATTTATAGTAGAAGAAGAACGAAAAAAGATAAAAAATAAATTAGAATTAGTATATAAAAACAAGACTGATATGATATGTGTTGAGCAATATATAAAAAATAATAAAATGGAAAGGATAAGTGTTGAAACAATATGCACTTATATTATATATAATAATAAGCCTGCCATATTATCTATACTTAGAGATATAACTTCACAAAAACAGGTAGAAAAGCTTCAAAAAGATGTAGAAAAAAATATAGAATTGCTAAATGAGAGTAGAGAATATAATAAATTAATAACTGATTTTTTAGCAAATATATCTCATGAATTAAAAACCCCTTTAAATGTAATATTTACAGCAGTTCAAATATTGGATTTATATAAAAAGGATAAAAATTCTTATAGTAAAAAGCAACAGTATATAAAAGTTATAAAGCAAAACTGTTATAGACTTATGAGATTAATAAATAATTTATTAGATACTACTAAATTGGATTCAGGATATTTAAAGCTAAATTTGGTAAATTGTAATATAGTAAGTTTAGTAGAAGAGATTACATTATCTGTTGTATATTATGCAGAAAGTAAAAATATAAATATTATATTTGATACAGATGTTGAAGAGAAGATTATGGCTGTAGATCCAGACAAAATAGAGAGAATAATATTAAATTTATTATCTAATGCTATAAAATTTACAGGTAATGGTGGAAATATATATGTAACAATTAAAGATTTTGGAGATAATATTACTATATCTGTAAAAGATACAGGTATAGGTATACCTAAAGATAAAATACAAGATATATTTGATAGATTTGTTCAAGTAGATAAAACTTTTAGAAGGGATAAAGAAGGTAGTGGTATAGGTTTATATTTAGTTAAATCTTTTGTAAATATGCATGAAGGCACTGTAGATATCCAAAGTGTATTGGGAAAAGGTACTGAATTTATAATAAGTATGCCAGTTAAATTAGTAGAAGAATCTCCAGAAGAAGAAAACAATGTGCTATATGCACCAAGCAAAGAATGTGTAGATATGGAATTTGCAGATATTTATTCAGAGCTTTTATCTAAATAGAAGAATTTTATACTTATAAATTTAGTTATTTTATATGAATTCGTTTAACATAATTTAAATTTTATTAAAATAGATTTTATTGATATATTAGTGCTGCTTATAAAATAGTAATTTAAGATATTATTTGAATATAAGATTAGCTTTAATTTTACTATAGGTAAATATAAAAAATTATATAATAATCATATGAATAAGCTTTAGTAGTTTTTAATAGAATTAAATTTATAACTACTTAGCAAAATCAATTTGTTTATTATATAATCTATATTTACCATTTTAAAATTAAAGCTATTTTTAGATAGAATTTGTGATTTATTAAAAATCTTTTAGCACAAAATAATATAAAAATGTTATAATATTTTGCATAAGTGAGGTGAAAATATGAGTGGTATAGCTGGTAAGGGGTGTGAGGTTTTAGTGCCTTTTAATGAAAGAATACCTCTTAAAGATATAGAAAGAAGTATTGTAAAAAAATATAGGAAAAATATATGGACTAAATTTGTTAAGGCTATAAAAGAATATAAGCTTGTAGAAGATGGAGATAAAGTTGCTGTAGCTGTTTCTGGTGGAAAAGATAGCATTTTAATGGCAAAACTATTCCAAGAACTAAAAAAACATGGCCAGATAAATTTTGAAGTAGAGTTTATTTCAATGGATCCCGGTTATCATAAAGATATAAGAAAATTATTAATAGATAACTGCAATTATTTGAATATACCTATTCATTTATTTGATTCTGACATTTTTAAGGTAATAGATGACATAGCTAAAGATTATCCTTGTTACATGTGTGCTAGAATGAGAAGAGGAGCTCTTTATTCTAAAGCTCAAGAATTAGGATGTAATAAATTAGCACTAGGACATCATTTTAACGATGTTATAGAAACTATTTTATTAAATGTGCTTTACGCAGGGAATTTTAAGACTATGTTACCTAAATTTAAATCTACAAATTTTGAAGGTTTGGAATTAATAAGACCATTATATTATGTAGAAGAAGAACACATACAAAAGTTTATACAAAATAGTGGTATTTGGCCTCTAAATTGTGCTTGTATGGTGGCAGCAGGTAAAATAGGTAATAAAAGACATGAAATAAAAGACTTAATTAAAGAATTAAAGAAAAATTTTAAGGATGTAGATAAATCAATATTTATGTCATCTAAAAATGTCAATATGGATGCTATATTAGGATGGCAAAAGAATAAAGAAAAACATTCTTACTTAGATTTTTATGATGAAGACTAGTGTGTTTATATTTAAATAAAACATAAATAATTACAAACATTCCCAAATATTTTAAAGTATAAATTTACTTTAATATTTGGGAATATTTTATCTATAAAAAGCACATGAATATCAATTATGTAATTATTTTAAAAAATCACAGGACATACTACTGTTAATATTTTAGAGTCTGTTTTAAGGGGATTAGAAAGTATATGCGGTATAGTAGAAGGAAAATGAATAGAGTCACCTTCGTTTACAAAATATTCTTCTCCATCTATGTTAGCTATAATGGCACCTTCTAATACATATATAAATTCTTCTCCAGGGTGATTAAATTTATGACCATGTTGTTTTTCGGCAGGTATTATCACTAATATGGATTCCATATTTCTTTCGGAAAAATTACCACTTAGTCTTACAAATTTAGAATGAGAACCCTCAAGTTGAAAAATTTCTCTTTCTTGTTTTTTCATTAAATATTTATGAAGTTCTGGACTTTTAAAAAAATAAGTTATAGGTACACTTAATGCATCTGCGATTTTTTTTAAGGAAGTAATTGCAAGAGAAGAAGAACTATTTTCTACTTGTGACAAAAAACTTATAGATAAACCAGTTTTTTCACTAAGATCTTTTAAGGTTAAATTTTTTTCTTTTCTTAAATTTCTAATTTTTTCGGCAATTTCATTGATCATGTTGACCTCCAATATGTATTAGCAAAATACAGAAAAATCTCACTTTTCTTTCAATAATAATAGCATAAAAGCCTTGATAATTCAATATTATTAGATGAAATATATAATAATAATTAAAAATTTTCAATATTAAAAATTTTTAAAAACAAAGTAATTTCTTAGTGCAAATAAAAAAATAAATTGATTACAGTAAATATTAAAAAATTACTGTAATATCGAAAAAAATATATACATCACTAAAAAAATATGGTATTATCGAAATATACTGAAAATATTTAAAAATTATAAATTTGAAACTAAATAATTGACTTATGGAGGGATTGACATGAAAAAGAAAATAGGTTTGTGGGATTTGGTTTTCATGAATGTATCAGCACTTTTTGGGATTAGATGGATAGCAAAATCTACGGCATCTAGTTTTGGCTTAGGTCTTGGTGCAATACCAGCATGGGTGTTGTTTGCATTTATATTTTTCTTACCAAGTGCCCTTATTTGTGCAGAGCTTGCAGCTACTTATCCAAGAGATGGAGGACTTTATGAGTGGGTAAAAGAAGCTTATGGAGAAAAATGGGGTTTTATGGTTTCTTGGTTGAATTGGACAGCTAAATTATTTTGGTACTCATCGTTTTTAACATTTTTAATAGTAAACCTTTCTTATACATTAGGAAAGCCAGAGCTTGCAGGGAACAAAATGTTTGTGCTTATATGTTCATTAGTTATATTCTGGATACTTTCATTAGTAAGCACTAAGGGTATGGCTTTTGCTAAAATATTTACTAATTTAGGAGCATTAGGTTCAACTGTACCAGCAGTTCTTTTAATAGTAATGGCGTTGGTTTCTGTATTAATTTTTGGACATAAACCAGCTTCAACATATACTGTAGCTACATTAACACCAAAATTAAATATGGATTCTTTAGCAGCAATTTCATCAGTTATGTTTGGACTTGCAGGAGCAGAAACTGCTGCAAACTTTGTTACAGAAATAGATGATGCTAAAAGAAATTTTCCAAAAGCAATACTAATATCAGCAGCTATAGTTGGAGGTCTTTATGTACTAGGTTCAATTGCTATAACTATGATTATTCCAACAGATAAAATAACTGCTTCTGAAGGTATATTAGAAGCTTTAGCAACAGTTGCAGCTAATTTAGGAATAGGACCATGGTTTATAAGAATAATAGCTTTTGGTATTTCTTTATCAGTTCTTGGAGCAATAATACTTTACATAGCATCACCAATAAAGATGTTATTTGGTAGCGTTAGAAAAGGAATATTTACAGAAAAATTTACAAAAGTTAATGAACACAACATACCTGTACAAGCAGTTATATTACAAGCGGTTATAGTAAGCATAATATTGTTAGCTACTACATTATTGCCATCTGTTGATGCAATATACAACGTACTTGTTACAATGACAGCTTTAACATCATTATTCCCATATGTTTTACTATTCAAATCATATATAAAATTGAGAAAAGATAGACCAAACGAAGTAAGACCATATGAAATGTCTAAAAACAATGGAAAAGCTATAGCCATAGCTACTGGAGTGCTTATAATATCTGTTATAGGAATAGTTTTATCAGCAGCACCAGTTATGCCTAATTTGCATGAAAATATAAAATATGAAATAGAAATGATAGGTGGAGCAGTTTTAGTTATAGGTATAGGTTTATGGAAATGGAATAATTTTGTTAAGAAAACAGGATTTGGAGAAGAAAAATAGAATTATAAATAAATAGGCTATCTAAAGGATAGTCTTTTTCACAAATAAACATTGATTTTGTTTCTCTTTTAATATATAGAGAATAAAAAATAAATATAATTTTAGGAGTGGATTTTTATGAACCAAGAAAGACTTAATAAAGTTTTAGAGGGAATGAAAGAAAGAAAAATTCCTCAAATGTTAATTTCAGATGCACCAGCTATATTTTATTTAACAGGAAAATGGATCCATACAGGTGAAAGATTAATAGCTCTTTACCTTAATGAAAATGGAAATCATAAATTATTTATAAACGAATTATTTCCAGTAACTGAAGACTTAGGAGTAGAAAAAGTTTGGTTTAATGACAATCAAGATGGAGTAGAATTAATTTCTAAATATGTTGAAAAAGATAAAGTAATGGGTGTAGATAAAAATTGGCCAGCACGTTTTTTATTAAGACTTATGGAGTTACAAGGTGGAAGCAAATTTGTTAATGGTTCAATAATAATAGATAGAGCAAGAATGATTAAAGATGAAAAAGAAAAAGAATTAATGAGAGCTTCATCAAAAGCGAATGATATTGCTATGGGAAAATTATACGACTTAATTAAGAAAAATCCAGATTTATCAGAAAAAGAAGTTGGAGAAAAACTTGCTAAAATCTATAGGGATTTAGGTGCAGAAGGATTCTCATTCGATCCGATAGTAGGATATGGAGCAAATGCAGCAGATCCACATCATGGAAATGATGATTCTAAACTTAAAGAAGGAGATTGTATAGTTATAGATATAGGTTGTGTAAAAGACTCTTATTGCTCAGATATGACTAGAACTTTCTTTTATAAATCAGTTCCAGAAAAATCAAAAGAAGTTTATAATACAGTTTTAGAAGCTGTTAAAAAAGCTACAGCAATAGTTAAACCAGGTGTAAGATTCTGTGATATAGATAAAGCTGCTAGAGATGTTATAGAAAAAGCTGGATACGGAAAATACTTCACTCATAGAACTGGACATTCAATTGGTATAGAAGATCATGATTTAGGAGATGTTTCTGCTGTTAATACAGAAGAAATAAAACCAGGTATGATATTCTCAATAGAACCAGGTATATACTTACCAGGCGAGGTTGGTGTTAGAATAGAAGACTTAGTTTTAGTAACAGAAGATGGTTGTGAAGTTTTAAATGAATATAGTAAAGATTTAACTATAATAGAATAAATTTTTTATATAAATATCATATAAACAAAATTTTAAATTTAGAGATAGTTTTTGATTATAATAAATCCTAGAAAAGTTTATTCAAGTATGTAGCCACTCTTTATTTTCACTTTTAATAAGATGCGAGGATTAGAGCAGATAGTGATTGGATAAACTTAATTCTCTAAAAATAACTATGTAAAAAGTATATTATAAAATATATTTTTTCATAGTTATTTTTTTGTCTATAAATATTATTTAAATGCAATAAATTTAATTTTTATATTAGTATGCAAAATTTTATTATCTTAATATAAGTGAAAGACAATCTAAAAGCAAATTATATATATTAAATTAATAATTTTATAAATATGTTAGGGCATAAAAATAAAGAAATAGTTAAGAAAATAAAATATGATAAAAAATTAACGAAAACTATTGACTTTGAGCTAATGAAGTATTATTATTAAATTGTTAAATAAATAACAAATGATAAATTCAAAGTATTATTAAATATTAATGTTTTTATTTTTATGTAACTTTGTGAAAAAATAAACTATCATTAAAAGAGGTGTTATTCATGAAAATTACAACCACTGAAGAACTTATGAAAAAAATTGAAAGAATTAAAGAGGCACAAAAAATTTACTCAACGTATTCTCAAGATCAGGTAGATAAAATATTTAAAGCAGCAGCTATAGCAGCTAACAAAGAGAGAATAAAACTTGCAAAATTTGCAGTAGAAGAAACCGGAATGGGAATTGTAGAAGATAAAGTTATAAAAAATCATTTTGCATCTGAATATATTTATAATAAATACAAAGATGAAAAAACTTGTGGTGTAATAGAAAAGGATGAAGCTTTTGGGCTAACAAAAATTGCAGAGCCAATAGGTGTAATTGCAGCAATAGTTCCAACTACTAATCCTACTTCAACAGCTATTTTTAAAGCATTAATAGCTTTAAAAACTAGAAATGGTATAATTTTTTCACCACATCCAAAGGCTAAAAAATCTACAATAATGGCAGCAAAAATTGTTTTGGAAGCAGCAGTAAAAGCAGGAGCACCAAAAGAAATAATAAGATGGATAGATGAGCCTACATTAGAATTATCTAATGCAGTAATGAGTAATGCAAATTTAGTACTTGCAACAGGTGGACCGGGCATGGTTAAAGCAGCTTATTCTTCAGGAAAACCAGCTATAGGTGTAGGTCCTGGAAATGTACCAGCTATAATACATGAAACAGCAGATATTAAAATGGCTGTAAGTTCAGTAATACTTTCTAAAACTTTTGATAATGGTATGATTTGTGCTTCAGAACAATCAGTAATAGTAATGGATAGCATATATGAAGAAGTAAGAAAAGAATTTGAATTAAGAGGCGCTTATATATTAAATAAAGAAGAAATAGAAAAAGTTAAAAAAATAATTTTAGTTAATGGAAATATAAATGCTAAAATTGTTGGACAAACACCACAAAAAATAGGAGAAATGGCAGGAATAAAAGTGCCAGATTGGGCTAAACTCATAATTGGAGAAGTTCAATCAGTAGAATTAGAAGAACCATTCTCTCATGAAAAATTATCCCCAGTTTTAGCAATGTATAAAGTTAAAAATTATGAACAAGCTTTAGCTAAAGCAGAAAGATTGGTTGAATTAGGAGGGTTTGGACATACATCCTCATTATATATAAATACAATAAAATGCAAAGAAGAAGTAGAAAAATTCTCAAATAACATGAAAACAGGAAGAACAATTATAAATATGCCATCAGCTCAAGGTGGTATAGGAGATATATATAACTTTAAATTAGCACCATCTCTAACTCTTGGTTGCGGATCTTGGGGTGGAAACTCAGTATCAGAAAATGTAGGACCAAAACATTTATTAAATATTAAAAACGTAGCTGAGAGGAGAGAAAATATGCTTTGGTTTAGAGTACCAGAAAAAGTTTACTTTAAATATGGATGTCTTCCAGTAGCTTTAAAAGAATTAAAAAATATGAAGAAGAAAAAAGTATTTATAGTTACAGATAAGGTTTTATATGAATTAGGAGTTGCTAAAAAGGTAACAGATGTATTAGACGAAATAGGAATAAACTACAAAATATTCTTTGATGTAGCACCAGATCCAACTCTAGAAATAGCTAAAAAAGGTGCAAAGGAAATGTTGGATTTCAACCCTGACACAATAATAGCTATAGGTGGAGGATCTGCCATGGATGCAGCTAAAATAATGTGGGTAATGTATGAACATCCAGAAGTAGAATTTGAAGATTTAGCTATGAGATTTATGGACATAAGAAAAAGAGTATATGACTTCCCACATATGGGAGATAAAGCAATGATGGTATCAGTAGCTACATCAGCAGGTACTGGTTCAGAAGTAACTCCTTTTGCTGTTATAACTGATGAAAAAACAGGAGTAAAATATCCACTAGCAGATTATGAATTAACTCCAGATATGGCTATAGTAGATGCAGAGTTAATGCTTAATATGCCAAAAGGATTAACAGCAGCATCAGGAATTGATGCATTAACCCATGCAGTAGAAGCTTATGTATCAGTTATGTCATCAGAATATACAGATGGATTATGTCTACAAGCTATAGAAACTATATTCGAATATTTACCAAAAGCTTATAAAGAAGGAGCTAAAAATATAGAAGCAAGAGAAAAAATGGCTCATGCGTCAACTATCGCAGGTATGGCTTTTGCAAATGCGTTTTTAGGAGTATGTCACTCTATGGCTCATAAATTAGGTTCTATGCATCATGTACCACATGGTATAGCTAATGCTTTATTAATAAATGAAACAATTAAATTTAATTCTGAGGATATGCCAAGAAAGCAAACTGCTTTCCCACAATATAAATACCCAAATGCTAAAGCTAAATATGCAAAAATAGCAGATTATTTATCATTAGGTGGAAAAACTGATGATGAAAAAGTAGAATTATTGATAAAAGCTATAGATAAACTAAAAGCAGAAATAAATATTCCAACTTCTATAGAAGAAGCAGGAGTATCAAAGGATAAATTCTTTAAAACTTTAGATGAAATGTCTGAACAAGCTTTTGATGATCAATGCACAGGAGCTAACCCAAGATATCCATTAATAAGTGAAATAAGACAAATGTATATTAATGTTTTTAGTACTAAAAAATAAAATAATTTAATTTATATAGCATAAAATATTATTATGTATATTTTATAAAAACTAAAATTTTAATTTTGCCCAAAACTAACCATTTATATAAAAATAATGCTGTTTCAAAATAGAGTTAACTTTATTTTGATATGGCATTATTTTTTTATAATTATGTTAATTTAGATATTATTGATAAAATTAAAATTATTTATCAAATGGTATTGATTTTGCATTTCATTTATTATATAATTTAAATGAAATTGATTATCACTTTCGCAAGTGGTAAATATAATATAAATTAAAAATAAATAGCTTAGGGGTGTTATTTATGAGTGTCTTTGTTGTGGGAGGAGACAAAATTAAAACCATAAAAGAAAACTTAAAGGAAATGGGGTTTGATAAAATAAATCATGTTACAGGTAGACGAACTAGGCATAGAAAAATACAAGTACCTACTAATACAGATTTAGTTTTAATATTAACAGATTACGTTGGTCACACTGTAGTAGAATCTATAAAAGAACAAAGTAAATCTCAAAATACTAGGATAGTTTATTCTAGAAGAGCCTGGACTAGTATTGAAAAAAATTTAAAGAATACTATAGGAAGCAATTAATACTTCATTATGTTATTGAATTTATAGAAAAGAGATTAATATAATAAAAGGAGTTAAATATGAGTAAAAATTTAGTGACAAAATATATGAATGTTATAAATGCCATGGAAGATAAGAAATATTTATATTCCTTACTTTTATATTTAATTGCGCCAACATTAGATGGAGTAAAGCCATCTACTATTGTTACTTTAAGTACTAGTGGTAAAAATTTAGATTTATTATGGTGTAAACATAAAGAAGAATTTTTAAAGCTTTATAAAATTAGCTATATAGAGCTAAAAAAGACAGATAAATACACAACTATTTTGTTTTATCATAAAGAAGCACTAAATAATGTATTATACAATAAACATAATTTAGAATTTTTACAAGAAATAGGATATAAAAATATTTGCAGTGAAAAATCATTTTTAATTAAGTTAAAAAGTAGATTTGAAGATACTTGTCCTCATGAAATAGGAATATTTTTAGGTATACCTATAGAAGAAGTAAAATCCTTTATGGAAGATCCAAAAAGAGAATGTATATATTGTGGTTATTGGAAAGTTTATAACAATATACAAAAAGCTAAAGAACAATTTACTACTTATGATAGAAGTAGAACTAATATGATTTTGGAAGTGTTAGGGAAAGAATTAAGTGTATAAATTTAAACTTATATTAATGTATTTTTTATTATAAAGATGATAAATAAGAAAAATATAATTGAAGCAGATTTACATAAGATATATTATAAATGTGGAAGTAAAAATTAAATTCATATAAAAAGCATTATAAAAGTATAAACAAATTAGTGTCTCAAGGATTTACATTGGGACACTAATTTGTATTTTCTTTTTTAATTTTCCAACTAAATCAACAAGTTTTTTGTAAGATTTTAAAGTTCCATAAGTTACAATAGGACTGCTAATAGATACAATACCTATAAAAATTGGAGGATGTCTCAAAATAAAAATATTTTTAACTTTAATATAATGATGTAATAGATATAAAAATTTTTAATATGCTTTAATTCATAGAATTTTATAAATATAAATTAGTTTATGATGAGCCTTTTTATATTTAAAATCAAATGTAGCTTAGAAATAAATTCTTTCTATAACATTATTTCTAGGTCCTTTTGCAAATACATTTATGCTAGAAGAGTCTCTAGAAACAGAAACTGGTTCAGAAGTTAAGCTACCTTGTAAGTCGATCCAATCACTCCAATTAGATCCATCCCAATATTTATATATAAGTCTATCATTTCTTCCACGTGCAAAAACATCGATTCTATTTGTACCTCTAGAAGAAGCAGAAGGAGCAGAAGTTAAAAATCCACCTAAATCCTCCCAATTACTCCAACTGACACCATTCCACCATTTATGAATTAAAGAATTAGTTCTACTACGAGCAAAAACATTAATTCTATTAGGTCCCCAAGAAACTGCACTAGGACCTGAGGTTATATATCCCCCTAGATTTTCCCACTGACTCCAGCTAGAACCATCCCACCACTTATGATATAATTGATTTCCAGTACTTCTAGCAAAAGTATCTAATCTATTAAAACCCCAAGAAGAAACGGTAGGAGTTGATGTAAGTTGTCCACCAAGGTTCTCAAAGCCACTCCAAGTAGAACCATCCCACCATTTATGGTACATAGCATTATCAGTACCACGAGCAAAAACATCAATTCTGTTAAATCCCCAAGATACAGCTTTAGGAGAAGAAGTTATGTTACCTCCAAGATCTTCCCAAACATTCCATCTTCCATTATCAAACCAATTATGAATTAATTGACCATTTACTCCTCTAGCAAATAAATCTAATCTATTAGAAGACCAAGAAGAAGCCCCTAGCCCAGAAGTTATATTACCACCTAAATTTCTCCAAGGCTCCCATGCTCTAAAAGAAGATTCATATTTAATTTTATTTATGTTTTTTTCCCTTTTTCCTAAATTATCAAAGTTAGAATATTCACCTCTAAAGTTGTTTTGAAGATTATTATAAAAATTTTTAAAATATGGACATATAAAATTTTCATTTAAATCATAAGTATTAAAATTATTCGGATTGTAAAAAAAATGGGTGCATATAAGAACTCCTTTTAAAATTACTCAATTTATAATATTCTATAATAAAAAAATATGTTACAATAGTATTCTAAAATATATAAGTGGAGCAGGATATTATGGAAAAAAGAGGTTTTTTACAGGAAAGAATATGAATATGCTTTTTAATAAACCTATGAATTTTTAAAAAGATACTTTTAGATGATGTTTAATATTATACAGTTAAAAATCTTAAGTAATTTTTACAAAATTTATATACAAAAAGGTAATCATCCACTAAATATAGTAGGGGGTAGACATATATTTTAAATAAAAACTTCTAAAATTCTACTTATTGAATATAATCACGAAAAATTGGATTTAAATAAAAATTAACGGAGGATGAAATATGAATTTAATACAAAATATAGATATATACATATTAGACTTTATCCATAAAAATATAGCAAACAATTTTTTAGATAAAATAATGATATTTATAACTTCAATAGGAAATTTAGGACTAATTTGGATAGCTATATCTTTATTATTATTAATAAGTAAAAAATATAGAAAAGCTGGAGTATTATGCATATTATCCTTATTATTAAGCTCCTTAATAGGAGAAGTATTGATTAAAAATTTAGTACAAAGAGGAAGACCTTTTACAGTTATAGAAGGAATAAACTTGCTGATTAAAGCACCTAAGAGTTTTTCTTTTCCATCAGGTCATACTGCATCTTCTTTTGCAGTAGCTGCAGTGGTAGGAAGAAATATAGAAAAATTTAAATTACCCATATATATATTAGCTATTGCTATAGCTTTTTCTAGACTATATTTATATGTTCATTATCCATCAGACGTATTGGTAGGAGCTTTAATAGGCGTAATCAGTGCTAAAATAATACTTTATATGAGCAGTAAGCATAATTTTTAATTTTAATTGAAATGTTGTTATTTAAATTAATATCTAAAAAGTTTTTAAAACATATACTTAAATATAAAAAATAAGATGTACAAAAACAAATGAAAATTTATTTTTGTACATCTTTTTTATTTCTATTTTTAGAATATGTATTAGAAAGCTTAAAGAATAAACTAATTTATGTTAAAGAAAATTTTAAAAATTTTTAATATAAATAGCAAAATATAGTATTGACTTTAAGTCATTTTAGTATATAATTAGTATTGTAATAAATGACTTAAAGTCATTAAGCTCTAATAATTATAGATAAAATAGGAGCAAATACATAGAAATCATAATTTTAAATTTATATAGGGAGATGATTCCGGTGAAAAAATTTGGAAAATTTATTGCAGAAAAGAGGGTTTTGGTTCTTATTATATCAATCGCTTTGCTGATACCATCTTTTTATGGAATGGCAAAGACAAAGATAAATTATGACATATTATCTTACCTTCCAGAGCAACTAGATACTGTAAAAGGTCAAAAGATACTGGACGAAACTTTTTCTAGTGCAGCTACTTCTATGGTAGTTATTGACAATATGGAAGCCAAAGATATAGTGAAAATTAAAGATAAAATAGCTAAAGTTGATGGTGTAGAAAAAGTGCTTTGGGTAGATGATTTAATGGATACATCTATACCAAAAGAAATACTACCAGATAAAATAAAAGATTCATTTTATAATAAAGATTCTACATTAATGATTATAAAGTTTCAGGGATCACCAGCCGCAGAAAAAACGCAAGAAGCTATTGCAACAATAAGAACACATTTAAATAAGCAATGCTTTTTAAGTGGAATGTCAGCAATAATAAAAGATACTAAAGACTTATCAGATAAAGAAACACCTTTTTATGTATTAACAGCAGTAGCTTTATCAGTAGTAGTTCTAATGCTTACAATGGAATCTACAGTGGTACCGTTTATATTCCTTATATCCATAGGTTTTGCAGTAGCTTATAATATGGGAACCAATGTATTTTTAGGAGAAATATCTTATATAACTAAGGCTTTAGCAGCAGTACTCCAATTAGGGGTTACCATGGATTACTCAATATTTTTACTTCATAGATACGAAGAAGAAAAAGAGAAATATGAAAATAGAAATGAAGCTATGGCAGAAGCAGTTAGTAATACAATTACAGCTATAGGGGGGAGTTCTCTTACAACTATAGCAGGATTTTTAGCATTATGTGCAATGAACTTAACTTTAGGAAAAGATATAGGGCTTGTAATGGCAAAAGGAGTAATTTTAGGAGTAATATCTACAGTAACAATACTTCCAGCTTTTATATTATATTTTGATAAAATTATTCATAAATATACTCATAAAACTATATTGCCAGAATTTAAAAAGATACCAAAGTTAGTTACTAAAAAATATAAATTGTTTATATTAATATTTTTAATAGCTTTTTTACCAGCAGTTTATGGAGAAAAAAATGCCAAGGTTTATTACAATCTAGATGAAACTTTACCTAAAGATATGCAATCTATTGTAGCTTTAAATAAACTTAAAGATAATTACAATATGACAACAACTCATTTCATTATAGTAAAGGATAAAGTTAAACCTTATGAAATAAAAGAAATGGTAGAAAAAATAGAAAAAGTAGACGGTATAGGCAAAGTGTTATCCTATGATAAAATAATAGGTTCATCTATACCAGAACATTTTTTACCACAGGAAATAAGAGATACCTTTAAAAAAGGTGGTTATAATTTAATAATAGCAAATTCAGAGTATAAAGCGGCTAGAGATGAAGAAAATGCTCAAATAGAAGAAATAAATAAAATAGTAAAAAATTACGATAAAGAGGCAATGATAGCAGGGGAAGGTCCTTTAACAAAAGATTTGATAGAAATTGCAGATGAAGATTTTAAAAATGTAAGCTATGTTTCTATATTAGCGATATTTGCAATAATATTCTTTGTGTTTAAATCAGTATCAATTCCAGTAATATTAGTTTCAGCTATTCAGTTAGCTATATTTATAAATATGGGAATACCATTTTATACAGGAACGGAAATACCATTTGTAGCTTCTATAGTAATAGGTACTATACAACTAGGGGCTACTGTGGACTATGCAATATTGATAACAAATAGATTTAAAGAAGAATTAGGATATGGTCATAATAAGTTTGAAGCTATGAGGATAGCTATACAAGGTTCAGCAAAGTCTATAATAACAAGTTCACTAACATTTTTTAGTGCAACTGCAGGAGTTGCCATTGTTTCCAAAATGGAGCTAATTGACAGTTTATGCATATTAATGGCTCGTGGGGCTATTATAAGTATGTTTGTAACAGTATTTATATTACCATCCATATTGATAGTAACAGAGCCTATAATAGCTAAAACATCAAAGGGATGGAAAAAAAGTAGTGAATCAAAAGAAACGAGCAAAATGCCAGCGTAGAATATAAATAAAATTTAAGGAGATGGTTTAAATGAATTATAAATGCATGTCTAAAAAAGTTGCAAGTTTGGTAATAGTGGGTACAATTCTTAGTTCTAATGCAGTATATGCTGTAGATACTATAAAAAAAGATGAATCAGTTTATGTTACGTTAAATCAAAACGGTGTAATAAAAGAGAAAATAGTTAGTGATTGGTTACATTCAGAAAATGCAGGTATAAAAATAGAAGATAAATCAGAACTAACAGGAATAAAAAATATAAAAGGAGATGAAAAGCCTGAAATTTCAGGAGATAAATTAACTTGGAAATCAGATAAAAAAGATATATTCTATCAAGGGAAAACAAATAAAAAATTACCTTTAGAAGCGGATATAGTTTATAAATTAGATGGAAAAGAAATAAAACCACAAGAATTAGCAGGAAAGTCAGGGCAAGTAACTATTAATATAAAAATTAAAAATACAGATGCACACAAAGTAACTGTAAATGGCAAAGAGAGAACTATATATACTCCTTTTGCAGTAGCAACTGTAGTAAATCTTCCAATAGATAAATTTACAAATGTACATGTTACTGAAGGAGAGATAATATCTGATGGAAACAATCAAGCGGTAACATTTATAACTGTGCCAGGATTAAAAGAAAGCTTGAATGTAGATGAAAATTTATTAAATATAGATTTAAAAGATGAAGTAGAAATAACAGCAGATGCGAAAGATTTTGAGCTAGCACCTATAATGATAACAGCAACAACTAAAATACCAGAAATAGATAAAATGGAAGAAATAGATAAAATAGATGAATTACAGGATAAAATAAATGAATTAAAAGATGCTACATCAAAATTAGCGGATGGATCTAACAAGTTAGCAGATGGATCTTCTAAATTAGCAGAAAACTTAAATGTTCTATCTGATGGAGCTGGAAAATTGGCGGCAGGCACATCACAAATATATAATGGAAATAGAGAATTAGCAGCAAACCTTAATAAATTTAATGGAGCTATGGGACAGTTATCAGGAGGAGCACAAAACTTAACAGGAGGTATAAGATCATATACATCAGCAGTAAATACAGCTAAAAATGGTGCAGGAAAATTAAATGCTGGAGTACCACAGTTAAGTAAAGGAGCACAGGATTTAGGAAAGGGATCTGTTGATTATAGTAAAGGGGCAAAACAATTTGCACATGGTGCTTCAGAATTAGCTGAAACAATGAAAAATAAATCAGGAGAATTAACAAGTAATACAAGTAAACTTAAAGATGGTTCAACAAAATTAGCTGAAGGAGCAAAGGATATAAATAGTAATGCTTCAAAAATAAGTGCTGAATTAGGAAATTTAGTTCAAAAGACAGCAGATATAAAAGCAGGCAGTGAACAAATTGTAGGAGCAATGGATCAAAGTGCAAGTGCGGCAGCAGAACTTAAAGATGCAAAACAAGGAGAAATTGAAGGAATAAATAAAGCTTTAGCAAACATGGAAAGTTTAAAGCAAGTAGCAAATTCTCTAGAGGATAGTGAACAAAAATCAGTAATGCTTGAAAGAATAAACACCGAAATAGAAGTTTTACAATCAATGAAAGGAAGTAGTAATCAAATTGTTGGAGGATTATCTAATCTACAAGGAGGATTAGGGAAAGCTAAAGCAGGAGCTGTAAATTTAGATAGTGGTATTAGTAAGTTACAACAAGGGCAAAATTACTTATATAAGGGTTCACAAAAGCTTTCAGCAGGTACTAATGAATTATCAAATAATATGGCAAATTTAAGTGAGGGTGCAAAAAAACTTAATGATGGAATTTCTAATTTAAATCCTACATTAGGAGAAGCAGTAGGCAAATTAAATGAAGGGGCTAATGGATTAAGTAAAGCGTCATCAGATTTTGAGAAAGGATCTAATAAATTTGTTAAAGGTTCTAAAGAAGCTATTACAGGAATAAATGGATTATATTCTGGATTATCTGCTATAGACGCAAACTCTAACGCATTAATAAATGGATCAAAAACTTTAAATAAAGGTTTATTATCAGCAAAAGGTGCAACATCACAATTAAGTGCAGGAGCAGGAAAATTAAGCTCAGGAGCAAGACAATTAAGTGAAAAAACTGGTCAGTTAAGTTCAGGAGCAAATAAACTTAATGAAGGAGCTAATAAGATTTCTAAAGGAAACAAAGAGCTAAGTGTTAATATGACAAAGTTTAATAATGAAGGCGTAAAGAAGATAGATGATAAATTAGGAACAAAGATAACAGATGTAAAAGAAGTATTAGATGTAAAAGATGAAATAGTTAATCTTTCTAAAAATTATGGAACTTTCACTGGTTTAGGGGAGAATATGGAAGGTAATGTAAAATTCATAATGAGAACAGATGAAATAAAGAAACCAAAAGAAGAAACTAAAAAAGAAGAGAGGGCATCAGTACAAGACAAAACATCTGCTCAAAAAGAACAAAAAAGCGGGATAAGTAATTTTATAAAAAAATTATTTAGCTAACTTCTTTATCTAAAAAAGAAAGCACAAAATATTTAAACTATTTAAAAATAAAAAGCAAGGTTTAATTTTTAAGTATAAAAAGGCGTTATCTCAAAATAGATTTAATTTTAATATAACAAATAGAAAAAATATATTTATAAACAAACTTGGTTATTACATATATTTTTTCTATTTGGAAAATTAAAATTAAATCTATTTTTTATTGTAAGATAGCCTTTTTTATATTCATTATTAAACTATTTTTTCATATATTAATAAAGATGATATTTAAAAAGTTCTTGTAAGTTTAAATAACAATAATCAAATAAATTTAAATTAAGATTAAGTAAAAAATTGTATAGTTAATTTCTAAATACAATATATGAATATAGTATGATGTTATATTTTTTTAAACACAATGAATTGTATATAGGTTAGAAATTTTTTAATTATGGAATTTATTCTAGTAAAAAGGTGGGTGTTAAAATTGTTTGAAGTTTTAATGGGGATATATAAGATTATTTAAATATAAATATAAGTTATATTGATTATCTTATATGAAATAAATTTAATAATAGGTACAATATAACTATAATAGATGATATTTATAATATATTTTAATAACTTTGTAACCAAAACTTATATTTAAATTAGTATTATTATAATGAAGGTTTTTGGAGGATGTTAATATGAATAAAAAAAATAAAATTATATTAATAATAACTTGTATTTTGTGTTTTATATCAAGTTTTTTCATCACCAAAAACATATTAGATAAAAATAATGAAAAACGATTTATGGAGAAAAAGTTAAATAACGATAATAGTAAAATGGCTATTAAGTACATGGATGATAAGATTGTATTTAGTGAGTATATAAAGGATAAGTATGATGCTAAGGATGTATTCAAAAAAGATGGAAAAAAAATAGCTTTTTTAACTTTTGATGATGGTCCAAGTTATCTAACCAATGATATATTGGATATATTAAAAAAATATCATATAAAGGCTACTTTTTTTGTAATAGGAAATTTGGCAAAAGAGAATAAACATTTAATAGAAAAACAGATTAGAGATGGCCATTCTATAGGTAATCATACTTATACTCATAATTATAAGAGTATTTATTCTGATGTAGATGTTTTTGTAAAAGAGGTAGAAAAAACACAAAATATTATAAAATCTATAGTAGGATCTAATTACGATATAAAACTAGTAAGGTTTCCTGGTGGTTCATTTGGAGATAGATTAAACCCTTATAAAGATGCAATACAGAAAAGGGGTTATTATAATATGGACTGGAATGCTTTAAATGGAGATGCAGAAGGAAACAATATACCAAAAGAAAAATTGATAGAAAATATAAAAAATACAATTAAGGGTAAAAATCATGTAGTTATATTAATGCATGATTGTGCAGCTAAAAAAACTACTGTAGAGGCATTACCAGAAATAATAGAATATTTAATATCAGAAGGTTACGAATTTAAAGCTTTAAAATAGTATATAAAAAATATCTTAAATTTATAGTAAAAGCTTGTAAATAAAGTAAAATTTGCAATATACTAAAGATATTAAGAAAAAATACTAAAAGAGAGGTAAAGCAATGGGGAAAATACTAATAGTAGAAGATGAATCATCTATAAGAGGGTTTATAAAGGTAAATTTAAAGATGAACAGCTTTGATGTAATAGAAGCAGAAACTGGAGAAGAAGGTATAGAAAAAGCCAGAGAACATAGACCAGAAGTGGTTGTATTAGATATAATGTTACCAGGTATAGATGGATTAGAAGTATGCAAAGTTTTAAGACAAGATTTTCCTAATATGGGAATAATAATGCTTACAGCTAAGAGCCAAGATACAGACAAGGTTTTAGGTTTAGAATATGGTGCAGATGATTATATAATAAAACCATTCAATCCATTAGAACTTACTTTAAGAATAAAAGCCATATTAAGAAGAGTTAATGCAGTAAATAAAATCAATGATAATATACTAACTGGAGGACCATTTAAAATAGATCTTTATTCAAAAAAAATATATAAAAATGAAAAAGAAATAGATATAACTCCAACAGAATATTTACTTATGAAAATATTTATTGAAAATCCAGGGAAAGCTTTTAATAGAGATGAGTTATTAGATCTAGTTTGGGGATATGATTTTATGGGAGATTCTAAAATCGTAGATGTAAATGTAAGAAGACTAAGATCAAAAATAGAAGAAAAGCCATACGAACCTAAGTTTATAAAAACTGTCTGGGGAACAGGTTATAGATGGCAAAACACTTAAGGAGTTATCATGAGTAAAATAAGTGTAAAAAAAAGATTAATGGTAAATTTCATACTAATCATAATAATAAGTGTTTTTATACTAGAATTTTTATTAATTCTTTTTACAAGGCATTATTATTATAATAATTTAGAAGATGCTATTACAAATCAGATAAAAACTTCTGCAGAGTTTTATAATAAATATTTTTCAAATTCTTCTCTAGAAGATAATGTATTGGATAATGTAGATGTATTTTGGAAACAGACCTCTGCTCAAGTGCAAATAATAGATACAAATGGTAAAGTTTTAATGGATTCTATAGGAGTATTAAACAAAAATCAGATAAAAACATCAGATATCCAAAAAGCATTAAAAGGAGAAAAGGGGGTGTGGATAGGAAAAGTTGATTATGATGATTCTAGAGTTATGGCAGTATCTTATCCACTTAAATCAGACAATAAAATAGTTGGTATATTAAGATTTATAACTTCATTAAGATATGTAAATAATGATATAGCTAATATAAGCTTAGAATTTTTACTTATTGGGTTGGTAGTAATTTTTATTTCTGGTTTAGTTAGTTTATTTTTAGCTAATAGTATAACAGAACCTATAAAGGAACTAACAGATATAGCAAATAAGATGGCTTCAGGAAACTTTAAGGTTAAAAGTAAAAAAATGTTTGACGATGAAATTGGAGATTTATCAGATACATTAAATTACATGGCAGATGAGATAGTAAAAAAAGATCAACTAAAAAATGAATTCATATCATCTGTATCGCATGAATTAAGAACACCGCTTACATCTATAAAAGGATGGGCAATAACATTAAATTCTAATGAAGTAGATAAAGAAATTTTAAAAGATGGATTAAAAATAATAGAAGATGAAAGTGAAAGATTGAGTGGAATGGTAGAAGAATTGTTAGATTTTTCAAAGTTTGTATCAGGAAAGCTAAGATTAAATAAAGAAGAAATAAGTATATGTGAAGTAATTGATACAGTAAGAAAGCAATTGGAGCCTTATGCTTACAGAAACGGAATAAATTTTAAAGCAACTTGTAAAAATAGTCTACCTAATATATATGGTGATAAGAACAGAATAAAACAAGTTCTAATAAATTTATTAGATAATGCTTTTAAATTTACTCCTGAAGGTGGATTGGTTGAGTTAAGTAGTAAATATGAAGAAGAATATATAACAATTATTGTAAGAGATACAGGTATAGGAATTAGCAGTGAAGATTTACCACGAGTTAAAGAAAAGTTTTATAAAGGTAATAGCAGTAAATCAAAAAATGGTATAGGACTATCCATATGTGATGAGATAATAAAGCTTCATAATGGTGTATTACATATAGAAAGTGAAGAGAATAAAGGTACTACTATATTAGTAAAATTACCAATAATAAAATTATGATATAAATTTATTTTATACTATAATTATTCAATATAACTAGGAGAATTAATATGAAAAAAAAGAAAATTTTATTAATATTTATAATTTTTATTTATTCATTAACTATGACTGCCTGTGTAGATTTAAATAGCAAAAATAATATAGTAGCACCTAATAATAATTCTTGTCCAATTCAGGGGACTTGGGAAGCTGATTTTAGTAATTTAGATAAAGATAGTAAATTAAGACTAAAATTAAAAGATAAAGATGTGATTGTAGGTCCTCAATACATAATACTAGGAAATGAAATATGCAAGAATCCTGAATTTAAGGTTAAAACTGTAAAAACGGAGGAGTATTTTTTATATAAATTAAGATCAAGTCCCAATAAATTAAATTTAAATGAAAAAGAGATAGAGGTTATTTCAGCTTCTTCAGATAATAATCCTTTTTATGATTTTATAAAAATAGATGAAAATAAATTATTGGTATATATAGATAATCAATTATTAATTTTAAATAAAAAATCAAATAATTCATCCGTTCAAATTAAAAAAGATAATATAGAAAAAAAATCACAACATGACATAGTATTACCAAAGAGATATTCTTTGCTAAGAACTGGTATATTAATAGGACTAAAAAGTTCAAAAGAAGATAATATAGATGAGTATAAAAATGAAAAAAGATATAGAACTATTTTTATTTCTTCTAGAAATAAAAATTTAAAAAATGTAATAGAAACAGAAAACTTATTTATACCTAGAAAAAATGGCTTTTGTGAAGTTGGAGTAAATAGAGTAAATTCTCAAAATAATACACAAGACTCTATATTTGTAAATCCATTAGATAATAATTATCCATCAAAATACAATTCAATACAGGAAAAAGGTACTAACAATATAAGTATATATAAAGATATACTATTTGTAAGTAATGATTATATATCTATAGAATATAATAGTATTTATAAGAATAATCCTATAAATTTACATAAAGTACAAATGTTACCTATTGATAATGTAAATGCTAAAACGGGTGTAAATATAGATGACATAATAGAAAGAGATGGTGAAAAAATATTACAATCATCCTTAGACAGCTACATTAAATCTAAGGATAATAATATATTATCTAAAGTAGAAAAAAGCTGTAGAAAAGATAGTTTTTTTCTTAGTAGAAGGAATGGACATTGGATACTTAGAGGTAGATTAAACGGAATAGAAGATAAAGAAGAATATATAAACTTTAATATTAATATTGAAATACCAAAAAAAATATTGAATTATGATGATTTACAGTTATCTTGGAATAGTGTTAAAAGCAAAATACCAAATGCTTTAGATGCTTATACTTCTCCTAATAAGGATATAGCTATAATAACTACAGAAAAAGAGTTGTATGTATATACTATAGATAATGGAAAGCTGTCAAACAAAGCTATTTACAAAATGGATTTGGATAAAGAAACTGTAGTTATGGCAGAATGGGCAACAGCGGATTATGTAAAAAAATGGGCAGATAGCATTTTGAAAAAGAAAAATACAACTATATTAAAATAAATTTAAAGATTTTTATTGGAAAAAGGGATGATAAAAATGTCAAAAGAAAAATTTAATAATGCAGTTAGTATAGCAAAATATATATGTGAAAAAACATTGAAATTAGGGGATGTAACAGTAGATTGCACTCTAGGAAATGGGAATGATACTATATTATTAGCAAACTTAGTAGGAAATGAAGGTAAAGTATTTTCATTTGATATTCAAAAGGATGCTATAGAAAAAACAAAAGAAAAATTGAAGGATTTCCCATATAAAAATATAATACTTATAAATGATGGCCATGAAAATTTAGACAAGTATATACAAGAAAAAGTAAATTTATTCATTTTTAATTTAGGATATTTACCGGGAAATAATCATAATATAACAACTAAAGCAGAAACTACTCTAAAAGCAGTGAAAAAAGCTTTAAAACTGTTAGATGATAATGGCATAGTTTTATTGGCAATATATCATGGGCATGAAAATGGAAAAGAAGAAAAAATTGTTTTAGAAGATCTCACAAGTAAGTTAGATCAAAAGGTTTATAATGTTATGAAAACTGTATTTATAAATCAAGCTAATAATCCACCAATTTTAATTTGTATAGAAAAAAGATAGAAGACATTAAGGAGAATGTTAACTTATGAAAAATAAAAAAGATTTATTAAAGATAATTAGTTTAATTTTAATAATTATTATTGTAGCGGTGTTCTTAATAAGACATGGACATACACTAAAAAAAATGAATATAAGACATACAGTAAAATATATTAGAAGATGCGGAAAATTTTCTAGTATATGTTTTTTATTAGTTTATGCACTAAAACCTTTGGTTCTTATCGTACCTGCTTCGATGCTATCTCTTGTAGGTGGTATTTTATTTGGACCAGTAAAGGGTTTTATATTTAATATGTTAGGGTTCTTTTTGTCTGGAAGCTTAGCTTTTTGGCTAAGTAGAATTTTAGGCAAATCTTTTGTAGATAAGATTTTAAAAGGTAAAGCTGTGGAACTAGATAATAATATAGGAAAACAAGGATTTAAAATTATATTTCTATTAAGGTTTCCCCCCATATTTCCTTTTGACCCTTTAAGTTATGCAGCAGGACTTACAAAAATGAAATATAAAGACTTTATTTTAGGTTCTTTATTAGGAGTTATACCAGAAACTTTATGTTATTCTTACATGGGAAGAAATGTTATGAATCCCCTTACTTCAAAATTTATAGTTCCTGTGATTTTAGTTATATTAACTACAGTTATAGGAATTTATGTGTACAAAAAAAGTAAAATTGATGTTGTAAAAAGTGGCAAGGTATAGTTACCTTTGTAATAATCATTTTAAAATTGACTTATTTAAAAATAATATGTTATATAGAAAGTTATGTAGATGGAAGTTTTTAATTAGAATTTCTTAAAATAATAAAAAATATTATAATATAAAATAGATTTAATTTTAATATAGTAAATATAAAATTTATAAAATACATTTATATCTACTTTTTAAAATTAAATCTATTTTTATAAAATTTATATTTGCTTTAAAGGAATAGCAGTTTCAAAAATTTTTGAAAATTTTTGAAACTATGTTATACTATAAAATTATTAAAAAAATATTATAATATAAAATTCTTTTCAAAAGTTTTTATGGGTAATGGTTTAGCAATATAAAATCCTTGAATAAAATCGCACCCTAATTCTTTAAGAATTTCTAGCTGCTCAATTGTTTCAACACCTTCTGCAACCACATTTATATCTAAGCTTTTAGACATAAGTATTATTGATTTTACTATTTGGAAACTTTTATTATCTCTATGAACATTTGCTAAAATACTTTTATCTATTTTTATATTATCTATAGGTAACTTAGTTACATAACTTAAAGAAGAGTAACCAGTTCCAAAATCATCTAAAGATATCTTTATTCCATGTTTTTTAAAAGTTTTTATGCTTAAATCTACATCCTCCATAGCCTCATCCTCTGTTATTTCTAAACATAAGTATTTTGGTGACAATTTGGTAGTTTTAAGTATATTTAATACATCATCTATAAAGTTTTTATTTTTCATTTGCTTAAAAGATATATTTACAGATACATATAAGTGTTTATTATTATATTTTTGCCATAAATTACATTTGTAGCAAGCTTTATTTAATACCCAATTATCTATATTAGCTATTTCACCAATGTTTTTAGCTAGTGGAATAAATTGGTTGGGAGGTATAATCTTATCATTAAATTTCCATCTAACTAAAGATTCTGCTGCTATAATTTTATTTGTTTTTAAACTATAAATAGGTTGGAAATATATTAATAATTCATTTTTTTCAAGTGCACGACGCAATCTATTTTCTAAAATTAAATCATCTAAGGCTCTCTCATTCATTCTTCTAGAATATACTTCATATTTATATCCTCCATTTTTTTTGGCTACATACATTGCTGCATCTGCATTTTTCATTAAAGTAGAGGTATCTTTACCATCATCTGGATATACACTTATACCGACACTAGCACCAATAAACAAATCATCTTCTTTATATTTTATAGGATGAGTTAAAGTAGTACATATTTTACCAGCTAATTTTTCAGCATCACTAATAGAATCTATATATTGTACAATTATAAATTCATCTCCTCCTAATCTGCCAATCTTATGTTTAGGATCTAATAACATTTTAAATCTAGCAGAAACTTTTTCCAAAACATAATCTCCTACATCATGACCTAAAGTATCATTTATAGATTTAAAATGATCTAAATCTATAAATAAAACAGCAAATTTTTCATCTGGGTAATTTTCTATGGTTTTGTTTATAGTTTCTATAATTTTTTTTCTATTTGAGAGACCAGTAAGTGAATCATAATAGGCTAATCCTAAAATTTTTTCTTTATCTTTTTTGCTTTCAGTTATATCTGTTAAAAGTAGGGCAAAATAGTCTAATTCCATGCTATAAACTACTGCGGAAAACCATTTCCGTAATTCTTCTATATAAATTTCTTCTAAAGTTTCTTTGCCACCTACGGAAGAAATTTTTTTTATGGATTTTGCTAAAATTGGATTTTCGTTTAAAATAGAAGGAATAAAAGAAGAAATATTTTGTCCAACTATATTTTTTTTATCTGCGTTTAATAATTCGCTAAAATAGTTATTTATTTCTACTATCTTGAAATCTATAATATCAGAATTATTGTTTTTTACTATTTTATTATAGGAAAAGTTAGTTATAACACTAGAAAAAAGATAATTATATTTTTTTTGGTTTTCTATAATTTGTTCTTGTGATCTTTCCAAAATATTAAACATATTATTAAAATTTTTATTTAAACTTGTTATTTCATCATTTCCTTCCATACTTAATCGTACAGATAAATCAGCAGTTTTAGATACATAATTTAAAGTTTTTTCTATAGTATGAATTCTTTTGAGAATCAATTTATTTAAAATTTCAATAAAAAGTATGGTCATAAAAACGCCTAAGATAAAAATATTAAACATAAAGAATTTAATATTTTTCTTGGCAGCCAAATATATATCACGATTTATATTTGTTTTTATCATAAAAGAATCATTATTAAATATATCTTTTATTATTCCATAACCTTCAAGTATTTCATTATTACGTTCAACTAAATATATATTATTTTTTTTATATATAACAGAATCTAAATTTTTATAATCTATAATTTGAAAATTAATATTAGATCCATAAAGTTTATTAATATTTTCTTTGGTTAAAAATTTAATAAATATCATAGCTCCGTTAGGAGGTTTAGAGTTAAAACTATCTGTAATAGGTGAAGATGTCATTAAAAGTAATGAATTATCAAGTTTTATTAAGCCTTTAAGAGGGTAAGTACTTTTTAAATTAGAAATAGCAATAGAAGAAATATGATTTATATTTTTTTCGCTTAATGTGTAATTTTTATTATAATATTGCATTAATAGTATATTATTATTTTTATCTACTAATATCATTAAATCAATATTAAAATTTTCAAAAATATTATTTTCGCTTATAATTGCCTCTATATAATTATTGTTTCTATTGTTTACAAATTTATAAGCATTATCCCACATACCATAATCTTGGTTCAAATTATAGGTATTTTTAATATCCTTATTTATTAATTGTAATAATTGTTCAGTCTTAGATATGTTGTAATCAATTTCTATGGTATTAAATTTTTTTATTATGTAAGTTTTTGACAAAACACCTATAATAATTATGGAGCTTAAAAAGATTAGTATTACTATAGTTAAGGATTTTTTATATAATTTCATAATTACCACTACCTCTATATGACTAAATAATATTATAAGAGTTATTAAAAAGAATATATATTTATTATAGTATATTAACTATTTTTGTACTATTATTTTGTAAAACATAAAGTTTAAAGATAAAATATACAAAAGTTTTAATTGGTAGAGTTTTACACTGAATTTTGTATTTTTTATCTTATTTTTTATTTAAATTATTTTTAGTATACTATAAATTTATACATAAATTTAAATATAGGGGAAATTTATTGTAGCTTTGCAATACTTTTAAAGGTGGAAAAAATTTATTAAAGTTTTATATAAGATTTTGAAGATAAAAAATTTTATTGTAATTTTAAAGTTATAATTTTATACTCATTGAAGTTTAGCCATAAATATAATGATTCATAAGAAGTTATACATATGAATATATAAAGTAATATACAAAGTAATTAAATGAATTTTAAAATATAAATGGAATTAATATTTATGAGGGGTTATATGAATAAAAAATGTTCAATGAAAGAAATTTTAGATACATCCATTCCTATTATAGCGGAAATGACATTATACAATTTAATGGTAGTACTTGATATGATGATGATAGGAAATTATGGAGGTAATAAATGTTTAACTGCAGTAGGGCTAAGCAATGGAGTTATTTTTACTCTTTGTGATGTGTTTATTTCTGTAGGTCTTGCAGTATCTATAACTTCATTAATAGCTAGGAGTATAGGAAGTAGAAATTATAAAAATGCACAACAATATTCTATATGTGGTTTATTTTTAGGAATCATAATTTCTTCCATTATAAGTTATGCTATGTTTTGTAAGAGTGAAAAAATCTTATATATGGCAGGTGCAAGGGGAGATATACTTAAAATAGCTAATGTTTTTAATAAAACAATGGCTATTTCAATTTTTTTTAAAATGAACACTGAAATTATAAATTCTATATTAAGAGGATATAAAAACACAAGAATTCCTTTTTTTATAGCAGTAATAATAAGTAGCAGTAAAATCATATTAGATTTTATTTTTATATTTGGTATGGGAGCAAACAGTTTAGGCGTATTTGGAGCAGCTCTAGCTTCTATACTATCCCAGATAACAGGTTTTATATTTTCTGTTATATATATGTTAAATAAACTTAAATTTCATAGCAATATAAATTTATTTAAATTGCTTAAAATAAATAAGATAAAAGATATTTTAAGTATGTATATACCAGCCTCCTTAGAAGAGGCTTTATTTAGTATAAGTAGATTGTTAAGTGCTTTTATGATAATAAACATTGGAAGTATTTCTTTTTCTGCTAATGAAATAGCCAATACTATAGAAACAGTTTCTATAATACCAAGTGAAGCTTTAGGGGTTGCCGCTACTACATTAGTAGGAATAAAGATAGGAGAAAGAGATTATAAAGAAGCAAAAAAATGTGGAAATAGATGTCTTATATTTGCAGTTAGTATATCATTAATATTTTCTTTGATATTTGTATTTATGCCTAATTTATTAGTAGGAGGCTTTATAGGAAATAAAGAGAAGAGGGGGTTAAAACTAGCAACTTTATGCTTGTTAGTTGGAGCTATAGAACAGCCATTTATAGCTGCATCTACTGTTGTAGAAGATATATTAAAAGGAATAGGAGATGCTAAAACACCATTTATTGTGACTTTAATTTCTAGTTGGTTTATAAGAGTTCCTTTAATTTATTATTATATATATAAATCAAGAAATTCAGTAGTATATGTTTGGTGGATAACTGCTTTCCAGTGGTTTATAGATTTTTTACTTATGAAAATAGCTTTAAATAAAAAATTTAAGAAATATAGTTTGTAATTTTATAAAATAACACCTATAAGTTATAAAGAATACTATAAACTTATAGGTGCTATATATTAGCTATATTTTTTTAAATACTTATTTTTGTTTTGAACTATTTTATTAAGAGCCATAATTAGAACATTTATTTCGTGGATATCATTATACATACCAAAACTTAATCTAACCATACCAGGTCTTTTAGACGTAGGTTTATCTGCATATGAGCCTATTTTTTCTTTTGGAATATTTAATATTTGTTGAACATAAGGTTGTGCGCAAAAACATCCACTTCTTACAGCTATACCAAACTCTTTAGAAAGTATTTCTGCAGTTATACTATGATGTATACCATTTATATTAAAAGGTATTATGGCAACTCGAGGATAATTTAAATCTGGACAAGAGTAAATTTTTATATCTGGTATTTGTGCCATGTTTTTAAAAGCATATTTAAAAATATTTTGCTCGTAAACTTCAATATTTTTCATCCCTATGTGTGTTATAGAATTTATAGCTTCAACAAGAGCTATAACACCCATAACATTAGGGGTACCTGCTTCATCCTTTTCAGGAGGATCTGTCCATAGAACATAATCTTTGGTTACTACATTTACAGTACCACCGCCCTTGTAGTCAGGATCACCTTTTATAAAAGTTTCTTTAGGACCTATTAAAACGCCTATGCCAAAAGGAGCGTACATTTTGTGAGCAGAAAAGGCTAAATAATCAATGTGTTCTAAACTAGTATAAGGTTTCATACTTATTTTGCAATGTGGTATAAGTTGTGCACCATCTACTAGAATTTTGCTACCATATTTATGCACTAATTTTGCTATATCATAAATAGGATTTATATAACCTGTTACATTAGATGCACCAGTAATAGTAACTAATTTAACTTTATCACCATATTTTATTAGTTTATTTTCCAAGTCTTTCATTACCAATCTTCCAAATTTATCTACCTCTATATAATCTATCTTGCATTTGTTTCTCCAAGGTAAATCATTAGAATGATGCTCCATAGAGGTACTTAAAATTATATCTTCATCACAAGAACAAAGTCTATAGGAAAGTTTATTAATAGCTTCTGTAGTATTTTTCAAATATATAACAGTATCTTTTTCTAAATCAGCTCCAACAAATCTTCCAATAACTTCTCTAGAATCCTCATATATTTTAGAAGATAATTGAGATTTATATCCAGTGCCTCTGTGAATGGATGAGTACCAAGGAGAAAATTTTACAATAGCATTTACTACAGAAATTAAAGGTGGTGTAGTAGCTGCGTTATCAAAATTTATACATGGAGATAGTTGTCCATTATATAAAGGTACTTTAGTGTCACTACCAACAACTAAATATCTATAAGGAGATCTTTTGTTATTATACATATAATCACCTCTATTCCCCTACTATATAATATTTAAAATATAAGAAAAGGTAACTTAAATTTAAAAAATATTGTGGTATTATTTAAGAAAATTAAGATCTAACAGCTTTTAAAGCTTGAGAATTAAAACAAGAAATACTTTTGGTCAATATATAGCTATAAAAATATAGTTTTATATAGATAAAAATTTATTATATAATCATTTACTTATTATAAATATAAAATAATAATATTTCACTTCTTATAATAAAAAATATAAAATAATAAAGGAAAATAAAAGTAATTATATTATTACCCACTTAAAATTAAAAATTATAAGATAAAATAGGAGATGGAAAAATGAATAAACTAAAAACTTTATTACCAGGAATTTCAATGTCATTTTTTATAGCTTTAGTAGCAACCTGGCTTGGAAACTTAATGCCAGTGATAGGAGGAGCTGTATTTGGTATAGTAATAGGAATAATAATAAATAATATTGTAGGCAAACCTAAGTGCACTATAGAAGGTGTAGGATTTACAGCTAAGAAAATATTGCAATGGGCAATCATTGCTTTAGGTGCAGGATTAAGTTTGTCCCAGGTTAGAAAAACAGGTTTAGAGTCTTTAGAAGTAACCATATTTACAATAGTAACAGCTTTTATAACAGCCTATGGATTTGGTAAGCTTTTAAAAATACCAAATAAATTAAAAACATTAATAGGAGTAGGTACAGCTATATGTGGAGGTTCTGCCATTGCCGCTGTATCTCCTATAATAGAAGCAGATGAAGTAGAGATAGCTTATTCTATATCAACTATATTTTTATTCAATGTAATAGCTGTTTTAATATTTCCACCATTAGGTCATCTATTGGGTTTTTCAGATAAAGCATTTGGATTGTGGGCAGGAACAGCTATAAATGATACATCATCTGTAGTAGCAGCAGGGTATGCTTTTAGTAATAACGCAGGGGAGTATGCAACGATAGTTAAGTTAACAAGAGCTACTTTAATAATACCAATATCATTAATTTTTGCTTTTATAACAGCCTATAAAAAGAAAAAGGAAGCTAAGATGGAAAAAGGAAAGATAAATTATTCCTTTAAAAAGATATTTCCATGGTTTATATTATGGTTTTTGGTAGCATCACTACTAAATACTATGGGATTGTTTAAAGTAAGTACAATTTATTATATAAATGAGCTAGGAAAATTTTTAATAGTAATGGCACTATCAGCCATAGGACTAAGTTCAAACTTTAAAGAAATGACTAAAGCAGGATTAAAACCAATACTTTTAGGGGTTATAGTATGGTTTAATGTAGCAGTAGTAAGTATAATAGTACAATTTATAACAGGACAAATATAATTTTTTACTGCAGGGAAAACTATGAGGGGACGATTCTGTTTCTCTTTTTTATACACATATCCCTTTTAAATAGAAACCAGGTAAACTACCTTTTAACTCACAATTCTCTTATATTAAGAAAGTATTAAGGATTAAGAAAAGTTTTTATTAAGATATTTTAAGTACAATTGTTATATAAGATAAAAATGAAAAAGGTTATGGGGGAAGTTAAATTGATGAACAAAATCAAAGGAAATATTATACCATTAAGCTTAATGTTGATAATACCAATAGTAAATGTTTTTTATGGCATTTTAAATAACTCAAATAGAGGAGTATACACTTTAGTTACGGATTTGGATAAATCTATGCCTTTTATACCGGTATTTTCTGTACCTTATATGACATGGTATCCTTTTATAATTATATGTCTTATATATATGTGCTTTAGAAATAGAAGTTTATATTATAAGTCTTTATCAGCTATAGTAATAAGTTTAATAATAAGCTATATTATATTTTTCTTTTTTCAAACTACAGTTCCAAGGCCAGAAGTAGTAGGAAATGATATTTTTAGTAGTATTGTAAAATTTATATATAATACAGATAATCCCTATAATTGTTTTCCAAGCATTCATGTTATAACTACTTACATTATTATGAGAAATATGTTAAATCATGAAATAAAAAATAATAAAATGATTAATATTTTTGTTTTAATATTGGGGATACTTATAATAATATCTACTGAATTTATAAAACAACATGTTTTATTCGATATAATATTTGCTATAATCTTAGGTGAAGGAATATACAATATGATAAATTATTACGGTTTGGAGATGATTAAGAAATGTCAGCAGAAAAAATACTTATTGTTGATGATGAAAAAGAAATCAGAGATTTAATAGATATATACTTAACTAACGAAGGATATACAACCTTAAAGGCATCTAATGGTATAGAAGCGTTAGAAATTTTAAAGACTAATAATGTTCATCTTATAATATTAGATATAATGATGCCTAAGATGGATGGAATAGAAGCTTGTATGAAAATAAGAGAAGAAAAAAATATGCCTATAATAATGCTTTCAGCTAAAAGTGAAGATATGGATAAAATAATAGGACTGACAACTGGAGCTGATGATTATATAAGTAAACCTTTTAACCCTTTAGAACTTTTGGCTAGAGTAAAATCTCAATTAAGAAGATATATAAAACTTAATAATTCCAACGGGAATGATAATGAGGATATTATTACTATAGAAGATATAACTATAAATGTAGCAACACACGAAGTTAAAATTGGAGATAAACTAGTTAAGCTAACTCCAAGAGAATTTGATATTTTAGAACTATTAGCTAGAAATAGAGGTGTAGTATTTAGTATAGAAAAGATATATGAGCTAGTATGGAAAGAAGAATTTTTAGATTCTAATAATACAGTAATGGTACATATAAGAAAACTAAGAGAAAAAATAGAAGAAAATCCTAGAAATCCAAGATATGTAAAAACAGTTTGGGGAGTTGGATATAAGGTTGAAAAGTAGAATAAAAAGATTGTTTAATAAGATACTAAAGCCTTTCAAATATTTATACAAATTAATATCTTATAAAATAAAAAAAAGTTTAAGACTAGAACTTATATTTACTTTTGGATTATGTTTTCTAATGGCTATTGTGACCTTTATTATAACCAATAGCTATTTAACTAGAATCAGTGAGTATTCAGAAGTAGATTATAATAGTGGAATAAATGAAATCTATAATTATTCTTTAGCTATATCAGAGGAGATTAATGGACAAAATTTAAAAATAGAAAATACAAAAGTAATTCAAGAAATAATAAATTCTACTTGGGAGGCAGATAAAAATAATAAAGTGTTTATAGCTAATACTGAAGGTAAAATTCTTTTAAAATCAGAAAATGTAGAGGCAGAACAAGTAGATATATTTGAAATTATAAAAAATAACATACAAATTCAAAATATAGATAAATATAAATACAATTATGATGTAGGAAGAAAAGAAGTAGCAAGTATTAATCCATTGGTGTTTCAAAATCAAAAGGCTTATATAATAGTTCAAGGTGTACCAAGAGCAGAGACTGTATATTATACCAAGGATAAATCTGTAAGTGCATTTTTATTAGCTGTTATAGTATTTATATTTGGATTTTTATTTATAACAAAAAGGAAGATGAATTATATAGAACAAATATCTACAGGACTTTTACAAATATCAAAAGGAAATTTAGATTACAGAGTAAAAAGGTCAGGAGACGATGAACTAGCGTTATTAGCAGATAATATAAATTATATGGCAAAAGAATTAAGTGATAAAATAGAAAAAGAAAGAAGTATAGAAAAAGCAAAAAATGAGTTAATAACAAATGTTTCACACGATTTAAGAACACCCCTTACATCTATAATGGGTTATCTTGGATTAATAAAAGAAAAAAAATTTAAAAGTGAAAAAGAATTGATGGAATATGCAAATGTAGCTTACAATAAATCAGAAAAACTAAAAAATTTAATACAGGATTTATTTTCTTATACCAAATATACAAATGACAGAGTAGAGCTAAACAAACAAAGGATTATTTTAGCAGAATTATTAGATCAATTAATAGAAGAATTAGTACCTATATGTGAAGAAAATACAGTAACTATAAATAAATATTCTTGGGATTCTGAGATAGTAGCGGAAATAGATGCGGACAAAATGGTAAGAGTTTTTGAAAATCTAATAATGAATGCTATAAGATACAGCATAAAACCAGGAGAGATAAAAATTAATTTATATAAGGAAAGAGTATTCTCTATCATATCCATATCAAATAAAAGTGAAGAAATATCAAAAGAGGATTTAAAAAAGTTATTTGATAGATTTTATAGATTAGATAAATCAAGAACTGCATCAACTGGTGGAAGTGGTTTAGGATTAGCTATAGCAAAAAGTATAGTAGAAATGCACAAAGGAAGAATATGGGCAGAGTACCAAAAAGGATATGTAACTTTTTATATAAAATTAATTATGGTAGAAGATGAATAAAATTTGTTAAAACCTGATGTAATTGCATCAGGTTTTAAATTATAATATAATGAATGCGTATTAAATAAAAATATAAAATATAATAGTAAAAGAGAAAACAAATTAAATCTTTAAAATTTAATAAAATATATTGGTATTAAAAAATCATAAAAACATAAAGAAACAGCATAGAAAGGAGAAGTTGTGGTTTGTTATGATTTCCATAACTAGGTTAATGTGGAAGGATATTTAACATTTATAATAATATACGCTATCATACTAATATTAGCAGGATTTATAGTAAAAAAATACGTAAAAGGAGCTGAAGATTTTTTTGTAGCAGGAAGAAAGCTTAACTCTAAACTATTATTTACTACATTAATAGCAGCTAATATAGGGGCAGGATCTACTGTAGGAATAACAGGTATTGCATATAAGTATGGAGTATCTTCTTATTGGTGGATATTTATGTCAGCTATAGGAACAATAATATTAGCTTTTTGGGTAGGACCTAAGATATGGGAAAAATCTATGAAATACAATTTGTATACATTAGGAGATTATTTAGATATAAGATATTCTAAATATTTTAAAGGAATTATATCTATAATGATGACTATAGGTACACTAGCATTATTTGCAGGTCAGCTTATGGGGATTGCATGGATATTAAATGTAACTTCAGGAATTAATAAAAATATAGGGATTTTAATTGGAGCAATAGTTGTAGTTGTTTATTTTTCATCTGGTGGGCTTTTATCTTCAGCTATAGTAAATGTATTAGAATTAGTAATAATAATACTAGGTTTTATAATAGCAGTACCATATTGTATAAAAAGTGTAAATGGATTTAGTGGGTTACATACAGCTATATTGAATAATTTGCCAGCAAATGAAGGTGCAAATTATTTTAGCCTAAAAGGTATAGGGATAAGCACTATAGTAGGATGGTTTTTAATGCTTACACCATCATTTTTCATATCACCAGGGTTAATAGGAAAGGTTTATGGAGCAAAGGACATAGAAACTATAAAAAAAGGAGCAGGAATATGTGCAGTAGTTCAAGGATTGTTTGCATTTTTACCTACTATATTAGGAATGTGTGCTTTTGCAGTATTTCCAAACCTTAGTCAACAGGAATTAGCACTACCTATGGTTATGAAAAATTTAATGCCTTTTTCAGTATCTGCTTTAGCATTAGCTGCTATATTTGCGGCAGAAGTTAGTACAGCAGATGCGGTTTTATATATGTTAACAACTACATTTACAGAAGATATATATAAAACTTTTATAAATCCTAAAATGGAAGATAAAAAATTATTAAAGGCAGGAAGAATAGTTACAATTATAGGTGGTATATTAGGAGTAGCTATGGCATTTATATTGCCTAATATAATAACCGCACTCTCTATATTTTATACACTAATGTCTGTTTCTTTGACAGTACCATTATTATTTGGACTATTTTCAGAAAAACCAAATAATAAAATTGCTTTTATATCATCAATAATAGGAATAATAGTAACATTATATTTGCAATTTCAAAATAATGATAAAGGTATATGGATACTAAATGCACAATCTACAGGAATATTATTCTCTTTGATTGTAATGATAATTTTTTTATTGCTAAAAAAAGAAGTTACGGATTAATATATTTTAAATAGTGAGGATTAAAACTATTTCTTGTTTAATGTATTTAAAATTTATTATAATCTCTTAGAAAGTTCAGTTATTCATTTCGCTGCATATACTTTTTAATAAGTTAAAAATAAAGGTAAGTACTTTTACCAACAATAGTATAATTTTATTTTAAGTAATAGAGAAGATAAATTTTTATTGAAATGAATAAAAATTTATTTTATGCATAATTATGTTAAAAATATAACAATAACAATAAAAATTCTTATTGTAAATTAAAAGCTTAATGTATGAAACATATATGAAAATTTCTAAAAAATATTATATATAAATGCAAATAATATATATTTATATTATTAAAGTCATTAAAAAATTAATATTATTAATAGAAATAATGTATAAAACATATAATTAAAATGAAGTACATAGTAAATGTATCCGATAAATATATTAAATATATTTTAAACTATGTATATATTTATTATTTTAAAATAAATTTATATTACAAATATTTATTTTTTATCATAGAAAGTATAGTATCTTTTTCCACATTGTTGAATTAGGAAATAAAAAATGCAAGATTTTATTTTAAAACTTACAATTGTATATTGCAGCAAAAAAATTACAATAAAAAAACAAAGAAAATATGTAAATTTAAAACAAATAAGTATATAAAATCATATAAAGTCTGTTATAAATTAAACTTAGTATTGCTCTTGTAAATCGATTACAAAAAACTTATAATATGTATAAGTATAATTTTATTTTAATTTATAATAAAATGTAATATTTTGTAATGATAGCTAGTAAAAATATACTTGCAGATATGGACAAATTCCTATAAAATAATTAGTGTGTTCTTAAAATAAAATTAATATTTTAAAAATTTCTTAATAATTACTGTTTACTATTTAAAAAATAAATAACGATTATAGGAAATTTTTTTGTGTTTTATTTGGCATGGTTGTTGCTTACAATATTATGCAGAAGTTTTAACTTTATTAAATAGTTTATTATTTTATTTTAATTTTTAGCATAATAAATTTATTGCTTTTATTCAATCCATATTTAAGTTATAATATTGTGTATTTCATGATTTTTGCCATGTATGCATAAAGATAGGAGGATTAGTATGGAACTATTAACTTTTAAAAAAGGTGTTCATCCACCACATGGAAAATACCTTACAGAGAAAAAGCCTATAGAAGAATATTTACCAAAAGGCGATTTAGTTTTTCCTATGTCTCAACATATAGGGGCACCTTGTAATCCTGTAGTTAAAAAAGGGGACAGGGTATTAGTAGGTCAAGTTATAGGAGAAGCTACAGGCTTTGTATCTGCACCTATACACAGCAGTGTTTCAGGAACTGTAAAAAATATTGCACCCGTATTAACTGCAGCAGGAACAAAGTCAATGGCAGTTATTGTAGAAAATGATGGACAATATGAAGAAATTGAAATGCCAAAACCAAAAGATTACAACGAAATGACAAAAGAAGAAATAATCAAATTAATTCAACAAGCAGGTATCGTTGGTATGGGTGGAGCCTGTTTTCCAACTCATGTAAAACTTTCGCCACCACCAGACAAAAAAATAGATTCAATTATAGTAAATGCAGCAGAATGTGAGCCATATTTAACTTGTGATCACAGACTAATGCTAGAAGAATCAGATAAAATAGTAGAAGGTTTAAAAATAATATTAAAAATATTCCCAGAAGCTAAAGGGTATATAGGAATAGAAAACAATAAACCAGATGCTATAGAAGCTATGAAAAAAGCATCAGAAGGAATAGCAAATATAGAAGTTAAAGCTCTTAAAACTAAATATCCACAAGGAGCAGAAAAACAATTAATATATGCTATAAAAGGAAGAGAAGTTCAATCAGGAAAACTTCCAGCAGATGCAGGATGTGTTGTTCAAAACACTGCAACAGTTAGAGAAATATATAATGCAGTAGTTTTGGGAAGACCACTAATAGAAAGAATCATAACAGTTACAGGTGAAGCTGTTAGTGAACCTAAAAATATAAGAATAAAACTTGGAACAAGCTTTAGAGAATTAATAGAATTCTGTGGAGGATATAAAGAAGATCCAGTTAAAGTTATATCCGGTGGTCCAATGATGGGTATGACAATACCAACATTAGATATACCAACAGTAAAAGGCTCTTCAGGCTTATTAAGTTTAACTTCAGCTCAGGCGGTATTACCACAAGCATCAAGCTGTATTAGATGTGGAAGATGTGTAGAAGTATGTCCAATGAACTTAATTCCATCTACACTAGATTCTTTTTCTAATAGAGGGGAATTAGGTGCCTTTGAAGAGTTTCATGGTATAGATTGTATAGAATGTGGATGCTGTACTTTTGTATGTCCAGCTAAACGTCATTTAATTCAATCTATAAGAACAGCTAAGCGTGCAGTTATAGCTTCAAAAAGAAAAAAATAATTTAAGTAAGGAGTGACTTTGGATGTCTGAATCAATGTATACATTATCTTCATCTCCACATATTCGTTCAAAAGATTCTGTTCAATCAATAATGAGAGATGTTATAATAGCTTTACTTCCAGCAGCTATTGCAGGAGTATATTTCTTTAAATTAAAAGCACTTTTAGTTATACTAACAGCAGTTATCTCTTGTGTAGCAGCGGAATATATATGGGAAAAAGCTACAGGAAGAGATATAAGTATAGGAGATTTAAGTGCAGTAGTAACAGGGATTTTACTTGCATTTAACGTACCCCCAACACTTCCATTGTGGATGGTGGTTATAGGAAGTTTCTTTACTATAATAGTTGTTAAGCAATTTTTTGGAGGAATAGGACAAAATATAGTAAACCCAGCATTAGCAGGAAGAGCATTTTTACTTGCATCTTGGCCAGTAGCTATGACTACTTGGACTGTTGATGGAGTTACTACAGCTACACCACTTGCTATATTAAAAAGTGGTCAAGGAGATTTACCAACTTTAGCATCAGCTTTCCTAGGACATATAGGAGGATGTATTGGTGAAACATCAGCTTTAGCATTACTTATAGGTTTTGCATATCTTTTATATAGAAGAATAATAACTTGGCATATACCAGTTACTTATGTAGGAACTGTATTTATACTTACAACAATAATAGGTAGAAAAGGATTTATGTCAGGAGATGCAATATATGAAATATTTGTAGGTGGATTAATGTTAGGTGCTATATTTATGGCAACTGATTATACAACTTCACCAATGACTAAGAAAGGACAGGTTATCTTCGCAATAGGATGTGGTCTTATAACAACAGTTATCCGTATATTTGGAGGATATCCAGAAGGAGTTTCTTATTCAATATTATTAATGAATTTATGTGTACCTCTAATAGATAAATTTGTAACTCCAAGAGTATTTGGGGAGGTGAAATAATGGAAAAGAATGAAACTCTAAAATTAGGACTAAAGCTTTTTATGATAACAGCAATAGCTGGTCTTATATTAGGAGGAGCTTTTGTAATAACTAAAAAACCAATAGCAGATCAAGTAGAAAAAACAAATACTGAAGCTATGAAAGAAATCCTTCCAAAAGCAGATAAATTTGAAAAGATGGATGGAAAATCTAATAGCACTGTAACAGAAGTTAATGAAGGAAAAAAAGGTAATGATGTAGCAGGATATGCTATTAAAGTCTTAACAAAAGGTTACGGTGGACAAATAGAAATGATGGTGGGAGTTTCTACAGGTGGAAAAGTAGAAGGAATAAAAATTCTTTCCCATTCAGAAACACCAGGACTTGGAGCAAATGCAGAACAACCAAAATTCTCTGGACAATTTAAAGGAAAACCAACAGATAAAGATTTAGAAGTTGTTAAAACAGCACCAGGTAAAGACAACGAAATAGAAGCAATGACAGGAGCAACTATAACATCAAAAGCAGTTACAAAAGGTGTTAATGATGCTGTTAAATTTTACAAAGACGAGTTATCAAAAAATCCTTCTAGCAACGTAGGAGTAGATGGTGAATCTGGAGCTACAACAAGCTTTAATACAGAGGAACCAAAAGTAAATAATTATGTTGTAAATTATGAAAAAATGAATTAAAGGAGGATGAATGATGAGCGTTTTAGGAGAAAGATTAAAAAATGGAATTATAGATGAAAATGTTACTTTTGTCCAAGTTTTAGCAATGTGTCCTACTTTAGCGGTAACATCAAGTGCTAAAAATGGTATAGGTATGGGTCTTGCGTCTACAGTAGTTCTTATGGGTTCAAACCTAGTTATATCATTACTTAGAAAAGCAATACCAGATAAAATTCGTATACCATCATTTATAGTAGTAATAGCAGGCTTTGTTACATTACTTCAATTTTTAATGCAAGGTTTCGTACCAGCATTATACAAGTCACTAGGTATATTTATACCACTTATAGTTGTTAACTGTGTTATCCTAGGAAGAGCGGAAGCTTATGCATCAAAAAATGGTCCAGTATCTTCAATATTTGATGGACTAGGCCAAGGATTAGGATTTACAATTTCATTAACAGTAATAGGAATGATAAGAGAATTATTAGGAGCAGGACAATTATTTGGATATCAAATAATGCCATCTTCATTCCAACCAGCTTTAATAATGATACTTGCGCCAGGAGCATTCTTTACACTAGGAATATTAATGGCAATAATAAATAGCAGAAAATTAAAAAAAGCTAAATAACCAAGAGAAGGAATTTTAAATATCCTTATTTAAGAAAGAAGGGTGAAAAAAAGTATGAAAATATTTGCTTTGATTATATCAGCGTTATTTGTTAATAACTTCGTTTTAGCAAGATTTTTAGGAATATGTTCTTTCCTTGGTGTTTCAAAAAAAGTTGAAACTGCTACAGGAATGGGACTTGCAGTTACATTTGTTATGGCATTGGCATCACTTATATCTTATATAGTATACAGTGTTATACTTGTACCACTTAATATAACTTACTTATATACTATAGCTTTTATATTAGTTATAGCAGCATTAGTTCAATTTGTTGAAATGGTTATTAAAAAGAAAAGTCCAGGTCTTTATAAAGCACTAGGAATATTTTTACCACTTATAACTACAAACTGTGCTATATTAGGTGCGGTTATCATAAATATGAACGAAAAATACAATTTGATAGAATCATTAATATTTGGAACTTTCTCAGGATTAGGATATATGCTTGCAATAGTTCTTTTAGCAGGTTTAAGAGAAAGAATGGAAGCATGCGATAAAATGCCTAAGGCAATGCAAGGACTTCCAATCTCATTAATAACAGCAGGACTTATGGCAATCGCATTCTTAGGTTTCCAAGGACTACTACATTAGGAGGTGTAGATAGATGAATGAATTACTATTTCCTATATTAAGTTTAGGTGCGCTAGGGCTTATATTCGGTATTCTTTTAGGATATGCATCTAAAAAATTTGCTGTAGAAGTAGACCCTAAAGTACCATTAATAAGAGATTCGCTACCAGGAGCTAACTGTGGTGGTTGTGGATATGCAGGATGTGATGCTTATGCACAAGCAGTAGCAGAAGGTGCAGCACCACCAAATGCTTGTACAGTAGGTGGAGCTGGAGTAGCAGAAAAAGTAGCAGAAATAATGGGGGTTTCTGTAGAAGAATCAGAACCATTAAAAGCATATGTACAATGCAACGGAACTTGTGATAAAGCTAAACAAAGAGGAGAGTACTATGGAACAATGGATTGTCAACAAGCATCAGTAGTTCCAGGTGGTGCATCAAAATCTTGTCAATATGGATGTTTAGGTTTAGGCAGCTGTGTTAAAGCCTGTGCTTTTGATGCTATTCATGTAACAGAAGGTGGAATAGCACAAGTAGATCCAGAAAAATGCGTAGGTTGTGGAGCCTGTGTAAAAGCTTGTCCAAGAGCAGTAATAGATTTAAAACCATTATCAGCTGTAATTAGAGTAGCATGTAACTCTAAAGATACATTAAAAGCTGTTAAAGATACTTGCCAAGTAGGATGCATGACATGTAGATTATGTGAAAAAACTTGTCCAGTAAAGGCTATATCAATGGAAAATAATCTACCAGTAGTAGATAAAGAAAAATGCGTAAAATGTATGGCATGTGTTAAAAAATGTCCTACAAATGCATTAATAGCTTACGGAAAAGATATAAAAGTAAAAGAAGAAAAACCAGCAAACTAAGTATCAAGCTTTAATCAAAGTAGAAATTATGAATTGTAGAGTATATAATATGTAACACACAACGTAGAATATATATAGTACACAATGCATATAGCATAGAATTATGATATAGAGTATTAAAGTACGTATAAAAAGAAGCTGCTACACTAAATATTAGTGTGGCAGTTTTTTACATAAAATTAATAAACAATTATACATATAAACTAGATAATATTTAATAAAGCTCTAAAAAACAAAAGATTTTGTACGAATATTATATAGAATGATAAAATAAGAATTAATTTAGTATGCAATTTAAAGTATAGTAAATCACATAAATGGAGGGAAACTAATGTTAAAAAAGAATACAAAAATTCTTTCAGTTATCACTGCTACTTTAGTAATGGTATTAGGAATTTCTTTTACTAGTGTAAAAGCAGCTTCTATAAAAAGAATGGATGGAAGTAATAGAATAGATACGGCTAATAAAACAGCAAAAGAAATATTTAAAAAATCAGAATCTGTTATTTTAGTAAATGGTACAGGCTATGCAGATGCAGTAAGTTCAGCACCGCTTTCAAAATTATTAAATGCTCCAATACTTTTAACTGAAAATAAAGGAGTATTAGAGCCAGAAGTGCTAAAAACTATAAGTGATTTACAAAATGTAAAAAAAATATATATAGTTGGTGGTACTGGTGTTGTATCTACAACTATAGAAAATTCATTAAAAAGTAAGGGGTTCCAAGTTACACGTTACGATGGACAAAAATATGGTGACAAAACAAGATATGGAACTAATGCTAGAGTAGCAGAAGAAATATTAAGATTAAGTCCTACGTCAAAGACAGGTATTTTGGTAAATGGACAAGATGGATATGCAGATGCACTATCTGTAGCTTCCGTAGCAGCTACTAATGGTTATCCAGTATTATTTGGAAATACTAAAAGTGTACCAAATGTAATAAAAAATAATATAATATCAAAAAATAAATTACAGATTCTTGCAGTAGGTGGTAGTGGTGTATTACCTTCTTCTGTAGTTAGTTCTGTAAATGGTACAAAGATAACTTCAGATGCTCAATCTAAAAACAGATTTCAAACCAATTTAGCAGTGCTAGAATATTTTAAAGGTAAAGGTGGATTAGATTTTAGCTATGTATATATAGCAGCAGGAGGACAAGGCGGAAAAGCTGGACAAGGTCAATTTGCAGATGCTCTAGTAGCTTCAGCAGCAGCAGCTAAAACAGGCTCACCATTAGTTCTAAGTGGATTAGGAGCAGGTGCAACAGAAATAGCTAATGCAGAAAAATTTGTTGAAACTAATATAGAAGATGATGGTAGCTTAGTTATTGTTGGTGGAAAAGCTTCAGTATCAGAATCAGTGGAACAAAAATTAGATGAAAAAGTAGGAGATTTTAGAATATTAGATATATTTTAAGAAAGAGTATAGAAAAAAGAGTTAAGTAAACAAATTTCTTAGCTCTTTTTTTAATAGAAAATAATCAATTAACAATGTTAAATGATCAATTAATAATTATTAATTGATTATTGAGAATGTATTATCTTTCATTGTTCTTTAGCTTATTAAATAGTTTTATATTGCTTAAGTTTTTATTAAGATATTTAGTGCATATCCCTATAAAATAGCCTGTTATTATACCAGAAATCATAAGTACTGGTAAATACACATATATTCTAAAATCTTTTACTACAAAAGCTGCTACTAAAAGTTGGCCTATATTATGAAATATAGCACCACAAATACTTATGGAACTTAAACTTAAGTTTTCTTTAAATTTATAATAAAGAATAATCATAATAATGTTACTTAAAAAACCACCAGCTAAACTAAACATAAAAGAAGACATATTTCCTGCAAACATAGATCCTAAAAGGGTTCTTAAAAACATAACCAATAGGGCTTCATACCCACCTAACATAACCAATGTAATTAGTGATATAACATTTGCAAGACCTAGCTTAATACCAGGAAAAAGTACAGGTATTTGAGATTCTATTATGTATATAATTAGAGCGATACCTACCATCAAACTTAAAAAAATCATTTTTCTAGTATTAAAATTTTTATTTTTCATATATATTACTCCTAAATTTAATAAGAAACTTCGTCTACTTCTTTATCATTTTTTTCAATAGTAATTATAAGTTTATGAGGAAGACAAGCAGCTGTTTCTCCAGCTTTTTTTAATGTTCCTGATTTTACACAAATTTTATCAGGGCAATCTGCATCTACAAATTTAATAGAGCCTTTATTTATTTCTATAGTATTGTAATGTGTATGACCATTATCGTTATAATTAATTTTAAATTGCTCTTTTCCTTTAACTTTAGATAAATCAATTTTTTTTATAATTTTGCCATCCTGTTTTATTATGGCTATAGCATTTTCAGATTTTACAAAGAATTTGAAAAAAATGATGCTTATTATGCTTAAAGTCAGTAGTATAGCTACTAAATATATCACAACCTTATCACCTTTTTTCATAATTACACCACCTATTATTATATATAATATGAATTTGATTAACATAAAAGTTAAGGTTTTATAAAATTTAATATAAATCCATTAAATTTATTAATATAAATAATTCAATAATTTAATCATTTTGAAGTTTAAAATCTGTATTAGTTAGCTTAAATATATCTTTAAGCCCAGAGGTTATATAGACTTTTTTGTCATTAGTCACAAATACAGCTTCTACATCCTTTAAACTTTCTATTAATTTTTTACCTTCATCTAATCCTAAAGTGTAAACACTAGTAGATAATGCATCTCCATCTATAGAGTTATCTGATATTATAGAAACACTAATAAGACCTTTTTCAGCAGGATAGCCTGTTTTGGTATCAAATATATGATGATATCTTTTTCCCTCTTTTTCAAAAAATCTTTCGTAATTTCCAGACGTAACTACGGACTTGTCAGAAACAGATACTATACCTAAATAATTTTCACGAGGTTCCAAAGGATTTTGAACACCTATTTTCCAAGGAGTTTTGTCAGGTTTATTACCTAAAACATATACATTTCCCCCAAGGCTTAGAAAAGCAGAACTAACATTATAGTTTAAAAGAATTTTTTTTAGTTCATCTGCAGTATATCCTTTAGCAATAGCGCCTAAATCTATAGATTGACCTTTTCTTTTAAGCAAAATAGTAGATTGCTTTTCATTTATAATAATATCCCTATAATTTACAAGTTTTAAAGCATTATTTATTTCATCTTTAGATGGGATTCTTGCTTTGTCTGTTCCAATTCCCCAAAGAGAAACTAAGGGTTCTACGGTTATGTCAAAAGATCCTTTTGTCTTTTCACTATACATTAATGAAGCTTTTACAACATCTAAAGTGTTTTTGCTTACTTTAACAGGTGCTATTCCTGCATTTTTGTTAATTTTATTAACTTCGCTACTATCTATGTTGACAGACATTTTCTTTTCTATATCAGAAATTTTATCTACAGAAGCTTGCACTGCTTTTTCTGCATTTTTACCATAAGCTTTAATATTTATTATAGTTCCCATAAGATAAGTTTCTCTAGATATGGGTTCCGCTGATTTGGAATCACAACCTACAAAAACTAAAGGAAAACAAATGCATATAAAAAGTATAGTTACATATTTAATTTTCACAATAAATTCAACTCCAATCTTTAACTTACCATCATATTTTAAATTAAATATAAATGATATATCTTACAAAGTACATATTTAATTATATATTGTATGCAGTGATTATAAAAGTATTGTAGAAAAAATAACGTTAAATTATACAAGTTTAAAATCATATAAATTAAAATATATATTATAAAACTTAAAAATATTTCCATCAAAAAGGAGGATGTTACCATTATATATAGAATAATGTAATTAGAATAATATATGGTTAAAAATATGATTATAATAAAATAATTAATTAAAGTAAAAAATAAAAGAATATAGCTGAAAAAATGTCGAAAAATATAATAAAAGATATAAAATAAAAGCAAAATGTAAAAATATATAATAATATGTAATTTTAAATCACATTTTGTAAAAAAATATTATTAAATGAAATAAATATTACTTATAGAAAATGATGTTAGTACATGCTATAATTAAAAATGACTTAAAAATACTGTTTAGAAATATATAATCAAGGTAATATAAGTTATGTAAAATAAATTAAATAATACTATATTAATAAAAAAATATATATTAAGGAAAAGTTAACATGCTATTTAAAGCAAAATGCAACAAATGCAACAATAGTAATGTTATTTATTTTATTAATTAATGTTTACACATTTAAGGAGGTATAAGCACATGAATAAGAAAGGGACAAGAGCACTAGCAAGTGCTACAGTTGTTGGACTAGTTTGAGCAACTGTTACAACAGGAAATGTTAAAGCAGCACCAGGAGATGTTTATAGGGTGCAAGGAAATGACAGATATGAAACAGCTGCAAATGTAGCAAAAGCTAATTGGAAAGATGGAGCTAAAAATGTAATAATAGCTTCAGGAAATGGTTACGCCGATTCATTAAGTGCATCTGTATTAGCTAAAAAATTAAATGCACCAATAATCTTAACTACAGCAGGAGAATTAAATTCAAATGCTAAAAGTGCGTTAGAAACATTAAAACCAGAAAATGTTTATGTTATAGGTGGAAACGCATCTGTATCACAATCAGTAAGAGAAGGACTTAAAAAAGATTATAAAGTAACTGAATTAGGCGGACAAACTAGATTTGAAACTAACATAGCTGTAGCTAATTACTTAGTAGACAAGTTAGGGGTAAAAGCTGACAATGTTATGGTTGTTAATGGAAAAGATGGTTTCTCAGATGTTTTATCAGCAGCACCAGTAGCAGCAGCTAAAGAACAAGTTCTATTAATAGTAGGAAAAGATGCTTCTACAGCAGATTTAGCAGCTGACTTTGTAAAAAAACACAATTCAAAAGTAACTGTAATAGGAACAGAAGGAGTTGTTCCAGCAGCAGTTTACAATAAATTAGGAGCAAGTGAAAGAGTTAATGGTGGTGCAGATAGATTTGACACTAACCTAAAAATAATGGAACACTTCAAATTAAATGCTGATAGCATGTATGTAGCTAACGCAACTGATGGACAAAACGGTTATGCAGATGCTTTAGTAGTTTCAGCATTAGCAGGAAAAAATGGTGCACCATTAGTTCTAGTTGATACTAAAGATTCTCAAGGAACTAAGAATGCAATAAAATATATACAAGATAACAAAACTGACAAAACAGAAGTTTCTACAGTAGGTGGAAATGGTGTTATGCCAGATGAAATAGTTAATGAAATAAAAAATGCTGTTAAGCCAGAAATAAATAAAGTAGCTGCTGAATCAGTAATTTCTTTAAATGAAACTTCAGTTCAAGTAAAAGGTCTTGCAAAAGATACTAAAGAAGCTGACCTAAAAGATAAAAAAATAGAATTAAAGGCTGGAGATATTACTTTAACAGCAAAATATGTCCAATCAAGTTTAACTGAAGATGGAAAAGCTAACTTCGTATTAGAAAATGGTAAAAAGCTAGTAGATACTACAGAATATACAGTAGAATCTGACTGGGTTGAATTTGTTATAAATAAATTTGTGGCTAAAGTAGTTAATCCATATGTAAAAACAATAAATGTAACTACAAAAGCTATACAGGCAAAAGCAAATAATAATGTGTACTTTGAAGCTAAAAATCAATATGGTGAAGATATAGCTGTAAAAGGAAATGTAAATAATGTAAAAGTTACAGCTACAATAAATGGAGTGCCAGTAAAAGAAACTGAAATTAATAAAGATAATATAAATGATGGATATATAACAATAAATAATGAATTAAAAGAAGGCGATGACGTATTTGTCAGCTTTATAAATAAAATAGGTGATAAAGATGTTAAAGTTGGAACTGCTACATTTAAAGCAGTTAAAGTAGACGATTCTGTACCTACCACAATTTCAAATATGAAAGCTGAGTATATTGCAGAAGCTAATGGACATAAAATTAATGAAGAAGCTAAAGAAGTATTGCCAGATGATCAAATTAAATTAAGTGCTAAAATATCTGACCAATTTGGTAATCCAATGCCAGTAGGAACTGAAGCAAGATGGGTTGTTGAAGCGGGAAAAGACTTAGTAACAAAAACAGATGATTCAGCTATAGATGAAGTTTCAGATTCAGTAGATTTTACTTTTAAAGCTACAAAAGCTGGAGATTTAAAAGTATCAGCTTATTTAGCAAATGGTGAAAAAGCTACTTATGAAGTAAAAATAGGAGCTAAAAAATTAACAGAAGTAAAGGTTGCTGGAGAATCAGGAATAAACATAGCTGATGTTAAAGGAAATAACCATGAAGAAAAAATCGTAGGTGCTATAACTCCTAATAATGGAGCTATATTAACCCCAGATATGATTAAATTTGATGTAAAAGCTACTAAAACTTCAGAAGAAGTTAAGCCATCAGATGTAGAAGTTGTAGCTAAATTAAGAGGTAAAGATATTAAAAATGAAGCTGGAGATATAATTGCTAGTAAAGATGATATAGTTATTTCTGTTAAATCATCAAAAGTTGGAAAATATGTAATAACTCCATATGTTGGTGAATCAGTAGAAAAAGGAATAAAGGGGAATATAATAACAGTTACAACAGAAATAAATAAAGAAGTAGCTAGCATAGATGATATAAACTTTGATACTGCTGAATTAAAAACAGGAACAGAAATTAAGAAAGATATAGTATTTAGAAATAAACATAAAGAAGTTGTTGTAGTAGATTCTGCTAAAGTAACTGTTACTCCTAATTCAGGTATGAGCGGAGAAGTTACAAAGGAGACTATAAAAGATATTGATAAAAATGTATTAAGTCTAAAAGCAACTGAAGCTAAAACTTACAATTTAGTAGTTAGTAGCGGAGATGTAATAAGAGCATTTAATTTAACATTTAAAGCACCAGCATTTACAGGTGTTCAATTAGGAAATGATATAAATGGAGTAGTTGCAGGAGATGATTTATTAGGTAAAGAAAAATATCAAGAGGTTAAATTCTTAGATCAAGATGGAAAGACAATGCCTGTTAATAAAGAAGATTTAAAGGTTTCTGTAACTAAACCAGATGGTCAATTACTACCTGAAAATGAGCAAGGTAATTTAATAACTTTATTAAAAACTTATACAGTTGATAAAGATGGAAAAGTTACTGCTAAAGATCCTGCTGGGGATAAAGATGCTGTAGTTGCTATAAAAGTAGCACCTACAAAAGATGTTAAACCAGGAACTTATACTGTTAAAGTTTCAGATAAAGAGGGCAAAATTTCAGATACATTAAATATAACAGTAGGCTCTGAAAGAGTAGCAAAAACTGTAGAAGTTAAACCAGAAGCAACTAAAGTTGTACTTGGTGGAAAAGTTAAAGTTAAAGTAACTCCAAAAGATCAATATGGTGAATTTATAGCTTTAGATAAAGATAGTAAAATTGAAGTAGAAGCAGGAGATCATTTTGGAACAGGTGATGTAACAGAGGTTAAAGATAAAGATGGAAATTTAGTTGGATATGAAGTTGAATTAAAAGGAAACACTAAAGGAACAAATGATGTTGTTGTTAATGTAGTTAAAGGTCAAGATAAAGATAAAAAAGTTCTTGCAACTAATAAAATAAGCATGACAGTTGATTCAGCTGCAGGCTTAATAGATTCAGTAGCTGTAGATACTAAAGATATAAAATCTTTATATTCAACAAAAGATGCAGAAGCAAAAGTTGATTTAAATGCTATTGTTAAAGATGCAGATGGAACTGTCATACCAGTATCAGACAGTGATTTAGATTGGAAAGTTGTATCTCAAAAAGATGCAGAAGGAAAAGAAAAAGCACTTTCAGATAGAACTGTAAGTGTGGATCCTAAAACAGGAGAGGTAACAGCAAATGCAGGTACAGTTGGATCAGCTGTAATTGAAGTTACTACAGCTAATATGAAAAAAGCTACTATAACTTTAAAATTTGATAATAAAGCTTCAGTTGCACAAAAAGGAACTGTTGAAGTTATTAATACAGCAACAGCTGAAGATGGAAAAACATTATTACCATTAGATGCTGATGATAAAAAAGAAGGAATTCAAATATCATTAGATAATGATAAAAAAGATGGCGAAGAAAATGGAGCAGTTAAAGTTGAATTAAATGCTAAAGATCAATATGGTGATTTATTTAAGGGTGAACAAATAAAAGTAAATGAAATAACTTTACGTGTTGGTGATTCATCAGTTGTAAAAGCGGAAGTTAAAGAAGATGAAAATAAAAAAGCTGTAATAACTATAACTGCTAAAGGTGAAGGAGATTCTAAAGTATATGTAGAGTATGCAGGACAAACTATTGCTTTAGATGTAACTACTAACAAAGAAGCAGTAGAAAAAGCTAAAGAAGCAGCAGCAGAGCAAGAAGTAGCAAAAACAGTAGAAGATTTTAAAACAAAAAATAAGGAAGTATTAGAATTAAACGTAGATACAGTAAGCATAGACAATAAAGAAGCTGTAGAATCAGCAATTGCATCATATAATGCATTAGTAGATGCTGCTAAGGAACAATTAAAGTCTGAAAAAGCATTATTAGATAGTTTAAACGATAAAATTGTTACATTAGAAGCAATTAAACTTGCTAACTCAAAAATAGCAGATATTCCAGATGCAGATGCTATTACTGCTGAAAATAAAGATGATGTTCAATCTAAAGTAGATGCAGCAGAGGCAGCAGTAAATGATGCAAAAAGTAAAGGAGCAAAAGATTCAGATTTTGTTGGCTTAGACAAAATTGAAGCAGCTAAAAATAAAATTGATACGCTTCAATAAGTTCGCTATATAATTAGGATCATTCATTCGCAATGTCCTACCGGGAGTTGTGAATAAAGTGTCAGTTGAGAAAAGAAATTTTAAAAATATTAGAAGGGTAGATTAGTCTATCCTTCTAATATTTAAGATATATGATGAACGGATACATTTCAAAAACAAATCATTTCATAAATACTCATAAAAGCATAAAAGAGTCAGAGCCTATCACTGACTGAAAAGATAAATAAGCATACCTAAGACTATTGGGTGGATTAATCCATTCAATAGTCTTTTTAATGCGGATACATATTTATTATTATATCTTGTATTAATGTACTTTAAAGGTTTATATTTTATTATAATTAAATATAGATACATAATTTATATTTTATAGGATTCATTAAATTTAGCTACAAAGTAAGGAAGATATATAGCTGGAAATATATGATTTTTTTATAAAAAAGAGATTATTTAAAAATAAAAACAGCTTTAATTTTAATATAGTAGGTATAAATAAAGTATACATTTAGTAAAGTAAGTATTTTATGAATGTATATTTTATTTATATTTACAGTTTTAAAATTAAAGCTATTTTGAAGTATTCTTATTTTATGTTTTGAAATTTTTAACTAATTTTTAATTAACCATTTATTATTTTCTTTTACTACTATCCAATAATTTGCGTCTTTCTTTTCATTATCATCATTAACATTTTTTAGATAATATACTTTGTATAAATCTTTGTCTTTTTCTTCTGATTTCATATGACTCATTATACCTTTTATAGAGTCATTATCATACTTGAATGTTTCTTTACTTTTATTAGAATCTCTATAAGCATCAAATTGTTCCTTTGTAATAACTTTATTAGGATTTGAGAATAATGCTTTGTAATCTTCATAAGTTCCTTCTTTAAAGTTTTGTATTTTAACTACTTTATATATTGGTTCTAAAGGTGTACCAATAAATTTTTGTTTCTTTTGATATTGGTTATAACCAAATACTGCTAATAATACTATAACTATTCCTAAAATAATAAATTTACTCTTTCTTTTATTCATGTTATTTCCTCCATATAGTTTAATTAATATTAATTACTTATATATTATATAGTTTTTTAAGATAAATATAAAGGAATATAATGAAATTTATGTATTTTTAAGAATTTATTAGGTAAATAGTATTTATAATAATTTTTAAAATTTATTAATTAATATGGATATTAGTAAACCTCCTATAAAACAAATAAAAAAACTAATTATAAAAAACTTGTAGCTTCCTATTATATATTTATTTTGTGTATAATATTTTTTTAGCCAATAAAGTAGTAATGGATGAGATAAATATATTGTATAGGAATGTTTTGATATAATATAAAATATTTTTTGTGAAGTTGTATTATTAATAGAAAAACCCATTATGTATAGTATAAAGAATATGCTAAATAGCATAACAGATGGTCTTATAAATGTTGTCCCATAATCTAAGTTGCTATTTATTTTTAAGCATGAATATGTATCTTTTAATAATATATATGTAGTTATTAATAATAGAATTAATAGTTTATTTTTATGTTTTTTTATAAAAATATGAGTTTTATTATAATTAGTATAAAGATAAACCCCTAATACAAAATAGAATATCCAATTAATTGTACTTTCTCTAGTTAAACTTTCACTAATATTTTTAGGTATATTAGGATACCTAAGCAATATATATATCCCCATATTGAGAAAAAAGGTAATAAATAATGCGAATTTAGTCTTAAAAAATTTATAAAATACAGGAAATATAAAATACAATATAATTATTATAGGAACAAAATAAAAGTGATAGTATAGAGCTCCATCAAAGATACTAATTATCTTATCATGATAATTGATTTTAGGATCTTCTATTAGGAAAATATATATAATACACCACATTAAATAGTCGGGTACTATTTTTTTTAGTCTATGGCTTATATAATTCAAGTATTTACTTTCCTTTTTATAGCTTAAGGTTAGTCCAAAACCAGATAAAAATATAAAAGCAGGTACTGAAAATCTTGATAATTGGTTTAAAATAAGAGAAAAATTATAAGTTAAACTTTTATTATTGCTATTATATAATATAGTGCCTGTTACATGAATCAATATAACTGCTATGGTAGATAAAGCTCTTAATAAATCCATAGCTACAATTCTTTTGCTTTTTATTTTTATTACCTCCTTAATATAAGCAGAGTTGTTAGTTTTAGAGGGTGTTTTACTCCTACTAAAGTTTAATAACAAAATTCTTAGGATTTTTATTTTTTAGAAGTCATTATCCTTTAGGAGAAATCGTTATCTAAGGATATAGCTGCTCTTTACTCCCACTTTAAAAGCAGAGAGTCCCAATTTTGGATTTGGTGAGAAGGGCTTTCACTGAATATTATGGGAGTATAAGATCAGGTAGTCAGCGGATAAATTTCAAATACTATTATATCAAAAATAAAATATATTTACTAATTGTAAGTTTAGTATATTTTCATCTACAATTATACAATAAGCCCAATAAATATTATAATTTCCTTGGAAATAAATATATTAATACTTTAATTACTAAAATATAGCAGTAATATATAATAAAATCTATTAAAAAAAACATAAATTAGTCGATAATTAATATGTAAAATAAAAAGTTATTTAAATAAAATATACTTTATTGTAGATTTAATAAAATTTTAATAGAAAGTTATTATATAAAAACCAAAATTAAGTTTTTATATAATTGTGAGGGAATGCTTATGAAAAAAGTAAGAGGAATTTTATATTTAATTATATTTATATTTTTTTTAAATGTTAGTAATGTTTTAGCAGCGGATAATATAAAAAAATATCCAGCACCGGATGTAGAAAAGCGTTACTATTCTACACCTGCAAAATATAATCAGCATATTTATGATGCAATATTAAATGGGCTTATAAATTTACAGGGAACAGTAGATACGTCTGCCTATTCTAAAAATAGTGATGAGGTTTTTAATGTTTTAGAAAAAGTTTTAGATGATCATCCAGAAATATTTTATTTTGATTATGAAAACTGTTTTTTTTATAGTAATGGAGTATTACAATTAGGGTACAGAGGAAATAAAGAAACAATAAATATTATGAAACAACAGTTAAACAATAAAGTACAATCTATAATAAACAGTATAATAACTCAAGATATGTCTGAACTTGAAAAAGAGATGGCCATTCATGATTATATAGTTTTAAACACTAAATATGACGAAGAATCTTCAGAAGATAATATTAGTTCAGAGTTAATATTTACTTCTTATGGATGTCTTGTAAATAATCTAGCAGTGTGTGATGGTTATGCTAAGGCTATGCAACTTTTATTAAACAAAGTAGGGGTTCATACTATAAGAGTAACAGGAGAGAGTAATGGAATTGGTCATGCTTGGAATATAGTTAAGATAAATGGCAAAAATTATCAAGTAGATGTTACTTGGGATGACCCAGTGCCAGACAGCGGATATCTTCGTTACAATTATTTTAATATGACAGATGAAGATATGGCAAAAGACCATAATTGGGTTAAATCTGATTTACCTGTTTGTAATGATAATTCTTTTAAATATTTACACAAAGCTAATTATGTAGTTAAAGATTTAGATTATATTTATTATAGTAATGAGGAAGATGATTATAAGCTTTATAAGATGAAGATAGATGGAAGTAACAATGAAATGCTTACAGAAGATAGAGCTATAAATTTAGTTTATTACAATGATTATATATATTTTAGTAATTATTCAGACAATGGAACTTTATATAAAGTAAAGAGTGATGGCACAGAATTAGAACAAATTTTGGACAACCATGTAGAGAATTTACACCTTTCAGATGGTTATTTAACTTATTACAATGAAGATCTTTGTAAAGATGATAAAATAAAATTAGAGCAAATAATCTATGAAGTAGAAAATAAAGAGAAGTTTAATGAAATTTTTTCTTCCTACAAAATTTGGGGAGAACCTAAAGAAGTTCCAAGAAATAAGACTTGGAATATTAAATTTAATAGAGCTGTAAACACAGAAAGTTTGAAAGATAATATATATGTAATGGATAGCTCTTTTAATAAAATAGAAGATATAAATATAAATGTTACTAATGAAGGCAAAAATATAACAATAACTAAAAAAGATCTTTATAAAAGAGGTGGATTATATTATTTAGTTATAAGTAAGCCTATTAAAGATGTAAAAGGAAAAGAAATAAAAGAACCAGTTGTAATGAAATTTAAAGTATATTAGATTTAAATATTTTGAATAATACATAGATATAGAATTTGTAGATTAAGATTACGTATTCTATATCTTTTTTATTTATATAGTTTTATATTAATAATTTCTTTTATATTTTTGCAAAAAATTTTATATGATATATTAAAACGTTATAACTCTAATTATGAGAAATTTAGTTATATAATATTATATTATTGATTTTTGTTTTTATTAGATGAACAAATTATATGATTAAAAAAATTTAATTTATGTGTCCTATATTGTTTTTTAACAAATATATTATTTCAATATATTTATTTAATTGTATTTTAAAATGAATTGTGTAATTTTTAATGTATCAATAGAATGTTAATATATAAATAAAATAAATACATACATGAATTAGTATAAATAAGATTTATGGAGGATTTTGTAGTAATATAGGTAATGGTGTGGGTTTTATGATAGAATACTAATTGAGAGGGTATATTTAATATATTAATTTATAATAATTACTATTGTGAGGGGGAAGATTTATGAAAAAAAAGCTTAGTGTAATATTAAGTGTATTATTAACGTCAGCATTACTGTTTACTGCTTGTGGAAGTAAACAAAATTCTAATAACAACGAGGAGACTTCAAAAAAAGAATCAGGTAAAATAATGTGTATAGGTTCTTCAACTTTAGCACCAGTGGTTTCTAAAGCAGGAGATACTTTAAAGTCTAAACATGGTACATGGAAAAAGATGAATGATAAACTTCCAGATGAAAATATAGAAGTTTCTGTATCTTCAGGAGGTTCTGGAGCAGGAGTTAAGGCTGCTTTAGAAAAGACAGCTAATTTTGGTTTAATATCTAGAGAAGTTAGTAAAGATGAAAAAAGTAAGATGAAAGAATATAATGAAATAAAAATAGGATATGATGCGTTAACACTTTCAGTTAATCCTGAGAATCCAATATTAAAAAATAAAAAAAGTCTTACATCAGAAGAGATTCAAAAAATATTCTCCGGTGAAGCAAAAACTTGGAAAGATGTAGATTCTTCACTTCCAGATAATAAAATAGTTCTTGTGGTTAGAGATGCAGGAGGTGGAGCTGCAAAAGTATTCCAAAAGGCTGTTATGGATGATAAAAAAGTAAGCAAAGATGCTGTACAAGCACCTTCTATGGGAGCGTTAACTCAAAAGATTATAGAAAATAAAGACGCCATAGGATATGCTTCAGTAGGTCTTGTAGACCAAAATAAGGGTAAGTTAATACCAATGGAAGTTGATAATATAGCTCCAACAAAAGAAAATATAGTTAGTGGTAAATATAAAATAGCTAGACCACTTTTACTTATAAAAGATGGTAAGCTTACAGATGTGGAACAATCTTTTGTAGATTTCCTAAAATCCGATGAAGGTTTAAAAATAATCGACCAATCAGGCTTTGTTTCTATAAAGTAATATAAAGATTAATTATAAGTTTATTATATTTGTTTAATTAGTTTTTTATAGTTATTTAATTTAGTAATTTTGTTGCTTTTTTATAATTACTTTAATTAATATAAAGCCCTATATTTGGATAATTAATATGACGTAAAATTTAAATATATAATCATATTAAACAATAAATATGATTATAGTTAAAAGTTTTAGAAGTTCTTATTTGTTTTAATTTATATATTAATTATATTTTTGTTTAAATTTTTATAATTAATATGTATATTCTAAAACAGATTAGGACTTCTTTATCCTATTATATAAAAGATTAAAAGATGTTTGGGAGGTGAAATTTTGCATAAATTTATAGATAGAGTTTTTTATTACATAATAAGATTTTTTACATTTTTATCTATAGTTATTTTATCTTTAATTCTTATATTCATATTTAAAGAGAGTCTAGGTATATTTAAACATATATCTTTTATAGATTTTATAACTAAAAGTATATGGGAACCTTTAGGAGAGACACCTAACTTATCTATATTAAGTTTTATATTATCAACCTTTTATGTAACTTTTTTAGCAGTAATGTTTGCTTTACCTATAGCAATAGGTACTTCTATATTTTTAGCTAATATTGCTTCAAAAAGATTAAGAAATATTCTAAAGCCTATAATAGATATGTTATCGGGTATTCCATCTGTAATATATGGTTTTATTGGCCTTTCTGTAGTTGTAAAATTTTTTGAAAGAAAATTACATGTTTCATCTGGAGAATGTATTTTAAGTGCAGCTATAGTTTTATCTATTATGATCCTTCCTTTTATAATATCTAATTGTACAGATACTATGATAAAAATTTATGATAAGTATTTTATTTATTCAAAATCCCTAGGAATATCAAAATGGTATATGATGAATAATTTAATAATTCCTGCATCTAAAAAAGCTATATTAGCTTCTGTAATTTTAGCAGTAGGAAGAGGTATGGGGGAGACTATGGCTGTTATGATGGTTATAGGTAATAGTCCTTTAATGCCAAAGTTATTAGGTAAAGGTGAAACTATATCATCATTAATAGCATTAGAAATGGGGTCGGCTCAAGTAGGAAGTATGCACTATAGTGGACTTTTTGCATCAGGTTTTATACTTATGATAATGCTTCTTATTATAAATTCTATATTTTATGTATTGAGGAAAAATATAGAAGGATAATTTGTTTGAAAATTTTGTAGGAAAGGTGAATTGTATGAAAAAAACTTTAAAAGATATTTTATTATTACTATGGTACTTCTTAAGCACCTTTCTAGTAGTGTTTATAGTTTTTTTTATAATAGCTTATGTGTTTAAAAATGGTATACACACTATAAATAAAGATTTCTTATTAGATAACCCTAAAGGTATGCCCCTAGGCAAAGAAGGAGGAATATTCCCAGCTATAATAGGTAGTTTATTGCTTATGCTTATAAGTTCTATAACAGCATCTATATTAGGTATTGCTACAGCAGTTTATCTTACTTTATACAACAAAAATAAAAAAATAGATAGCATAATACATATAATTATACATTCTATATCTGGTATTCCATCTATAGTTTTAGGGTTATTTGGATATTCTTTTTTGGTATTCTTTTTAGATTTAGGAGTATCTCTTTTAGCAGGAGCTATAACTTTATCCATAATGATTTTTCCCTATATAGAGGTAATTACAGAAAAGGCCATAGGAGAAGTTAATAAAAATTTGATAGTGTCATCTTATTCTTTGGGAATAGATAAAACTTATACTTTTTTTAAGATAATATTACCCCAATGTATAGAAGAAATAACATCTGGAATAATGTTATCTGGAGGTTTTGCTATGGGGGCAACAGCACCTATTATGCTAACTTCTGCTGTAATTTCAGCACCAACCCCAGACTCTATAATGTCACCAGTTATGGCATTATCTTATCATCTTTATATATTAATAAGCCAGGGAATATCTATAGAAAATGCTTATGGAACAGCCTTTGTATTAATGAGTATTTTAATAATTTTAAATTTTTTATCTATGATAATTGTAAGAAAAAGAAGGGGATAGAATGAATGTATTAAAAACAAATAATTTAAACGTATATTTAGATAAAAACTACATATTAAAAAATTTAAATTTAAATATAGAAAAAAATAAAGTAACTGCTATAATAGGTCCTTCTGGTTGTGGTAAGTCTACATTACTTAAGACTTTAAATGGAATAATAAAAGAAGAAAGAAATTTTAAAATAGAAGGAGAAATTTATTTTAATGATGAGAATACAGAGAACATTCCTTTAGAAATTTTGAGAAGAAAAATTGGTTGTGTATTTCAAAGTCCATCGCCTTTTCCTTTTTCTATATATAAAAATTTTAATTATGTATTAAAATATTATGGAATAAGAGATAAGTCTGAAGTAAAAAAGATAATAGAAGAGAAATTAAAATTAGTTGGTTTGTATGATGAGGTTCAGCATAATTTAAATATGTCTGCTTTAAAATTATCTGGAGGGCAACAGCAAAGAATGTGTATAGCAAGAGCCCTAATTCCAGAACCAGAAATACTTTTAATGGACGAGCCTTGTTCAGCTTTAGATATAAAAAATACAGCTATAATAGAAAAGCTTTTGTTAGAATTAAAGAAAAAATATACTATATTGATAGTAACCCATAATTTGGCACAGGCTAAGAGAGTTTCGGATAATATTATTTTTATGTTAAATGGAGAGTTAATAGAAGGTGGAAAAACTGATAAAGTGTTTAATAATCCTACTAATGAGGAAACAAAAGATTATATAAGTGGAATTTATGGGTAAAACAAAATATGGAGAAATAAATATTATAGGATATTATAATATTTAAAATTTAGCAAATTAATATTGACATAAATTTCTATTTAAAAATGAATTATATAGTTTTTAAAAGTTTTAATTATAATGTTTTGTATCATAGTAAATTGATTTAAAGGAGAGCATATATAAAATGATTTTTGTAAAAATTCCAGGCAGAGATGACCTTAATATTAAAAATATTGTTTTTGATTATAATGGAACAGTAGCAGAAGATGGAATTATGTCTTTAAAGACAAAAGAAAATTTAAAAAAAATAAGTGAGAAATTAAAGGTATACATAATAACAGCAGATACTTATGGAAATGTAAAAAAGCAATGTGAAGAGCTACCAGTGATTGTGGAAACTTTCCCAAAAGGTAATGCAACTTTCTATAAAAAATCTTTTGTAGAAAAATTAGGGGCAGAGGAAACTATGGTAATAGGTAATGGAATGAATGATATAGAAATGTTTAAGGTAGCCATTCTTTCCATAGCTGTAATAGGTGAAGAAGGGTGTGCAGGAAAGCTAATATCAGAGTCAGATATAGTTGTAAGTAACATAGATAAGGTGTTTTCTATGATCCAAAATACCAATAGAATAGCGGCAATTTTAAGAGATTAAAACAATACTTAATATAATTTAGGATATATGAGCTAATTATATTGATATAATTATATTTCAAAATGAATCATAAAAAATTCATATTTATAAAAATACAAATAAGAAAATACAAATAGATAAATTATAAATAAAGTTATATATAAATAAGATTATACATAAATAAAAAATACATATAAATACAAATACGTGAATAAAAATAAGTTATGAAATTATTAGGATAATCCTAAGTTTCATAGCTTTTTTATTTTTATAAATAAATATTATAGATTACTAAATTAGTAATTTGTTTATTTGTGAAATATTTTTCATAAATAAACAAAAACATATTTTTATTTATATTTTTAACATATATATATATAGTTGAATTGTTAATTTTTGTTATAAATAATAAATTTTTTGTGAATTTTACTAGATGATTATTAAGTAAACTTATTTATAGTTATAAAACATATGTATATTTGGTTATTAATATGTGATAAAATTTAGAACTTAAATATTTATAATTTTTATACATATTTATTAACAAAACTTAAATATATATGCTTTAAAATAACTTGAATATTAAATTTTGGAAAAAATGTTGACAGTTTACTATTGAAAACATTATAATAAAGTAACAACATCACTTTATGGAAAGTTGCAAGTTGCAACTTCTACCATATAACTTATATTTATTAAGTAATTGTAATATTTTAAAATTAAAAAAGTTAACCATAAATAAAAGGGGGATAATTATGTCTAAGGAAAATGAGGTCAGTAGTAATAATCAAAATTTTGAAAGGGTTTTATCGAAAAAAGATATTATGGCCTTAGCCTTTGGAGCTATGATCGGTTGGGGGTGGGTTGTATTAACAGGCCCATGGATACAGAAAGCAGGAAGTGTAGGTGCCATATTGGCATTTATAATAGGTGGAATCGTGGTATTATTTGTAGGACTAACCTACGCAGAACTTACATCAGCTATGCCAAAGTGTGGGGGAGATTTGGTATTTAGCTATAGAGCATTGGGTAGAAAAGCGGCATTTATATGTACTTGGGGTATGATTTTAGGATATATTTCCGTTGTAGCTTTTGAAGCAGTTGCTTTCCCTTCAGTATTAGAAAATTTATTTTCTTTTTCATACTTAAAGGGATACATGTATACTATTGCAGGCTATGATGTTTATGCTTCTTGGGCATTAATAGGTTCCATAAGTGCTATAATTATAACAATAGTAAATTATTTTGGAGCAAAGCCAGCAGCTTTTATGCAAACTGTAGTAACAGTTATGATTGCTTGTGTAGGAATTGCATTATTTACAGGAAGTTTATTTAATGGAAGTATACAAAATATGTCTCCTATGTTTGTTACAGGTACTTCAGGAAAGGGAATTTTAGCAGTAGCTATAATGACTCCTTTTATGTATGTAGGTTTTGACGTAATACCACAAGCAGCAGAAGAGATAAACGTACCTTTTAAAAAGATAGGAAAAATATTAATTTTGTCAGTAATTATGGCAGTAATTTGGTATGCTATGATAATTTATAGTACATCAGTTGCACTAGACTCTAATGAAATAGCTAGTTCAAGTTTAGTAGCTGCAGATGCTATGAAAAAAATGTTCGGAAATAGTGTAGTAGCATCTAAAATATTAATATTAGCTGGTATAGGTGGAATTTTAACTAGTTGGAATTCTTTTTTTATGGGAGGAAGCAGAGCTATATATTCTATGGCAGAGGCTGGAATGTTACCAAAATTTTTAGCTAAAATACATCCTAAATATAAAACTCCAACTAATGCGGTAATACTAATAGGACTAGTGTCAAGCATTGCACCATTATTTGGAGAAAAAATGTTAGTATGGCTTAGTAATGCAGGTGGATTTGGTATATTAATATCCTATTTAATTGTATCTATATCATTTTTAGTATTAAGAAAAAGAGAACCTAATATGGAAAGACCTTACAAAGTAAAGCATCCTAAATTTGTAGGTACTATGGCTATAATTTTATGTATAGGAATGCTTATAATGTTTATGCCAGGTTTACCATCAGGACTTAGCTTGCCTTATGAATGGGGAATAATATTAACATGGTTCTTACTTGGTGGTGTATTTTATTTAGTAGCAAATAATAAAGCTGAAAACAAATCTAAGGATAATAAATATAAGATAGATTATTATGAAAATAAAAAAGTTAGTGTATAGTCAATTAAAAATGATAGTAAAATATTATTAAATTTATAGAAATAGCTTTAAAATAAAAATAAATTATAAAAGGAAAGTGCAATGCACTTCCCTTTTATTGTGGAATTATTCTATTAAATAGTTCTTTAAATTCATCAGCAAATTCTTCGATTCCTTTACCTTCTTTAATTCCATCGCCAATTTTACTTATTCTTTCATATATGTCTGCATCAGCAGATACTGCTACAGTGTCTATTTCTTTATCTGTATTTTTTACAGTGTCTTCTACTTTTTTCTTAAGTTCATCTGTTAATTTGCCTTCTGCATTATTAGGTATACTAACACCAACTAAAGCTCTTTTTTCAGATATAGCTACTCTAGCTTTATCTATACCATCTATTTTAATAACTTCGTCAGCTATTTTTTGAGCTCTATCTGTTAAATTTTGTGATGTGTCATTTATTTTGGCTTTACTGTCTTGTATTTTTTCTTTTGCAGTATCAGTATTGTTTGCAGGTGGATTTTGAGCATTTTTATTTGAACAACCTGTGCCTAAAAATAAAGATAAGCCCAATAAAGCAGTAGTAAATAATAATGCTTTTTTATTATTTTTTATCATCCTTATCACCTCAATATATAGTTTATACAGTTTGTTAATTTTTATTTAAAAAAATTTAATTTTATTTAAAAATATAAAGTATGAAAAAGTATAAGATTTTATTATAATATATAAATTTACCTAAAATTAAGTTTGATTTAGAAATTTGTACATATTATAATATAATTTGTAATATAAATTATATTTGGAGGAATTTAGATGATGCATCAAAAAGAAGTTAATAAAGATGAGGCGTTAAATATAAAGTTATCATTATTAGAAAAAGATGAAGAAGTAATGTCAAAAGTGCAAAAAGAAATACTTGAAGAGGAACTAGATGAGTTAGTGCCTATAAAAGAAGGACAAGTTAATGTGGCAGGAGTATATGCATATGATCTTGGAGACAAGTATGAAGTTAAAGCTTATTTAAGAAATGGTATGAAAAATGAAATAAATTTTGAAAAGATTCCTTTTAAAATAATAAATTCTAAAGGGGAAATTTTAGCATCTCAAACTTTTGATTTAAAAGCAATGGGAAATATTCCGTCTTATTCTGCTAGACCATGGATTTTATATTTTGATAAAAAAAATGTTTTGGTAGATAAAATACCTATGGATGATTGGAAATTAGTTTTTGATAATTCTTTAAAAGCTCTTAGGAACTTAACAGTAGATTTTGAAAACTTACTAGATGGAATTGATGATGAAAGTAAAAAAGTTTATACAGACTTTTTAGAAGAATTACAACCTTTAAAAGAAGGAGAAGTAAGCTTTTCAAAATTTAGTATAGGTATAAATGAACAAGGTTATTTATTGGTTACTATAGTTATTAGAAATGGATGCAATAAGGGGATAAATATAGAAAAATTGCCTATGACCATTAAAGATCAAGAAGGTAATATAGTTGTTTCAGAAATGTTTGAACTAAATGATTTAAAAGTTAGTCCAATGAAAGCTAAAGTATGTAATTTTGCTTTCCCATTACAAATTAAAGAAAAAGCATCAATACCTCTAGATTCATGGCAAATAGAATACAATGTTTAACATAATTAAAGGAACTGTTTGTGTAAAGCAGTTCTTTTTTATTCAACTTAAAAATTTTAGGACCATAACAGTTTTAATTTTAATCATTAATAAAGCTTTTAGTAAAAGAGGTGCAGAAAATGAAAAATATAATTTTAATGGGAGAAGAATATCAATATAATTTAAAAACTAAAAAAAGAAAAACTATTTCTATAAAAATTGGTGAAGAATTTGTTATAGAAGTTAAAGCACCTTTGGGAACTAATGAATATACAATAGAGCAGATTTTAAAAAAAGAAGAAAGGTGGATTATAAAGAAAATAAAAAAACTTAAAGAAGTAAAAAATTTTCATGGATATTATTATTTAGGTAAATTATATTGTTTAGAAGTTAAAGAGGTAAAGTCATTATATTTTAAATTGGAAATAGGTGATAATAAATTTATTATTTATATAAATTCCGGAATTTTAAAAGATAAAAGAGAAAAGATAATAAAAGATAATTTAGAAAAATTTTATAAACAGCAAGCTCAAAAAGTCTTAGAAGAAAGGACAGATTATTATTCTAATATACTGGGAGTTAAACCTAAAAATATAACAATAAAAAATCAGAAAACTTTGTGGGGAAGCTGTTCTTCTAAAAGAAATATAAATTACAATTATAAGATAATCATGGCTCCTTTAAAAATTTTGGATTATATAGTAGTTCACGAACTTTGCCATTTAGTACATATGAATCATTCCAAGAATTTTTGGAGTTTAGTTGAAAGTATAATACCTGATTATAAAGAAAGAAGAAATTGGCTAAAAGTAAATGGCTATAAATTTACCATTTAATAGCTTTAATAGTTGTTTATAATTATTATTTTTAACAATAGCCATATTTTTAGATATTAATTTTAATTGTTTTTAGTTGCTTATGATTATTATCTCTAACAATGGATATAAATATAGATAGTAAAAAGTGTTGTTGTGGAGGTAGTAATATGAATAGAGTTATGCTCATAGGCAGATTAACTAAAGATGCAGAACTTAAGTATATAGAGGATAGAGATGTTTCTTTATTAAGATTTGTAATAGCTGTAAATAGATATTACAACAAAGAAAATTCTAAAACTGATTACATACCTATTGTTGTTTGGGGAAGGCATGCTGAAGCTATACATGAGTATATGAATAAGGGAAAGTTAATTAGCGTGGTAGGAAGAATACAAACTAGAAATTATGAGGATAAAAACGGGAATAGAAGATATGGAATAGAGATAGTATCAAATGAAATAAAATTTTTAGATCCTAAGAAAATAGATAAAGTCGTTAATAGTTAGATATTTAGCTCAAGAAATAAAATTTTATTACATCCCTCTATGAATATTAAGGATAAGGTTATAAATTAATTTTATAGATATTTTAGTATTTATAAAATTAATTTATAAATAACAAAGTTGTTTATCAAATAACTTTAATCGTTATAAAAATTTTACTTTATATATATAAATAGTTAAGAAAGGATTTATTATTTGATATTAATAGGGGGATATGATGGAATTAGCAGAACTTTTTTTCTTAGCTTTGGCACTTTCTTTAGATGCATTTGGAATTATTTTATGCATCAGTATAAATAAAAATAGTACTTTCAAATCAATTATAACTTTTGTTTTTTCTTTTGGATTTTTTCAGTTTGCTCTTTCTTTTTTAGGTGGTTACATTGGTATAAATTTTAATAAATATATATTTCCTATTCCAACTTTTGTAGGCGGAGTAATAATAATAGTAATAGGAATATTAATGCTATTAGATGGTTTTAATGAAAAAGAAAAAAGCATACTCTTTAATAAAAGTATGTATTTTATATTAGGTATTTCTGTTAGTATAGATGCATTGGTTATAGGTTTTACAACATTAAGTCACATTAGTAATTTGTTTGATTTGCTTATATGTTCTTTGTTTGTGGGGGTAATTACTGCAATAGTTTGTACTTTAGGAGTTATTTTATCTAAGTATATTAAGAAAATAGCTATAATTTCAAGTTATATAGATTATATAGGAGGAGCAATATTAATATTTATTGGTTTAAAAATGTTATTTTTTTAAAATTGTTAATAAGTATTGAGTTATGTTTAATAATTATTGTATTATTATCATAAGGTGATAATTATGATAGAAGAGGATTTATTGAAGAAAAATAATTTAAAAGTAACTAAAGGTAGGATAAATATTTTAAATATACTTATGGTATCAAATTATTCTTTAGATGTAGAGAGTATAGTTAAAAAGTTACAGGATAGGAATATAAAATTAGATTTATCTACTATATATAGAACTTTAGAAATTTTTCTAAATAAGGATTTGATAGAAAAATTTGATTTGGGAAATGCAAAATATAATTTTAGATTCAAAAGAAAAAAACATACTCACACAATACAGTGTAAAGTATGTCATAAGGAGGTACAAATAGAGTGTCCTTTGTTTCATATTGATGAAATAGTAAACAAAGAAACTGGATTTTCTAGTATTGATCATCAGTTAAAAATAGAGGGCGTATGTGAAAATTGTAATAAGTATAATTGTGAAAAATGAAAAAAACATTAAGGTATATTTGAAGTATTTTCTTTTGAAAATTTATAATTTTCATATATTTTTTTTACTTTCCATGCTCCATTTTTGCTTTTTGTGAGAAATAAATTATAGGATATATTTTTATGCGGTGAACTGTTACTAGTGCCATATACTTTTACAACAGCTATATTACCATCAGAAAAAGTTAGGTTAAGATTTGTAATAGAGTGCATTTTATATTTATTAAATAAACCATGAGTCATATGTTGTTCAACTACATAATTTAGGTCTTTATTTTTGTAAATTTTATATTTATAGCTTAGTGGTAGAAATAATAAAAACAAAATACATATTATTAATATTAATTTTTTTTTCAAAACAAACCTCCCTATATCTGTAATATAATATAATTTTACCTTATTTTCAAATAAAAGTAAATAAATGCATAATTTTAATCCTACCTTAAGCATAGTTTGAAGTTATACGAATATATTAGAGTGTTTATTTTTTATTAAACAATCTAATTTTTAATAATATTAATTACTATAAAGTAATTTTATAAAATATAAATAGCAATATTTTTTAATTGTATTTGTCATATTTTAGGGGGATTAATATAGGTTATGAGGTGTTTATTATAATGCGACTTGAATTTATTAATAGAGTTAAAGAAAATGATATTTTAGGAAGACATATTTTTTCAGAAGATGGACAAGTTTTACTTAAATCTGGTATTAGGTTAACGGAAAATTACATAAAAAAATTAAAAAATTTAGGTGTTTTTTATGTTTATATTCGTGATGAAAGGTTAGAAGATGTAGTAATAGACGATCCTAAATTAATGCAACTAAAGCAAACTACCATGAAATCTATGACTGAAATTATGAAAAATATACATGATTTTAATGGTAAAAATTTAAAAAAGTCCTTTAACCAAGTAGAAGAGATGATAGATTATATAATAGATATGGGGGATGTAAATAGAAGTCTTTATGATATTAAAACTTATGATAATTATACATATGTGCATAGTTTAGATACATGTATAATGACTACATTTATAGGGTTATCTAGTGGGTTAACTGAAAAAGAACTAAAAGATATAGGTATAGGGGCTATACTTCATGATATAGGAAAAACTCGAATATCTAATAAAATAATAAATAAAGAAGGTCCTTTAACAGATGAAGAATTTATAGAAATAAAAAAGCACCCTATTTATGGAAGTGAAATATTAAAAAAAGATTTTACAATGTCAGATACAGTTATAAAAATAGTAGAACAACATCATGAAAGAATAGATGGAAAAGGATATCCTTATGGGCTTAAAAGGAATGAGATTTCTAGATATGCAAAACTGGTTTCTATATGTGACGTATATGATGCTATTAGTAATGATAGGTGTTATAGAAAAAAGTTTACCCCTAATGATGCTTATGAGCTTATACTATCTGGTTCGGGGACTATGTTTGATGAACAATTAGTTAAATCTTTTAAGAACACTTTTGCAATATATCCTTTGGGGTGCAGGGTTAGATTATCAAATGGAGAAGAAGGGTATGTAATAAATCAAAATAAGGGTTTCCCAGATAGACCTATAATTAGAATATTTAGAGATAATGATACTGAATGTTTCAATGAAATAAATTTGCTCCAAAATCCTAATTTAGTTATAAAATCTATAGTTATGTAAAGGTTATTATAAGTACAATATAAAATTTAAATTATATATTGTACTTATACATATAATAATATATATTGGTTAGTATAAATATTTTTTAATAGTGTCTGAAAAATAATGATTATTTTTATTAGGAAGTGATTAATATAGATAAATTTATAAAGGGCATTATAGAAAAACTTATTGCAGAAAATAATTATAGAGTTATGGAGATAGATACTAATTCAGGATTAGAAAGTAATTGGATAGCTGTTAATGAAAAAGAGAATATTTATAATGTATTAATTTTTTCTAGTGCTTTATCGATAAAAGATTTAAATGGAGAATATATAAAAGAATACATTCAATCTTTATTTATGGATAAACCTATTAATTTAAATATTGCTGTATTGATAGATAAAGAGTTAGATAGTTCTTTAATTAATTTTTTAGATATTAATTTAATTAAAGATATTTCTTTTGTTTTAGATTATAAGAATAGAAGTATAGTGTATTCAGGAGAAAGAACTGGAAACATTGTAGAAGATATAGTGAGAGTTCCAAATCAAAAGGAAAATATTTATTATAACGAAAATAATATATATAATCATGAAAAAGCACCTATTACTAAAATAATAATAGGTATAAATATCTTTATGTTTTTGATAACAGCTTTTTTATCCAAAAGTGTATTAAATAGTGATATTAGGGTATTAGTATTTCTAGGAGCAAAAGCAAACTCTTTTATAAGTAATGGTGAGTACTACAGGTTAGTAACAGCTATGTTTTTACATGGAGGGTTAATACATTTAGTATTAAATATGTATGCATTAAATTCTATAGGACCTTTGGTGGAGAACTATTTTGGTAAAATAAAATATTTAATTATTTATTTTATATCAGGAATATTAAGTTCTTATTTTAGCTATTTATTTTCTACTTCAGTTTCTATAGGAGCTTCAGGGGCTATATTTGGTGTACTGGGAGCTACTTTAATAGTAGCCTACAAAAATAGAAAAAGAGGGGGAAAAGAATTCTTAGATAATATAATATCAGTTATAGTTATTAACTTAATACTAGGTTTTTCTATCCCCAATGTGGATAATTTTGGACATATCGGTGGGTTAATTGGAGGAATAATTGTAACACTTCCTTTAATAAATACAATAGAAAGGTAAAATTGTAATTGAAGAAGTGTTAAATATTAGATAGATTTCTCTAATAAGTACACTAGAACGGTAAGATAAATAATTTAAAATATTATATAAATAAAAGAGAACAATAAATAGATTTAATTTTAAAGTTATAAATAGAAACAATACATTTATGTGTTTATTACATGTATTGTTTCTATTTACTATATTAAAATTAAATCTATTTATATTTTCTAAGTAGATTTTTTAACATGAAAAAATAAATATTCTTAAAACGTTAAAATTAAATTTGTTTATATTTTAGGTTGTTTTATTATCTAAAGTTTGAATATACTTATACTTTTTTCAAGTTTTATAGCCATTTCGGAAAGCTTATTTGAAACTTCCGCTACTTCTTTCATTATAGCTGTTTGTTCTTCAGCAGAAGCTGCTACATTTTGAGTATTACTGCTGGATTCTTTTATTATTGAGTTTATTTTTTCTAAAGAATTTACAACAGTTTCAGTACTAGCAGTTATTTCTTCTACTACTGCAGATACATCTTGCATTTCTCTAGATACTTTATCAATATCAGATAGTATATTTTCAAAAGAATTTTTAGTGTTTTCTACTATTACTATTCCTTCATTAACATTATTAGTTTCAATTTGCATAGAGTTAACTACCTTTGTAATATCATTTTTAATTTCTTTTATAATATTTCCAATACTTCCAGCTGATGTAGAAGATTCCTCAGCTAATTTTCTTACTTCTTCTGCTACTACGGCAAAGCCTTTACCAGCTTCTCCAGCACGAGCTGCTTCTATAGCTGCATTTAGTGCTAATAAATTTGTTTGTTCTGAAATAGAAGTTATTAAAGAAACTATTTCATCTATATTGTTTGATTTTTCTTCTAATGTATTTACAATATTTACAGAATCTTTTACGCTTTTTTCTATATCTTTCATTTTACTTATAGCAGTAGATACTGTTTTATCACCTTCTTCTGCTTTTTTATAAGTAGCTATAGAGTAGTTAGTAACAGATTGAACATTATTAGATATTTGTTCCATTCCTTTATATATTTCTTCTAAGTTTTTAACAGATTCTTGAGAAGCCCTTGATTCATTTTCACTTCCAGCTGCTATATCAGATATAGATTGAGCTATTTGATCTGAGGCACTTTGAGTTTGATCAGCACTAGCTGATAATTCTTCTGACATAGAAACTATATCTTTAAGGCTTGTATCAAAATTGCTAATTATGTCATTTAAGGTATCTTTCATATTGTTTAAATTTTTTCCCATAGTACCTAATTCGTCTTTGCTATTTATGGATAATGATTTAGTTAAATCTCCGTTAGCAATATTTTCTGAGAAGACATTAACTCTTTTTATATTATTAGTTATGTAATTACTAAACCATAAAATAAATGAAATTATTAAAACTATAGCAATTAATATAAATATTATACTTTTTATTAAAAGTTGTTTTAAAGGTGCATTAACTTCTGATTCATTTATTGATAATGCTATAATCCAACCAGTTTCAGGTATAGAATCGTAATAAACTAATTGTTTTACACCTTTTTCATCATATTTTCCTGTACCTTTTTTATTAGATAACATTTCTTTTCCTAAAGCAGCTATACTACTATTATTATCTTTTTTTATATTTACTTTCATAATCTTATCTTTATTAGGATGAGCTAAGTAGTTACCTTCAGTATCTAATAATATAGCTTTACCTGTTTTACCGAATTTTAATTCAGACACCATCTTTTGCAAATTGGTTAAGTTTATATCAGCAGTAGATATTCCTATAATATTTCCTTGTTTATCTTTAAAAGGAGCAGAAGTTGTTACAATCATTGCATTACTAACGGTATCTAAATAAGGAGTGGACCATGTAGATAAAGTTTTAGAAGATTTGGCATCTTTATACCAACTTTGACTTGTATAGTCATATGATGCATTATTATACTTATCAGTATATATTATTTTATTACCATCTCTGAAATAATAAGGTCCAAAAAATTTCTCTTTAGGGTTAACCTTATAAGGTTCAAACCAAAAACCCGCACCATAGGTTTCGTCGTTAGTTTTTATAAAGTTTTGTAGAAGATTTTTATAAGTATCTGGTGGCATAATATCTTTTGAAGACTCTACAGTTTTAGAAAGAGTTTCAGCAATTTTTTTATGTGTTAATAATGATTTTTCTATGTGTTTACTTAATGATTTAGTTTCTGTTTTCATTTTATTTTCTATTTCACTAGAAATTATTTTTTTAGAATTGCCATAACTCATAATAGATAAAAAACACATAAATAGTATTGTAATTGGCAAAATAGTACATAAAATTAAAGTTTTAATACTTTTAAAATTAAACTTCATTTTAAAACCCCCCATATAAAGTTTATTTTGTAATAATTTAAGCCATAAGGATAATTATACAATACATATAATAACATAAACAAGAATTATGTCATTATTTGAAATTATTAACCAGTAGTATTATAAAAATATTCACTAATATAATTAACGATATTAATATAATTAACTTAAAATAAAAAAATGATTTTAAGAGAAATAATATTTAGTATGTATGTTCTAAATTTATATATTCTAATATTAATGAATAAATATTTAAGTGGAAATAAAACAAAAAAACTACCAAGAATTTCTACAGTCATTATGTGATTCACAGTGAGTGACTGTTAAAAACTTCGGTAGTTTTTATAAAAAGTTATATTAGATTTTAAACATATTTATATCTTTTTTAGTTTTATATATTTTTAAAGTCCTATAAAGTCTTCCTCATAAAGAGTTTCTTTTTCTAAGAGTTTTTCAGATAATATATCTAATTGTTTTTTTTCTTTTAACAGTATATCTTTAACTTTTATATAAATATTGTCTACTAAAGACTTACATTCTTTAATTATATCATTTTCATTTATACTTAACTCATGTTTTAAGCTTCCCATATTTAATAATCCTAGAGTTTCACCCATACCATATTCTGTTACCATTTTATAGGCAATAGATGTACTTTTTTGAAGATCGTTATGAGCCCCTGTAGTTATGTTATCTTTTCCAAATATAATTTCTTCAGCAACACGTCCTCCTAAAAGTACCATTATTCTATTTATTAAGTATTCTTTACTTTGATATAAGCTGTCTTCTGGAATGCTTAAAGTATATCCACCAGCACCTTTTGTACTAGGTATTATAGTTACTTTTGATATTTTTTCATTAGGTAAAACTATGGAAGATATTAAAGCATGTCCTATTTCATGATAGGCAGTTATTTTTTTATCTTTATTTTTTATATAAGCTCTATTTTGTTTTTCGTAACCTGCTAGTACTATAGAAAAGGCTTTATCTACATGATAGTCTTCAATTTTTACGCTATTTTCTTTACAAGCTAATATAGCGGCTTCATTTAATAAATTTTCTATTTTGGCTCCAGAAAAATAAGCAGTTTTTTTAGCCCAATCTTTTATATTTACATTACCAATAGGTTTATTTTTTAGATGAAGATTAAAGATTTTTTCTCTAGCTACTACATCTGGTAAATTTATTTCTATATGTCTATCAAATCTACCTGGTCTTAATAGGGCCTCATCTAATATGTCTAATCTATTTGTAGCTGCCATTACTATAATACCTTCTTTTTCATTAAAACCAGACATTTCTGTAAGAAGAGCATTTAGAGTTTGGTCTCTTTCTTCAGAACCTCCAGATTTCTCGCTAGATCTTTTTTTCCCAATAGCATCAATTTCATCTATGAATATTACAGCCTTACCCTTACTTCTAGCTTTTTTAAATAGTTGTCTAATACGGCTAGCACCAACACCAACATACACTTGTACGAAGTCAGAACCAGACATAGCATAAAAAGGAACTCCAGCTTCACCAGCAACGGCTTTTGCCATTAAAGTTTTACCTGTACCTGGTTCACCATATAAAATAATGCCTTTAGGCATTCTAGCTCCATAGGAAGAATATTTTTCAGGATTTTTTAAAAAGTCTACTATATCTTTTACACTTTCTTTTGCTTCTTCATTTCCTGCTATGCTATCAAAATTAAGATTTATGTTTTCAACTTCATCTGTATCTAAAGAATCTACAGAAGAAAGTTTTTTGTTTTTTAAAATATTAGAATTTTTTATTGTCATGAAAATTATAGATAAAATAGAAAGAGCAAATATAGATAGGGGAATTACTTCTTGGGGTGTCATAGGAGAATTTTCAGATATTTTTACCCCTTTTTTTAATAAGTTTTCTTTAAAGTCATTGGATCTTGGATTATCTGTTTTGTATATTTCATTTGAATTTAGCTTTACTTTTATAGTAGATGTGTTTGTAATATATACTGTAGATACTTTTTTTTCATTAAGATCCTTTAAAAATTCATTATAATTTTTTGTTGCATTTTTAGAGCTATAAAAATTAAAGGAAAGCATAACTGCTATAGATAGAAACGCTGTTAATATAGGTAAAATAATGATTTTATTTTTAATTTTATTCATTAATTAACTCCTTTCTAAGATAGGAATTTTAATATTTTATTTTAAAATGTGTCAAGCTGTATTGTAAAAACATAAAAGTTATTTTTAATATGATAAAATTTTGGGGCAATATTAAATCGAAAAAATATTTTACTCTAGAAGTTATTTTAAACTTGTACAATAATACTATAATATTTTTTTAAATCAGTCTAATAATTATCATAAAAATTACTAAAGTAATTTTTGGTACAGTTAAAATTTTTTAGTAATGATTATATTGGTTTTAGTATTGATTGTTTTAGTGTATACTTATGTATAAATGAAGAAGTAGAGGGGGAAGCAATGGATGAAGGTATCATCTGTAAAGGTTACTTTGACAGAAGTAGATATAATGACTTTAATAAAGGATTACTTAAAAATTCCTAATTTACATATTGAAAGTGTTTCATTGGGGGATTTTATAGAAGTAAAGGGTTCCTATAGAAAAGGTATTTCTATCCCTTTTTTTGCTAAATTAGCTTTGGGTAGTGTAAATAACAATACTATAAATATAAGAATATTTAAAGTTAAGATTATGAAATTACATATAATTGATATAATAAAAAAGTTGGCTTTAAAATTATCCTTAAGTAATTTTAAAGATTATGGTATATACGTTAAAAAAGAAAATATAAAGATAGATTTGAATACACTATCTAAAAAGATACCTTATACTTATTTTAAAATAGAAAAAATAAATTTATATAGAGGATATGCAGATATTTTTGTAGATAATATAGTTTATTCTAAAGAAAATAAAAAAGAAGAGGATAAAGAAGTAAAATTTGAATCAAGTAAAAAATATAATCCTATATATAAAAGACAGGATAATTATTCTCTTACAAGAAAGCATTTAAAGATTAAAGTGCCGGATAGATTTAATAAATTTTTTGAGTATTCTATGCTTATACCAGATATAACAGTACTTTTATACAGACTACTTAAAGATAAAAGAGTAGATGTAAAAACTAAAACTTTTGTAGTTGCAGTGTTAAGTTATCTTGTTAGTCCAGTAGATATAATTCCTTCTTTCATACCATTTATAGGTAAAATAGATGATTTTGCTGTGGTATTTTTTGGTTTAAATAAGATAATAGAAGAAGTACCAAAAGAAATTATTTTAGAGAATTGGGAAGGTAAGGGTAATATAATATTTTTAGTGAAACAGGTAATAGGCTATATATCTAATATAATAGGAACAGAAAATGTAAAAACTCTTATGAAGTTTGTTAACAATATTGTAGGATTTGTAAAAGAAAAATCTGATAGGAAAAATAACTTAAAAATACATAAACAAGGACAAGAAAAAGCTTACGAGGAGGCGGCAGCTGTAAATGAAAAAAGTAATAATATATACTGATGGAGCTTGTAGAGGAAATGGACAAAAAGATACCATAGGGGCTTATGGAATAGTCTTAATGTACGGTGAACATAAAAAAGAAATAAAAAAAGCATTTAAAAATACAACTAATAATATTATGGAATTATCTGCAGTGGTAGAAGCACTTTCTTTATTAAAAGAGCCTTGCAATGTGGAACTTTATAGTGATTCTGCTTATGTTATAAATGCTATAAATCAAAAGTGGCTTCATAATTGGAAAAAGAATAATTGGAAGACTGCGTCTAAATCTAAAGTTAAAAATAAAGAATTGTGGCAAAATCTAGATGAATTGCTGAAAAAACATTCTGTTAAATTTATAAAAGTAAAAGGTCATTCAGATAATGAGTATAATAATAGATGTGATGAATTAGCAAATGAAGCTATGGATGAATTTAATGATTAATATTTTGCAAAATGCATATCCTAAATTTAGTATTAATATTAAATGAAGGAGAGTGTAAATTATGAAAAATGGCTTTTTATCAGGAATTACTACAGGTATCGTATTAGGAGCAACTGCTGGAATGTTAATAGTACCACAATTGGATAGAAGTACTAGAAGAAAAATAAAAAGAACTAGTAGAACTATGATAGGAATGGCAGGAAATATAGCTGGAAATATGAGAAGTATGAGGAGATAAGAAGATTTGGGCAAAGTCCCAAGTCTTTTTTTTATAAAATAAGTACGAAAATAGATAATAAATTTGAAAAAATATGTAATTACTTTTATAAAAAATTTATCCTGATTGAAAAAATATGTTATAATAATTGTATAAAACCTATAAAAAATTAACTAGTAATAGCGAGGAAGATACTTATGGAGATACTTTCTTTGGGGGAAAAAATTAAAAGAAGAAGAAAAGAATTAAATATGACATTAAAAGATTTAGCTGGAGATAGGATAACTCCAGGTCAAATAAGTCTTGTAGAATCAGGTAAATCAAATCCTAGTATGGATTTATTGGAATATTTAGCGGAAACATTAAATACATCTATAGAATATTTCATGGAATCTGAAGATACTCAGGCAGAAAAAATATGTAAATATTATGAAAATATAGCTGAATCTCATATTATAAATGATAATTTAAGTATAGCGGAACAATATATAGAGAAATCTCTTTATTATGCAGAAAAATATAATCTTGAATATAGAAAAGCTAGAAATCTTTATTTAAGAGGACTTATATATATGCATAAGGGAGATCTTCCAGTTGCTCAGCAATATCTTTTATCAGCTAATGTAATATTTATTAAAAACAATAATTATGAGGAGATAGTCAACACTTTTGTTAATCTTGGAAAGATAACAATATTTTTAAAAGCTTATCATTCTTCCTGTAGTTATTTTCAACAAGCAGAAAAAGTTTACAGTGATAATGATATAGGGAATGATAACATTTTAGCAGAGATATATTATCATATAGCATATACATATTTTAAGTTAGATAATATAAACAAAGCTATTGATTATTCTTATTTAGCAAAGGAAAAATATAGACAACTAAATAATAAGAAAGAATATGCAAATTCTCTTTTATTACTTTCTCAACAGTATAGTGAAAAAGGAGAAATGGATAGAGCTATAAAATATTCAGAAAAAGCTTTAAGTATATTTAAAGAAGTAGATGATATATTGTATACTTCCAAAATAGAGAATGACTTAGGTAAGTTATTTTACGAATTTGATAATTTAGAAGAATCTTTTATACATTTTGAAAGGGCTAAAAAAATAAGAGAATCTAATAAAGACCCTTTATTAGTAGAAACGCTAATAAATATTTGTGAAAATTATATTAAACAAAAGGATATTTATAATTGTAAAATAACTTTAGACGAAATAATGAATAATTTAGAAAATGGAAATGAATTAGCTTTAGTAGATTATTATTTATTAAAACACAGAGTAGAACTTCTGCAAGGCGATTTAGAAGAAGCAGAAAGTACACTTTTAATGGCACTAAACTTTGTTAAAAATATGCAAGATAAGGCTAAAATAGGAGAGATATCCATAATAATAGGTAAATTCTATATAGATAATGGAAATGACAAAGAAGCGGCTAAGTATTTAAATGAAGGTGTAGAAATGTTCAAGGAAGTAGGATTATTAAAAGATATGTAACTAGATTTATTTTGTGGATGGGTGAGATTTTATGGAGATACTTTCTGTAGGGCAAAAAATTAAAAGAGCCAGAGTTTATAAAGGATATACACTAAAAGAATTATGTGGAGATATTATATCTGTTTCTAAAATGAGTTGTATAGAAAATGATAAAATAAAACCAGATGATGAAATACTAAAAATTATATCGCAAAAATTAGAAATAGATGTTAAGTATTTAAAAGCTGGGGTAAAAGAGCAACTTTTAGATAATATTGATAAGCTTAAAGAAAATAAAAATGCACCAGATTATGAAACAATTTTAGAATATAATTTAAAATATGCAGAAGAATATAAGTATTATCATATAGCATTTTATATAATACATATGTTGTTTAATTTCTATTTGGAAAACAGTGAGATAGAAAAACTACAACTTATAATATCTAAGTATTATGATTATTGGCTAAAGTCTGGTATAGATGATAATAAAATAATTTATTATATGGACATTGCTAAGTTTTTCTTTGAAACTAATGAATATATAGAAGCTGCTGGTTATTATAGGAGTATTAGAAAAATTGCACATGAAAAAAATAATTATATATTATTATCAGAAGCTACATATGATGAAGCTGCTTGTTATATAAGGACAAAAGAATTTGATAAGGCTTACGAAATAGCTGTAGGTCTAATAGATTTAATAGATTTTTTAGATAATAATATTAAAAAAGCAGAAGTTTATAAAATATTAGCCATTTTATCTTTAAGGTTAGATAGAAAAAAGTTCGAAAATTATGAAGAAAAATCCTATATATTATATGGAAATGATTCAATTCATAAAGCAGATGCTACATTTAAATATGCTACAGCTCTGTTTGATATAGGTGAGAAAGATAAGGGGATAAATTACATAAACAAAGCTTTAGATTTATATCCTAAAAATAATACAAGAGCTTTTGTATCTTTTATGTTAGATAATATGAAGGTCTTATTAAAAAATAATGTATTATATAGAGCAGAGGAAATTTCAGATGAAATATTAAATTATGCTATAAAAATAAATAATATACGATTTATAGAAAAAGCTTATTATTATAAGGCTATAATTTTAGAAAAACAAGGTAGTTTGGATACTGCTGAAATGTATATGAATCTTTCTTTAGATTCTATACTAAAATTTGGAACAAAACAAGAAATATATGAAAGATACATGAAAATGGGAAATATGTATCATAAGATGAACCAAGTAGGGGAATCTATAAAATATTTTAATTTAGCAGTTAAGCTTTCTAAAAAACTTTAGTGTATAAAACAAATTGTGATTTATAAGCGTATAAAGCTTTAAAATTAAAATAAGAAATACTTTTAAAATAGTCAATAAATAACTATAAAAATAAAGAATACTGATATTTGTGTCTTAATATTTAAGTTAATTCTCTAGTTCTATGTTTTGTAAGGCAGAGCTAAAAAATTTTTGTTTATTTTATACTTAAATATTATCCCACAAATAAAGTATTCTTATTATTTTTATAGATATTTATTTTTTAAAATATTTCTTTTTTTAATAACTTGAAATTTAGAATATAGTTATTTGTAAATTAAAAGAAATTAATTAGTGATAAAAAATTTTAATTTATTAGAAATATTATACTCAAAAAATAGATGAAATTTTATAAAATTATTATAAGAGTTATAAAAGAGAGGAGTATTTTATGGACATTAATTATGCTACTGTAATTGCTTTAGCTGTTAATTTAGTTTTAATATTTTTGATAATTACAGCAATATTTAAGGGAATTCAAAATCTTAAGCAATTTATAAATAGGAATAAAGAGATGGATAAAAAGTTAGATATTATCATAAATAAATTAGAAAACAAATGTAATGATTAGATTTTTATGTTTTTGCTTGAAAGTAAAGCATTTTTGAATATAATAGTAGTTAAATAATTTATAATATGTTAAGTATATTTAGATAATATTTAATATACAGGAATATTATAAGTTAAATTAAAAAAACTAATTCTGTACCAATATAAAAGGGAGGTAATTTTATGGATATTGAAAAATTAACTTTGAAGGTACAGCAAGCTATAAATGATTCCCAACTTATTGCAGTTAAGTATAATCATCAGCAGATTGATACTATACATTTATTTTTAGCTTTAATTTCTCAAGATGATGGATTAATTCCTAACATTTTAGGGAAAATGGGAGTAAATATAAGAGAGATTAATGCAGAAACTAATAGAGTTTTAGATAGTATGCCTAAAGTATTAGGAGAAGGAGCTCAGTCATCTTCAGTATATCCTACTAGAAGATTTGAGGAGGTCTTTGTAAAGGCAGAAACTATAGCAAAAGAGTTTAAAGATTCATATATAAGTGTTGAACACGTTTTATTAGCTATAATGGATGTTGATAAAAATAATGTTCTTCCTATACTGGAAAAATTTAGGGTAAAAAAATCAGAGTTTTTAAAAGCTTTATCAGTAGTTAGAGGAAGCCAAAGGGTTGACACTCAAGATCCAGAAGGTACTTATGAAGCTTTGGTTAAATATGGTAGAAATTTAGTTGAAGAAGCAAAAAAACATAAATTAGATCCTGTTATAGGAAGAGATGAAGAAATAAGAAGAGTTGTAAGAATTTTATCTAGAAGAACTAAAAATAACCCAGTTCTTATTGGAGAACCGGGAGTAGGTAAAACTGCTATTGTAGAAGGATTAGCAGAGCGAATCGTTAGAGGAGATGTACCAGAAGGTCTAAAAAATAAAATAATATTTTCTCTAGATATGGGTGCACTTATTGCAGGTGCAAAATATAGGGGGGAATTTGAAGAACGACTAAAGGCGGTATTAAAAGAAGTTCAAAATAGTGAAGGAAGAATAATTTTATTTATAGACGAAATTCATACTATAGTGGGTGCAGGAAAAACAGAAGGATCTATGGATGCAGGAAATCTGATAAAACCTATGCTTGCTAGAGGGGAACTTCATTGTATAGGTGCTACTACTTTTGATGAATATAGACAGTATATAGAAAAAGATAAAGCTTTAGAGAGAAGATTTCAGCCTGTAATAGCTGATGAGCCTACAGTAGAAGATACAGTATCTATATTAAGAGGGCTTAAGGAAAGATTTGAAATATATCATGGAATAAGAATACATGATTCTGCTATTGTGGCTGCAGCAAAACTTTCTAGTAGATATATTACAGATAGATATCTTCCAGATAAGGCTATAGATTTAATAGATGAAGCTTGTGCTATGATAAGAACAGATATAGATAGTATGCCAGCAGAAATGGATTCAATGAAAAGAAAAATATTTCAGTTAGAAATAGAAAAAGAAGCATTATCTAAAGAAAGAGATACAGCTTCAAAAGAAAGATTAGAAGCTTTGGAAAAGGAATTAAGTGAATTAAAAGAAAAAGATAAAGAAATGACTGCCAAGTACGAGAAAGAAAAATCTCATATAACAGAAATAAGGGATTTAAAAGAAAAGTTAGATGATGTTAGAGGTCAAATGGAAAAGGCTGAAAGAGAATATGATTTAAATAAAGTTGCAGAATTAAAATATGGTTTAATACCAACTCTTCAAAGGGAAATAGAAGAAAAAGAAAAACTAATAAAAGAAAATAATAACGGAAATGCCATGTTAAAAGAAGAGGTTACAGAGCAGGAAATTTCTGAGATAATATCTAAATGGACTGGTATACCTGTAACAAAATTAGTGGAAACTGAAAGACAAAAATTATTACAATTAGGTGATCAACTAGAAACTAGAGTAATAGGACAACAAGATGCAGTGAAAGCGGTAACTAATGCAGTTATAAGGGCTAGAGCAGGACTAAAAGATCCAAGAAAGCCTATAGGTTCATTTATATTTTTGGGACCTACAGGTGTAGGAAAAACAGAACTTGCAAAAACTTTAGCTAGAACTTTATTTGATACTGAAGAAAATATTATAAGAATAGATATGTCTGAATATATGGAGAAATATTCAGTATCAAGACTTATAGGAGCTCCTCCAGGATATGTAGGATATGAAGAAGGAGGTCAGTTAACGGAAGCTGTTAGAAGAAAGCCTTATAGCGTTATATTATTTGATGAAATAGAAAAAGCACATGACGATGTGTTTAATATATTCCTTCAAATATTAGATGATGGAAGACTTACAGACAATAAGGGTAAAGTTATAGATTTTAAAAATACTATAATTATAATGACTTCTAACTTAGGAAGTAATTATTTATTAGATAATGAAAGTAAAGAAGGTATAGATGAAAGTGTAAGAGGAAGGGTAAAGGAGGCTTTAAAGGCTAGATTTAAGCCAGAATTTTTAAATAGATTAGATGATATTATAATGTTTAAACCTCTCACTGTAGAAGATATTAAGAAAATAATAGATATATTTTTAGAAGATATAAGAAAAAGACTTAAAGATAAAAATATAAGGGTTAAAATTACTGATAGTGCTAAAGATTTAATGGCTAAAGAAGGATATGACCCAATATATGGTGCAAGACCATTAAAGAGATATATAGAAGATACTATAGAAACACAACTAGCTAAAAAAATAATAGCAGGAGAAATATATGAAGGCACTACTGTAGGTGTAGATGCTAAAGGAAATTCAATAGTTATAGAAAAAATTTAATGAAATTATGACCTAAAAGGAAGTTATACTATAAGTGTTTAAAAAAAAGGAAAGTGCAATGCACTTTCCTTATTTAGAGCTTTCTCTATTAACTATAAATTCTTTTGCTTTGATTTCTAGATTATCATCTAAAGGTTCTAGTTTTATATTTTCTCCGTATTTATTTTTAAGAGCAATAGAAAGAAGTCTATCTGCTAATTCTGGATTTTTAGAAAGTAGGGAACCATGGAAATAAGTACAGAAGGTATTTTTATATATACAGCCTTCTTTTTTATCTTCACCGTTATTACCATTTCCTACAATGACCTTACCTAAAGGTTTTAAATCTCCTATATAAGTTCTTCCAGAGTGATTTTCAAAGCCTACATATGTTTCATTGAATTCTTCATTTTTTATTACAGTATTCCCTATAAATCTAGTATCTCCACCTTCAGTATAGATATTTAATATATTTAATCCATCAAGTTTTTCACCTTCTGGAGTAGTATAATATTTACCTAATAATTGATAGCCACCACAGATAGCTAATAAAACTTTTCCTTTTTCTATGTATTCTGTAAGGTCATCTTTTTTAGTTTCTACCATATCTTTTGAAACTATGGCCTGCTCATAATCTTGACCTCCTCCAAATAGAACTATATCGTATTTATCTGTAAGAAACTTATCTCTTATGGAAATATTAGATACATTTATTTTTATGCCACGTTGTTCTGCTCTATATTTTAATACTAGAATATTACCTATATCCCCATATACATTTAATAAATCAGGGTATAGATGGCATATATTAAGTTCCATGCATTTCACCTTCTTTATATTAGTTTAAAATATATAATTTAAATTGATTTATATATTAATTACCATAATTTCTTTATATATCCCTTAGAATTTAGGAATTTTCTAAAAGAGGTCATAGCAGTGTATGTAGCTAAAATATATACTGTTTCTTCCTTACAATTTTTTATATTCTCCAATAAATCATCATGATTTTGAGATAATTTAAATTTTTCATTTGGAAGACCTGCTACTTTTAATCTTATAGCCATATCATATAATCTAACACCAGAGATTAGTATATTATCTATGTCTAGACAGGTTAATTTTTCAAATTTTACATCCCATATCCAAGATACATCTCTACCATCTGCATAGTTATCATTTAAAAGTAGAGCTAAATTTATTTTTTCCTTATCTAAAACTATAGTATTTATAGCTTGATCATATCCAGCAGGATTTTTAACCAATATTATTTTAACATCTTTGCCTTCTATATTTATACTTTCTTGTCTACCAAAACTACTTTTTTGACTTTTTAATGAGTTAAATATAATAGATTTTTCTATACCTAATGTTTTAGCTATGGAATAAGCACATAGGGCATTATAAACGTTATATAAACCAGGTTGATTTATGTAATATTCTTGATTATCAATTATTACTAAAGATCCCTCTGATGTTAAATCTTCTACTTCATCCAAAGAGAAAGTTAAATTAGGTCTTTTATATCCACAGTTTTCACAGTAATATTTTCCTAAGTGATTATAAGTTAAAAATTCATAAGAATAAGGATGCTTGCACTTTTTACAGAATTTTGAGTCTGCATTTACATCTATTACAGTGTTATTGTTTTTATAATTGGAGAACCCATAATATAAAACTTTATTAGGAAGAGAATTATTTAAATCACCTAAAAGTGATTCATCTCCATTTAATATAAGTTTTGAATTTGGGCATTTTTCTAATCCTTCTAATATTTTCTTTAAGGTAGTGTAAACTTCTCCATATCTATCTAGTTGATCTCTAAATAAGTTTGTTATAGTTATTATTTCTGGCGATAAGTATTCTGTTATAAATTTTACATTAGCTTCATCTACTTCTATAACCGCATATTTTTCTTCTTTGTTACTAAAAGAAAAGTTTTCTACAAAACAAGCAACTATACCTGGAAACATATTTGCACCAGTGCTATTTGATATTACAAACTTATTACTATCTTTAATCATGTTGTATATCATGCTAGTTGTAGTAGTTTTGCCATTTGTTCCAGTTACCAAAATTACTTTATAATCTTTAGCAACTGTTTTTAATATTTTTTTATCTAATTTTAAAGCTACTTTTCCTGGAAAGTTAGTTCCACCCTTAAACAAGGTTTTAGATAGTTTTAACACTATTTTTGAAATTATTATGCTGAAAAAAGATTTTATATTAATTTTACACACTTCCTTTTTAAAATTTTAAATAAGATTACAATTAATTATTATAATATAATTTTAACTATTTTACATTAGTATTAACAAAATGTTAAGTGAATTTTGGGCATTATCTTTTAGTAATTATATTTTAAACTATTTTTTTAGGTAAATAAATAATTGATTTAGCAAATATTTGATATTTAAAATAAGTTTTGATATTATTTAAAAACTTTATGTCATTAATTGTGAAAAATTTAGATTATATATTTAATTTTAAAATTTAAGTTAAACCGATGCTTTAAAATGTAATTAAATTTGTAGAAATTAGAATATATATTTAATTTTAAAATTTAAGTTAAACTAATGCTTTAAAATGTAATTAAATCTGTAGAGATTAGAATGTATATTTAATTTTAAAATTTAAGTTAAACTGATATTTGCAAATGTAATTAATTTGTAGAGATTAGAATATATATTAATTAAATCAATTTATATATTAAGGAGAAAAATGTACCCTTTAAAATTTGAGAATATATATTTAAATAAGGTGTGGGGAGGAAGAAGTTTAAAAAAATTTAGAGATAATCTTCCCAAAGGAGATATAGGTGAAAGTTGGGATATAGTATTTCATAAAGACTTAATAAGTGTAATAAAGAATGGAAAACTTAAAGGGAAAACGTTAAAAGATGCTATAGAATTATATGGGAATAAATTAATGGGAGACTGCATATTTAATAAATACAAAGAATTTCCATTACTTTTAAAAATAATAAGTGCAGAAGAAAAATTATCCATACAAGTACATCCAGGTGAAAAAGATATTTTAGATTTAAAAGAAAGTCCCAAAAAAGAGGCTTGGTATGTTATGGAAGCTAAAGTAGGTTCTTATATAATTTTGGGAAGTAAAATAAAAAATAAAACTACTCTTCGAGAGGTTATAGATAATGGCACGGTTGAAAATTATTTGTATAAAGTACCAGTAAAAAAAGGGGATGTATTTTATATAGATAGTGGAATGATACATGCTATAGGTAAAGGTGTTACATTAATTGAAATTCAACAAAACAGTGATACAACTTATAGATTATATGATTATAATAGAGGAAGAAAGCTAGACTTAGAAAAAGGGATGAATTGTGTAAATTTAAATATTAAACCTAGTAAAAAATCAGGATTAAAAGTGCAATTAAAAAATTGTAGCAAAATTTATTACTTTTTATCAGAAGCTTTTGCTATGGAAAAATATGAAGTATATTATTTTTTAAAAGAAAAAAGTGATAAAGAAAGATTTTTTATTTTCACTTGTGTAGATGGACAAGGACAAATTAGTTATAGTGGGGGTAGACAAAGTTTAAATAGAGGAGATAGTATACTTATACCTGCTCATATTGGAGATTATACTTTAAAGGGAAATATGAATTTATTAAAATTTTATATACCAAACATGGAAAAATCTATTAATAATATTATGGATATAATAAAATGCTAAATAAATTTTATATTATTTATGTGAAATAATATAATTTAAATACACTTATAAACTAATGCTTATAATGTTTATTAGGTGTATTTTTTATTTGCATTAAGTTTAAAAAAATAAACATTTTAATGTATTAAAGGCTAGAAGATTACCGTGTGTTATACCGATAATGAAAATTTAAAATTAATACTGTATACTTAAGATACGATAAATATACTAATATGAAAAAAGGGGGAAGTTAAAATGTATAGAAAAAAAATAAAACTGAAAACTGCGTGTGTTTTTATTTTTATATTATTTATTAATATGTTTTTTGTTTCTTGTAATACTACGAACACAAATAAGGATATTATAGTAGAAAAGTGGGATAATTTTTATGACGGCAATAATATACATTTTTATTATAGTGATGGAAAAAGTCCTAATCCTCAACAATTAAAATCTAAGTATTCTTTAGACAAACTTGTATCAACAGGAAAAGATGATATAGATAAATCTTTAAAGGTAACTAATTGGTTAAATAATCAATTGAAGTTTGCTAAAAATAGCATAAAAACAGAAGAAGATCCCTTAGCTATATTGGAAAAATATAAAAAAGAAGAAGGAACAGTTTCAGATAGAGAATTTAATCAAATATTTACAGAAGCTATTTCTTCTGTTGGCATATATGCAAGAATAGGGGAATTTAGAGTTAAAGATGCTCAGCATAGTAAGAAAGATGATTTCTTTATGATATCAGAAATTTGGAGTGATAAATATAAAAAGTGGATAATGATAGATGTAGTTAATTCATGTTATATGAGCAAATCTGGAGTACCTTTAAGTGCTATAGAAATTTTAAATAATGGAATAAATAATGTAGAAATAAATGGGGTTAAAGATAAAAATAAATATATTAAAAAAATGGAAAAATATTTTTATAGTTATACTATAGCTATTGATAATAATATTCATGATGGAGTTAAGAGTAATTCTTATATTACTTATGTACCAAAAGGACAATTACCAGAATTGAAAACTCTTAAGGGTTATATTAAGCCAACTATTTTTGTAAATGAAAATTCTTTATTTAATATTTCACCTAAAATTGAATATAAAGATTTACAAAATGATAAAAAATCTACTTTAGTGATTTCTAAAAAAAATATTGAAGAAAAAGAGGAAGAAAACCCAAGTTTTTATGTAGCTGCCTTTAAGGATAGTGTTATGGTTAAGGAATTTTATTTAAGTGTTAATGGAGCAGATTTTGGGAAAGTAAACAATGTTTTTGAATTAAAATTAAGAGAAGGTCAAAATTCTGTAAAATTATCAGAAAACGGCAAAGATGTAATAAGAGAAGTAATAGTAAATTATAAAAAGTAATAAAAATTATTATTTTCTTATATGTTTATTAATATATTTGTATAAGTGATAAAAAATAGTATAATATAGAAGATGTCAAATAAAAAAGAGAGTGAGGAGTTAAATCAATGCTATTAATATTAAAAGCGATAATAATAGGAATAGTAGAAGGTATAACGGAATTTTTACCAGTATCATCTACAGGGCATATGATAATAGCTGGATCTATTATAGGATTTGATGGAACAGTATATAGGAAAGCTTATACAGATATGTTTAGTGTTGTTATACAATTAGGAGCTATATTGGCAGTAGTGGTTTTATATTGGGATAAAATAATGAGTACCCTTAAAAACTTTTTCCCTAGCGATAGAGTTCCAGTGAAAAAATGTGGGTTAAAATTTTGGATAAATATAGGTATTGCATCAATACCAGCGGCTGCTATAGGTATTCCATTTAATGATAAAATAGAAGAAAAATTATTTTACCCATGGCCTGTAACCATAGCTTTAATTGTAGGAGCTATATGGATGATATATGCGGAAAATAAATATAGAAATAATTCTAAAGTTACTAGCATAGATAATATAAATGCTAAACAAGCTATTATTATAGGATTGTTTCAATGCTTAGCATTATGGCCAGGTATGTCTAGATCTGCATCTACGATAATAGGGGCTTGGATAGCTGGTTTATCTACAGTAGCAGCGGCAGAATTTTCATTCTTTTTAGCTATACCAGCAATGATAGGTGCATCAGGTATATCATTAATAAAACATAATGTACTTAGTACATGCTCTTCTGTAGAATTAATAGCTTTAGCAGTTGGATTTATAGTATCATTTATAGTAGCTCTTGTAGTAATAGATAAATTTATAGCATTCTTAAAGAAAAAACCAATGAAAGTTTTTGCTATATATAGAATAGCTTTAGGAATAATTTTAATTATTCTTTTATATTCACATGTAATAACATGGAATTAACATATTTAAAAATATTATTATGTAAGACTATTAGTGGATTTAAAGAGCTAATAGTCTTATATTTTATGTTAATTTAAAGATAACTGTACCCAGTGTATCAATATAAATAAGAATAAAAAAAATGAAGAAAATCAAAGAATAATAAAAATAATTTTATTATATTAAATATGAGGAAGGAAATATAGATGAAAGTTGTGATAAAATATTAATTGTCGTCGCGAGGTGACAGATTAAGGAAAACAAAAAAATGTTGACTAAGATAAAAAAATGTGTTATTATTAGTGAGCACTGAGAAATGGTCTTTGAAAATTAAACAGAGAATTAACAAGAAACATTCTTGTAACAGCCAGTAAGATAAGGTATTAAACCTTG
>OKWK01000047.1_pt1 | contig 199906 bp, 174 predicted proteins | sample 1607181 | NCBI WGS metagenome assembly OKWK01 (sample SAMN07501053, study PRJEB24779) | human gut metagenome | isolation source: stool | host: human infant | place: USA: Pittsburgh, PA
GTGCATAGCTCAGCTGGATAGAGCAACGCCCTTCTAAGGCGTGTGTCCGGGGTTCGAATCCCTGTGCGCTCACCAATCAAAAGTTTCACATTAGTGAAACTTTTTTTTTATTTAAAAATATTTAATGTGAAGATTTCATTACAAAATAGTGTATAGTTTGTACATAGTTAGATTATTATAGTATAATACAAGTAGATTGTTATAAGTATATGAAATATAGTAATAATTATAGTTTTTAAAGAAATAATATATTTAAAATACACGAAAAATATAAATAAAAAGATATATTTTAAGATATAAATAAAAGGTTAATATATATGTAAACTAATTAAATAGGAGGATGATATAATGTCCGATTTAAATAATTTTTTTAATGGTTTTATTAGTATAATATTGAGAATGAGTATATACGATGTAGTTGATATAACGATAGTTGCGTACATTTTTTATAAAATATTTATGTTTATAAAAGATACTAGGGCAGAGCAGGTTTTTAAAGGTATTGTAATATTATTATTAGCTACACAGATAAGTGATTTATTTAAATTACATACTCTTTATTGGATTTTAGTAAATGCTATAGAGGTAGGAGTTATAGCTGTCTGTATTATATTCCAACCAGAGTTGAGAGCTGGTTTTGAGTACATAGGTAGAACGAATTTTAAAGTCTTTGAAAAAGGAAGTAAAAAGGAAGACGATATAGAACTTAATAAAATGATAGAAGAAATAGTTGAAACATTATATTCTCTTTCAAGACAAAAGATAGGTGCCCTTATAGTAATGGAAAGGGAGACTAAAATATCTGATATAATCAATACTGGTACAACTATTGATGGTGATGTTACGAGACAGTTACTTATAAACATATTTATACCAAATACACCGCTACATGATGGGGCTGTTGTTATTAGAAATTTTAAAATAAAAGCAGCAGCATGTTTTCTTCCTCTAAGTCAGAGCAAAGATTTGACTAAAGATTTAGGGACAAGACATAGAGCAGGTGTTGGAATAAGTGAAGTTTCTGATTGTTTAACATTAATTGTTTCTGAAGAGACAGGGGAAGTTTCAATTGCGAAGTCTGGAAAATTATATAGAAATATTGCTAAGGAAAGAATGGCCAATATCCTTAAAAATAATTTAAGAAAGAGTGCAACTGAGAAAACTTTATTTAAAGGTGGGATATTCAAATGATAGAAAGATTACACAAAAATACTAAGATAAAGATAATATCTTTATTGAGTGCTATAGTTCTTTGGATGTATGTTATGGCTGTTGTGGACCCCGAAGATACAAAGTTGTATGAAAATATACCTATTACAATTACAAATCTTAATGAAATTAAGGATCTAGGGTTGGTTGTTGACCCTGATGATAATTTAGTTACATCAGTGTATATTAAGGGAAAATTATCAGATTTACAAAAGATATCAGCTAATAATATAGATGTTTATGGTACAGTTAGTAATCCTATAGAAGGTCAAAATCAACTTTATTTAAGGGCAAGTGTAAATGATAAAGTTACGACAGAATTTAAGTCGGATACTATTGTTATAAATTTAGAAAAAAGCATAGAAGAAGAAAAAAATATAACTGTCAATATTACAGGGGTATATAAAGATAATGTTGATAAAGTGGATTTAGATAAGACTAAGGTAGTAGTTTCAGGCCCAAGAAGTAGTGTAGATTCAGTTAAATATGTGCAAGCAACTTTTGATGCTAATAAAGAATCTGTTGATACAAAATCGACAGAACTAGAATTAAAAGCATTAGATTCAGAAATGAATGAAGTAGATCATGTAACTTTAGAATTCAATAAAGTAACAGCAAAAGTATCATATTTTCAACAAAAACAGGTAAAGATTAATCCTATATTTAGTAGCAATGAATCTAATTTAGTGCAAGATCAAGACTTTACAATAATTCCAAGTGAAATAAATATAAAGGGGAAAAGTGATGTAATTAACAATATTGACTCTATAAATACGAAGATAATAAATGTTGATGAACTTGGAACAAATAACAAGATTGTTGATCTAGATATTCCGGATGGAATTAATGCTGATAAAGATAGTGTTACTATAAAATTAATAAATAAAAATAAAACAAAAAATAGTACATTTGTATACTCAGGGGATGATATAAGTTTATTGAATAATGAAGAAGATGTCTCAATAAATGATTTTGAAATACCAGATGATATAATTGTTAAAATACAGTATGATAATGATTCTGATAGGATATCTAAAAATGATTTAAAACTATACTTAGATTTATCAGAAGGTATTGTTTCGGGGACAAGATATGCAATTACTCATAATGATATAAATGTAAAAAGTATAACAATTGAACCAAGTTATATTACTGCTAAATAAATTGAGGTCAAAATATCATCAATAGTATGATTTTACTGAATTTAAAGTGGTAAAAAGTATAAAAAGTAACAAATAAAAGACAATAGATAATTTATCTATTGTCTTTTTGGTTTATAAGTATTAAAATGATTTTATGACAATTTTTAGAATAGAAATTAGAATAAAAAATTGATTATTTTAGAATAATAAAAAACTAGAAATTAAGATAAATAATATATAGATAATAATTATTAAATGTAAATAAATGTTAAAAAATTGTAAGAAAGTTTTTGGCTCTTTACTGATATAATAATTATTAAGGTTTTCATTTTTGGAAGGAGACTTTTTATGAGAAAGTATTTTGGAACTGATGGCGTAAGAGGAGTTGCTAACAAAGAGCTTACTTGCGACTTAGCATACAAATTAGGAAGAGCAGGAGGATATGTTCTTGCTAATAACGAATATAAAGTAAAGGTAGTAGTTGGTAGAGATACAAGACAATCAGGAGATATGCTAGAAGCAGCATTAATCGCTGGATTAATGTCTGTTGGTTGCGATGTAATAACTGTTGGTGTTATACCTACACCAGGGGTTGCATACTTAACTAGAAAATACGGTGCTGAATGTGGAGTTGTAATATCTGCATCACACAATCCAATGGAAGACAATGGTATAAAATTCTTCAATAAAGATGGTTTTAAATTAGATGACCAAATAGAATTAAAAATAGAAGAATATATTGATAATATAGAAAAAATAGATTATAATCCTATAGGTAATGAGGTTGGTATAAAAATACACAAACATACAGCAACTCAAGACTATGTAGATTATTTAAAATCTATTGTAAACACTGATTTAACAGGACTAAAAGTAGTTTTAGACTGTGCAAACGGAGCAGCTTATAAAGTTGCACCAATGGTTTTCAAAGAATTAGGTGCAGAAGTAATAGCAATGAACATTACTCCTAATGGTGAAAATATTAACCATGAATGTGGCTCTACACATCCAGAAGGACTTAAAAAAGCTGTTATAGAACATAAAGCAGATTTAGGTCTTGCATATGATGGTGATGCTGATAGATTAATCGCAGTTGACGAAAAGGGTCACGAGGTAGACGGCGACCATATAATGATATTAGGTGCTGTATATCTTAAAAAACAAAATAAATTAGCTAATGATACATTAGTTGTAACTACAATGAGTAATATAGGTCTTCACGCAGCAGCTAAAGAATATGGAATAGATTTAGCAATAACAGATGTTGGTGATAGATATGTTATAGAAGAAATGAAAAAAAGTGGTCATAATTTAGGTGGAGAACAATCAGGACATATGATTTTCCTAGATTATAATACTACTGGAGATGGAACTTTAAGTTCATTAATCGTTTCTAAAATAGTAAAAGAAGAAGGTAAAACTTTATCAGAACAATCAGCTTTAATGACAACATACCCACAAGTTTTAATAAATGTTGAAGTTAGAAATGAAGTTAAAAATAAATTTATGGAGAATGATGAAATAAGAGCTGAAATAGAAAGATTAGAAAAACTGATGAATGGAACAGGTAGAGTTTTAATAAGACCATCTGGAACACAACCATTAGTTAGAGTTATGTTAGAGGGTAAAGATGAAGGTCAAATAAGAGCGCTAGCACAAGGTTTAGCAGATCTTATAAAAGAGAAATTAGCTTAAGAGAGTTTGTTTAATTAAAAGTAAATAAGAGGTATAAAACTGCGTTTCACGTGGTTTTATACCCATTAAGTAAGATTAAAACTTAATATAAACATTGATATGTAGTCTAAAGTCACATGAAATATACAATTTCAAATATTGTGTTAATGACAGCATAGGAATATATCTTAAGTTAATTGTAAATACTAGAATAAAACTAGTGTTTATAAAGCGCCAGAACTTAATTTTTTAAGTTGACGAGGTCAGAGTTAATCGAAATATCGGCGGATGCTCTGCGGTGTGCCACCATCGAAGGATTTCTACAAAGGGTGAAAGCAATTTCACTACACAAAAAGAAACCCATGTGGATTGACCCGAAATCTTAAAAATATATAAATAATATTTTTTAGGAGGACACAAATTATGTGTGGAATAGTAGGATACTTAGGTAACAGACAAGCGACAGACGTATTAGTTGATGGGCTTTCAAAATTAGAATACAGAGGATATGACTCTGCAGGTGTAGCAGTAAACAATGGTAAAGATGAATTAGAAATAAGAAAATACCAAGGTAGATTAGCAATACTTGCTGAAGATTTAGAAAAAAATCCAATACAAGGACATTTAGGAATAGGTCATACAAGATGGGCAACTCATGGAGTACCATCAGATGTAAATTCACATCCTCACTTTAACAAAGAAAAAACAATAGCAGTAGTTCACAATGGTATAATAGAAAACTACCTAGAATTAAGAGAAGAATTACAAGCAGAAGGATATGAATTCATATCTCAAACTGATACAGAAGTAGCAGCTCATATGATAAGCAAATACTACAATGGAGATCTTTTAGATGCAGTTTACAAAGCTACAGCTAGATTTAGAGGGGCTTATGCATTAGGTGTTATATGCACAGAAAATGATAAAGAATTAGTTGCAGTAAGAAAAGACAGTCCATTAATAGTAGGATTAGGTGAAGGTGAAAACTTCATAGCTTCTGATATACCTGCAGTATTAAAATATACAAGAAAAGTTTACTACTTAGAAAATGGTGAATATGTTCATATAGTAGGGGACAAAGTTGAAGTATTAAACGAAAATAGAGAAGTAGTTGAAAAGAAAGTAAATGAAATAAACTGGGACGTTGAAGCAGCATCAAAAGCTGGATACGACCATTTCATGATAAAAGAAATATATGAACAACCAGAAGCAACTAGAAATACTCTAGAAAGAAGACTAGATGCAAATGGCGAAATAAAATTAGATGATATAAATATAACAAAAGAACAATTAGATAAAATAAACAAAATATATATAGTAGCTTGTGGTACTGCTTATAATGCAGGACTTGTTGGAAAACATGCAGTAGAAAGATTCTTAAAAGTTCCAGTAGTAACTGATATAGCTTCAGAATTCAGATACAGTGATCCTTTTGTAGATGAAAATACTTTAGTCATATTAGCAAGTCAATCAGGTGAAACTGCTGATACACTTTCAGTTTTAAGAGAAGCCAAAGCTAAAGGTGCTACAGTTTTATCAATAGCTAACGTTGTTGGTTCTTCAATAGCTAGAGAATCTGACTATACATTATATACTTGGGCTGGTCCAGAAATAGCAGTTGCTTCTACAAAAGCTTACACTACTCAAATAGTAGCTTTCATAATGATAGCTTTAGACTTTGGTCTTAAAAAAGGTACTATAACTAAAGAAGAGTACATGAACTATATAGCAGAATTAAAAGAAATACCAGATCAAGTTGCAGAAGTATTAAAATGTGAAGATCAAATAAAAGAAATATCTAAACAATTAGTAGACAAAAACGACATATTCTACTTAGGTAGAGGTCTTGACTACTCAACTGCAATGGAAGGCGCTTTAAAAATAAAAGAAATATCTTACACTCACGCTGAAGCATTTGCAGCTGGTGAATTAAAACATGGTACTATAGCATTAATAGAAGAAGGTGTTCCAGTAATAGTTTTAGCAACTCAACAACGCCTATTCGAAAAAATGTTATCTAACATGCAAGAAGTTAAAGCTAGAGGAGCTAATGTTATATCAATAACTGAAGTAACTAACAAAGAAGTAGAAAAATCTTCTGACTCAGTTATATACATTCCAGAAGTTGATAACATATTAGCTGGTATATTAAGTGTAATACCACTTCAATTATTAGCTTACTATGTTGCAAAAGAAAGAGGATGCGATATAGATAAACCAAGAAACTTAGCTAAATCAGTTACAGTTGAATAATATTAAAATTAAAAGAATATAAATATCAAAATTAGATATATAAATAATTAAACAACACATACAAGATATTAAAGGAGCTATTTTGCTAAATAAAAGCAAATAGCTCCTTGTTTATTTAAAACAGTTTTGTATTTATAAAAAATTATAAAAAAAATAAAATTTTTTTATTTTTTATGTATATAAATATTTGAAGTGACAATAATATAAATGTATTCCTCATAATATTCCCCCAATATTATAAATACATTGGAAGAGGCTAACCGTAAGGTTAGCCTCTTGTGTTATTATGAAGCATATATTTAAATATCTGTCCGTAATTTTAAATAAATAGATCAAAACCCCCTTTATGACATTTTATATGAAATTTCATAATCCTAAAATGTCACTATTTTGAGCGACATAAATAAGACTTCTTAGAATTGAAAAACGGTTCCAAAAAATGTAACATTAAATCATAAGAAATACAAAATATTAAATTAAATCAAAAAGTACTAATAAATGACAAAATAATATAAAGACAGAACTATTTTTAAAGAAAAGAAAAATAAAATTTAAGGGGGAATTTTTAATGAGTGAAACAGTAGGAATCAAAACTAAAGTACAGAAATTAGGGAGAGCCCTAAGTGGTATGGTAATGCCAAATATAGGTGCATTTATAGCATGGGGATTCATAACAGCATTATTCATAGAAAAGGGTTGGTTGCCAAATGCACAATTAGCAGAAATGGTAACACCAATGTTAAAATATGTTTTACCAGTATTAATAGGTTACACTGGTGGTAAAATGATAGCAGGCGATAGAGGTTCAGTAATCGGTGCGATAGCTACAGTAGGTATAGTAGTTGGTGCAGGAGATACAACAATGTTAATTGGTGGTATGATAATGGGTCCACTTGGTGGATGGGTAATCAAAAAATTCGATGAATTAGTTGATGGAAAAATACCTTCAGGATTTGAAATGTTAGTAAATAACTTCTCAGTTGGTATATTAGGATTAATATTAGCAATCATAGGGTTTTATGCAATAGGACCAGTTGTAATAGCAGTAACATCAGTATTACAAGCAGGCGTTGAATTCTTAGTTAAGAGAAATCTAATATTCTTAACTTCATTATTTATAGAACCAGCAAAAGTATTATTCTTAAACAATGCGATAAACCACGGTATATTATCACCTTTAGGAATAGAACAAGCAAAAGAAATGGGATCTTCAATAATGTTTTTATTAGAAGCTAACCCAGGACCAGGACTTGGAGTATTATTAGCATATTGTATATTCGGAAAAGGTTCAAGTAAAGAGTCTGCACCAGGTGCAGTAATAATACACTTCTTAGGTGGTATACATGAAATATACTTCCCATACATATTAATGAATCCAGCATTAATATTAGCAGTAATGCTTGGTGGAGCTTCAGGAGTTTTAACATTCTCAGTATTAGGAGCTGGATTAGTTGCAGCAGCATCTCCAGGTAGTATAATAGCAATATTAGCAATGACAGCAAAAGGTAAATATTTTGCTGTGATAGCAGGTGTAGTAGTAGCAACAGTAGTATCATTCTTAGTATCATCTGTATTTGTAAAAAGAGCGGCAGCTAGAGATGAAGAACAAGATTTAGATGCAGCTCAAGCACAAATGAAAAATATGAAAGCTGAAGCGAAAAATCAAAAAGTTGAAGTTGGACAAGACGATGTAGCAGTAGCAATAGATAAAGAAGTAGCAGTATCAGATATCAAAAAAATAATATTTGCTTGTGATGCAGGAATGGGATCAAGTGCAATGGGGGCAGCAAGATTCAAATCAAGAATAAAAGATTTAAACTTAGGAATAGAAGTAGCAGCAGCACCCGTTGACAATGTACCAGCAGATGCACAAATAATAGTAACACATGAATCATTAGCTCAAAGAGCAGAAGATAAATATGATGATAAAGAAATAATCGAAATCAAAAACTTCTTAAAAGACGATAATATAGAAGCTTTATATAATAGATTAGCTAATTAATAATATTAATAGATAGTTAGGTAAATATTAAATAAATTAAATGACTGGAAGTTCGGAAAACTATATAGATAACTATAATAAATCAATCCTACAGCCATGGCGAAATACCATGGCTGATTTTTTACTTTTTAGTACTTGTTTTATATATTGTAAAAGAAAATTATTTATAGTATAATCGCCACAAATATTAAATTAAAAAGTGACTTAATGACAAAAATATAAATTTGTCATAAATGAAAAATTTTTATCTATCTAAAAAATGTCATAATCTTTAGTGACATTATAGTAATATCAATAGATTGATAGCATAAACCTATTTTGATAAAATCAAAGTATAAAGATAAAGAAATTGAAATGTCACTAATAAAGGGGAGTAAATGAAGAGAAAAAAGATTAGTTCTAGACAGAAGGAAATAATTTTGCTACTAGCACAGAATACTTCTAACAAGCCAATAACTATCTCGGAAGTAGCAAAAGAGTTAAATATTAGCACAAGAACAGTTCTAAGAGATATGACTAAAATAGAAAGCTGGTTAGATGAAAATGATTTTAAATTTATTAAGAAACCAGGGGTAGGGATCTATTTAGATGAAACACTCGATAGTAAGCAATTTATAATAGAGCTCTTACAAGAAGAAAAGATTGAAAAAAGTTATACAAAAGAAGAAAGAAAAAAATTTATATTATCAAACCTTTTGACATCTTCAGAACCAATTAAATCATACTACTTCTATAAAACATTAAAGATTTCTGAAGGAACATTAAATAATGATTTTATAGAAATAGAAGAATGGTTAGATAATTTTTCTATCAAACTTATAAGAAAACCAGGGACAGGAATTTATGTTGAGGGTTCAGAAAAAGATATGAGAAGTGCACAAGTAAGGCTTATATACAATTCTTTTGAAGAACAAGAACTCATAGATATAGTTAAAAATGTAGGAAATAATATTCAAAAACATAATGTAATTGAAATTTCTAGTGAAAATAGGTTGCTTAATTTGATAGATAAATCGATAATCAAGAAAGTTGAAAACTCATTATCTGAAACAATAAAAGATATTAATTTAAAAATTTCAGATAGTGCTTTTATAGGATTGGTTGTTCATATATCATTAGCAGTACAAAGGTTAAGAAATGGAGAAACAATCTCTATGGAACAGGATGTTTTAAATGAGCTAAAGAGTATAGAACAATTTAAAACAGCAACAAAAATAGCACAACAAATAGAAGAAGAATTTGACATAAAAGTACCGATAGACGAAATAGGATACATAACAATGCATCTAAGAGGTTCTAAATTAAGATTAGAAACAAAGAATCATAATTTTAGTTTGGACGATGTAGAATTAATGAATATCGCAAAAAGGTTAATTGAATTAGCTACAGATGAATTTGGATTTGATTTTAGTACTGATAAAAAATTACTAAATGATTTAGTAAATCATATGGCACCATCTCTTTGTAGAATAAAAATGGGAATGGATATAAGAAATCCACTTCTTAACCAGATAAAGACAGAATACAAAGATATTTACGATGGAGTAGCTAATATCATATATATCATAAAAGAAAAACTAGATATCGATAATATACCTGAATCAGAAATAGCTTATTTGGCTATGCACTTTGGTTCTTGTATGGAGAGAAACCTAATTGAAGAAGTAGAAATAAGAGCTGTGGCTTGTTGTCCAACAGGTATAGGAACATCGAGATTTCTAATGACACAATTACAAAAGAAATTTTCAAATTTAAAAATGGTAGATACAGTATCAGCTATTAAGATAGATGAGAAAGCTCTTAAAGATGAAGGAATAGACCTTATAATTTCAACAGTAGAAATGGAAACATCTATAAGAAGTGTTGTTGTAAGTCCATTATTAAATTTAGAAGATGTAGCAAAAATTAGACATGTCTTAAGAAAGTTAGCAAAGGACAAAGTATTTAAAAGAGATATAAGGGCATTTAAAGAAAAACAAGGGAATAAAAATCAGAATAATCAGAAAGGACAGCTTAAAAAAGATGAAGTAATGAATTTCATGATTATGAGTGGAAATATAGTTGAGTTCTTTAAGTCAATAGAAGTCCATGAAGATGTTGATTGTGACGATTTAGAAGAACTGATAAATTATAGTAGTTTTATATTCGCCAATAATAGTAAATCAGCACTACAAATACAAAAAGACCTAAAAAGAAGAATAAATATATCTACACCATTTGTAGATGGAATAGATATAGCTCTACTTCATTGTATGACAGAAGAGGTTGAAAATATAAGATATGCATCTATCAGATTATCAAATGAAATTATGATAGATAAAGAAAATAAGACAAAATATGCTTTGTTTATGTTGATACCAAAAGAAGCTCAAACTTATCAAAGGGAGTTATTAAGCAATATAAGTGAGAACTTAATTGAAAATGATGAGTTTGTAGATTGTATCAAACATGGGGACAAAGAAGACATAAAAGGAAAATTTAAATCTATAGTATTAGATTTTTATATTAGAAAAATGAAATTATTATCAAAAAAAATAGATTAAAAGGAAAAGGGATATAGGAGGAATTTATAATGAGCAATATATTAGTAAAAGAAAACATAGTATTAGGATTAGATTCAGTATCAAGAGAGGAAAGTATAGTTTTAGCAGGTAAAAAATTAGTTGAAAGAGGATATGTTAACGAAGGTTATGTAGATGCAATGCTAGAAAGAGAAAAAACTATGAGTACTAATATGGGATTAGGATTTGCAATACCACATGGAGTTAACGAAGCTAAAAAAGAAATAAAAGAATCAGGAATAGTAATATTACAATTCCCTAATGGAGTAGAATACGGAGACAGCACAGTTTATTTAGTTATCGGAATAGCTGGAAAAGATAATGAACATCTAGATATATTATCAAAAATAGCAATATCTTTAGATGATGAATTAGTAGAAAAATTAAAAGACTCAACAGACGTAAATGATTTCTTAAATATATTTGCATAACAACACAAGGATTAAAAAGTATAATATTTTAGGGGGATATAAAGAATGAAAAAGGCAATACAATTTGGAGCAGGAAATATTGGTAGAGGATTTATAGGTGGATTACTATCAAATGCTGGATATCATGTAGTATTCGCTGATGTAAACGAAGCTATATTAAATGGAATAAATAATGACAAACAATACAAAATACTTGTAAAGGATGTAGAATGTTTTGAACAAACAATAACTAATATAAGTGCAGTTTCATCAATATCAGAAGATATAATAAAAGAAATAGAAGAAGCTGAAATAATAACTACAGCAGTTGGTCCATTAGTATTAAAAAGAATAGCACCAACAATAGCAAAAGGAATCCAAGCTAGAAAAAATAACGGAAATAAAAACTACTTAAATATAATAGCTTGTGAAAATGCAGTAGGAGCTACAGCTATATTAAAAGAAGAAGTAATGAAAGTTTTAAACGAAGAAGAAATATCATACATGGAAGAATACATAGGATTCCCTAACTGTTCAGTAGACAGAATAGTACCTCCTTGTACTAATGAAAATCCACTAGATGTTACAGTAGAAAACTTCTATGAATGGAATGTTGAAGAAGCTAAAATAAAAGGTGAAGTACCACAAATCGAAGGTATGAACTTAGTTGGAGACTTAATAGCTTATGTTGAACGTAAATTATTTACATTAAATACAGGTCATGCTATAACTGCATATCTTGGATCTTTAGCAGAATACAAAACTGTAGACGAAAGTATAAAAGATGAAAAAATTGCAACAATAGTAAAAGCTGCTATGCAAGAAAGTGGACAAGGATTAGTTAAAAAACATGGATTAGATTTAGAAGCTCATTATAAATACATAGATAAAATATTAAATAGATTTAAAAATCCATACCTAAATGATGATGTAAAAAGAGTTGGTAGAGAACCACTTAGAAAATTAAGTTCAAAAGATAGATTAGTAAATCCATTAATGACAGCAAAGTCTTATGGAATATCTGTAGATAACTTAATAATAGGTGTTGGAGCAGCACTTCACTATGACAATCCAGAAGATGCACAAAGTGTTGAATTACAACAAACAATAAAAGATTTAGGTGTTAAAGAAGCAGTTAAGAAAATTTCAGAAATAGAAGATGAAGAATTATTAAATGCTATCGAAACATCTTATCAAAAACTGACAAGTAAACAATTAGCTTAATATAAATTAAACATAAATGTTATTACTCAAAAACTGTTCATATACTATGGGCAGTTTTTTTGAGGTTTAATAATAACTATGTTTAAAATAAATAAATCTGTAGATACTTAAGATAAAGAGAAATTGAGGGGGTTTTTATATGAAATTATTTAAATCAATAATATATATTTGCTTAATTACAATATCTTTATGTAGTGTAGCTATGATTTATGGGGAAACAAGACAATCACAATGGATAGATAAATTTATAGACAGTTTCGAACTTACTAATTCAAACTTCAAATTCTACAATATAAAAGCAAATATGATGATAGAAAAAGATATCGATATGAATGAATTGCAGAATATTTGTTTATTAATAGCACAAAATTTAACTAACAATAAAGATGAAGTGTGTTTAAAAACAGAAAAAAGTCAGGTATATGTAAACTATAATGATAAAAATACTGGTATTTCAATAGTTGGAATTAAAAAAAATGCAAAAGAATCATATATAATAGTTGACATATTAAATAATAAAGTATATAAAAATATAGAGAATATTTACACTAAATTAGAAAATGAACTAAGTAAATATTCAAATGATGTAGATATCAATGTTTGCATCGCTGGAGAATATACAAAAAAATTAAAAAAAGCTAAAATTAGTGATATTTTACAAAAAATATTATATAATATGTATGCTGAAAAAATTAGTGATATAGAAGAAGAAAACTTTTTATCAGTAAATGCATATAGTAAATTATTAAAAGAAAACAACTTGAAATATTTAGATAGAGAAATTAACTTGAACATAGGAATTAGGTATAGCGAAGATGATGATAAAACAATGATATATATCGCTACACCTATTATAAAGATAGATTATTAGAAAATAGATTATTAGATTGAGGAGAGACATATTTATGGCTAAAATAATAGTAAAAAAAAGTAACCCACTTAAAGGGAAAGTTAAAATAGATGGAGCAAAAAATGCAGTATTACCAATAATAGCTGCAACATTATTAGTAAAAGGAAAATCAGTTTTACACGAAGTACCAGATTTAACAGATGTACATGTAATCTCAGACTTAATAAGACATCTTGGTGCAGAGGTTGAATATAAAGATAATACATTAACAGTAGATGCAAGTAACTTAACTACTTGTGAAGCACCATACGAGCTAGTAAGAAAAATGAGAGCATCATTCTTCGTAATGGGACCATTACTTGCTAGATTTAACCAAACAAAAATATCAATGCCAGGAGGATGTTCAATAGGAACAAGACCAATAGACCTACACTTAAAAGGATTTAAAGCTTTAGGTGCAGAGATAGTAATGGATCATGGCTTTGTAGAAGCTAAAGCAGATAAATTAGTTGGATCTAAATTATACTTAGATTTCCCATCTGTTGGAGCAACTGAAAATATAATGATGGCTGCAGTACTTGCAGAAGGAACTACTATAATAGAAAATGCTGCAGAAGAACCAGAAATAGTAGACTTAGCTAACTTCCTAAATGAAATGGGAGCAGATGTTAAAGGAGCAGGTACAAACACTATAAGAATAAAAGGTGTTAAAGAATTAAAAGGAACAGAACATGATGTTATACCAGACAGAATAGAAGCTGCAACTTACATGGTTGCTGCAGCTATGACAAAAGGTGATATAACAGTTGAAAATGTATTAATAGAACATTTAAAACCAGTAACTGCTAAACTAATAGAAGCTGGTTGTGAAGTTATAGAAATGGATAACTCAATAAGAGTAATCGGACCAGAAAAATTAAAAGCAGTAGACGTAAAAACTCTACCACATCCAGGATTCCCAACAGACGTTCAAGCACAATTTATGGCTATGCTTACAGTTGCAAGAGGAACTGGAGTTGTAATAGAAACGGTATTCGAAAATAGATTTATGCATGTTGCAGAATTCAACAGAATGGGTGCAGATATTAAAATAGAAGGAAGAACAGCTGTAGTTAAAGGTGTTGACCAACTTTACGGAGCAAATGTAAATGCAACTGACTTAAGAGCAGGAGCAGCACTTATATTATGTGGACTTATAGCTGAAGGAGAAACACAAATAGGAAAAATATATCACATACAAAGAGGGTATGTTGATATAGACAAGAAAATAAGATCTTTAGGTGGTAATATAGAAATAGTAGAATGCTAATATTTATATGCCATATAATAATTAAATAAGCATGTTAGTTAATAAGTTTTTAATAAATATAATAGTTAATAACACATGAATAAATAATTAGGTTTTTTCATATATTTATGCATATAGTAAATCTATGGAGGCATTAATTATATGAAAAGACCTATAATATTGTTAATGGGGACAATGATTTTTGGAATATTGCTCTCCGTTTTAATTAGTGTGCTCTTTTATGGGAAAAATGAAGTCTCTAATTCTATAGATGCAGGTACAAAAAAAATAGTACAGAAAGAAGACAAAGACCCCTATGAAAAAGTAGACAAAACAAGTCCTACTATAAGTGTGTACAATTCTAGTACAAACAAAATAGAAGAAATGGATATAGAGACATTTCTATATGGAGTTTTATCTGCTGAGATGTCATCAGACTTTTCAGAAGAGGCTTTAAAGGCACAAGCAGTGGCTGCAAGGACTTATATCATCTATAAAAAGGAAAATAACATGACAAAAGGGCATAAGGGAGCAGACATATGTACTGATTCTAATCACTGCCAAGCATATTTTTCTTATAATGAGCTTAAAAAAAACAAGGGAGAAGACTGGATAAAAGAGTCCTATCCAAAGATAAAAAAAGCAGTAGACGATACTAAAGGTCATATACTTACATATGATGAAAAAGCTATACTACCACTATATTTTTCAACATCTAGTGGTAAAACAGAAAATTGCGAAGAAGTATTTTCTTCACAATATCCATATCTAAAATCAGTGAGCAGTCCTTATGAAGAACAATCACCAAGATATTATACCGAAACTAAAATTAGCAAGTATAAGTTTGTTAATGCATTGAATAAAAGTTATTCAAATATTTCTTTATCAGTAGACAATTTAATTAACCAAATTAAGGTGCTTGAAAGAACTAATGCCGGTTCGGTAAAAACTATACAAATTGGCGATAAAAAGCTTTCAGGTAGGAATATAAGAACTCTTTTTGGACTAAATTCTTCTAACTTTGATATTGGATTTGAAAATGATACAGTAGTTTTTAAAGTTAAAGGATATGGACATGGAGTAGGTATGAGTCAATGGGGTGCTGAAGGTATGGCGCAAAAGAATTACAAGTATTACGATATACTGTGCCATTATTACACAGGAATTGAAATAAAGGATATATATTAAAAAAACACTAAAATTGATAATAGATATAGAATAATTAGTAATAAAAATTTATTTAAATATATATGGATAAACTTACATAAAATAAAAATTTTTCCAAAATAAAGCATAAAACAAGTAAATACTGTCAATACTCTAAATGTATTAATATATTTGGAGGTGCAGTATGAAAAAGAAATTATTAGAAAAAGATATATTTTATCTATCTTTATTCATATGCGTTTGTCTCGTAGCTTTTGGTGGTATTTTATTTACAAATAAAAATTTAAACAAATTAGTAGCAAGTAAAGACACAATTAATAAAGATAATGAGATAAATTTAGTAAAAGAAAAAAATGATTCTGTACCAACATCGACAGAATCAAAAGAAAACCTTGAAAAGGCAAAAGAACAAAATAACAAAAAAACAGAAACTAAGAGCGAATCTAAACTTAACTATATAGGAACTGAAGTACTTAGAGAATATTCAGCAGATATGCCAAGTTATTTAAAAACATTAGATGTTTGGGAAATACATAAAGGTTTAGATATTGCAGCAAAAGATGGAGATAAAATAAGATCAATACTAGATGGAACTGTTAAGTCTGTATATTCAGATGAAAGATATGGAACAAGCATAGAATTATCTTATGCTGATAATATAACAGTAATATATTCTGGTATAAAAGAAAATGTATCTTTAGAAAAAGGAGATACAGTTAAAGAAGGCGACTGCATAGGTTATGTTGGAAATACAACAAATGTTGAAAATGAAGATGGAACACATGTGCATGTGGAAGCCTATAAAAATGACAAAGCTATTAATCCATTGAGTTTATTAGAATAAAGAATAAAGTTTGTGGCAGGAGATTTTTCAAAAATTGAGGAATCTCCTGTTATATTTTTTGCATTTTTTTCATATATAACAATAGGACTGATATCGAGGGAGGGGAGGTTGTGAAATCTCATATAGAACAAAGAGCAGTTACTATTGCAAAATATATATTAGAAAAGCAATCTACGGTAAGACAAACCGCCAAGGTTTTTGGTGTAAGCAAAAGCACTGTACACAAAGATGTAACAGAGCGATTAGAAGAAATTCAGCCAACGTTAGCCAGTGAAGTAAAACAGATTTTAGAAAAAAATAAATCAGAAAGACATATCAGGGGCGGAATGGCTACAAAATTAAAATATCAGCAACAAAAAAAGATGTAGGATAACCTACATTTTTTTCTTGACTAAAGTCAGATTTTTGCCTATATTGTAGAATAGGAGTATTAATGATAACTACAATTTGAATTAAATATAAATTAAATAAAAATGTAAAAAGGAGTGAAATGAATGTCAGGAGCTGATATAGGTATCGATTTAGGAACAGCCAATGTACTAATATATGTAAGTGAAAAAGGGATTGTTTTAGAAGAACCTTCTGTAGTTGCAGTAGATAACAAATTAAACAAAATTATAGCAGTGGGAACAGAAGCAAGAAAAATGATAGGTAGAACACCTGCAAATATAGATGTTATAAGGCCATTAAGAGATGGTGTTATATCAAATTATGAGATAACAGAAGAAATGTTATCTAGATTTATTGAAAAAATAGTAGAGAAAAAAGGATTTGGTAGATTCGTAATGCCTAGAATTATGGTTTGTGTACCTACTGGTGTTACTGAAGTTGAAAAAAGAGCAGTTGAAGATGCAACAAAAAAAGCTGGAGCTAGAGAAGTTTATATTATAGAAGAACCTATAGCAGCAGCAATTGGGGCAGGAATAGATATTGCTCAACCTAATGGAAACATGGTTATTGACATAGGTGGTGGAACAACTGATATAGCTGTAATATCGCTAGGTGGATCAGTAGTAAGTGATTCTATAAAATTAGGTGGAGACAAATTTGATGAAGCTATAATCAAATATATCAAGAAAGAGTATAATGTATTAATAGGGGAAAGAAGTGCTGAAAAGCTAAAAATAGAAATAGGGACTGCTGTAAAAGAGGACGAGCCAAGAACTATGAACATAAGTGGTAGAAATCTAGTTAAAGGTCTTCCTGTTACTATAAGCGTATCTTCAACAGAGATATTAGAAGCACTTGATTCATGCATAGAGCAAATAGTTATAGCAACTAAAAATCTACTAGAAAAAACACCACCAGAATTAGCAGCAGACATAAGTGATAAAGGAATCATTATGACTGGTGGAGGAGCTATGTTACGTGATTTAGATAAGAGGGTTGAACAAAGTACTGGAATAAAAGTTACTTTAGCTCATGATCCACTTTCTTGTGTAGCAAAAGGAACTGGATTATCATTAAGTTCTCTTGATTTACTAGAAACTGGAGGTAATTTCAAAAAATAGTATTGTATTTTTGAAATTATAAATGAGATTAACTATAAAACTCAATAAAATTTATCGAAACAATAATAAAAAGTAGCTATTTTAAAATAATATTTTGAATATATTATTTTATGATAGCTACTTTTTTGTTAGGTAGCAAGAAGTAGGGATAAAGCAATCGTCTCAGCTAATTCTAATATAAAGTGAAGTCTTATATTATTAAAAGAAAATCTATTATTTTCATCTATTTTATCTACAATGCCAACTATAGAATAAGTCCCTACCTGGGGTAACTTTTTGCCTACACCTTTACCTGGAAGTATAGGCCCCTCTCGGATTTGTATATTACCTATGTTACTTGCCGAGCCCAAACAGGCATCTATGGCTAGAAATTGGCTCGAGGAATGTTTGCTTTTTATCTTTTCTATAGATTCATAAATATTCAACGCATGAATAGGATTATCCAATGTACCGTAAACAGGGTATTTGAAGTCACTATTTTTGAGCATAGTTCCTACTAGAGGCCCAAGTGCATCTCCAATAGCACGATCTGTTCCTATACATATTATTACAGTATTATCAGAAATTATATTTTTAAGAATAGAACTTAATATATGCGTGACATCTTCTCTTTTATAGTTTACTTTGGCTAAATACATAGGAGTTCCTCCCTTCTAGATAATATATGAGTTAAGATTATGAAATAATACCAATTTTGAAATAGTTAAAAAAATATATTATAAAAAAACTAACAAAAATAGACAAATACTATTATAAAAATACTTGACAAGACAATATAAAACAGGTATTATTTATATTGTTAAATTCAAAGAAAAATTTCTTGATTACCTTATCAAGAGAGGCTGAGGGACAGGCCCTATGAAGCCCAGCAACCACTTGGAAAAGGAAGGTGCTAAATCCTGCTAGAGAGAATTCTAGAAAGATGAGGTCATGTATTTAAGCATACAATAACCTCTTCTGTGCAGAAGAGGTTTTTTAATTTATAAGAAAGTATAAAGAATTAAATTTCTTGTAAAATAAAGAATATAATCTAGAATTCCAACAGAAAAATCTTTAGTTTAAAATAAAGATTTTTAGGGAACAAATTATAAAATAGAACAAACTATGAAATTTTAAGGAGGAACTAAAATGGCAAGACATTTATTTACTTCAGAGTCAGTTACTGAAGGGCATCCAGACAAGATGTGTGACCAAATATCAGATGCAATATTAGATGCATTATTAGAAAAAGACCCACAATCAAGAGTTGCTTGTGAAACTACTACTACAACTGGTTTAGTATTAGTTGCAGGTGAAATAAGTACAAATGCTTATGTTGATATTCCAAAATTAGTTAGAGAAACAGTAGAAGGTATCGGATATACTAGAGCTAAATTTGGATTCGACTGCAATACTTGTGCAGTAATAACTGCTATAGATGAACAATCAGGAGACATCGCTATGGGTGTTGATGAAGGTTTAGAAAGTAAATCAGGAGAACAAACTGAAGAAGAAATAGAAAAAGTTGGTGCTGGAGACCAAGGTATAATGTTCGGTTTCGCTTGTAATGAAACAGAAGAATTAATGCCACTTCCAATATCTTTAGCTCACAAATTATCAAGAAGATTAACAGAAGTTAGAAAATCTGGATTATTAGATTACTTAAGACCAGATGGTAAAACTCAAGTAACTGTTGAATATGAAGGAAACAAAGCAGTTAGAGTTCATACTGTATTAATATCTTCTCAACATAGTGAAAGTGTTGATAACGAAACTATAAGAAGAGACTTAATAGAACACGTTATAAAAGCTGTTATACCTGCTGAATTATTAGATGAAGAAACTATGTACTACATCAACCCAACAGGTAGATTCGTTATAGGTGGACCACAAGGAGATACTGGTTTAACTGGTAGAAAAATAATAATAGATACTTACGGTGGATACTCTAGACACGGTGGTGGAGCATTCTCTGGTAAAGACCCAACAAAAGTTGACAGATCTGCTGCTTACGCTGCTAGATACGTAGCTAAAAACATAGTTGCTGCTGGACTTGCAGACAAATGTGAAATAGAATTAGCTTATGCAATAGGTGTTGCTAAACCATTATCAATATTCGTTGATACTTTCGGAACTGGAAAAGTTTCTGAAGAAGTTTTAGTTGAATTAATAAACAAAAACTTCGACTTAAGACCAGGTGCTATAATAAGAGACCTTGACTTAAGAAGACCTATATACAAACAAGTTGCTGCTTACGGTCACTTCGGTAGAACTGATATAGATTTACCATGGGAAAGAACTGATAAAGCTGAAACTTTAAAAGAACAAGCTGGTATATAGTTAGTTAGAATATTATAATTTTAAATATATAAAGACCTTGTACATATTAAGTGCAAGGTCTTTTTTTCTTTACAAAACTAGTGTACTATTTTTATAAGGGAATTTATAAGATAAACCCTTAATGGTATTGAAAAATGATATTAGGGATTTATGGAGGAATTTATGAGGATTTTTAAAATATTAGGGATTGAGCCAACAAAAAATGAGATGGAAATCAAGGAAGCGTACTTAAACAAATTAAGCGACACAAATCCTGAAGACAAACCAGAAGAATTTATGCAACTTAGAAAAGCATATGAAGAGGCTATTGAATATGCAAATCAAGAAGACGAAGAAGATACAAATGAAATAGATAATACTGAAATAGGTCTGTGGATGGCAAAAGTAAGAGAGGTATATAACAATTTTAGAGCGAGAAATGATATAAATGCATGGTCAGAATTGTTAAAAGATGATGTATGCCAAAATATAGAGACCAAAACAGATGCAAGAGATGCTCTATTAGAATTTTTTATGCAAAACTACTACCTTCCATCAGCTGTAATTAGATTTTTAAATGAGTTTTTCAATTTTGAAGAGGATATAGATGAATTATATGAAAGTTTTCCAGCAGAATTTATAGATAATATAATTGTTGATGGAATTAAATACGATGAATATCCTTCCTATAGTCTGTTTGAAATAAAAGATGGGCCTGATTATGAAGCATTTTTAACTGATTTTTATGAAATGAATAGAAAATATAGAGAAAGAGATATTGAAAAAACATATGATTTATTACAAGATTTAAAAGAATATGGAATATATCATCCGGAAGTGGATAAAAAAGAGGCAGTCGTACTTTATAACTTAGATAGATTAGATGAAGCTTGGAATATCATATCTAATATAGACCCCAAATATAATGAAGTTGTTGAAGCAGATTTATTAAAAGGAATGATTTTAGCAGACAAAGGTCAAAATGAAGAAGCAAAACAATATTATAAAACTGTTTTAAAAAGAGAACCATCAAATGTAATGGCATGCGAAGGGTTATGCATTATTTATAAAAATGAGGGAAGATTTGCTGAAGCAAGAGAGTTACTAACTGTTATTAATTCGGAAGGATATGAATATGAAGAGATTGATAGACTATTCGATGAATTAAACCAAGATATTATAAATGATTATGAAAATAAAGTTAGATTGGGACAAGATAAGTTTGAAACTGACAAGCTATTAGAAATAGCACATACATATTATATTGTTGATAGATTAGATGAAGCATACAATATTGCAAATTCGATAGAAGTAGACGAAAATACAGATTTAATGATTTATAGATTATTTGCTAGAATTTATTTAGATATGAAAAAATATGACGAGGCATTAAAGTATGCAGATATGTGGAAAAATGGAATAGAGAATGCTTCAGAAGAAAAGTTAAATAATTTTGCGCCTAAATATAAATCTATGGAGAATGTATATTTTACAAAAGCATGGATATATAATCAAAAAGGCGAAAATAATAATGCTCTAAAGGAGCTGAATAAATCACTTGAGATACTTCCAAATGATGTACAATTTTTAAATATGAAGAATAAAATTTTATTTGCAAATCAACAATATGAAGAAGTGATAAAGGTTTGTGACAAAATTATAGAAATAAACCCTGAGGTATCAGAAGCCTATATGATGAAAATTAGATCACTTTATGAATTGGAATATCTGAAAGAAGCATTTGATGAATGTAATGATATATTATATAAAGACCCATATAATTTATTTGCATACATATATAAAATAAGAATCTTAATAGAAGTAGAAGAAATCGAAATGGCTAAAGAAGAAATAAAATCTTTAAGAAATGAAGATGTTGAAAATCAGAACTTAGACTTCTTAGAAGCGCTTATTTTAGATTATGAAGATAAAAGAGAAGAAGCTACAGAAATATATAAAAATCTAATAAAAAAATTAGAGGAAGAAGATGATGGAATCCTAGCATTTCCAGAAGAATTATACTTCTACTATATAAATGAAATTTTCAACACTGATGAAGAAGGCGATGTTTTAGAACTTGCACAGAAAGGTTTAAAATATAGTCCGAAACATCAAGGATTACTTTATTATAAGGGAATAGAACTTAGTATAAGAGAACAATATAATGATGCCAAAGAAACTTTTGAGTACATAGCGCAATTATATCCAGACAACGGATATAGTGATAGAAAAATTGGAGATATATATAACGACCAAGAGCTTTATGAAAAAGCATTAGAATATTACAATAAACAAATTGAAAAAGAATATGATATAGATGACTACTTTAAAAGAGTGCAAGTAAACTTAGAATTGTTAAATCTAGATGATTTATATAAAGATTTAGTGTACTTAGATAAAAATCTTAAAGATGACCCGAGATTATACGAATACTTCGGAATCTATTACAATATGATAGATAATGCGAAAAAATCGTATGAGTATTTTATAAAAGCAAAGGAAATTTTTGATAATAGCGATGAATACGAAAGTTCATCTTATTTAGAAGGGACATTAGGTCTAGTATGTGCAAAATTAGGCATGCGTGAAGATGCAATTAAATACTATAGAGAAAATTACGAAAACACAAATGACCCTTCTGATTTAATAGATATATATAACCAATATGTTAAGGTTGGGGATTTTGATAAAGGCGAAGATATTTTAAATGAGTATTTATTAGCAATGAATAAATCAAAATTAAGCGCCGAAGCCATGTCTCGTATGGCTAATTTAAATATAGAGAAAAGAAATATGAAAGCGGCACTAAAAACTTTCTCATTAATGGTAAAACCAGAACCAGACCATAAGAGGGATAGAGCAAAACTATTATTCTATACAGGAAATTATAAAAAAGCATTAAAATTAATAGAAGAGGCTATAAAAGAGTTACAATTTGTTGCAGATAATAGAGCTAACTATATAACTGCGGGAAGAATATGTCTTGAGTTGGGAGATAAGGTAAAAGCACATAGCTATGCTAAAAAGGTAATAGAATTAACTCCTGTAGATAACTTAAAATCTAAGGTAGATAAATTACCATATATTTATCGATATTTAGCTGATGCATATATTATTTTAGGAGAATACGATAAGGCATATAAATATATAGACAAGGCGCTTACATCACCAAGATGCTTTTTCTGTTCAGAAGTAAAATGTATCGATGCTATGTGTAGCCTTGCGTATTTAGAATATGTTAAGGGAAATATAGATAAAGTAAAAGCTCATTTAGATGAGATATTTAAATTAGATATATCGAGAACAGATGCTATTGGATTGGCATACAAAATCGGACTTTTTAAATAGAAAAAGGTAGCAAGGAGACGTTATTTATGATAATAGGAATAGATTTAGGAACAACAAACAGTTTAGCTTGTTATTTTGATGAAGGTGAAACGAAAATAATACCAAATAGACTTGGAGAAAATTTAACTCCGTCTGTTGTGAGTATAGATGAAGATGATAATATTTATGTTGGAAAAGTTGCAAAGGAAAGAAAAATACTTTATCCAAATATGACAGCAGAAGTTTTTAAAAGAAGTATGGGCACTGATAAGGAATTTGCACTTGGAGATAAAAAGTTTAAGGCTGAGGAGTTATCTTCTTTTGTATTAAAATCGTTAAAAGAAGATGCTGAAGTTTTTATAGGACAAAAAGTAGAAGAAGCGATAATCAGTGTGCCTGCTTATTTTAATGACGAACAAAGAAAGGCAACAAAAAAAGCTGGAGAGCTTGCTGGATTAAAGGTAAACCGTATAATAAACGAGCCGACAGCAGCTGCAATAGCTTATGGCATAGATAAAAGAGATGACCACACTAAATTCTTAGTGTTCGACCTTGGTGGAGGAACTTTTGATATTTCAATACTTGAAATGTATAAAAATATAATGGAAGTTAGAGCAGTAGCAGGTGACAACTATATAGGTGGAGAGGACTTCACAGATATACTATATAGAATGTTTATGGACCAAGTTAAATTAGATGAAGATAAGCTTGATAAAAAGACTTTATCTCATATAAAAAAACAATGTGAAAAAGCAAAACTTGAATTCTCGGACAAGAAGACAGTGAATATAAAATGTAATATAAACGATAATATTTATGAGACAGAAATAAGTATAGATTCTTATGAAAGATCGTGTGAATTACTTTTATCTAAATTAAGAAAACCAATCGAGAGAAGTTTAAAAGATGCAAAAATAAAATTAAGTCAAATAGATGAAATAATATTAATCGGTGGGGCAACAAGACTTCCAATAATAAGAAAGTTTGTTGGAAAAATATTTGGACGACTTCCAAACACAAGTGTAAATCCTGATGAAGCTGTTGCAATAGGGGCAGCACTTCAAGCTGCGATGAAAGAAAGAGACCAATATATAAAAGAAATTGTGCTTACTGATGTTTGTCCATTCTCGCTTGGAACAGAAGTTTCTGTTAAAGGAATGGGAAATACTCGTGAATCTGGGTATTATTATCCTATAATCGAAAGAAACACAGTTATACCAGTCAGCAGAACAGAGACATTCTATACATGCTATGACGGGCAAAGCAAACTTATTGTCGAAGTTCTTCAAGGTGAGAGCAGACTTGCGAAAAATAACCTAAAATTAGGTGAGATTTCAGTAGTTGTTCCAAAAGGGCCAGAAGGAAAAGAATCAATTGATGTAACTTATACATACGATATAAACTCAATATTAGAAGTAATTGTTAAGGTAAACTCAACAGGGGAAAAGAAAAAAATTATTATCCAAAAAGAAAATAGCCCAATATCAGAAGAAGATGCAAAGGCTAGATTTGAGGAGCTTAATTATTTAAAAATTCATCCAAGAGACCAAGAAAAAAACAAAGAACTTCTATTTAGAGGTGAAAGAATGTATGAAGAATTCACTGGAGAAGATAGAAAAATTATCGGTGAAGCTCTTACACAATTTGAAGCAATTTTAAATAAACAAGATAAGGCTATGATAGAACAAGCTAGAAAAGAATTAAAAGAAGTTTTAGATGAAATAGAAACAGATGAATTATTTTAGTTAATATGCTATGGGCTATTTTGGGACATACTAATATATGGACTAAAATAGCTCAATTATAATATAAAGCATGTGCTAAAAAGCACAATTAGGAGTGTTGTATTATGGAAAAATTAGAAGGTATGATAAGTGATATAGTTTTTAAAAATGAAGAGAATGGATACACTATAGCTTATCTTGCAAACGAAGACGAAGAAGTTACAATTGTCGGATGTATGCCGACTTTGTCTGTTGGTGAGAGTATAGAAGTTGAAGGAAGATGGGTCACACATAAAACATATGGCTCACAATTTGAAGTAAATAAATTTATGCCTGTTACACCTTCATCTTTGGAGGGAATTTACGCTTATTTATCTTCTGGTATGATTCATGGTATAGGAGAGAAAATGGCAACTAGGATTATTGAAAAGTTTGGAGTCGATACTCTAGACGTAATCCAAAACACTCCAGAGCGATTAAAAGAAGTTGAGGGAATTGGGTCAAAGAAAATAAAACAGATAACAGAGAGTTATGAGGAAAATAGAGAATTGAGAAATATAATTATGCAACTTTCTCCTTATGGAATAACTCCTAATTACTGTTTAAAAATTTATAAAAAATATAAAGAGAATGCAATTAGCATTATAAATAAGAATCCATACAGACTTGCTGAAGATATCAGGGGAATTGGGTTTAGAATTGCAGACGATATCGCAAAGAAGCTTGGTATAGATAAATATTCTAGGGATAGAATATTCCAAGGAATTTTATATACACTTAACCAAAGTGCATCAAATGGAAATACATATTTACCGCTGAGTGTTCTTGTCCCACAAGCGATGAAGGTATTAGAAATTGAGGCAGAAAAGATAAAAGAAGGTGTTCTTGAATTAGCATATACTCAAAAAATACATGTTGAAAAGGACAAAAATGATATAAATGTATATCTTATGCCATATTATCTTTCTGAAAATGGAGTCTGCAAAGAAATGATAAGACTTGCGCAATATGACTTTGAGAATTTAAACATAGATGTTGACCATGAAATAAAATTGATTGAAAGAGAAGAAGGAATTAAACTGGCACAAAATCAGGTTATGGCAGTTAAAGAAGCTATTAAAAAAGGTGTTGTAATAATCACTGGTGGACCAGGTACAGGGAAAACAACAACAATTAATACAATTATCAAAGTATTTGAAAATAACGACCAAAAAGTCGTTTTAGCAGCGCCAACAGGACGTGCAGCAAAGAGAATGAGTGAAACTTCAAATAAAGAGGCAAAGACAATTCATAGGCTTTTAGAAATGGGATTCGGAATGGACAGCGATGAACTTACATTTATGAAAAATGAAGAAGATCCAATTGATGCTGATGTTGTTATTCTTGATGAGGTTTCAATGGTTGATATTGTGCTTATGTATAGCTTGCTTAGAGCTATAAAATCTGGGACAAGACTTTTAATCGTTGGGGATAGCGACCAGTTGCCTTCAGTTGGAGCAGGAAATGTATTAAAAGATCTTATCGATTCAGAAGTTATAAATACTGTTAGATTAAATGAAATATTCAGACAAGCACAAGAAAGTATGATAGTAGTCAATGCCCATAAAATTAATAAAGGTGAACCATTAAAACTGAATGTAAAAGGGAAGGATTTCTTCTTTATTAAAAAAGAAGGAGACGATATACTACAAGAAATCGTAGGGGTTGTTAGTGAGAGATTACCGAAATTCTACGGTGTAGATAAATTAAAAGATATTCAAGTTTTATCGCCAATGCGAAAAGGAACTCTTGGTGTAAATAATTTAAATATAGAGCTGCAAAAAAGTCTTAATCCGCCATCAAAATATAAAACTGAAGAAGTATTTTCAAAAAGAACATTCAGAGTTGGCGACAAGGTTATGCAGATTAAAAATAATTATACGAGAAAATGGCAAAGTGAAGATGGAAGTAATAGTGGACATGGTATATATAATGGCGATATTGGTTATATTTACTATATAGACAAAGAAAAGAAAGAGATATTTGTAATATTCGATAGTTTAAAAATCGTAACTTACAAGTACGACGAGTTAGATGAATTAGACCACAGTTTCTGTACGACTATTCATAAAAGCCAAGGGAGTGAATTCCCAATCGTTGTAATACCGATGGCGTGGGCGCCACCAATGCTACTTAGCCGAAATCTACTTTATACAGCTGTTACACGTGCAAAGAAACAGGTTGTGCTAGTTGGTGAAGTTAAGTACCTAGAATTTATGATAAAAAACAATCGAAGCAACGACAGATACTCTAATTTAGCAGTTAAGTTAAATAAATTTAAAAAAGAGGGTCTGCTGATTGAAGATAACGAATAAAGAGAAAATAACTGATAATATAAAAGATAAAAAATCAATATTAAAATATATTAAGGATATACTTCTTGATTTTATTTATCCAAAGAATATATCCTGTATAATTTGTAATAATCCAATAAAATTAACAAATTCATATTCTATATGTAAAGATTGCTTTAAGGAATTGCATTTTTTGAAGGATGCTTGTTTAAAATGTGGAAAACCATTAGTAAATCATAATTTAGAATATGAAAATATAAAGGACTGTCCATCTTGTAAAAGAAGAACTTTTTATTTTGATAGGGCAATTTCATGTATAGAATACAACAAAACAAGTAAAAAGATGATACTTGATTTTAAATATAGAAATAAGACTTATTTCTGTAAATATGTCGCACAAATTATGAGCGAAAAGATGAAACTCGAAAATCTAACTGCAGATTATTTGTTATGCGTTCCTTTGCATAAAAAGCGCCTTAGAAAAAGAGGATTTAATCAAGCACAAAAAATAGCAGAAGATTTGAGTGAAATAACAGGAATTCCTACTTTGAATTGTATTTTTAGAAAAAGAAATACAAGAAGACTCTACAATTTAAATAAAAAAGAAAGAGAGCAAGAAGTAAAGAATTCATTTGTTATAAAGGATAATGATAATTTGCTTAAAAATAAAAATGTGATTTTAATAGATGATATTTTTACAACCGCTGCTACAACTAACGAAATATCAAAAGAACTTAGATTAGTACCAGTAAACAAGATAACTGTTTTAACATTATTAACTAGGGGTTATGATATGTATTTGCCTTATGAGGAAAATGATTAAAACATATAAAATAATAACATAACAGTAATAATAAAATGAATTGTCAAAAATAAATAGAAAAATAGGATTACAAGGTAAATGATTCTATTGACATATCTATCAGAAGATATTAAAATATATTAGTAATTATTCAGGTCTGTGGTTGAAAGTCCAGGCCAGTCGCAGGCAAAGGGATCCACGTAAGTCAACGCCAAAAGCGGAGTTGATGATCATGGTGCGGCTTAGAAGTAAGACCTACCGATAACCAAAAAAATTCTAAATCGAGACGGCTAGTAGTGCGGCAAACCCAGAGCGAACGTCGCAGTAGGCGAGTGTGGGGTCAAAAACCAGGTCAGCTGAATAGTTCATATAAGTACCTATTAAGGTACTTTTTTGTTGCTTAAATTATACTACTAATAACTCTCTTATAAATAAGCGTTATACTTATTTATGGGGGAGTTTTTATTTTGCATTTTTTTAGTTGTAGCAAATATGAGAAATGGATTAAATCTTTATAAGATGAAGGAATAGATAAATTTAAAAATTAGTAAGAAAAATAAATGTGATACACTAATTAAATAAAAGTATACACAAGAAACGTTTGCATAATAAAAATAATTCAAGAAAAATAGCAAAAAACGCAAAAATAATGTTGACGATTTATATATCTGGGATTATAATTATATTAACAAAATTTGAAACAGGTTTCAGAGTACACTGTTCTAAAACTTATCAAAGGGGATAATAATATGGCAAGTATTAGAGAAGTAGCTAAACTAGCTGGTGTTTCACCAGCAACAGTATCAAGAGTAATAAATGGAACCGCCAATGTTGATGATGAAAAGAAACAAAGAGTGCTAAAGGTTATTAATGAAACGGGTTTCAGACCTAATGAACTAGCAAGAGCTCTGTTTAAACAATCATCAAAGATTATAGGGGTAATAGTACCAAACATTGAAAACCCATTTTTCAGCGAGTTAGCAAAGGCGATTGAAGAAGAGGCGTATGAAAATGGATATAAGATGCTGCTTTGCAATTCTAATAATAACGAAGAAAAAGAATTGATGAATATACATATGTTAAATCAATTAAAAGCAGATGGTCTTATCATGGTAACAGATAGTAATAATACAATAAAAAATTTAGAAGACAATGGATTCCCAGTAGTTTTGGTGGATAGAAAACTTTCAAAGATTAATGAAATTGCAATAGTAGAATCAGATAACTATAGCGGTGGAAAAATAGCTACAAAACATTTAATAGAATGTGGTTGCAAAAATATAGTTTGTATGAAAGGTCCACAAAATATTTCGAGTGCAAAACAAAGATATTTAGGATATCAAGATATATGCAAAGAATATGGGATTAAAGAACAATACATAGAGTGTGGATACAGCTATGATATTGGATTAATAAAAGCAGAAGAATTAATAACAAAATATCCAGATGTAGACGGAATTATAGCAAGTAATGATATGGTTGCTATTTCTGTTTATAAAACACTTACACAAAAAGGATATAATATACCAGAAGATATACAAATAATAGGATTTGATAACATAAAATTTAGTTGTTTATTCACGCCGGAAATAACAACTGTTGCTCAACCCATAACAAAGATAGGCAAAAAAGCAACACAAATTATTATTCAATATAGGGATGGACATAATATCGAAAGGGAAAATATATTTGATGTTGAGTTAATAGAGCGTCAAACGACAAAAAGGAAAGGGTGAAAGTAATGAGACTTGCAGTAGTAGGAAGTATTAATATAGACATGACAGTTACAGCTGAAAGAATTCCACTAAAAGGAGAAACTTTAATGGGAGATAATATCAGCTATATACCAGGAGGAAAAGGTGCAAATCAAGCAGTAGCAATGGCCAAACTTGGAGCAGAAGTAGAGATGTTTGGATGTGTTGGGGATGATGAGAACGGTAAAAAAATGATAGATAACATGAAAAATCATGGAATAAAAACAGACAACATAAAAGTGTTAGAAGGAGTTCCAACAGGAATTGCGATGATCACAATAGGTGAAAATGACAACACAATAATAGTTGTTCCAGGAGCAAATGGAAAAGTAGACAAAGAATATATAGATGGTATAAAAGAAGAATTAAAAAATTACGATATGGTAGTACTTCAACATGAAATACCACTTGAAACAGTTCATTATACAGTAGAATTTTGCTCAGAAAATAATATACCAGTAATATTAAATCCAGCACCAGCAGCAGAAGTTCCAATGGAAGTTGTTGAAAAAGTAACCTACTTAACTCCAAATGAACATGAAGCAGTACTTATATTTGGAAATGAACTTTCATCAGAAGAACTTCTTAAAAAATATGCAGGGAAATTATTAATAACTCAAGGCTCAAAAGGTGTTTCAACATGTTTAGAAACTGGTGAAATATTAACAGTACCAGCAAGACCAGCCAAAGTAGTTGATACAACAGGAGCAGGAGATACATTAAATGGTGCATTTTCTGTACAAATTGCAAATGGAGCAGATATAAAAACTGCATTAACTTTTGCGAATACAGCAGCTAGTTTATCTACAGAAAAATTCGGCGCACAAACAGGAATGCCAACAGTAAGTGAAGTAGAAAAAGAGTTACAGTAAAAAATAAAGCAAAAGTTGAGGAGAAAATATCAATGAAAAGACATGGAATTTTAAATAGTGATATATCAAGAGTACTTTCATATATGGGGCATACAGATCGTATATGTATAGGAGATTGCGGTCTTCCAATACCAGATGAAACAGAAAGAATTGATTTAGCAGTTAAATTCGGAGTGCCAACTTTTATGGACGTTTTAAAAGAAGTTGGCGACGATATGAAAATAGAAAAAATAGTTTTAGCAGAAGAAATAAAAGAAAACAATCCAAAAGTTTTAGCTGAAATAAATGAATATTTTGCAGGACAAGAAATAGATGTAGAATTCGTTTCTCATGTTGGATTAAAAGAAATGACAAAGGAATGTAAGGCAGTAATACGTACAGGAGAAACGACTCCTTATGCGAACATAATTTTACAATCAGGATGTATTTTTTAATAAAAATAAGGAGGTAGAGATATGCAAATTGAAATGCGTGGAATCGATAAGTCATTTGGCGGCAATGCAGTTTTAAAAGGTGCAGGTTTCCTATTAGATGATGGCGAAGTTCATGCTCTTATGGGGGAGAATGGTGCAGGAAAATCGACTTTAATGAAGATTCTAACAGGTGTTTATACTAAGGATGCTGGTCAAGTTATAGTAGATGGAAAAGAAGTTTGTTATAACAACCCACAAGAAGCAGAAAAAGCAGGAATAGTATTTATTCACCAAGAGTTAAATGTATTATTTGATTTAACAGTTGAAGAAAATATGTTTTTAGGCAAAGAGATAAAAAAAGCATTTGGAATATGTGATAGAAAAGCCATGAGAAAAAGGGTACAAGAAATTCTAGACATGCTTGGTGTTGATATAGATCCAGCCCAAAGAATGGATGAACTATCTATAGGTCAACAACAAATGATAGAAATAGCAAAAGCTCTTATGGTAGATGCAAAAGTAATAATCATGGATGAGCCAACTGCTGCATTAACTCAAAGTGAAACAGAAGTATTATTCGAAGTAGTAAATTCACTTAGAAAAAAAGGTGTTTCAATAGTTTATATATCTCACCGTATGGAAGAAATATTTGAATTATGTGATCGTATAACAATTCTTAGAGATGGTACTTATATAGACACTAAAAGAATTGCCGATATCGATATGAATGACATAGTTAAAATGATGATAGGTAGAGAAATTGGAGAAAGATACCCATTAAGAGATGCAAAAATCGGAGATGTAGCATTTGAAGTTAAAAACTTAAACTGTCCAGGGGCATTCGAAAATGTATCTTTTGATGTTCGTGCTGGAGAAGTTTTAGGTGTATCAGGACTTATGGGAGCAGGAAGAACGGAAATAATGCAAGCTATTTTCGGTAACATGCCGCATGTAACAGGTCAAATATTCCTAGATGGAAAAGAAATAAAAAATAAAAATCCACAACAAGCAATAGAAAATGGGATTGGATTTATAACTGAAGATAGAAAAGTTGAAGGTTTAATGTTAGAAGAAAGTATAATGAAAAATATTTCTTTAGCTAACCTTGGAAAAATCTCTAAAAATGGAGTTATAAATAAGAAAAAAGAACAAGAACTTGTTAATCAAGGAATTGAAGAATTAAAAATTAGATGCTTTGGACCGCAACATGAATGTGATAATTTAAGTGGTGGGAATCAACAAAAAGTAGTATTTGCAAAATGGATTTACACTAATCCGAAAGTTTTAATCCTAGATGAGCCTACAAGAGGTGTTGATATAGGAGCGAAGAAAGAAATTTATAACATAATTAATGAACTTGCAGCAAAAGGTGTTGCGATAATTATGGTATCATCCGAACTACCAGAAGTTTTAGGAATGTCTGATAGAGTTATGGTAGTAAGAGAAGGCGAAGTAAGAGGAATTTTAAATAAAGAAGAAGCAAACCAAGAAAGTATCATGACTTTAGCGACAGGAGGAGAACTAAATGGAAAATAAAAAAGTAATGAATCGGATACAAGATTTAGGTGCGGTAATTGCATTAATTCTTTTAGTAGCAGTAATAAGTATAATAAGTCCAGAGTTTAGAACAGTAAAGAACTTCTTATCTTTACTTAGACAATCTTCAATAAATGGACTAATTGCATTTGGTATGACTTGCGTTATTTTAACTGGCGGAATCGACTTATCAGTGGGTTCGGTGTTGGCGCTTACAACAGCAATTTGTGCTAGTTTAATAGCTAATGGAACACCAGTTGCAATCGCAATGATAGTAGCATTAGTATTAGGTGTATTATTTGGAATTATAAGTGGTATATTTGTGACAAAAGGACGTTTACAACCATTTATAGCAACATTAATAACAATGACAGTATTCAGAGGATTAACAATGATCTTCATGGATGGCAAACCAATATCTAACTTAGGAGATAGTTATTTATTAAAATTCGTAGGAAAAGGACTTATATTAAATATCCCATTCCCAGTAATAATGTTTATATTAATCTTTATAGGATTTATGTTTATATTAGAAAGAACTACTTTTGGTCGTAAAGTTTATGCGACAGGTAGTAACGAAAAATCTGCAAAATTAGCAGGTATAAACATAGATAGAACTAAAATAGCTACTTATGCAATCTCAGGATTAATGGCAGCTATGTCAGGTTTAGTACTTTTATCTCGTTTAGGTTCAGCACAACCAACACTAGGTACAGGATATGAACTAGATGCAATTGCAGCAGTTGCACTTGGTGGAGTTAGTATGAACGGTGGTAGAGGTAGAATATGGGGCACATTTGTAGGTGTTCTAATAATAGCAGTATTAAATAACGGACTAAATATCTTAGGAGTATCTTCTTACTACCAAGATGTTGTAAAAGGTTTAGTTATATTAATAGCAGTTTTATCAGACCGTAAACGTTAATTATTATAAAAATTTTAAAAATAACCTAACTCTAGGAGGCATAATTATGAAACTTAAGAAAATAGTTACTCTTATATCATCAGCAATACTAGCATTTTCATTAGTAGGATGTAGTATAGAAGGTGAAGAATCAAGTGCAGGCTCAGACGGAGCTGTAGTGGGAAATGGAAGTATAGGATTCTCAGTATCTACATTAAACAATCCATTTTTCGTAACTTTAAGCCAGGGTGCTAAAGATAAAGCAAAAGAAGAAGGAAGAGATTTAATAGTAGTAGATGCTGGTGATGATGCAGCAAAACAAACAAGTGATATAGAAGATTTAATTTCAAAAAATATAAGTATTTTAATAGTAAATCCAGTTGATTCTGATGCAGTTGCACCAGCAGTAAAAGATGCAATTGCAAAAGGTATAAAAGTTATTTCTCTAGACCGTGCAGTTAATGGTGTAGATGTAGATTGTTCAATAGCATCTGATAATGTTGAAGGTGCAAAAATGGCAACAGAATACTTAGTAAGTTTAGTTGGAAAAGATGCAAAAGTTGTTGAATTAGAAGGAACTTCAGGTTCAAGTGCAACAATAGACAGAGGAACAGGATTCCACAAGGTAGCAGATGAACAATTAAACGTTGTATCTAGCCAAACAGCTAACTTCAACCGTTCAGAAGGTATGACAGTTATGGAAAATATGCTTCAATCTAACTCAGATATAAAAGGTGTTTTCGCTCACAATGACGAAATGGCACTTGGTGCAGTTGAAGCAATAGGAAATAAAGATATAGTAGTTGTTGGATTCGACTCAACAGATGATGCATTAGCAGCAATTAAAAAAGGTAAAATGTCGGCAACAGTTGCTCAAAAACCAGATTTAATGGGTGCAACAGCAGTAGAAACAGCTATAAAAATAATAAACGGAGAAGCTGTTGAAAAATCTATACCAGTTGAAGTTGAACTAGTAACAAAATAATTTGATTGATTAATTGATAATTTGATATTTAAGATAAATAAAAAGTAGGATAATTAAATAAAGATAGTTTATAGATATAGGAGTTAGTGTAAATAAATACTAATTCCTATATCTTTTTTTATTTCCAAAATATTTAACTAACTTTTACTAGTATCTTTTTAAGAAGAAATATATTCATTTTTATTTATTGTATTAAAAGTTGGCTTTAGGATTGAAATGGGAAAATATATATATTAAAATATTTTTAATATAAGGAAAAAAATGGTTAAATTTAAAATAATATGATAATTAGTAAAGAGGGGAATTTATTTGAGTGAATATAAAAAATATAAATCTATGCCGAATGCACATTTATTATTATCATCTTTAAGATCAGTTGGGTATACTGAAGATACAGCTATAGCAGATATACTAGATAATTGTATATCTGCAGGAGCTGATATTATAAAAATAAAATTTGATTGGAAATATAAAAGAATAATAATTGTTGATAATGGAAGTGGTATGCAAGAAAATGAATTATTAAATGCTATGAGGATAGGGTCGGCTAATCCAAACGATAATAGGTTAGATATAGATTTAGGGAGATTTGGTATGGGCATGAAAACAGCCTCATTTTCATTAGGTAAAAAGTTATTAGTTGTAACAAAATATCATAATACAATAGCTAATGCCTGTTGGGATTTAAATAGAATTGAATTAGATAATGAATGGAATTTATATATAGAAGATAATAAATGTGAGATAGTATCTTTTGCAACCTCCGAATTAGATAAATTTGAAAATGGAACAGCAATAATAATATCTGACTTAGATCGTTTAATCGATTGTAATAATATAGAAAAATCAAAAAATAGATTTTACAATATTATAAAAAAAGTCAAGAAACATTTAAGTTTAGTATTTCATAGATTCATTGAAGAAGATGGAATATGTATAGAAGTTAATAATAATGTTATAAATCCATGGAATCCATTTTTAATTAATAATAGAGCAACTCAAGAATTAGCTTCAGAAATATATGAGGAAAAGGAAGTATTAGTTCAGCCATATATTTTACCACATAAAACAAAGTTTGCTACAGAAGAGGATTATAATAATGCTGGTGGCATTAAGGGATGGCTTAATAGTCAAGGATTTTATGTTTATAGAAATAGAAGACTTATAGCATATGGAACTTGGTTTGGAAAAATAAGAAAAGAGTATTCATTTAATTTAGCTAGAATAAAACTAGATATTAGTTCAAAGTATGATTTTGACTGGAAAATAGATATTAAGAAATCAAAAGCAGTTCCTCCAGTATATTTAGATGATTTGATTAGTAATGTAATATATAGATCTACTGAAAAGTCAACGAAGATATATAATTCTAGAGGGGCATATGGCAAAAGAAAGAAAAATATAAATGAAAATTTAAAATTTGTTTGGGAACAGAAAAAGGATAGTACTGGGAGAACTATGTTTTTTTTAAATAAGAATCATCCATTACTGACTAATTTAATATCTGAATTAAATGATGATATAAAGAAACAATTAAAAGCATATCTTGCTTTAGTTGAAAATTATTCTCCAATAGTTATATCTGGATTATCCGATAGTATTAAAAATTTAAATATAGATAGTGTTAAGAATATACATGAGATGGATAAATTAAAAATACAAGAATATTGTAAGATATATAAGAAATTAAAATTTGAAAAAGAAGAAATTATAGATGTGATATTAAATATGAAAGAATATTCATATGTTGAAAAGAATACTTTATTAGAAATAATTGAGGGGGTATATTATGATTAGTATAAATAAGGTTGAAAATGAAGCAGAAAAATTTATTTATCGTTCAGCGGGAGAACTTTTATCTAGTAGAATTGAAAAAAATGAAACTACATTTGAGGAAGCACTAGAAGAGATATTAAATAAATATAAAAATGAAGTGACAGACAAAGAAAATTTAAGAAATTTCCTAATGGAAAATATTAGCGCATATAGGGAGCAGAAAGATGGTAGTACTATTTTTGATAAAAAACTTATAAATTCTAAGTGGTGGAGTGAATTTAAGAAGAATGAAAAAACTGCATATTGGGATAGATATGAAAAATATTTAATAGAAAGTAAGAATTGGAAGAGAATTATTATTAAAAGAAGTACAGATAAGGTTACTGACAATATAATGAACTTCATTTCAAATCCATTAACAGGAGAAGGTTCTGAGAAAAGGGGAATTGTAGTAGGATATGTTCAATCTGGAAAAACTTCTAATTATATAGGATTGATAAATAAAGCTATAGATGCAGGATATAAGATGATAATTGTTTTATCTGGTATGCACAATGATTTACGAAGTCAAACCCAATCAAGAATAGATGAAGAAGTATTAGGATATGAGTCAATTTATTCGTGTTCTGAACAAAATGAAATCATTAATAGAATAGGAGTAGGAAATATATATTTCAATGGAAATATGGTACAGTCTATAACTTCTAGAGATAATAATGGAGATTTTGATAAAAAGAAAGTTAATTGGTCATTTACATTTAATACTCCTACAATAATTGTAACTAAAAAGCAGAGTTCAATATTAAAGAATATAATAAAGAATTTTAAAAAAAATCCAAATACCGTCAATAAAAATGGAAATAAAGTTATAGGATCACAATATCCTCTACTATTAATTGATGATGAAGCAGATCAGGCATCTATCAATACAAATTATGAATTTGATGAAAATGGTGATATTGTTAATGAGGAAGATGCATCAACTATTAATAAATTAATTAGAGAGTTATTTAGCCTTTTTGAGTGCCGTTCTTATGTTGGTTATACAGCAACACCATACGCAAATATTTTTATACCGAATGATGATAAATTAAATAATGTTGGAAATGATTTATTTCCAAAAGATTTTATTATAAGTTTACCAAAACCTAGTAAGTATATAGGTGCAAAGGAGTTTTTTGGAAGTGAAGAAAATGAGCCAATGCCATTAACAAGAATAATCAAAAATGATAATTTTGTTAAAAATGGTAATAGGGTAGAGATTGTAATTACTGATGAACTAAAAAAAGCAATAATGTCTTTTATCATAAATATAGCTGTACGTAACTGTAGAGGATATAATAGAAAGCCTAATTCTATGTTAATACATGTAGATAGGAGAAAGGATAGCCACAAGAGAATTTATCCAAAAGTAAGGGAGTATTATGAAAGTTTACAGGAGATGCTAATTGATGGTGATGATGAAATAATTGAAGAACTTAAACAAATTTGGGATGATGACTATAAAAAAACTACTTTAGAAATGAAAGAAAACTATAGTAAATATATGGAGGACATTGAATATATTGAGTGGAGTATTGTATATGATGAAATAATTAAGATAGTTGAAGAAGATCAAATAGATATATGTATGATTAATGGAGATAGTAAGGATTCTTTAATGTATAAGGAACATGAGGGTGAAATTTATAATGTTATAGCTATAGGTGGTGATAAATTATCAAGGGGATTAACACTAGAAGGTTTATCTATAAGTTATTTTTGTCGATCATCTAAAATGTATGATACATTAATGCAAATGGGACGTTGGTTTGGCTTTAGGGAAGGTTATGCTGATTTGTGTAGAGTTTATGTAACACAGACATTATTTAATTGGTTTAAAATTATTTCAGATGCTACAGAAGACTTAAGAGACCAAATTGAATATATGGCTGATAGTAACTATACTCCTCAGGAATTTGGTTTAAAGGTAGCTACTAGTCCAGAATTAAAAATTTCTAATGACAAAAAAATAAAGACAGGAACAATTCAATATTTAAATTTTAGTAATAATTTTACACAAACAAGAGATTTTGATCTCGATAAACAAACATATAATCATAATTTTAAAGTTACAGAGGAATTTTTACTTTCATTAGGTGAAAACGATGAAAATTTTGTAGAAAAAACATTGCAAAGAAAAAGTAATAAAAATTATCTATACTGGCCAGATGTAAATGGAGTAAAAGTGGCTGAATATATTAAAAATTTTCATACATCCAGATATGCAAATAAAGTAGTTAGTCTTAATATATCTAATTATATAAAAAACCAGCTTAAATATGGGGGATTAATAAATTGGACGGTTTGTTTGGTTAATATTGGTGAAAAACAAATAAAAATAGCAGATAAAACTATAGGACAAGGTATAACAAGAAGTGATAGTGGATGTATATATCATGAGGATAAAAATGTTTGCTCATTGCAAACATTAACATCTAAAGATCACGAATATCTTGACTTTACATTAGAAGAAAAAGAAAAGGCAGATAGAATTAGAAAAAATAAGAAATCTATATCAGATAAAAATATAAATAGATATATTCGTTCACAGGTAAGAAAGAGGGAAAATGGATTACTTATAATTTATCCGATTGATTGTTTTGATGAAAAAAAAGAGGGAACTTATAAATTAAAAATAGGAGATGGCAATCATAGTACACCTATTGGTTTAGCAATTGTATTTCCTGATAATAAAGAATATGGAGAACTAGTATCATATACATTGAATCCTATTGCAAGTAGAGGTGAGGGATATGAATTATTTGATTAATATTTATAACAAAATAGAGAAAGACCTTGAAAAAGAACCAAATAAAAAAAATAAAAGTTTATCTAGAATAAAGGTATTAGATAATGGAAATAAGTTCATTTTTATAGTTAATAGAAATAGGATTAGATCTATGGGGATAAAAATAAAAAATAATAACTTTATTAAATCAGATTTTCCTAGATGGAAAGGCATGAAATATAAATTTGATAGTATAAAGGATGATTTGGTAGATTATAGTGATTTTATAATATTTGAACAAACACAGGAAGATAAAAATCATATATTTGAAATGATTATGTATGACTTATTAAAAAATATAGCACAAATAAAAAAATATGATTCAATAGAATGTACAATAAAGTCATTATTATATAAGTGGAAAAAATTTTTTAATATACAGTCAGATGGAGTTATGAGTGATATAAAACAACAGGGACTATATTCAGAATTAATAGTGCTAAAAAAATTAATAAGTATTTATGGAAGAAATGCTTTAAATTACTGGAGTGGATATAATGGTGAAACACATGATTTTTATATAAAAAATAATGCTATAGAAGTAAAGAGTTCTTCTAAAAAAGCACCATATAAGGTTACTATTAGTAGTGAATATCAATTAGATGATACGGATATTAGTGGAGAACTTTTTTTAACCTTCTTTGCTGTAAAAAAGAGCGGATATTATGGTAAAAATTTACCTGATATAGTAAATGAGATAGAAGAGCTTCTTTTAGATAAGGAACAAGATATAGATAAATTTAGAGAACATCTATTTGAATATGGATATTTGTATAACTATCCAGAGTTATATAATAATTATTTTTCAGTAAGGAAAAATTTATCTTATAAAGTTGAAAAATTATTTCCAAGAATATTAAAGCTAGATTTACCTAAAGGTATTGGAGGGATTAGTTATAATTTAAGTTTAGATGCTTGTGAAAATTTTATGATAGACGAAGAAGATTTATATGTGAAGGTTGGGGATAATTAAAATGTTGTTAAAGCAGATGGAAGAATTTAATTCAGAATTAATAGATGAAATAAGAGATATAGTAAATAAGGGGAACAAAAGTAGTGAAGATATTTTTACAAATATATTTTCAGAATATGTTATTGAAGCAGGAGGTGTATACTTATCTAATTTTCAAATAATAAATTTTAAGAAAGATAGTGATCATATTAAAGTGAATGGCTATGCATATGACGAATATTTTAAAACATTAACTTTAATTGTTACAGATTTTAATAATAGATTTGAAATAAAAAAAATGGGAAAAGTTGAAATTGATAAATGTGTTAAACTCGCTAGTAATTTTTATAGAAAGTGTAAAGGAGATTATTTTAAATATATAGAAGAATCTAGTGAAGGATATGCTTTATATGAATTTATAGAGCAAATAAAGGTGGATGTTGATAATATCCAAATAGTATTATTAACAAATAAATTAGCAACTAACTATACACCAGATGATAAAAAAGTAGATAAGAAAATAATAAAACATGAAATATGGGACTTAGAAAGAGTTTGTCAGTATATATATCAAAAAAGAAGTGAGGAAAATCTAGTAATAAGATTACATAATAAGTACGATTATGATTTAAAAATGATAAAGATGAAATCAAAAAATGATATTTATGATTGCTATATAGGTATTATATCAGGGATATGTTTAGCTAAAATTTATGAAGATAAAGGACAAAAAATAATAGAGAAAAATGTAAGGTCTTTTCTTCAGGCAACAGGAAAAGTTAATAAGGGCATAAAAAATACTTTACTAAAAGAACCAGAAATGTTTATGGCATATAATAATGGAATCTCAACTATAGCAGATGAAATACATATAGATGAAAAAAAATCAAATGGGTCTTTAATTGTAATAAAAGAAATTGTAAATTGGCAAATTGTAAATGGAGGGCAAACTACAGTATCTATTTATAATGCATATCAAAATAAAGTTTTATTAGATAATGTAGATGTTCAGATTAAACTTAGTGTTATAAAAAATAAAGAAATGAATGAAGAAATAGTTAATAATATATCGAAATATGCAAATAGCCAAAATAAAATAAATATGTCTGATTTTAGTGCAAATGATGATTATCACATTCAAATGGCTAGATTATCAGAACAAATATATATACCAGTAGAGAAAGGTAAGTCCACAAGTAGGTGGTTCTATGAAAGAGCAAGGGGACAATATATGGTGGAATTAAACAGACGTACTACAAAGGCTGAAAAAAATAAATTTAAGGAGCAAATACCTAAAAAACAATGTATATCTAAAACTGTTGCGGCGAAGTGTATTATGTGTTGGAGACAATACCCCTATATAGTAGCAAAAGGATTAGAAAGTAATTTTGTAGAATTCTCAAAACTTATTAAACAAGGAGAAATAAGTAAACCTAATGAGAAGCAATATATAAGTATGATTTCTAAGGTTATATTATTTCAAAAGATAGATAAAATGGTGGCTGACTTAAAGCTTGGAGGATATAAAGCACAAGTTAATTATTATACTATGTCATTATTATCTAAGTATCATTCTGATGAAGTAGATGATCAATATATCTGGAAATATCAAAATATAAGTCCTAGATTAGAAAGTAGAATAGAGGATATAATTAGTCAAGTTTGGACACATTTTATGAATCCAGTACAACCAGGTGTAAATATAACACAATGGTGTAAAAAGGAAGAATGTTGGGTTATTTTAAAGTCCAGATATGAAAGAGTTTTAAATCTATGTAAGAGTATTACGTAAATTGAAAAAAAATGAAGAATATGGTATAATATCTAAGTTTAAAATGACTTAGTCATTTATAGTGATTAATATAAAAGGGTATGAAAGGTAATCGGGATATGTATAAAGTTGTGGATCTTTTTGCAGGGGCGGGAGGATTAAGCCTAGGATTTGAAATGACCAAAAAATTTAATATGCTAGCATTCGTAGAAAATAATGATTCGGCAGCAAGAACATATCTTGAAAATCGTAAACAAGAGAATATAAAGAGATATGAGGATATCAAAAAAATTGATTTTTCAGAGTTATTAAAAGACATAGGAGGCTCAGTAGATGTAGTTATTGGGGGTCCCCCTTGTCAAGGCTTTTCAAATGCAAATAGACAGAAAAGAAAAATTATAAATGGAAATAATGAACTTGTAAAACGTTATGTTGAAGCAATAAAACAGCTTAAACCAAAAGTTTTTGTGATGGAGAATGTAAAAACAATAGCATCAAATAAGCATTTATATTATTTAAATGAAGATGAAAGGGATTACATTGTTGGTAATTTGCAGATAGATACTTTTAATACACCATGCACTTTATATGAGGGTGAATATCTTAATAAGGTATATGAATTATTAAATTATAAAGAAATAGTAAAAAAATTGTCTATAAGTTTAGATAGTATTAAACTTTTTAAAGTTTTTAAAAAAGATATTACAAGAATAACTAAATTTATTGAAAAGGATATTAATGTAAAAAAAATAAATGATTTGGTAAAAAAATTAGATATAACAGATATATGTCCTGATTGGTATAGAAATATTTTAGATAATGTAATAAAAGTTTTAAATAGAATTTTAATGTCATGCGTTAACGAAGATGATATATATACTTTAAGGTTATTTTTAGATATTCAACAGGCATTTAGGGGAATTAATGAATTAGAAGAGTCAAATATTTTATATCATATAGATATTCAGCAAAATCAAGTTGTAGCAATAATTGAAACATATAGAATAATTGATTATATAAAAAGATCTTTTGATTATCTTGGATATAAAATAGAGGATAAAGTATTAAATGCTGTTGAATATGGAGTACCACAAAAACGCCAAAGATATATTATGATTGGAATGAAAAAAGAGCTTATTGAAGATGAAGAAATAAAGATGCCTAAATCATTAATAAATGATAAAAATAAGTATAATACTGTTAGAATTGCAATAAATAATTTAAAATCATATGAAGTTTCAAAGAATGATAATAATTATACATTTAAAATAAGGAAAAATAATGTCAAAAATGAAAATCTATATTCAAAAGTTATTTTCGATAGTAATATAATTTATAATCATGTATGTACAGATACAAGGAAGGATGCTATAGAAAGATTTAAAAAAATTAAACAAGGGCAAAATTTTCATGATTTACCTAATTATTTAAAAGATAATACATATGAAAATCCTTCTAGAACTCAAAATACAATTTATAAAAGATTAATAGAAGATGAACCATCAGATACTGTTGTAAATGTAAGAAAGTCTATGTGGATACATCCAACAGAAAATCGAGCTATAAGTCAAAGAGAAGCTGCTAGATTACAAAGTTTTCCTGATAGTTATAAATTTTTGGGGAATAAAGATTCTATTTATCAACAAATAGGTAATGCAGTTCCTCCATTGCTGGGAAAGGCAATTGCAGAAACAGTAATTGATTTACTAGAAAATAAATGTTCTAAAAATTTATTAAAAAATATGAAATAGACTATAATAAAATTGTAAAAAAAATCTTCATTATGAAGATTTTTTTTACAAAAAAGATAAATTGTTTCCTAAAATTTATAAAGCTCTAAAATCTTGTGTTAAGTTTATTCTATCCTCTTCAGTTATAGGACGTAAAACACGACATGGGTTTCCAGCAGCGACAACACCAGATGGTATGTCTTTTGTTACCACACTTCCACCTCCGATTACAGTTCCAGCTCCAATTGTAACTCCACCGAAAACTGTACAATTAGCCCCAATCCAAACATCATTTTCTATAGTTATAGGTTTAGATGTAGAAATACCTTCAACAATGCGTTCAGAAGGATAAATCGGATGTCCAGCGCAAGAAAGACAAGTACCAGGTCCGATAAATGTATTTTCACCGATATTAATTGGAGAAGTATCAAGCATAACACAATTGTAATTTATGAAGGCAAATCCATGTGTATGTATATTAAAACCATAGTCACATTTAAAGTTTGGCTCGATAAAAGTCATAGGACTACAAGTTCCAAACAATTTTTGTAAAATACTAGCGCGTTTTTCACTTTCATCAGGCCTTGTATTATTGAATTCCCATAATAAATTTTGTGCATTTGTTTTTAATGAAGGGTCCATAGCAAAATATTTTGCATAATAACCTTTTTCGTTTTCTATCATTTCCTTAGTTACCATTATTAAAACTCCTTTTTATATTATTTTCAGTTATCTATATATTTTAAGACATATAAGTAATTTTGTTTAGGTTAAATTTTAAAATATAATAACCAATCTAACAAAAGTGTAATAAAATACCATAACTTTTGTTGATACAATGATTATAAGTTAACTAATAAAAATTAAATTTAAGATCTTAAATCCTAAAAAAATAAGAGGTGGATTTTATGCAAGGTATTTTAAAAATAGAGAATCTGAAAAAATACTATGGAACAAAAAACAATATAACAAAGGCAATAGATAATATCTCATTCTCAGTAAATAAAGGAGAATTTGTTGCGATTATGGGGGCTAGTGGAAGTGGAAAGACTACACTTTTAAACTGTATTTCTACTATTGATACAGTTACAGCCGGCAAAATTATAATTAACGGAAATGATATAACAGAAATAAAAGATAGAGATATAGCATCATTTAGAAGAAATAATTTTCGAATATGAAAATATTAGATAGTTTCATAATGATAAACACAGTAAAGCCTACAACAGAGAAGTTATATGATGATATAGGTAAATATGTTGAAAACACTATGACAAACAATAAGGATAAATCCGATTTCTATGTGTATAATTTAAGCGTAAAAGGTGACGTGGTATCAGAGAATAAATCAATATTAACTATATTTTCATTTATCCTTTTATATATAGCATTTATATTCACCGCAATTGTAGCAACTATTTTGGCAATCCAAATTTTGAGTGACTCTACAAAATATAAATATCATTATTCAATTTTAAGCAAATTAGGAGTAGAGCAAAGTCAAATATATAAAACAATAAGAAAGCAACTATTAATGTTCTTTTTATTCCCAGTAATTTACCCAATTATAATTGATATTTCAGTTACAACCTCATTAAACAATCTCCTTAACCCAGCGCTAAGTAGCGAATATTCATATTTATATGCAATATTATATAGCTTGTCATTATTCTTATTTATATACTTGATATACTTTGTAGCAACTTATTTTGGATACAAGAAAAATATAGAGGAATAGATATATAGATTAAAAAAACAAAAAAGGTTAGATTTATTACTTGACAAGTGAACTATCGTTCACTATTATATAAATATAGGGTGAATGATAGTTCACTAAGGAGGTTTAAAATGTGTACGACAAAAGAAAAAATTTTATTAACAGCGCTTAAACTATTTGCCCAGGATGGATATGAAGCTGTTTCAATCAGCAAAATTTCTGGAGAATTAGGAATGGCGAAAAGTGCATTATATAAGCATTATAAAAACAAAAGAGACATTTTTGACAGTATTATAAATAGAATGGACGAATTAGATTATGAAAGGGCAAGAGAGTACAATATGCCAGATGGGAATATGGATGAAATCATAAAAGGATATAGAGAAATATCTATTGATAAAATCAGAATCTATACAGAAGTACAATTTAAACATTGGACGGAAGAAGAATTTCCATCTTTATTCAGAAGAATGCTTACTTTAGAGCAATATAGAAATCAAGAAATGGCAGATTTATATCAGAAATATCTGGTTTCAGGACCGATAGATTATATGACATATTTATTTGCAGGAATAACAGGGAAAAAGGAAGAGGCAAAGCAACTTGCAATTGAATTTTATGGTCCTATTTTCTTAATGTATAGTCTTTATGATAATAAAAGAGAAGAAGATGATTTAGCGGAAATGTTAAAAAAGCATGTTGATAGGTTTTCTAAAAAAATGGATAGTTATTAAAAATATTGTATAAAAAAATTTATATTAAGAAGAACAATAATAAATTATAAGAAGGGAGAAGGCAATGAACACAATCGTTTATACTTCAAATACTGGTACAACAAAAGAATATGCGAAGTTATTAAGTGATAAATTATCTTTGCCTTATTATTCACTTGATGAAATAGAATATAAGGTTAAACCAGGCAGCAAAATTATATATCTTGGTTGGATTATGGCAAGTGGAGTAAAGGGATATAAAAAAGTAGTAAAAGATTATGATGTGCGTGCGGTGTGTGCTGTTGGTATGGGGGCAACAGGAACACAAGTTAAAGAAGTTAGAACAAAAAATAAAATCCCAAGTGCAATACCAGTTTTTACATTACAAGGTGGTTTCGATGTTAAAAAACTTCATGGAATTTATAAAATTATGATGACAATTATGGTCAAAACAGCAGGCAAAGGTCTTGCTAATAAACAAGATAGAACGCAAGAGGAAGATCAAATGTTAGAAATGATGTTACATGGAGGAAAATATGTTGATGAAAAAAATCTAAAGGCAATTTTAGATTGGTATGGAAAGAGGGGCGAATAGTGTGAAATTATATTTTTCAAACACTACGACTATAATTACGACAATGCTCATTCTTATATTAATTGGATTTATGTCTTATTGTTTTATCAATAGGAATAATATACAATTTTGGGGCAGAAGAATATTAATTCTTGCTATATACGGTCTTGTAGTTTGTTGTTTTGCAGCAGCGCGAGATGGTTTGGATATTACTATTCAAAATGCTGTTGAAGGAACATCTATAGCTGATGGAATATTTGAAATTGTGAGTATTCCGACTATAGTTGGATGTATAGGGGCAGGTATTATTATAATTTCATCTATCATAGCATTATTTATAAAAAGCCAGAATGTTAAAGAGGTTTTATTTTTTATAATGTGTGCGGGAATAATTTTAAAAATCATAACGGTAGAAATAGCGAGAATTATTATGTAGAGAGTTTTGTCCATGAAATAAAAACGCCAATATCAGCTATTTCATTAGCTTGTGATAATAAAGAGGATAAATTAATAAAGAAGCAAATTAAAAAGATAGATAATATTGTAGAGCAGATGTTATTTTATGCTAGAAGTGATTCTGTGGAAAAAGATTACTTTGTAAAAAAAGTGTTACTTGAAGATGTTGTGCATACTGCAATTATGAATTATATGGATAGTTTAATACAGAAAAAAATATCATTAGATGTCTATAATTTAGAAAACTACGTTTATATCGACGAAAAATGGATAACCTTTATAATATGCCAAGTATTACAAAACTCCATTAAGTATTTAAATAAGCCTGAAAAAGTAATAAAAATACATAGTGAGAACAATAAAAATAATGTGGTTTTGGTTATTGAAGATAATGGAGAAGGAATATTGGATCATGATTTACCTAGAGTATTTGAATATGGATTCACAGGAACTGATAGGCAAAAACAATATTCAACTGGGATAGGGCTATATCTTTGTAAAAAACTTTGTAATAAGATGAACCTGGATATAAAAATTGAATCCCAGTATAAAAAATTTACAAAAGTTAAAATTATTTTTCCTAAGACTAATCTCTATAGACAATAACCTATTTTAAAATAACACACAAAAACACAATGTTACTAACATCCAAACATATGTATTGTGGATATATAAAAATTAAGAAATGTTGGAATTTCAACGAGTAAAAAGTTATTAACATAGTTATCCACATTATACACAGGTTTTGTGGACAATTTAATCCACATTTAGACAAAATATTTTATTATATAAAAAAATATTCTAAAAAAAAATTTAAAAAATTAAAAAAAAAATTAAAAATTAAAAGGATATTTAAAACGCATGGAGAATATATAATAAAACATAAAAAATTTATCATAATTAGTGAAGTACATACTATGAACTTTACATAGTGAAGGGAGCTGTTCTTATGAAAATATTAATAACAGGAAAAAAAATAGAACTTACAGATGGAATCAAAGGGGCTGTAGAAGACAAATTAAGTAAATTAGATAGATATCTACATGAAGACACTGAAGTTAAAGTTACTGTAAGTGCTAGAAAAGCAAAACAAAAAATAGAAGTAACAATAATCCCTATAAATGGACCTATAATAAGAGCTGAAGATAGCGAAGAAAATTTATATGCTGCAATAGATGTTGTTTATGACAAATTAAACAAACAATTAAGAAGATATAAAAACAAATTAAAAGGTAAATATCAATCTAAAGGACAAGAAAGCATCAGATTCCAAAATATTGAAGACAATGCTGCTGAAGATAAAGACGGAGAATTCGATATAGTAATAGAAAGACACAAAAAATTTGATATGAAACCAATGAGTCCAGAAGAAGCAGTATTACAAATGGAATTAGTAGGCCACGATTTCTATATGTTTAGAAATATAGACACTGATGAAATTTCAATAGTTTATAGACGTGAAACTGGCGGATATGGATTAATTGAACATGAATAGTAGTATTGAACAAAGTAGTTAAATATTGAAAGTAACGGGCTATCGGTAATAGATTACCGATAGCCTTTTTAAGTTTATTTACAGTCATAGCAGCAAATTGATTATCTGTTCTTATATTACGATAAAGTGTCAATAATAAAAAGAAAGGGGTGTAGTCAATGATAGAGATTTTATTAGTTATTGTGATAATACTATTAATCGTAAATATTTATATATCTATCAAACCACAGGGAGTTGATATGGGACCTGTGCAAAGAGATATGGAGCAAAAGTTGATATCGGTTGAAAAGGCACTTAGAGAAGAATTTACTGTTAATAGAGAAGAATCTAGAAAAAATGAGCAATCTAATAGGACTGAGATAGGTAGTTCTATAGAAAAATTGAGTGCGACTATATTATCAAATATGATTGAGTTATCAAATTTACAGAAAAACCAATTCGATACATATTCAAGAACAATGGAGAGAACGCTAGATGCATTTAACTACAATCTTAGAAGCAGTATAGATGATTTAACTAAACTTCAAAATGAAAAATTCGTAGAACTTACGAAATCAACTGAAGAAAATCTAGAGAAAATGAGGGTTACAGTAGATGAGAAACTACAAAGTACTTTAGAAAGAAGACTTAGTGAATCATTTAAAGTAGTAAGTGAAAGACTTGAACAAGTACATAAAGGTCTAGGCGAGATGCAAAGTTTGGCTGCGGGGGTTGGTGATTTGAAAAAAGTTCTTTCAAATACAAAGACGAGGGGCGTATTAGGAGAGGTTCAACTGGAAAGAATATTAGAGCAGTTTTTATCTCCTGAACAATATGAAAAGAATGTTATAACTAAAAAAGGTTCACGAGAAACAGTAGAATTTGCGATAAAATTGCCTGGAAAGGACTATGATAACAAAACGGTATACCTGCCACTAGATGCAAAATTCCCACTAGAGGTTTATAATAAGTTATTAGATGCGTATGATTTGCAAAATCAAGCACAAATAGATGCAGCATCTAAGAATTTAGAGAGATTTATTAAAAAATCAGCTAAGGATATAAGAGATAAATATATAGATCCACCAAACACGACTGATTTTGGACTTATGTTTTTACCGACAGAAGGAATTTACGCTGAAGTGTTGAAAAATCAAAGTTTGGTTGAGTTTGTACAAAGAGAATACAATATAAATATAACAGGTCCAACTACACTTGTTGCGCTTTTAAATAGCTTACAAATGGGATTTAGAAGCCTTGCTATTGAAAAACACTCTAGCGAAGTTTGGAAGATACTTGGGGCAGTTAAAACTGAGTTTTCTAAATTTGAAACGGTACTTAATTCTGCCCAAAATAAATTAAATCAGGCGAGTTCAGAAATAGATAAATTGGTTGGAACTAGAACTAGACAGATTAATAGAAAGCTTAAGAACGTAGATAAATTAAGTTTTGATGAAACAGGACTTTATTTATCTAGTGAAGAAAGTGAAGAAGAGTAAAATACATATTAATTTATAAAGTTGGAAATATTAAATAGCTAAAGAATGTTAAAGTTTAACGAAAATAGTATTAAAAAAGACAATTAAGTTAATATTTAATATTAAATATCCAAGTTTTATGTTAAAATGTATAATAGTATAATTTATGCGATGAGGAGAGATGCAAAACAATGGGTTTTTTAGATAACTTATTCAACATGGCAGATAAAAGGGAAATAAAAGCATTTAGCAAAGTAGCGGATAAAATAGATGCTATGGAACCTAAATTCGAGGCCATGACAAATAAAGAATTAAAAAATATGACTAATATTTTTAAAGAAAGATTAGCTAAAGGTGAAACATTAGATGATATCCTACCAGAAGCTTTTGCTACCGTTAGAGAGGCTTCAAAAAGAGTTTTAGGATTAAGACATTATAATGTGCAACTTATCGGGGGAATGGTTTTACATCAAGGTAGAATAGCAGAAATGAAAACTGGTGAAGGTAAAACATTAGTTGCAACAGCACCTGTATACCTTAATGCACTTGAAGGTAAGGGTGTTCACGTTGTTACAGTAAATGATTACTTAGCAAAACGTGATAAAGAAGAAATGGGGAAAGTTTATGAATTCCTAGGACTTACTGTAGGAGTTATAGTTCATGGACAAAATCCAGAAGTTAGAAGAAAACAATATGAATGTGATATAACTTACGGAACAAACAACGAATACGGATTTGACTACTTAAAAGATAACATGGTAATCCACAAAGAACAAAGAGTTCAAAGAGAATTAAACTATGCTATAGTCGATGAGGTCGATTCAATATTAATAGATGAGGCTAGAACTCCACTGATTATATCAGGACCTGGGGACAAATCTACTCATTTATATACAGATGCTAATACATTCGTATTAACATTAAAAAGACCAAGTAAAACACAACAAGAAAAAACTGAAGAAGAAAAAGAGCTTCCATCAGATGGAGATTATGAAATAGATGAAAAACAAAAAGCAGTTTCATTAAGTGAATCTGGTATCAAAAAAGCAGAACTTTACTTCAATGTTGAGAATATAACAGATGTTGAACATACTGAATTATTCCACCACATCAACCAAGCATTAAAAGCACACGCTATAATGAAAAAAGATGTAGACTATGTTGCTAAAGATGGTGAAATAGTTATAGTTGACGAATTTACAGGTCGTCTAATGTTTGGTAGAAGATACTCAGAAGGCTTACACCAAGCAATAGAAGCTAAAGAAGGATTACATGTTCAAAGAGAATCAAAAACTCTTGCAACAATAACATTCCAAAACTTCTTTAGAATGTATTCAAAACTTGCTGGTATGACTGGTACTGCTAAAACAGAAGAAGAAGAATTTAAATCAATATACAAAATGGACGTTGTTCAAATACCAACAAATAAACCTGTTATAAGACAAGACTTACCAGATGTTGTTTATAAAAATGAACATGGTAAATTCCACGCTGTAGCAGAAGATATAATGGAAAGACATAAAAAGAACCAACCAGTTCTAGTTGGTACTGTATCAATAGAAAAATCAGAATTACTTTCTCAAATACTTAAGAGAAAAGGTGTAAAACACGAAGTATTAAATGCGAAAAACCATGAAAAAGAAGCTGAGATAATAGCACAAGCAGGTAGACTTGGAGCAGTTACAATAGCTACAAACATGGCTGGTCGTGGTACCGACATCATGCTTGGTGGTAACCCACTATTCTTAACTAAAAAAGAACTAAAGAAACATGGATTTACTGATGATTCAATCAAGAGAGTTGATACTAGTATAGATGCTGAAGAATTAGCAGAAAATGAAGATTTAGCAAAAGCAAAAGAAACTTTCGAACATCTATATGACCAATTTAAAGAACAAGCTGCAAAAGAACAAGAAGAAGTTAAAGCAGCAGGTGGACTTGCTATAATCGGTACAGAAAGACACGAATCTCGAAGAATAGATAATCAGTTAAGAGGTCGTTCTGGACGTCAAGGTGACCCAGGTTCATCAAGATTCTATATAGGTCTTGACGATGATCTTATGAGATTATTCGGAAGTGACAGAATAAAAGGTGTTGTTGAAAGAATAGGTTTAGAAGACGACATGCCAATAGAACATAAAATGTTAACTAAGTCAATTGAAAATGCACAAAAGAAAGTAGAAGGTAGAAACTTCGGTATAAGAAAACACGTACTTCAATATGACGACGTTATGAATAAACAAAGACAAGTTATATATGCTGAAAGAAGTAGCGTTCTTGAAGGTGAAGATATACATGAATATATCCAATCTATGGTTAAAGACAGAATAGCTGCAGCTGTTGAAGCATACACAGACGATAAAACAGTAGATTACAAAGAATTAAAACACTATCTATATGGTGCATTTATGCCTGCTGAAAGTTTAGAAGTAGAAGGTTTAGAAGCATTACAGGGTGAAGAATTAATAGAAAAAATATATGAAATAGCATTTGATATATATAAAGAAAAAGAAGAAATCATCACACCAGAAAGAATGAGAGAAATAGAAAGAATCATACTTTTACAATGTGTTGATAATCACTGGATTGATCATATAGATGCTATGGACCAATTACGTCAAGGTATAGGCCTTCGTGCTTTAGGACAACAAGACCCAGTAATAGCATACAAATTAGAAGGTTTCAATATGTTTGATGAAATGGTTGATCAAATAAGACAAGATACAGTTAGATATTTATTCGGAATAACTATAGAAAAACAACCAACTGAAAGAAAACAAATAGTTGATGTTGATAATATAGAAGCTCCAACTGATGAACCAAAACAACCAGTTGTTAAGGAAACAAAAGTAGGAAGAAATGACCCTTGTCCATGCGGTAGTGGTAAAAAATATAAAAACTGCTGTGGTAAAAACTAGGAGGATCTAATGTTAAGAGAATTAGATTATAGACAGTCAGTTGAGACAATGTCTAAAGATTTAAAAGAATTGGGTGTTTCCCTTTGACATAGCTTCAAAGCAAGCACAAATTCAAAAATACGAAGAAGAAATAAACAAGCAAGATTTTTGGGATGACAATGAAAAAGCTCAAAAGATACTTCAACAAAACAGTGATTTAAAAAATATAATCGCTGAATTTGAAGGATTAAATTCTGACTTAGAAGAAATAGAAATATTGATAGAACTAGGTTTAGAAGAAGAGGACGAGTCTATAGAACATGACATAGAAAAATCTATAAAAAAACTTGAAGATAAAATAGATGAAGTTAAAATAAAAACTTTATTAAATGGAAAATATGATGTAAATAACGCTGTTTTATCTATAAATGCTGGGACAGGTGGATTAGATGCACAAGACTGTGCTCAAATGATACTTAGAATGTATCTTAGATGGGCTGACCAAAATAACTTTAAGGTCAAAACGCTAGATATGATAAGTGACCCAGAGGCAGGGATAAAAAGTGTTACGCTACTAATTCAAGGTACAAATGCCTATGGTTATCTAAAAAGCGAAAAAGGCGTTCATAGAATCGTCAGAATATCACCTTTTGATGCATCAGGCAAAAGACATACATCATTTGTATCAGTAGATGTTACACCAGAACTTGACGATAAGATTGATGTTGAAATAAATCCTAATGATTTAAAAATCGACACATATAGATCATCAGGGGCTGGAGGACAGCATGTAAACAAAACTGATTCTGCGGTTAGAATAACTCATATTCCAACAGGAATTGTTGTTCAATGCCAAAATGAACGTTCACAATTTGCCAACAAAGACACTGCAATGAAAATGTTAAAAGGTAAATTAATTCATTTAAAAGAATTAGAAAACAAAGAAAGAATTGAAGACATACAAGGTAAGTATTCACAAATAACATGGGGTAGCCAAATAAGATCCTATGTATTCCAACCATATAAGTTGGTAAAAGACCACCGTACAAATGCGGAAATCGGAAATGTGGATAGTGTAATGGATGGAAATATAAATTTATTCATAAATGAATATTTAAAAATGAATAAAATAAAAAGTCAATAAAAATCAAACAAGGGGGCTACACAATTATTGTGGCTCCCTGTTTTTTAAAGGAGTGTTTGAGTTTGGATATATATAATATTTTAGAAAAAGAATTTCAAATTAAAAGAGAGTATATAGATAACACAATCAAGCTGATTGATGAGGGGAATACGATACCTTTTATTGCTAGGTATAGAAAAGAAATGACAGGCGAGATGAGTGATGTAACTTTAAGACAATTAAATGAGAGACTTACTTATCTTAGAAATCTTGAAAGCAGAAAAGAAGATGTTACTAGAATAATTGAAGAGCAAGGAAAATTAACTGAAGAGCTTAAAAAGAATATAGCTAAGGCAAAAACTCTTCAAGAAGTTGAAGATATTTATGCTCCTTATAAACAAAAGAAAAGAACAAGAGCGACAATAGCAAAAGAAAAAGGATTAGAACCTTTAGCAAATGCAATCTTAGAAAAAAACATAGGAGATATAAATGCTGAGGCAAATAATTATATCGATGTAGAAAAAGACGTTGAAAGTGCTGAAGATGCAATAAAAGGTGCTTTAGATATAATTGCAGAAGCTGTTTCTGATGATGCCGAAGTTAGAAAATACATCAGAAAATTAGCAATAGAACACGGTGTAATTGTAACTCAAAATACAAGTGATGAAAAATCAGTTTACGACATGTATTACGATTATAGTGAAGCTGTAAAAACAATGGCATCACATAGAGTACTTGCTATAAATAGGGGAGAAAAAGAAAACTTCCTTAAAGTTAAATTAGAAATAGACAACGACAAAGTATTAAACTACATAGAAAAAAGATATATAAATAAAAATAATTCACAAAACGAAACAGCAATTATCTCGGCTATTGAAGATTCATATAAAAGACTTATCTTCCCATCAATTGAAAGAGAGATAAGAGCTTACTTAACTGAAAATGCGCAAGAAAGGGCAATCAGTGTATTCGGTGAAAATATCAAAAATTTATTATTACAACCGCCACTAAAAGGCAAAATAGTTATGGGATTTGATCCAGGTTATGTAAATGGATGCAAGATAGCTGTTGTAGATAGAAATGGTAAATTCTTAGACCAAGCAATTGTATATCCACACAAACCACAGGCTAAAATGGAATCAGCAAGAAAAAAAGTTTTAGATTTAGTGAAAAAATACGATATAGATGTAATAGCAATCGGAAATGGGACTGCATCTAGAGAATCTGAAAAAATGATAGCTGATTTAATAAAAGAAGAAAATTTAAACACTCAATATGTAATAGTTAGTGAAGCTGGTGCATCAATATATTCTGCATCAGAATTAGCAGCAGAAGAACATCCAGACATCAACGTATCTATAAGAGGTGCAATTTCAATAGGTAGAAGACTTCAAGATCCACTTGCTGAGCTTGTAAAAATCGAACCTCAAAATATAGGTGTTGGTCAATATCAACACGACTTAAATAAAAAGAGACTTACAGAAGTTTTAGATGGAGTTGTTGAAGACTCAGTTAACAGCGTTGGTGTTGATTTAAATACTGCATCATACTCATTACTTGAACACGTTTCTGGAATAAGTAAATCAGTGGCTAAAAATATCGTCTTATATCGAGAGGAAAATGGTGCATTTACATCAAGAGCCCAACTTAAAAAAGTTAAGAGACTTGGACCAAGTGCATTCGTTCAATGTGCTGGATTTATGAGAATTGCAGATAGTAAAAATCCACTTGATAATACAGGTGTCCATCCAGAAAGTTATGATGTATGCAAAAAGATGATAGAAATGTTAGGCTATACAATAAAAGATATTGAAGATAAAAATATCGCTGATATAGATGACAGAGTTAAAAAAATAGGTCTAAAAGAAATAAGTAAACAATTAGAAATAGGTGAACCGACTTTAAGAGATATTATCTTAGAAATTAAGAAACCAGGTCGTGACCCTAGGGATGAAGGTATGAAACCTATATTAAGAACAGATGTATTAAAAATAGAAGACATCAAAGAAGGTATGGTACTTAAAGGTACTGTCAGAAATGTTGTCGACTTCGGTGCATTTGTCGATATCGGAATCAAAAACGATGGACTTGTTCACAAATCACAAATGAGCAATAAATTCGTAAAAGACCCAATGGAGATAGTATCTGTTGGTGATGTTATAGACGTTAAAGTTATTGGAATAGATTTAGATAAAGGACGTGTTTCATTATCTATGAAACTTTAATTTTAAAACTTTATGTTATTAAATAAAATCCGCTTTCGCATATAAAAATGCGGACGCGGATTTTTGTTTAACATTTAGGGCTTATGGGTTGTTTAAAACTATTTTATATGTTAATTTAGAAACACAACATTTAAAAATATAAATAGTGAAAAATTTAAAAATAGATACAAAAATACAATTAAATCGGAGGCAGAGAGTGTTATTAATAAAAAACGGAACAGTAAATACAATTACTCAAGGAAGACAGAAAATAGGAATATTAATAAAAGATAAAAAAATAGTGGCTATGGGAGAAAATGTGGAAGAGCAATTAGATTCTGAAACTGAAGAATTAGAAATAATTGATGCTGAAGGCAACTTCATATACCCAGGATTTATAGATGCTCACACTCATTTAGGTCTTTGGGAAGATGGAATGGGTGTAGAAGGTGCAGACGGAAACGAAGAAACAGACCCAATAACACCACATTTAAATGTAATTGATGGTATAAATCCAATGGATAGAACATTTAAAGAAGCATATGAAGGCGGAATAACTGCAGTTTGTACAACTCCTGGAAGTGCTAATGTTATGGGAGGTCAAGCAGCTGCAATAAAAACTTATGGTAGAAGAATAGATAAAATGGTAATCAAAAACCCAGTTGCATCAAAAGTGGCATTCGGTGAAAATCCAAAATCATGCTATGGTTCAAATGAAGATACGCCACAAACTAGAATGGCGATTGCAGCATTACTTAGAGAAAATCTTAGAAAAGGTGAAGAATATCTATACGATTTAAAATGTGCAGAAGAAGACGAAGATATAGATAAGCCAGAATATGATATAAAATTAGAGTCACTTATACCTGTGTTAAAAAAGGAAATTCCACTAAAAGCACATGCACACAGGGCTGATGATATGTTCACAGCGATAAGAATTGCGCAAGAATTTGATTTAAAACTTACAATAGACCACTGCACAGAAGGCCATATGATAGTCGAAGAATTATTAGAGGAAGATTATCCATTAATAGTAGGACCATCTTTATCGGAGAGATCAAAAATTGAACTTAGAAACTTAACTTTTGAAACTGCTGGCATTTTATCTAATGCAGGGAAAGATATATGCCTTATGACAGATCATCCAGTAATACCACTTCAGTACTTACCGATATGTGCTGGATTAGCGGTTAAATACGGTATGAAACAGGAAAAAGCATTAGAATCAATAACTATAAATCCAGCAAAAGTTTTAGGAATAGAGGATAGAGTTGGTTCAATTGAAGTTGGAAAAGATGCCGATATAGTGATTTGGGATGGAAACCCTCTAGAAATTCAAAGTAACGTATTATGCACAATAATAGATGGAAAAGTAGTTTATAAAAGAGAAGCATAATAAAAATATAAAAATATTAGAATAAACACAACATAATAAGATAAAACAAATAATATATTAAAAAAGGTATAAAAATAATACTATGTAAATTAAAAACGAAAAATTATATCGAAAATATGTAAAAATATGATTAAAAGTAAAAAACTATGGATATTATTATAATTATAGTATATAAATGTATAATGTTAAATTATTAATTTTGTTGACAGTATATGTTAATGATATTATTATATTAATTAAGATAGGAAAATAAAATAACTAGAAAAAATCTTCGGGGCAGGGTGAAATTCCCTACCGGCGGTAAAGCCCGCGAACTATGAAAATAGCTGATTTGGTGAAATTCCAAAGCCGACAGTAGAGTCTGGATGAGAGAAGAGAGTTATAAATTCAAAAGATTTATTTATTATGATTGCTCATAAAACTCGAAGAAGAAGGTTCTCTCGAGTTTTTTTATTTGACCTATAATAATTTATTTTATTGGAGGTTATGGATTATGCAACAAAGTATAAATACTCAAAAATCAAAAAAAACAATGTCTACAAGAGTTGTAGCACAAATAGGAATCTTGGCAGCTATATCTTATTTTTTAAGATTTATAGAAGTTCCACTACCAATATTCCCGTCATTTTTAAAACTTGACTTCTCAGATATAGTAGCAGTTTTTGGTGGACTATCAATGGGAGCGGTTCCTGGATTTATAATAGTAGTTATAAAAAACTTATTACAAGCAGTATCAGGAAGTACAACAGGCGGTGTTGGTGAGATAGCAAACATATTAATAGCAGGACCATATGTACTTATGATTTGTTTTATATGTAGAAAAGTTAAATCTTATAAAAATGTATTAATCGGTGGTATTGTCGGTACAATATTTATGGCACTAGTCGGTGCAGTAGTAGATTACTACATAGTGTTCCCTCTATATGCATTAGTAATGCCAATGGATGTAATAATAAACATGGGTACAGTATTAAATCCTAAAGTTACAGACTTGTTTACTTTTATGATTTGGATAGTAATACCATTCAATTTATTAAAAGGTGCAATAATGACAGTGGTAATTTTACCATTATATAAAAAGATGGAAAAAATATTAGGTGTTAAATAGATTATAAATAAAAAGACCTGTCCTTTAACTAGGGCGGGTCTTTTAGTTTTTGATACTTTAAATTATAATAAATATAGTCGTATATATTGAAAAAATAACGTATAAGCCTATAAAATTACTAAAAAGTATAATATAATAATATCTGGTTCATATTTAAAATATGAGATTAGATACGGAGATGAAAATATGAAAAAAATGCAGATGATAAAGAATATATACCTAGATAACGATAAAGAAACTAGAGAGATTGGTTTTAAATTAGGTAAATTATTAAAACCAGGGAGCATAGTTTGTTTAATCGGTGATTTAGGGGCAGGAAAAACAACAATGACTCAAAGTTTGGCAGAGGCACTAGAAGTAGACGATTACATCACAAGCCCAACTTTCACAATAGTAAACGAATATGAAGGGAAGATGCCGCTATATCATTTTGACGTGTACAGAATTGGATGTAGCGAAGAAATGTACGATATAGGATTTGATGAATACATAAATGGTGAAGGGGTATGCATAATCGAGTGGGCAAATATAATCGAAGACATACTACCAGACGATTACTTAAAAATAGAATTAAAATACAAAGACATGGGAAGAGAGATGACACTTATTCCTTATGGTGAAGAATACGAAAAAATAGTTGAGGAGTTGACTAAATAATGAAGATTTTAGGGATAGATACATCTTCTATGGCGGCTAGTGTGGCTGTTATAGAGGACAATAAATTAATTTGTGAATATACAATAAACACTAAAAAAACTCATTCACAAAAACTTATGCCGATGATAGAAAACATGCTAAGTTTAAGTGATTTAAACGTGCGTGAGATTGATGCAATAGCAGTTTGTGAAGGTCCTGGATCTTTTACAGGACTTAGAATCGGTATGGCAACAGCAAAAGCGATTGCACACGTTAACGATATTCCGGTAATAGGAGTTAATTCACTAGAAGTTTTAGCAGCAAATATGAACCTTTGTGATAAAAAAATATGTTCAATATTAGATGCACAAAGAAATCAAGTTTACACAGGAAGATACCACTATGAAGGTACAAAACTTGTTGAAATAAAAGAAATAGGAATTCAACCTATAGACGAACTTCTTGAAGAATTAGCGCAAAGCAAAGAAGAATGGATATTAGTTGGAGAAGCAGTTTATAAATATGAAGACAAAATAAGAGAAATTGAAAATATAGAAATTCCAGCAGCATCAAACAATGTAACAAAAGCAGGAAGCTTATGCTCAGTTGCGAAAGTTAAATTTGATGAAGGAAAAGATATATTCAACTGCTACACTGTAAATCCTCTATATATCAGAAAATCACAAGCAGAAGAACAATACGAAGAAAAACAAAGAAAACTTGAAGAAGAGAAAAAACTTCAAGAACAAAAATAGATAAAAATAAATATTGGAGATAAGTGAGGTTTCAAAATGGAAAAGAATCGAGAAAATCTAAATAACCCAAATCAAGATTTACCCCAAGATTTAAACTCAATTTTGGGGCTAGACACACAACTAAATACAAATAACTTAATAATTAGACCAATGAGAAAAGAAGATATAGAGGGCGTTCATATGGTAGAAGTAGATTGTTTTGATGATCCATGGTCAAAAAAATCTTTAATGGACGAGCTAAAAAACAACTTGGCTAGATATCTTGTTGCTGAACTTGATTCTGTAATTGTTGGATATGTTGGAGTTTGGTTTGTTGTAGATGAAGGTCACATAACAAACGTTGCAGTACACAGCAATTATAGAGGTCAAAGAATAGGTGACAGATTAGTAGAAGAGATGGTTAAGCTTTGCAAGTCAGAGGGGTTAGTTTCAATGACTTTAGAAGTTAGAAGTTCAAATACTGTTGCGCAAAATCTATATAGAAAATACGGATTTAAGATGGCAGGAGTAAGAAAAGAATATTATAGCGATAGAGAAGACGCGATAATAATGTGGAACCAGCTATCAGAATTATAAATATGACATTTGCATAATGGATGATATAAATAAAAAATTAATAAACGCAAAAAAGCAAAATTACAAATAGCTAAAATATGAGGCGGTGAAATAATGAAGGATATAATAACTTTATCGATAGAAAGTAGTTGTGACGAAACTGCAGTTGCTGTATTAAAAAACGGAAGAGAAGTACTTGCAAATGTTGTTTCAACACAAATTGAATTACATAAAAAATTCGGTGGTGTAGTTCCAGAAGTTGCATCAAGAAAACACATAGAAAATATAGATGCGGTTTATCAAGAAGCATTAGACACAGCTGGAATTAAACCGGAAGAAATCGACCATATAGCAGTAACTTACGGACCAGGTTTAGTAGGTGCACTTTTAGTTGGATTATCTTATGCAAAGGCTCTTGCATTCACACTTGGAGTTCCGCTAGTTGGGGTAAACCACATGCAAGGTCACATAAATGCAAATTATATACAACACAAAGATTTAAAACCTCCATTTATAACACTAGTAGTTTCAGGAGGACACACTCACTTAGTTGAGGTTAAAGATTATCAAAACTACGAAATACTTGGAAGAACTAGAGATGATGCATCTGGTGAGGCATTTGATAAAATATCTAGAGCTATGGGACTTGGATATCCAGGTGGGCCAATAATAGATAAACTTGCAAAACAAGGTAACAAACATGCTATAGAATTCCCAAGAGCATTTTTAGATGATTCATATGATTTTAGTTTCAGTGGATTAAAATCAGCAGTTCTAAACTACTTAAATGCTCAAAAAATGAAAAAACAAGAGATAGTAGTAGAAGACGTTGCGGCATCTTTCCAAGAAGCAGTAGTAGAAGTTTTAGCTACAAAAGCAGTACATGCTGCTGAAGAAAAAGGATATAAAACAATAGCGTTATCTGGTGGTGTTGCAGCAAACTCAGCACTTAGAGATAAAATAACAAAAATGGCAGGCGAAAAAGGTATAGAAATAAAATTCCCAAGCATCGAATTATGTACAGACAATGCAGCTATGATAGGTTGTGCTGGATATCATAATTTCATAAACGGAAAAATTGACGATATGTCATTAAATGCTGTGCCAAACTTAAAAATAGACGTTAATTAGCAATTTAAAATTGCCTAATTAAAAATAACAACATATAGGAGAGACAAAATGGAAATCAAAAGATTTGAAGGAACAGGAAGAATGAGTAAAGTAGTAGAACACAATGGAACTCTTTACTTAAGTGGATTAACTAACGACGAAGGTGATATGAAAGAACAAACTGCTGCAGTTTTAGCTAAAGCAGAAACAATATTAAATCAATACGGTTCTGACAAAAATCACATATTATCAGCAACTATATACGTAAAAGATATGGCATTATTCGCTGATATGAACTCAGTTTGGGATGCATGGGTAGAAAACGGAAACGAACCAGCAAGAGCATGTGTAGAAGCTAACATGGCTAGAGAAAACTTATTAGTTGAAATAAGCATAGTAGCTGCTAAAAAATAATTGAAAATATTTATATAAATAGAGAAATAGGAAGCTAAAATATTGGCTTCCTATTTTTTATGGAAAAATAAATTTTTTAGAAAAAAATAAAAAAATTTTAAAAAGTTTTTAAAAAAAGGTACCCAAAATTTTTTTAGGTGTTGTATTTAGTAGCAAAAGAAAACAACAAAGAACTTAGCACAAAAAAATAAAAAAATTAATCACTATTAGGAGGTACGATTATGAAAATGAAAAAGTATATGGCAATGGGGCTAGGAGCAATAATGGCAGTAGGGATAGCAGTGTCGGGTGTTTTACCTGTATCAGCAGTGAACAACAATGAAAATGATGCAAAACTAGCAACGGCAGTTACAATGTCAGCGAGAGATTACGATGATTATGAGGGAATTATAAAATCAAACACTACTTTAAGATCAAAAGCAACATCAAACTCAAGAAAGATAACAACTCTTAAAAAAGGTGCAGTAGTAGAAGTTGAGAGAAAAGCATCAAATGGATGGTACAGAGTAGAATATAGAGATATAGAAGGTTATGTTTCACCAAAAAATATAAAAATATATGATTCTGAATACAGAGATGTTGAGAAAAAAGGAACTGTAACTTCAAATGTTAATATGAGACTTGGAGCATCAACATTATCAAAGAAAGTTACTTATTTGAAAAAAGGTACAGTAATTAAGATAGAATCAAAAACATCAAATGGTTGGTACAAAATAGAATACAAAGGTAGAGATGGTTACATATCTCAAAAACATGCAAAAATAGGAACTAATACAAATAAAAAAGATTACACTTATAGAGAAATCGATGATTATGATGGAATAACTACAGCAAAACTTACTTTAAGAAGAAGTCCTAGTTCATCTTCAACAAAAATAACTTCAATACCAAAGGGTGCAAGAGTTGAAGTTGAAGGAAAAACTTCAAATGGTTTCTATAGAGTAGAGTATAGAGATATAGAAGGTTACGTATCATCTAAATATATAAAATTAGTTCGTGATTATGACTAGAAGAATTGGGTATATATTAAATAACCTCAAAAAACAATCTAAAAGATAATCTAAAATTATAATAAAGAAACAACCATAAAATAATACTATAATAAAGAAATCTCTATTCTAAAGATCCTTAAAAATGTAGATTTCTTTGAAACACATATACGGAAATTATGCTTATTTATAATTTAAAATGAATATAATTTCATATGTGTTATAAAAAATACTCCTTTTGATAACTATAAACTAGTATCAAAGGGAGTATTTTTATGAAAATTTATAAAAAGCCCAACTACATTAATTCTTCCCAAAGCTCGTAAAGTTCAGCTAATCTATCTTCTAAGTTAGATTTTTCTTGAGAAACTTCTTTAGAACGTTCAGGGTTAGAGTAAACTTCTTCTAGACAAAGAAGTTCATCAAGTTCACCGATTTTTGTTTCGATTTGCTCAATTTCTTTTTCTGTATTAGCAATTTTATTTCTATTTTTCTTTTGTTTTTCACGTTCTTCACGTTCACGACGTTTTTCCTCTTTAAGTTGAGTTTTAGTCTTTTCAGATTCTTCCTCAACATGAGCATTTATCTCTTCGGATTCTTTCTTTTTAGCCATGTAGTAGTCGTAATTACCAAGATATTCAGTAATTCCGTTTTCATCAAGAACTAAAATCTTGTCAACTACAGTATTTAAGAAATATCTATCATGCGAAATCGTGAAAATTGTTCCAGTGTATCCGTTTAGAGCATCTTCTAAAACTTCTTTTGAATCGATGTCTAAGTGGTTTGTCGGTTCGTCAAGAAGCAGGAAGTTTGCTTTTGATAAAATCAGTTTTAAGATGGCAACTCTAGCTCTTTCGCCACCACTAAGTGAAGAAATTTGTTTAAATACATCGTCATTTTCAAATAAGAATGCACCAAGCATTGATCTTATTTGAGTTTGAGTAAGGTTCGTATTATCTTTCCAAATTTCATCTATAATAGTGTTGTTTAAATCAAGAGTTTTTTGCTCTTGGTGGAAATAAGCCACGTTAACATTTGTACCAAGTTTGACTTCACCAGAAAGTGGAGTAAGCTCGTTCATTATTATTTTAAATAATGTAGATTTACCGATTCCGTTTGGTCCTATTAATGCAACTTTTTCCCCACGATATATCTCAAAATTCAACCCTTTGAATAATATTCTATCGTCATATCCCATAGAAATATCTCTAACTTGCATTACATCATTACCGCTGACAACAGCTGGGTCGAAAGATATTTTCGCTTTTTTTCTATATAACTCAGGTCTGTCAAGAACATCAACCTTATCAAGAGCCTTTTCCTTACTTCTAGCTCTTTTAAGATGTTTTTCACGACCATAAGCCTTAAGTCTTTCAATAGACTCTTCTTGTTTTTTAAGTTCTTTTTGCTGGTCTTCGTATTTTTTAATTTCTAATTCTTTTTCAACTTTGGATTGCTCTATAAAATCAGAGTAATTACCATTATAAGTTTTAAGTTTTTTGTTGTAGATTTCGAAAGTTCTATTTACTACTTGATCTAGAAAATATCTGTCATGGGAAATAAGCATAACAGTACCCCTATACTGTTTTAAGAAGAACTCTAACCACTCGATTGCCTCAGAATCAAGGTGGTTTGTCGGTTCGTCAAGAAGTAATAGGGTAGGTTTTTTAAGAAGTAATTTCCCTAAAAGTACTCTTGTTTTTTCTCCACCAGAAAGAATATCGACTTTTTTATCAAAATCGCTGTCCTTAAATCCTAAACCAATAAGCACACCCTTCGCCTCGGACTTATATCCGTAACCGTTGTTTGCCGAAAATAACTCCATTTTATGAGAGTATTCATCCATTAATTTATCTAAGATTTTAGAATCTGATTTGCTTCCTTCTTCAGCTATTTTGATTTCAAGTTGTCTAAGATTTTCTTCCATTTCGATAAGAGGTTTGAATACTTCAAGAACCTCTTCTAAAATAGTATTTTCCGAATAAAAGTTAGTATTTTGTTCTAAATAACCAACTTCACAATCTTTAGAAGTGTAAATATCACCGCTATCGTATCCGTATTCACCTGAAATAATCTTAAATAAAGTCGTTTTTCCAGTACCATTAACACCAACGATACCGACTTTGTCGCCTTCATTTATAGTAAAACTAACATTTTCAAGGATAGAATCTACGCCAAAACTTTTATTCAAATTATTACAAGATAAGATGATCATAAGTTTTTGTACCTCCTTAAGCTATCTAAAATTATAAACTTTTGGTATAATATAATCAAGGATATATGAAACTATTTAAAAAATATGGTATTATCTAATTATATTGTTATGAAAATATTAAAATTAAAAGAGGTGAGAAGATGGCAGGTAAGAATATATCAATGGCTGTTATCAGAAGACTGCCTAAGTACTACAGATATCTTGGGGACTTACTTGATAATGACGTACAAAGAATATCTTCAAAAGAATTAAGTGAAATTATAGGATTCACAGCATCACAAATAAGACAAGATTTAAATAATTTTGGCGGATTTGGACAACAAGGGTATGGATATAATATAGAAGCTCTTCATACTGAAATCGGAAAAATTCTAGGGTTAGACAGGCCATACAATGCAATTCTAATAGGAGCAGGAAACTTAGGACAAGCAATAGCTAACTATTCTGGATTTAGAAAAGCGGGATTCGAAATAAAAGGATTATTTGATGCAAATCCTAAAATAATAGGATTAAAAATAAGAGAATTTGAAATATTGGACTCGGATAAAATTGAAGACTTTGTTAAAGAAAACAAAATAGATATCGGAATTTTATGTGTACCAAAAAATGGGGCCCAAGAATTAGCAGATAGATTAGTCGCATGTGGGATAAAGGGATTATGGAACTTTGCACCTATGGATTTAAATGTACCAGAAGATATCATAGTAGAAAATGTAAACTTAACTGAAAGCTTATTTACTCTATCATATCTAATGAAAGAAGACGAATAACGATATATTTATTTAATAATATAATTAAGCTGTTGTATAGAATATTGTACGTGATTTTCATACAGCAGTTTTTTTTTAACGTTAAAAAGCTAAGTGATAAAAACCACTTAGCTTTATTTAATAAAAATTAAATTCAAAATTATTCAGCACATGGAGCTTCTACAGGACATACGTCTGCACAAGAACCGCATTCTATGCAGCTATCTGCATCTATTACGTATTTGTCATCTCCAGCTGATATACATTCTACAGGGCATTCTGATTCGCATGCACCACAGCTTATACAAGCATCACCTATTATGTAAGCCATATTATTTTCTCCTTAATTGATGTCATTATTTTTGAAATTTAAAATCATCAAAATCAACCGAATAAAAAACTATCCAAGGAAGAATCCCCAGATAGTTTTACTTGCTATTATTCTTCAACTATAGCATCGTTTGGACAGGCATCAGCACATGATCCACAATCTAAACATTCGTCAGCATTTATGCTGTATTTGTCATCTCCTGCAGTTATAGCATCGTTTGGACATTCGTCTGCACAAGAACCACAAGCGATACATTCATCAGTTATTTTGTAAGCCATACTAAAATCCCCCTTTAATGATTTTAATTTCACTTATAATTATAGCAAAGTTTATTATAGATAACAATAAGAATTTGCCCCAAAAAATGGTTGATAAAATAATGTCATATTCAAAGATTAATATCAAAATAGATTATGTTTAAATTAAAAAATAATTCTTATTAGGAATTAAAAATAGGAATCAAGAATTATAAATGGTTGGAATTTAAACTAATAAATGAGACAGAATAAAATAAATTATTCCAAATTGGAATAAAAATAAAATATAAAAATAAAAAAATATATGTTTAACTATGGAATATATTGGTATAAATGAAGTATAAATAAAATGAAAGTTTTAAAAAAGTTCAGATTTAAAAAATTGGTAAATATTTTTAAATTTGAAAACATTATGAGAAACAGACTTTATAGTATAAAAGTATTAATGGGAGGAATATAAAAATGAATTGTAATACTTGTAAGATGTGTGAAAGTGCAGATAAGAGATTAGAAAGTTTTGTAGCATCAAAAGCAGGAGAATTTGAAACAGCATTCCAAAGAACAATCGACCAAAAAGTAAAATGTGGATTTGGACTTCAAGGTGTCTGTTGTAGATTATGTTCAAATGGACCATGTAGAGTAACTCCAAAATCACCAAGAGGAATATGTGGAGCAGATGCAGACACAATAGTAGCAAGAAACTTCTTAAGAGCAGTATCAGCAGGGGCAGCATGTTATTTACACGTAGTTGAAAATACAGCTTTAAACGTAAAACACGTTGGAGAAAACAATGGAGTTATAAAAAGTGAAAAAGCTTTAAATATATTAGGAGAAGAATTAGGAATATTCGACGACGACCCACATAAAAGATGTGTAAAAATAGCAGACGCAATTCTAAAAGATTTATACAAACCAAGATATGAAAAAATGGAATTAGTTGAAAAACTAGCTTACCATATGAGAGTTGATAAATGGAAAGAGCTTGGAATCATGCCAGGTGGAGCTAAATCAGAAGTATTTGATGGATGTGTAAAATCATCAACTAACTTAAGTTCTGACCCTGTAGATATGTTAATGCATTGTTTATCATTAGGAATTTGTACAGGTTTATATGGCTTAACTTTAACTAACTTATTAAACGATATAGTTTTAGGAGATCCAGTTATAAGAATGGCTCCAGTAGGATTTAGAGTAATTGATGAAGACTATATAAACATAATGGTAACAGGACATCAACATTCAACATTCGCAAGTTTCCAAGAAAAAATAAAATTACCAGAAGTAGTAGAAGTAGCTAAATCAGTAGGGGCAAAAGGATTCAGATTAGTAGGATGTACATGTGTAGGCCAAGACTTACAATTAAGAGGAGAACACTACAAAGAAATATTTGCAGGGCATGCAGGAAATAACTACACAAGTGAGGCTGTTTTAGCAACAGGGGCAGTTGATATGGTAGTTTCAGAATTCAACTGTACAATCCCAGGACTTGAACCGATAGCTGATAAATTACAAGTAAAAATGATTTGTTTAGATGATGTAGCTAAAAAGAAAAATGCAGAATTAATCCAATTAGATAGAGATAAATTTGATGAAATAGACCACAGATTAATAAACGAAGCAGTAGAAGCTTACAAAGCAAGAAGAGGAAACGTAACTATAGATATACCAAAAGATCACGGTTATGATGAATCTTTAACTGGTGTAAGTGAAAAGAACTTAAAAGAATTCTTAGGTGGAAACTGGAAACCATTAATAGACTTAATCGCTGATGGAACAATCAAAGGTGTTGTCGGAGTAGTAGGATGTTCAAACATGACTGCTGGCGGACATGATGTTCACACAGTAGAATTAGTAAAAGAATTAATCAAAAAAGATATCTTAGTATTATCAGCAGGATGTTCAACAGGTGGACTTGAAAACGTAGGATTAATGTCACCAGGAGCAGAAGAATTAGCAGGAGAAAACTTAAAAGCAGTCTGTAAAAAATTAAATATACCACCAGTATTAAACTTTGGACCATGTCTAGCAATAGGAAGAATCGAAATAGTTGTTAGTGAATTAGCAGCAGCATTAAATGTAGATATACCACAATTACCAGTAGCGCTTTCAGCACCACAATGGTTAGAAGAACAAGCATTAGCTGATGGAGCATTTGGTTTAGCTCTAGGACTACCACTTCACCTAGCTTTACCACCATTTATAACTGGAGGACCATTAGTAACTCAAGTTTTAACAGAAGGACTAAAAGATATAACTGGAGGTAGTGTAATAGTAGATCCAGACCCAGAATCAGCAGCTAATACATTAGAAGCAGAAATATTAGATAGAAGAAAAGGCTTAGGTTTAAAATAATTAATTTTTAAGGATGTGGTCAAATGCGCAGAATAATAATTCATAAAGATTTATGTACAGGTTGCAAAAGTTGTGTGTTAGCCTGCATGACTAGAAATTGTGGCGAAAAACATAAATTTGATAGCTTTATAGATGTAAATAAAGATAAATATTTTATAGATTTATCACATATAGATACAGAAAGTAGAAATCATATAGAACTAAATAACGAGGGACACCCAGTCCCTCTAACATGTAGACATTGCGACAAACCAGAATGTGTTGCAACATGCATGAGTGGGGCTATGACAAAAGACCCTGAAACAGGAATAGTTTCATATGATAAACAAAAATGTGGTTCATGTTATATGTGTGTAATGAGTTGCCCTTATGGAATTCTAAAACCAGATGACAGAACGAAACAAGATATAATAAAATGCGATTTATGCCAAGGAGAAGAAATTCCTCTATGCGTATATAACTGCCCAAGCGGTGCATTAGAATTACAAAAGGAGGACGAATAAATGTTTGATAAAATAAAGAATATATTTAAATCAGATAAAGAAGAAAGTAATGTTACTCCTAAAAATGCACCAAAAGAAGTTACAGTTCCAGCACATAAAGTTGGGCCAAAATCACAAGATGATGCAACAACTTATGTAATAATAGGGGCAAGTATCGCAGGAGTTACAGCGGTAAAAACAATTAGAGAATTGGACAAAAAAGCAAAAATAATAGTAGTATCAAAAGATGAAAATATTTATTCTCGTTGTATGTTACACCATTTAATTTCAGGACACAGAACAATTGAAGGAATTAACTTTGTAGATGGAGATTTCATGGAAAAACAAAATGCAACTTGGATTAAAAAAGCTACAGTAAAAGAAATTGATCCAGACAATAAAAAAATTAAATACGAAAAAGATGGTAAAGAAGAAGAATTGGCTTACGACAAATTATTGATAACATCAGGTGCCAATGCATTCGTACCACCAGTTAAAAATTTAAGAGAAGCTAAAAATGTGTATCCACTTAGAAATATAGAAGACGCAATAGGAATAAAAGAACAAGCAAAATACGCAAAAAATATTGTAATAATGGGTGCTGGGCTTGTAGGAATGGACGCATTAGCAGGGTTAGTTGAAATAGATAGCATAGGAAATTTAAGTTTAATTGCATCAGAAGACAGAATCCTAGACAAACAACTAGATGTTAAAGCTGCAAAAGCTTATGAAGATAAGTTTGAGCAAAAAGGTGTAAAAATCTATAAGAACCGTATGGCATCAGAAGTATTAATAGATGAAGATGGAAAAGTAAAAGGTATTAATTTAGGAAATGATGAAATAATAGATTGCGATTTATTAGTAGTTTCAACAGGTGTAAGATCTAATATAGGACTTGTTGAAGGGTCAGGAATAGAAACTGAAAAAGGAATCAAAATCAACGAAAAAGGCGAAACTAACAAACCTGATATATACGCAGCAGGCGATGTAACAGGCACAGGAATTTGGCCATTAGCAACAAAACAAGCAGAAGTAGCTGCAACTAATATGGCAGGTGGAGAAGCTGTTATAGAAGATAAATTTGAATTCAAAAATACAATGAACTTCTTAGGAATACCAACAGTTTCAGTAGGATTTATAACACCACCAGACGACACTTATGATATATTAACATATACAGATGGTGACAATTACAAGATGGCAGTAATCAAAGATGATGTATTAATAGGATTCATTGCACAAGGAGACATCTCATATGTTGGCCCATATACTCAACTTGTCAAAGAAAAAATTAAAGTTGATAATTTGGCAAAGCGAGTATTTGAACTTGGATATTCAGACTTCTTCAAAATAAAAGAAGATGGACAATTCGAGTGGTAAATAAGTTATTAAGGTCTACTTAATATATATAAAATTAACCTCCCCATAAGGTTGATTTTGAAATAACTATCCAAATTAGCATTTCGGCAGAATTGCCGGGGTGCTTTTTTTATATAAGAAAAGAAGCATTTCGGTTGGCCTACCGAAATGCTTTTCTAGCTGATTTGTATATTTTTATTATGTACTATGATTTCAGCGCTTTGCTTAAGTCTTAGAGTTTTGTAACCCCCACCACAAGAACTCTAAATAATTTTTTTAATAATGCTTTTCATAATTTACTTTCATCCCGACACCCTCATATTTACCGAAACACAAGATATATTATATCCTAGTAACTCTGTAGAAAATTGTAAAAACTTGCGAAAAAACAAAAAAATTTTTTAAATATCAAAAAAAATTTTTATATAGTTTGAAAAAATACTATAATGATTAGAAAAAATACTTTATATCAAAATAGTTGGACTTTCAACTAAAATATTATATTATTAAGAATATAGTTGAAAGTTCAATTAAAATAAGGAGGGAGAAATGAATTTTAGAAAGTCAACAAAATCAGATGTATCAAAAATAATGGAAATAGTAAAACAAGCGCAAGAGTACTTCAAATCACAAGGAATTGATCAATGGCAAAATAATTATCCAAATGATGAAGTAATAAATAATGATATAAATAATGGTGAAAGTTATGTAATGTTGGATGGTGATGACATTGTTGCGACAACTGTAATTTCATTTGCAAAAGAGAAATCGTATGAAAATATTCTAGATGGAAAATGGATTACAAACGGGGATTATGGCGTAATTCACAGAATAGCTGTAGATAACACTCATAAGGGGAAAGGTCTTTCACACAAAATAATAAAATATGCAGAAGAAGTATGTAAACAAAACAATATTCATAGTATAAAGGTAGATACTCATGAAGATAATATATTAATGCAAAGTTTACTTAAGAAAAATGGATTTGAATATTGTGGAATAGTTTATTTGGAAGATGGTGGAAAAAGAGTAGCTTTTGAAAAAACTTTCTAATTAAATATTAAATTTACTTTAGCAATCTATCAAAACATTTGTATAAAATCTATAAAAAACTGTGTAGTCTAAATAAGGCTACACAGTTTTTATATAAACTTAAAAATATTTTTCAAAAACTAAATTATGCATTACTAGCAGGTGCAACATAAACCCTTTGTGCCAATTCATCATCAATCATATATAATGCATGAGGGTTGTCCACACATCTTTTAACTTTTTTCAATATAGTTGTAAAGTTATCTTCTTCTTCAACTTGTTCATCAACGAACCAGTTTAAAAAGCTGATAGTCGCATGTTCCTTTTGAGCAACTGCAATATCCATAATATTATATATTTTTTTAGTGACTAATTCTTCATGAGCTAAACCTGTTTCAAATACTTCTACAACATCTTTATAAGTGTCTTTTGGCTTGTCTATTTCGCCAAGAACTATAGTTCCACCCTTTTGGAACACATAGTCATAGAACTTCATAGCATGATCGATTTCTTCTTTGGCTTGTACTCTAAAAAAGTTAGCAAAACCACTTAAATCAATAGATTCACAATAAGCGGCCATAGCTAAATAAGTGTAAGAAGAGTAAAACTCAAATGTAACTTGATCATTAATTGCATTTTCTAAGCTTTTACTTAACATAAATTTGCCCCCTTGAAATATAGTTTCTAATTATATTTTATAGTAAAAAGTTAGAAAATGAAACAATTAAAATCTCCAAAATACTCCGTTTGGCATACGGCAGATAGTTCCTGAAAATTTATCTTTAATTTCACCAGTATGAAAATCTCTAATAATTACGTATTCATGATAATCGGGGTCTTCATGCCATTCAGAAAAATATAGATTATCACCATCTCTAAACATGAGACTTTCAGTAGAACCTATGGAAAAACTGATTTTTTCTGGCCAAATGATTTGGAAAACACACTCATTAGCATCTCGTCCAAGCATAAGAGGAGAAACATTTAGCTTTAGGTTATAACAATCCTTTACACAATCAAGTGGCAGTTTTTCAATAAGTTCAAGTTTTTTATCTTCTGGATAATAACAATATATTTGAATTGTCTTTTTAGAAAAATCAACGCATAAAAAATAAAACTTTCCATCATCCCACATAGGAGCCTCAACATAAAAATTTTCCCTAAGTTCAAAAGGACTAAATACCTCGCCATCAGGAAAATGAATTAGATGACAGTTCATACCGCCAAAAGCATGTCCATCTTTGACAATTTCCTCAGCTTCATATAAATCAAGAAAATCGTCCGTACCTTTTTGAGAATAATACCATTCAGAAGTTCCATCAATCGGTTCTGGATACCCACCTACTAAACCATCTATTTTTATTGTATTCATATAATTTCCTCCTTTCAATTAATATAAATTGTTATCATACTATAAATTTTATAGCAGTAACGGATATAAATCCACTTACAACAAATTAAAATAAAAAATATAAATAAAAATCTAACTAAAAATGTTTTTAGTTAGAAAGTATGGGTATATATGAAATATAAAGATATACCAAACAGAAACGACATCAAAAGTAACTTCATAGGTATACTCAAAATAACAAATGGGGGTATAAAATATGGAAGATAGAATCGTATGTCATTGTATGGAAGTTAGTTATGAAACAATAAAAAAAGCTATAGAAGATGGCGCAAAAACAGTAGACGATATAAAAGAAATGACTGAAGCATCAACAGGATGCGGCGGATGTGAAGACGAAATACAAGAAATTTTAGACGAATTATTGAAATAGACATAAAAGTAGATAACCCTTTATGGGATGAATGAAAAAATCATCTCATAAAGGGTTATTTTTTATAATATTAATCTAATCTCCAGTTTAATTCTCCATCATTTAAAGCTCTTATAAAAATTTCCGCAGAAGCCAAATTAGTCGCAATCGGAACACTATAAACATCACAAAGCCTTATTAACGCTTGGATGTCTGGTTCATGAGCCTGTGCAGTTAACGGGTCCCTTAAGAATATTACCAAATCGATTTCCTTATTTACAATCAAAGACCCAATTTGTTGATCCCCACCAAGCGGCCCAGAAGCAAGCCTATGTATGTCCAAGTGTGTTTCGTCCATAATTCTTTTACCAGTCGTACCTGTCGCATATAGACCATATTTTGACAATATAGCCTCATAAGCAATACAGAAATTAACCAGCGTATCCTTTTTGTTGTCATGAGCGATTAAAGCAACATTTAAAATTTTATGCATAACTACCTCCTAAGTTTAAATTCTATATAACTATAACATTAAACAGAAACATACAGGTTACAATATTTTATATATGATTATTTTGTAATAATTTTTAAACTATATTCCATAACACATAAGTTTTTATAAAAGATAAAGGTCCTATCTTAATATACCGTTCTGATTGAGGGTGTTACTATGATTTGCTACAATAAAATTAAGGTGCTAGTCATTTAAATTACAAAATACATCATCAAAAAGTTCAAGTACAACTACTGAAAATAAATTTTTTACTGTAACAGTTCCAAAAAGTTGGGGAAGTGATTGGAGCGTAAAAGTAGAAGATAACTCTATGAACGGCATAGAAAGTAAATTATATATGTTTGATCATGGACATGGTGGAGCTGCTGTATATGTTCTTGATATGAGTGACACAAGTAGACCACTAGCACATTATAGCAGAATGATACCAGATGATTGTGAATCTGTAGGAACAACATCAGATGGATATGAAGTGTTTATGACAGAGGCTGCTGATGGCTTTTTCAGTCAAGGTGCTAAAATCACCTTAAAATAATGAGATTAAACTTTTAATCTTCATAAAAAATAAAAATCACACACGACTTTCAAAAAAGAAAAACACAGCATTTTTATTTGTGTGGAAGATTTATTTAAAAGCTGTGTGTGATGGATTTATTTAATAGATTAGTTTAATAGATTTATTATTTGTTCTAGATTTCGAACCGACAAGTTCAGATTTAAAACCGTAAGGCTAAGATTTAGATAAGAGGGGTTCAGATTTAAAACCGAGAGATAGAGATATAAATCTATAGGGCTAAGATATAAAGCATGGGTCCTAAGATATAAATCAATGATACAATTTTTCAAAGCGGGGGGACTAAGATATATATCAGGGGTGCAAAAATGCTAATATCAGTTTCAATATCCAACAATAGAGAAGCCGATATTAGCATAAAAATTTTTTTATCACACATTTTTTTAAACCTTCTATAAACAGCATCTTTTTTCATACCTAAAATAGGCAAATCCAATAAGACATATTCATATATGACTAAATAAAATTCTTTTCCGTCGATTACCTTTTTATTCATATATCCAGATTCCTTAAAATCGATATACCATCTAAGAATGGCCAAGTCATTTATATCCAAGCCTAGGTCGTATGTAGCGGGGGGTGAAAAACCTAAAATGGTAAATTTTATTTTGTAACTTCCTGTGTTAAAAAAAATGGTTAGATTTTATCTATATTATAGCTGATTATATTGAAGAAGTTGTTTTAAAATATAATTAGGGAGAAAAAATAAGAACTAATCAAATAAAAAGTAGATGGAGGGTAAAATTATGGATATAAAAATAATAAAAAACAAAATGCGTGAATATGAAATAAAAGCAATAAATGAAAAATATGAAAATTTTGATGAACAAAAACTACAAAAGATTTTAAATTCTATAAAGGATGAGGAAATAATGAATTATGTAATAAATAATGTATATTTCTTGATTGAACTTATGGAGGAAAATTGCTATTTAAATACTGATATTATTAATATGTTTATTTTTATAAATAGAAATTCTAAATTTAGAAACCCTATCAATACAGAGTATGCCCAAGCATTAGTAGATGAAATAAATGATAAGGGTTATTTGATATATGAAAGATATGCATTTTATAGTGATAGAAAATATATAGAAGAATTGTTAGAAGGATTGGATATTGAAGAGGGTGAGGTTGCTTTTTGTTTGGAAAGTGGAAAGAAGTTGTACTGCTGTTATTTTGAATAATTTTGAAATATATTCGACAAAAAATTATATCTCTAATTATACAAATATTTATAAAATGCTCTTGATGGTAATAATATATATAAATTATTATATAAAAATAAAATTAAACTTAAAATTTGATCTTTTCAAGTGCTTTAATTTGAGGTATACTAAAAAGAGAGGATAATGAATAAAAAGAGGAGATATGATATGATAAATGTATGCGAGCTATTCGCAGGTGTTGGCGGATTCAGAGTCGGATTAGAAAAGTCATCACCGGAATATAATTTTGTATGGGCAAACCAATGGGAACCATCAAGAAAACTTCAACATGCATATAATTGTTATGTAAATCATTTTGGCACGGAAAACCATGTTAATATAGATATAGCAGAAATTAATAAAAATGAAATTCCGGCACATGACTTATTAGTAGGGGGATTCCCATGTCAGGATTATTCAGTTGCTAGGACAGGTGCAAAAGGAATTGAAGGAAAAAAAGGAGTTCTTTGGTGGCAGATAACAGAAATTTTAAAGGCAAAAAAACCTAGATTTGTATTACTAGAAAATGTAGATAGATTGCTTAAGTCACCAGCAAGTCAAAGAGGAAGAGATTTTGGTGTTATGCTTGCATGTTTCCACGAACTTGGGTATTCAGTTGAGTGGAGGGTTATAAATGCAGCAGATTATGGATTTGCACAAAGAAGAAGAAGGGTATTTATTTTTGCATTTAGAAATGACACTAATTATGCAAAAAATATAAATAGAGATAATTTAAAATCTATGATTCATAAAGATGGGTTTTTCATAAAAAAATTCCCTATTACTCAAGATGAATCAGTAAATAACCCACTTATAGAAGAAGGACAAATAGATTTTAGTATGCTGGGAGCAGAATCAAATGATTCTAGTTATGAAACAACATCTATCGATGGAAAAGAGATAATAGATATATCAGATAATTTTAGCTTAGAATTTAAAAATTCAGGAGTTATGGTAAATGGTATTATTTATACGGAACAAGTAGAAGCGGATTATGATGGAAAAAGAATTTTACTAGGAGACATCTTAGAAAGAGATGTAGATGAAAAATATTATATCGATGGTGAAGAAAAATTAGAAAAGTGGAAATATCTAAAAGGAGCTAAAAAGATTCCTAGGACTAGTAAAAGTGGACATGAATATATATTCAGTGAAGGACCACTAGCCTTTCCAGATCCACTTGATAGACCGGCAAGAACTATGCTCACAAGTGAATCATCAGTAAATAGAAGTAGTCATGTAGTAGAAGATCCAGCTACAAAAAGACTGAGAATAATTACGCCTGTTGAAGCTGAAAGAATTAATGGCTTTGATGATAATTGGACTAATACTGGTATGACCGAGAAGTTTAGATATTTCTGTATGGGAAATGCTTTAGTTGTTGGTTTAGTTAAGGAGATGGGTGATATTATTAAAGATTTGATAAAAAATGAAAAAAATTAATAAAAATAAAAAAAGATGTATTGTTATTAAACAATTCATCTTTTTTTATTTTTTAGAACAAACTATTTTTATAATTTATTACAGTATTATACATTATACATATAATTCGATAAAAATTCATTACACTTTGAAAAACTTAATGGAGCGATACCTTTTTTTCTAGAAAATGATTGAAATAAATCAGCAGGTTCTGTTTCATCTAAAATAAAAGATATTATGTGTATATGGGTTAACATAGTATTTATCCTACCAGGTCCTCCTTTTATATAATCTTCAGGTGAAATAGTTTTTTTATTTAGTGCTATATAATAGTATTTACAATCTTCATTAAGAGCCAATAAATCATTATATATAAAGAATGATTCCCAAGAGATACCTAAAGGGTTTGGTAAGGAAGAGTTAAGTATACTAATAATTTCCTGGTTTGGTTTATACGTATAGAATCCATTATTGCTATTAAAATTTTCATAAGTATTGTCTTTTATGTCAAATAGTTTATATGTTTGAGGGCAAATGTAATCATAATCAATCATAAATGCAATTCTATAGAATTCGCAAGCCAATAATTTTAATAAATATTTTTTATCTGAAATATTACAAATCTTTCTATCGATATCAAAAAAAGTGTTCCATATATCTCCAAATGATAAATCATTTAAATAAGTATTAGAATTATGGAGATATAATTTTGGTCTAAAATCCCAAGGCTTAATAAGTTTTGACTTAGAATTAAATTTAGATTCCTTACCAGGATATTGAATAGATATAATTTCATTATCATTATATGAATTAAACCTTAATTGACGTTCATTCACTTCGAATTTTAAAGTTTCTCTGGGTAAGTTCTTTATAAAATTAATATTAATTAATCTTTTCTCTAGTACTTTGTTATTTGTCTGTTTTGGTATAAATTTAGGAATTAGTTCCATATTGAGTCTCCTTTTGTAAAAATTTCCATAATGCTGTTCAATATATTATAATGTATTTATAAGTTATAATCAAATTAGATATAACTAAAGTGAGGGGATAATATGGAATACGATAAAACATCAAAAGAATCAATATTAAAATATGCATTAAATTTAAAAGGAAAGACATTTGGAGAATTAGACAAATTCAATCGATTAAAAAATAAAAAAAACAAGGGAAGTTTAGGTCATGTAATTGAAGAAAGTTATTTTGGATATGATATAAATTCAGATTCAAATCCTGATTTTTCAGTTGCAGGCATTGAATTAAAAGTTACACCTTTTAAAATAAATAAAAATAAAACAATTTCAGCTAAAGAGAGATTAGTTTTAAATATAATAGATTACAATGAAGAATACAAACATGATTTTTACGATAGTTCATTTTGGAATAAAAGTAAAATGATGTTACTAGTTTTTTATGAATGGAAACCAGAAGTAAAACAAGAAGATTATATAATAAAAGATGTTATTTTATATGAATTTAATGAGGATGATTTGGCGGTTATAAAAAATGACTGGCAAATTATTATAAATAAGATAAAAAAAGGAAAGGCGCATGAAATTTCAGAATCAGATACAAGTTATTTAGCGGCTTGTACAAAGGGACAGAATAAAAATTCAGTAAGATTACAACCTTTTTCAGAAATTCCAGCAAAACAAAGGGCTTTTTCTTTAAAATCTGGTTATATGACACAATTATTGAGAGAACATTTTAATCAAACAGAAGGAGCTAATGTAAGTTTATTAAATGGAAGTAGAAAAACAATAGAACAAGTATTAAAAGAAAAATTTGAATCTTATTATGGAATGAGTATAGATGAAATTGCAAACTTATTTGATGTTAATATATATACTAAAGAAGGTAAATTAACTAAAAATCATGCTCAGATTTTATCTAGTGCAATACTAGGACTAAAAGGTACAAATATAAAAGATATAGAAGAATTTAATAAAGCGGATATAAAATTTAAAACTATAAGAATAGAAAAAGATGGTCATATAAAACAACATATGTCCTTTAAGAATTTTAAATATACAGAGATAGTAAAAGAAGAATGGGAAGATTCTGAGTTGAGAAATATGTTTGCAGAGCAAAAGTATTTATTCGTAGTATTTAAATTTGATGAAAATAATGTATTAAGATTGAATAAGGTTAAATTATGGAATATGCCAATATCAGTTTTAGATACAAAACTTAAAGAAACTTGGGAAGAAACTGTTAGAGTAATAAATGAAGGAATTCAAATAAATATAAAAGGAAATAAAAAATTTGATAACTTGCCAGGATCTACTTTTAATCGTGTATGTCATGTTAGACCACATGCAGGAACATCTGAAGATACATATCCTTTACCACAAGGTGGGGAACATGTTAGAAAATGTTTCTGGTTAGATAGAGAATATGTTGAAAATATAATTAAAAATTAGATATTTAGTGATAAAAACAATATGAATATAACTTTATAATCATATTGTTTTTATAGTATACATTAATATAGAGATTTTATAACTACAAATAGTATGAAGAATAGAATATATATTGATTTACATATTGTTTGAAGAGGAGTAGTACAAAGATAATATATACTAACTTAAAATAATTTAAGCAAGGAGATATAAATGGGGGAAACAGGAAAATTTTATTCATGGGAGATAATAGATGAAATAACAGCAATAAAAAACTGCGACAAATCATTTTTCCAACATAGAGGTTCAGGAGTACCAAAGGAAATAAGATGGTTTTTTGATTCTGAAGATATACAAAATGGTGAGCAAATACCACTCATTTTAATATACAAGGATAATGAATATAAAGCACATATAGAAATGGAAAGTGCTAACCATTCGAGAACACGTATGTTTTGGAAAAATGACTTAAAAAAAGAATTTGATGAGGTATTAAAAGATTATAGACTAAATACGGGAAAAGAAAATGGATATCCATCAATAAAATTCACAAAAATATTTGGTAATACATATGAAGTAGAATTTATAGAACTAGATTTGTTAAATGATGAAAGTATAAATCCACTTGAGACAATTGAAACTGAAAATGAAGTGGGAGGAAAGCAAAAGAAGATTTATACAACAAAGTATGAGCGAAGTTATAAAAACAGAGAAAAAGCTATAAAAATACATGGTACAAGATGTATGGTGTGTGATTTTGATTTTGAAGAAGCTTATGGAGAGTTGGGTAAAGACTTTATAGAAGTTCATCATACGAAACCACTTTATAGTTTAGAAGAGGAAATGGAGATAAATCCAGAAGAAGACTTAGTTTGTCTATGCTCGAATTGTCATAGAATGATTCATAGAAGAAGAGATAAAATTTTAACTGTTGAAGAGTTAAAAGAGATAATGGAAGAGCATAGTATATTTGCATAAAAATATAATAAAAATTTAAAAAGCCAACAAGAACACAGCAAATTTCTTGTTGGCTTTTAATATTTCAAACCACTCCCCACAAAAATATTGTAAAATAAAACCATACAACAAATCAAAAACAAGGAGGGATAACATTGAAAAAAATACTACTACTATTCACAATACTAACCACGCTAACCTGCATCGGATGTTCAAAAGAAGAGACAATGCAGATGAGTATAAGTGACAGTGTAAGCAAGTCGAGTGAAGCAAATTTTGACACAAGTGCGACTGTTCAGCAGCTTTTTTCTGAAGCTGTAACAAAAGATAATTATGAAATGGCAAAGTGGGCACTTTTAAATGGGGCTGATGTGAACAAGTTTGCCGATTATGAGTATATTTCGGAAGAGGAAAATCCATTGATGGTGAGTATATCTAATTCCAACGAAAAAATGGCGATGTTGCTTCTCAAAAATGGTGCGGATGTTGATTATGTTGATGAGAACGGAATGACTACGCTTATGTGTGCGGTTACTAATAGAATGTATGACGTTTGTGAGGAATTGATAGATAGAAATGTAGATAAAAATGCGCTAGATGCTAGCGGGGACAATTGTATAGATTATGCGATAACATCTATGGGTGATGGATATGTGAGCGATAAGGAAATGCTAAAAATGGCCAAATTGCTTTATAATGATGGTGTAAAAATATCGAACAATACGAAGAGACATATTGTGGCATCAGATGGAGAAGGCGTTATGGATTATGAATATGTGGCGTTGGATTGGTTCATAAGTATCGGCGAAATTAAAAGGAAAGATTTAAATGAAAATCAGGAAGTTTTTTATAATGTTTATCTTGGAAATTTAGATTACATAAAGAAGCTGAAAAAAACTCAATTAAAAATTAAAAATTCACAAAATCAGGATTTATTGACTGTTGCTATAACATATGCAAAGAAAGATATAGCCAAATATCTATTGGAAAATGGAATGTGGTATAAAGAAAATTCCACAGAATTGAGTGATGCCATAGGATATGCTGCACTTTGTGGTGATTTGGATACGCTAAAAATGATTTATAAATATACTGACTTGTCGGACAGTGATATTTATACAATTATAAGTTACAATATGCAGTGTTCGAATGATGAATATATTGAGGGAATTGAATATCTAGTAAGCAAAATGTCTGATATAAACACATATATCGACAATCCTAATGAAACAATTTTGTGTTTGGCAGTTTATAATGATCTTGAAAAAACATCGAAAATGTTGATTGAGCATGGTGCAGAGGTTAATTTACATATAATTTATAATGCAGAAAATGTCGGCAATTCGGAATTGATGAAAGTATTATTAAATAACTTTGATATAAAATCTGTAAGTGAAGAAGAAAGACAAAAATTATTATATACAATGATTGAAAGTGGTGATTATGAAATAGCGAAATATTTGATTGATAAAGGGGTTAGTATTGGTAAAGATTCAAAAGAATATCTTGAAGATTGTCCAGTTACTAAAATGAAAAGTTTACTAGAAAAATAGCTAGATAAAACTATATAAATATACATAAAACTGCTGTAGAATAAAATTTTCATTTATTTTGCAGCAGTTTTTTATTAAAAAATAATCGAACATACATTCGAAAAAGTTATTGTATTAATCGAACATATGTGCTATTATATAAAATGTAAATGGAAAGTAATATATATATAAAACTAACGCTCTCTCAAAAATTTAAATAAAACATCCAACAAAAAGCTTGTAGAAAGTTCCTACAAGCTTTTTTCCTTTTTATGATATATAGGAGTAATCCTATTTCAAAAAAAATTCACAATAAATATCTAAAATTAAAAATTTTATCTCCCTAAATTGCTTTGTCAATTTGCTTAGATCTACCTTCAAATTTATAAAAACAAACAGCAATCACACAACCGCAAATAGCAATAGCTGCTAATACGAAAAATCCAGCAGACATACTAAATCTAGATGCCAAGTTTCCTGTCATCATAGGAAATGCAGTCATTCCGATTGCATAAAATGCTTGGAAAAATCCCATTGCAGTTGATTTTTGGAATGGCTTAACTTCTTTCATGGCTTCGGAAGTTGCACATGAGAATAAAATTCCGCTCGAAGTCCCAGGAAGTATTTGCAACATCATTATAATAGGTATGCTGTTTACGCTCGGAACTAATACACAATATATTGCTATGATTATTAAAACTGTTGGAATTAATTTTTTCGGACCACCTTTGAATACATTGTTTGAAGAAAGTGCCGAAAAGACTACTGATGAAATCATATAAATAATCGATGAAATTCCTATCAAAGTATTTGATGCGCCGAGATTGTCCAAAACTTGATTTGTAAACGACATCGATGTTGTAAGTTGAACCCCTTGTTGAATAAGTGCTATAAATGAAAATAAAAGAAGTCTTTTATTAGCACAAATCGAAATCAAATCGCTTATATCGTGTTCGCCTTTTTGTGGATTTTCTTCTTTTATATTAAATGATAATAAGAAAGTTATAAACCCACCGACAACGCTCAATATACAAATTCCTCTCATTGTGATTGTGTTATATAAAAGTGTGCTCGCAACAAATCCCATCAACATTCCTATGTTGTTAAACATTACAACTCTGGCAGTTGCAGATTGTTGTTCTTCTTTTGAAAAATGGCCAGTATAAAACACCATAAATGAAATCCACATTGCTGAAGCCAATCCAGAGAATAAATTAGCAACTAAAAATCCGAATCCATTTGGAATTATTATTCTAAAAAGCGATGCAATCCCAGAAGACAGACCACCTATCATTATAAAATATTTGTGCTTTCTGACTATATCGGCACTAAGTCCAACCGGAAGTCTAAGCAACATTTGTGAAATTCCATATGCGCCGACGATTATACCGATAAATGAAGTTGTGACGTTGATTGATGTAAGGTAAATCGTTTGGTATGGAATATAGACATATTGTGCAAACCAAAAGAAGGATACGCTGATTAAAAAGATAATCTCATCTTTCTTTGAAAATTTAACATTTATCATAACCGAATCCCCATTTCTATTTTATTTGAAATTAAAAACCATATATTACCACATATATTGTATGGTTAAGGACTAGGACTGTCAAATAGAATAAATTTATAAAAATTAATGATAATATATATATATTTTTAGTATAAGTAGTGTTTTAGTGAAAATGTTAACATACTGTTATTTTTTAAAAGTGAAAAATTATTTATATGAGGTAACGACAGGAAATGAATGGAAATAAATAACATTTATTAAAGTTAAAAATATAAAAACTTAAACGAAACGTTTTCATCAAAATATTTTTGTTTTAAATAATAAAAAATTAAAAAACATTGAAATTACAAGGAAAACGTAAACTAAATAAAATAGATTTCTATACATTTTTTAAAAATATAAAATAAAAAATTTAAGGTATAAGAAATAATGAATTAAATTTTTTAATTATAAAAAAATTTTCAATTAGAAAATATTTTCCTAAGAAAATTTTAAAAATCATGTTAATATTATTATATTTTTTTGTTAATATACTTATAGAAAATAAATTTTATACTGAATATAATGAATGTATCAAGCGTAAAGAAAAATTTATATGAATGGATATTTTAATATTAGGAGGAGTATTAATGAAAAAGATAATTAGAGATTTTGTGTTATTATTTGTATTATGTTTTTTATACATGACATTTAGTAAAACAACGAATGTTTCTGCAGTTGAAGGTTTAATAATCTCATTGGGGTCTGCAGCAATATTTAGTTTATTAATATCAATGATTAGAAATTTAAATGAAGAAGATTTAAATCTAAAAATGAATCTTCCACCTAAAGAAGTAGAAATTATAAGACAAAGTAGATTAGTTATAAGAGATAGTATAGTAGCATTTTTATTATGCTACGGCTCAATGACAGTTTCATTTGGAGAAACAGGCCTTACTTTTATAAAAGCAATACCATTTATGATTGCATCATTAGCACCAGCATTAGTTGTTTGTGCAATAAGTAAAGAACTAAGAATGCCATCAAATAGACAAGAAGCGAAAGTTGAGTTAGAAGAATTAGCGTAGCCTATGAGCTAGTAAAACCGCTAGTTTAAATATATAGACATAGAAAAAATCCTTAATATAATATTTAAATATATATGACTTAATTACCTGTGTGATAATTTACACAGGATTTTTTTTGTTCAAAATAAGATTTACAATTAATCTATTTCAAAAAAGTAGTACTACTAAAATAGAACTTTATACTACTAAAATACTACTTTTTGACACTAGGTTACAAATTATAATATAAACAGAGATTCTATGCTCAACTGCTTATTATATCGGTTCATTAATATAAGAAGCAAAATTAAATTAAAGAAAGGGGAGAATAGAATATGAGGAAAAAATTGATTTCGTTTTTTATCAGTTTCCTAATGATGTTTAACTTAGTGACTCCATTTGGGATGATATATGCAGAGGGAAGCGACACATCAACTGACACAGCTACAAAGTATGTTGTATTTGATGTGGAGAAATTCAGCCTTGGCAGGGGGTATGTTCAGGAGCCAATTCTAGTACCTATTGATGAGGGAGATAATTGTGCGCAAATACTGAAGAAGGTATTGACTGAGGAGAAAATCAAATATACAGGAACTTTTACAAGTGGATTCTATCTTTCAAGATTATATGATGGAGATGACACAATACTTGAAGGATATACAAGAGGCAGAAGTGAAGAAGGTTGGCTTGGTGAATTTGATTATAATTCAGCTTCTGGCTGGATGTTTACTCTAAATAATCAATTTCCAAATGTGGGTATGTCTAGCAAAAAGGTAAGTGAAAATGATGTAATGAGAGTTCAGTTTACGGTTAAAGGATACGGTACATTACCTACATCAACAAATAAAGATAAACTAATCACAGCTTTGGCAAAAATAAATAGTTCAGACGAAAAAGAAAAAATATTATCTTATCAAATGATGAGACAGGCATATAAAGAAGCAAATGATGTAGTGAAAAACCTTGATTCTACACAAACTCAAGTTGATGAGGCGTTAACTACATTAAATGCAGCACTTGAATCACAAGAATACGATGAAAAAGCTGTTCCAATGACTGGTTTAACAGTTCAAAGTACAGCTGAAGTTGAAGAGGTTGAAGAACTTCAATTAAAAGCAACAGTTGTTCCAGAAAATACAACTGATGATAAAACAGTAACTTGGACTACTTCAGATTCATCAGTTGCTACAGTTGATAAAGATGGTTTAGTAACAGGAAAATCAATCGGATCATGTAAAATATATGCATGGGCTGGAGATTATAGAGCGGTAGTTAATTTAAATGTAGTAAAAAATACTAGTGGTGAAGAATTTATAATTAAAAATAACGTTCTTGTTAAATATAACGGGGAATCTACAGATATAGTAATTCCAGAAGGTGTAACATCAATAGCAGATGATGCTTTTAAAAACTCTACAGTTACAAGTATTAAATTCCCAGAAAGTATGACTGTTATAAGTGAAGGATTATTCCAAAATAATAGCGATTTAACAAGTGTAACTTTATCAGATAAAACAACAACTATAGAAGCTAGTGCATTTTCAAGATGTACAAAATTAACTTCTATCACTATACCAAGTTCAGTTACAGAAATAGGAGATAGCGCATTTTCATACACTGGATTAAAAGGTATTGAAATACCGGCAAATGTAAAATCAATCGGAAAATTTGCATTTTCATATTCTAAATTAGAAAACGCAAAAATATTAGGCGATATTACAAAAATAGAACAAGAAACATTCCGTTCTTGCTCAAATCTTTTAAATGTTACAATTTCACCAAGTATAACAACAATAGGCAAGGGAGCATTTAAAGATTGTTCAAAACTACAATCTATTAAAATAGACGGAAAAACATATGACAAAGAAAAAGTATATGACTTATCAAATATAGACACATTAGAAATCCAATCAGCATCAAATGAATCATTTTATAATAATAAAGCAGTTAAATACGTGATTTTCAGCGATAAAATTCAAAATATACCTAAGTATGCATTTTATAATTGTACATCATTAAAAGAAATATCACTACCAAGTTCAGTTACAAAAATAGGACAATATGCATTCCAAAATTGTACAGCAGTTGAATCTATAAGTTTACCAGACTCAGTTGAATTAATAGATTCATATGCTTTTAGTAAAATACCAAACATAGAAAGTATCAAATTGCCAAGTTCATTAAAACAAATTGGAAACAAGGCGTTTGAAAACTGGACAGCATTAAAAACTATAACAATACCAAAATCAGTAACAACTATAAATACAGCAATGCTTGATGGTGCGACTGCACTTACTGAAATATTAGTTGAAGAAGGAAGTACATCATTTAAGAGTGCTGGCGGAGTTTTATATGATACAAACGGAAAACTTCTTATAATCCCACTTGGGTTACAAGGCGAAACTTTAGAAATTGCAGACGGAACTACAGAAATAAATTCATCATTAAATGGTGCTAAAAACTTAAAGAAAGTTGTTATTCCAGCATCAGTAACTAAAATAGGAACTACTGTATTTAATGGATGTGCAAATTTAGAAGAAATAGTAGTAGCAGAGAATAATGCAAATTATATGAGTGACAACGGTGTATTATACACTAGATCAAAATCACAATTAATAGTTTATCCAAGTGCTAAAAAAGGAACTGAATATTCAATATTAGAAGGTTGTACAAGTATTGTAAATAACGCATTTGGAACAAATTTAGAATTAACTACTTTAAATATGCCAGCGAGTTTACAAGTTTTAAATTATAATGCAATATCAAAGGCAACTAATTTAGTAAATGTAAATATGAGCGATGATGCAACTAAAGTTGCTGACAGTGCTTTTTCAAATTGTAAACAACTTAAAAATATAAAAATATCAAGTAAGACAGAAAGTATAGGTGTAAATGCATTTTATCAATGTGCAAACTTAAAAGAAATAGAATTACCATCAACACTTAAATCTATAGGAAATAATGCATTTTTCAATTGTTCATCAATAACACAAATTACAATCCCGGAAAGCGTAACAACAATGGGAATTAAAGTATTTTATGGTATGAGCAAATTAACAGATGTTAAACTGCCAAGCAATTTAACAAAAATCGGAGAATATACATTTTATCAATGTCCAAAATTAACTTCTATAGACATACCAGAAAGTGTTACAGCTATAGATAGATACGCATTTGCAGGAACTGGTTTAGCTTCAATCAGCATTCCTGAATCAGTGAAAACTTTAGGAGTGTATGCATTTAATAATGCTAGATCATTAAAAGAAGTATACATATATAACAAAGATATGACTATACCAACTAATGCATTTAACTCAACATCAACATCATTAACTATCTACGGATATAAAGGTTCAACAGCAGAAACTTTTGCTACAAATAGCAAGAAAAATTTCGTTGCACTTGAAGATTTATTAAAAGTAACTTTTGATCCGGTAAATGGAAGTGATAAGGTTGAAAAAGCAGCAGTAAAAGATACAGCATTTGATTATCAACCAGAAGCTCCTAGTAAAGAGGGATATGTATTTGTAGGATGGTTTAAAGATGTGGATGATGTTACTACTGAATATAAAACTGGAGAAAAATATACAGAAAATGTTACCTATACAGCAAAATACGCTCATGTATCAATGTTAGGTGCACAGGCTAAGGCGATTGTTAATGATAAAAGTGGAATAAGATTTGGAACTAGAATTTATAACGATGGCGATAAAATAGTAGAAATGGGAACTTTAATACTTCCATTAAATTTAGTTCCAGAAGGAAGTAACTTAACTTTAGAAACTCCAAAAGTAGCAAAATCAGTAGCTAAAGTTTTATATGAAGAAAACTATAAAGAAAATTATAAAACTTATTTAGGAACATTAGTAAATATTACATCATCTCAATTTGACAGAGAAATAACAGCATCTTCTTATGCGAAATACAAAGATAAAGCAGGAAATGAGTATGTTGTTTATGCACCTTATAAGGCTGGTTCTATAAGTGTAAACAAATTATTAGCAGAATCTAAATAGACTATATATATTTGAATAAAAAATAAGTAAGTCTGCCACAATATTGTTTTGTGGCAGCTTTTGTTTGAATTATGTAAAAAATGTGCAAAAAATAGGTTAGAGTATATCAATATAATTATATTTATAGTAAGTGTATTTATTAAAATATATATTTATAAAAAAAGTAATAAATATTATAAATGTTGAAATTTCAACATTAAAAGTCGATATCTATTATTGATTTAATATAAGTAGAATGTTAACAAAAAGTTATACATCATTAAAATTATTATATTTTTGATAAAGAACACTATGAAAATAATAAAATTAAAAACATATAATTATAGTAACAGATGGAGAAGACTAGCTAAACAAAAGCACAGAAAAATATAATTAAATATTTTAGGAGGTCTTGTGTATGTTTAAATTTTATAGAGACGTAGTCATATTATTTGCAATCTTTTTCGCTTATTTAATGATGGCAGGCGGAACAACTCCAATTGAAGGTGTGATAGCATCACTTGGAGCAGGTTGCACATTTGCTTTATTGATTGCGATGTTTAGAGCTGTAATAGAAGTTGCCAGAGAAATGATGGCAGAACAAAAGCAAGCGAAAGAAGAATTACAACAGAAGGAATAATATAGGTAGATAGGATCAATAATATGTTTACAAAATTAAACCGGAAAAGCCCATGCAAAATGTAAAATTGCATGGGTTTTTATAATGTAAAAAAATATATAAATAAAAATAGATAGGGTAGGTTAATATACTGATACTTTTAATCAACATTCTTATATTTTGTATGAATATAATTATATATTTAAAGGAAATGAATGAAATATAAATCTTTTAAAAAGATTTGAATTTTTCTGAAAAATAAAGATACAACTTGTAAATTTCAATGGTTTGGTGATTATGGTTAGATCAATACAAAAAAATAATATAAAAATATAAAATAAACTGGATAATGTTAATATTGTGATATTTTGGGTTAAGATACTTATAGAATTAGTAGGTCTCACGGAATATAATGTAATTAAGAAAAAGGTAAGAAAACAAATAAAACAAAATCAAATTAAATAACAGTATTTAAAAAGTTTTTAGGAGGTAAGTGGATATGAACAAAATGTTTAGAGATTTAATGGTATCATTCGTAATTGCTTTTTTATTTTTATTATTTAGCGTTCCAACTCAATCATCAGTTATTGATTTAGTAATTGCAGTAAGTACAGCAGGAATGTTTAGTTTATGTAGCGCAGTAGTAAGATATGTAGTAGAAGAATATGTATCAATGAACAAAGCTACAGAAGAACAAGTTGAAAGAAGAATGCAAATCAGTTTAGTAGTAAGAGATTCATTATTAGCATTCGTAATAGCATATGGATTTATGACAAGCAGTTTTGGATTTGGTTTATCAATAGGACAAACAGCTGGTTACTTAGTAGCAGCATTAGCACCAACTATAGTAGTAGCAGTATTAAGTAAAGAATTAAGAATACCATTCTTAAGAACTTACAGAGAACATGACGCAGTTGTTAGAGAAATGGGATTCAAAAACGTTGCATAATTTTAGACTAATATTATATTTAAAAATATCTCAACCAAGCCCTATGTAAAAAGTTTTACATAGGGCTTTTTTCTGTGTATTAATAAAGTTATAAAAAATATGGATTGACTAAAATAATAATAAATTACAAAATAATGATTTAAAAATTTTAATATTATATATCGAAATATATAAATATAAGTAAATAAGTTATATAAATGTAAAAAATAATCTATAGAAATTTTGAAAATAATATCAGAAACTTTAAAAAGCAATGCATTTTATCGACATAAAACGACAATAAATAGTCAAATAAAGTCAAACTTTAATTAATTAAAAATTTTAAAAATTCTCTCTAAAGAATAGTTTATGAAAAGGTTTTCAAAATGAATGAGTAAATATTATGGAATATCAACAAAATCGACTAGAAAACGTTTTTCATAAGTGGTGTAAAAATGCAACATATAAAAAAATTAAAATATAAAATTAATAATCAGTTGAATAAAAATTCAATTACACATAAAAAAAAAATATGATATAATCTAATTATGATGAATGGTAATAAATGACAATTTATACTAAAGCATCTGGGGGAATACAAATTTTAAAAATTCATGTAAAAATTTAGGGGGGCTTATAAAATGGCAGAAAAAACTTTAAATGTATTTGAAATCGCACAATTACAAGTTAAACATGCTTGCGATAAATTAGGAACTGATCCAGCAGTTTACGAAATACTAAAAAATCCTATGAGAGTTATGGAATTTAACTTCCCAGTAAAAATGGATGATGGTACTATAAAAACTTTCACTGGATACAGATCTCAACACAACAACGCTTGTGGACCATTTAAAGGTGGTTTAAGATTTCATCCAAATGTAACTAAAGACGAAGTTAAAGCATTATCTACTTGGATGACTTTCAAATGTGGTGTAACTGGTATACCATATGGTGGAGGTAAAGGTGGTATGGCCATCGATCCTAACGACTATTCTAAAGGTGAATTAGAAAGAATATCTAGAGGATTCGCTGCAGCACTTGCTCCATTCGTAGGAGAAAAAGTAGATGTTCCTGCTCCAGACGTAAATACAAATGGTGAAATAATGTCTTGGATGGTTGACGAACATGCAAAAGTAACTGGTGAATTTGCTCCTGGTACTTATACTGGTAAACCTGTTGATTTCTATGGTTCTTTAGCTAGAACAGAAGCTACTGGATACGGTGTAGCAATGATGGCTAGAGAAGCTTTAGCTAAAGTTGGTATAGATATAAAAGGTGCTAAGGTTGCATTACAAGGTTGTGGTAACGTTGGTAGTTACGCAGGTATGTATATAGAAGAATTTGGTGCTAAAGTAGTTATAGTTGGTGACCATACTGGTACTATAACTAATCCTGATGGAATAGATATGAAAGCTTTAATGGCTTACATACCAACAACTCCTAACAGAGGTATAAAAGGATTCCCAGGTGCTGAAGCAACTGATCAAAATGTTTTAACTGCTAATGTTGATTTATTAATGCCTTGTGCTCTTGAAAATCAATTAACTGCTGAAAATGCTAACGATGTTAAAGCTAAAGTAGTTTGTGAAGGTGCAAACGGACCTACTACTCCTGGTGCTGACGAAATATTCGCTCAAAAAGGAATAACTTTAATTCCAGATATATTAGCTAACAGTGGTGGTGTTACAGTTTCTTACTATGAATGGGTACAAAACTTACAAAGAGACTCTTGGTCATTTGAAGAAGTTCAAGCTAAACAAGAAAAAGCAATGAAAAAAGCATTCGACGCTATATGGGCAATAAAAGAAGAATATAACGTTGATATGAGAACTGCAGCTTACATGTCTTCAATCAAGAGAGTAGCAGATGCTATGAAACGTAGAGGATGGTACTAAGATTAAGATTTAAAGAATAATTTTAAGCCTATAATAAATAGATAAATAAGGAGATGAAACATGGTGGTGTTTCATCTCCTTTTTTTTTATGCAAAAACTCTACGTTACGTAGGTTGAGAACACCTCAAAAAAGATTTATCCTATTTATGATGTTAATATAAACGACAATGACATGGCAAATATGAAGAGAACGAAGTTTTATTTCTGTGGAAAATGTGGAAATATTATCGCTAGCACAAATAATGTAATTCTTAATTGTTGTGGACAAAAATTAACTGAATTAAAAGCTAAAGAATTAAAAAATAATAAAAATGGCGAGAAATCTGTGGATAAGGACGGAAATTTAACTAGAAATGATATAAAAGTTGATAATAAACACGGCTTAGTCAGCATAAAAATATAGCATTTGGGATAGCCGACTTTATCTATTATAAAGACTTGTGTAGATTAGCACAAGTCTTTATTTTTGAAGGATTTACAATATCAGATGGAGAATTCTGAAGAATGGCTAGATTATTAAAAGTAAAAGTTATTGGTTTATAGATTAAAAAATATAAATATTTATAATGATAAGGAAGATAGGAATTTTTATGATTTCTATCTTTTTTACTGTTTGAATATAAATATTTTAAAAATTACCTTGCATTATAGAGTAATATGTATTACTATATAAACAACAGTACCTTGTAATATAGAGTATTAAAGTTATATAAAGAGGGGGTGAAATGATGGAACTAAATAAAGAAGCTTTAAAAGGTCACATTGACACAATAATTTTATCAATCTTAAATGAAAAAGATTGTTATGGATATGAGATTGCAAAAACAGTAAAGGCTAAATGTAATAATATGTTTGAATTAAAAGAAGGAACAATGTATTTAGCACTTAAACGTATGGAATCAAAAGGATTTATAGAATCTTATTGGTCACAGGAAGAAAGTGCTGGAGGCAGAAGAAAATATTATAAAATGACTGATTTAGGAAAAGAAACTTATCAAACTAAAAAGAAAGAATGGTTTTTTATTAAAGAAGTAATGGGTTCATTTTTAGGGGAGGAAATTTAAAAAATGGATAAAATAGATAAATATTTGTGCAATTTATTTAATAACGATAAGAGTGCAGGAGTAATTGAATTAAAGGAAGAACTAAAATGTCATCTGCTTGATATGGCACATGAATTTATAAGTCAAGGACATAGCAAAGAAGAAGCATATGATATGGCTATAAATAAATTTGACATAGATAATGATGTGTTAAAGATACTATGTGAAAATGCTAAGGAGAATAACAAAAAATTAGAGGTGAGAAATAAAATGATAACTAAATCAATAAAATTTACTAAAATAATAACTTTATTATCAGCAGTTATATTCGTTATATCATTTGTATTATCAAATATGGATATAGAACAAAAAACACAACATAATAAATGGATAGATGAAAGTAAGAGATTTGAAGAAACTTTCAATAAATTTGTTAGTTCAAGAGATGTAAATAGTACCGATCAATATAAGTCAGAATTAGATAAATTATTAAAGTCTAATGAATGGAATTGTGTATATAGATTATATGTTTATGATGATGAAAATATATTCTCAGAACCTGTATATACATATCAAGTAAAGGGTGGAACATCTAATTTTGAAACATCTGGTCAAACAGAAAAAAATGGAAAAGGTCAAGTTTTATACTATAGATTAAAATTAAAAGACATAGTTAGTACAAAAATCGTGGAAACAGTTAAAATTATAAGTATATATACGACTTTAATTTTCTTTGCCATCTTCATGATATTAAAAAGACAATATAAAAAATTATAGATAGATTAAAAAACTCTTTATATCATAATTTGATATGTGATGTAGAGAGTTTTTTTATTAATAATATTTGATTAAACTTATAGAAAGCTCAAAAGTTCATTTATAAAAAGTATAACAAATAATATATTATGATATAATTTTAATATATTTAGAGAAAGGGCGTGATAAGATGAAAGGATTATTAGATCCAAAGATGGATTTTGTTTTTAAAAATATATTTGGTAGCGAAAAAAATCCCAAAATATTAATTTCATTTTTAAATGCAACGCTAAAACCGAAAGATTTGATAACATCTGTAGAAATAAAAAATACAGATATAAATAAAAATTACATAGAAGATAAATTTTCAAGATTAGATGTAAAAGCAAAAACAAGTAATGATGAAATTATAAATATAGAGATACAATTGAAAAACGAATATAATATGATAAAAAGAAGCTTATACTACTGGTCAAAATTATATTCAGAACAGTTAGGTGAGGGTCAGGACTATAGTGTTTTGAAGAGAACGATATGTATAAACATTCTTAACTTTAAATATTTAAAAACAAGAAAATTCCATAGTGGATATAGATTAAAAGAAATATACAGCAATGAAGAATTAACAAATGTAGCCGAAATTCATTTTATAGAAATACCAAAGCTAGATGACGGTGCAGATGAAAAAGATATGTTAGTAAATTGGATAGAATTTTTAAAAGATCCTGAGAGTGAAACAGTTAGAAGTTTAGAAATGAATATAGAAGAAATACGTCAAGCAAAAGATGAATTAATACGAATGAGTAATGATGACACCCAACGTGAAATATATGAAATGAGAGCTAAAACATTAAGAGATAAAATTAGTGCATTAAACGAAGCTGAAAGAAAAGGGATACAGCAAGGTAAGAGAGAAATAGCAAAAGCATTACTAGATGTATTGGATATAGAAACTATAGCGCTAAAAACAGGGTTATCAATTGATGAGATAAACAAGTTAAAATAAGATATAAAATAAGCTGCCGTACTAAGAAATAGTGCGACAGCTTTATTTATTTTAACAACATTTAATTAAATTTATAAATATTATGATGCTTTTGCCTCTGTGTTTCCAACCACTGGTGGGAACATTTTGAAGAATATAGCTCTTATTAATGGAGAAACTATTAATAAGTTTAGTGGCATTGCAACTATGACGTTTCTCACAATACCTAATCCATAAGCTGCAAAGAAGTGTGGTCCAAATCCAAGGTTTGTAACAACTCCGAATGCAGACATCCAAAGAACCATTCCACAACATGTGAAGAATGACATAACTATTCCTACTTTAGCCATACTGTCGCCTTCTTTTATAAATTTAGGGGCGATACGTCCAACTATTTTACCAACTACGAAGATATCTCCTATTAATGCGAATACGAATGCAGCAGGGAATCCTAATATAGCATGTAAAAATATATTTGCTGAAAATCCTTCTATAAGTGCTACGTTATAACAACTCATGATATAAACCATAGTTGTACATATCATTAAAATAAATATAAAATGTTCTTTTTTATTTTTAAACATAAAACTACCTCACTTTAATTATAATTAATTGTCAACTAAGTTGACATAAAATATAATAACAGTTAAAAAACAAATTGTCAACCAAGTTGACAAAAATGCTTTAAAAATAAAAAAAAATCGTTATAATAATAAATAATGAGATAAATAATCAACGTATAAAAGGAGTAATATTATGCAGACTTATTTAAATGAGAATAATTTAGTTGATTTAATAAGTGATAAACATGCTAAATTAAGAAAAAAAGTAATAGAGGCATGGGTACAAAATGGAGAAGAAAAAATAACAGATACAGAATCGTATATGATTGCTATTATTCATAAAGAAAGTACAACAGTTGCCCAAATAGCTAAGAAGATAGGAATGTCACGCCAAGGAGCACATAAATGTGCCAAGGTGTTAATGGAGAGAGGTTATATTAAAATAGAAAATCATCAAGATAATTCAAGAGATAAATTACTTTGTCTTACCGATAAAGGGAGATACTTTATGGATGAAACTTCACATATAAAAAGAAATTTAGAAGAAGAAATAATCAAATCTATAGGTAGAGAAAAATTTGATATGATGAAAGACATTTTTAGTTCTTCTTGGTTTGATTAGCTTAATAAAACTTATATGGACATGCTACTTTAGCTTGTGCATATGTAGTAATGAATAAAATTGAACCAGATTTAAAAACAGTTACATTCAGCACAATGAGTGGAGATTTAATCGTAAATATAAAAGGTGATTTATACGAAATGGATTTTCCAGCTTACGATTTAAAACCTGTTGAAATAACTGATGCAATGGTTGATGCTATCGGAGCAAAACCAGTAGAGGTTTATATGGGAAGAGATTTACTTTGTGTATTTGATGATGAAAAAACAGTTAGAGAATTAAAACCTAATCTAGATAAATTAAATAAAAATTCAATCGTGGCATATCAAGCATCACCAAGAGGCGGAACACTTTACTGTACAAAATATGGAGATAGAGTTAGATTAAGCGGAAAGGCAGCCCTATATTCAGAAGCTGATATTAATATAGGGTAATAGACTTATAAAAATATTATAGACTTATAATAAATTAAAAAGGGATGTATGTGGATAAATAAAAATTTATTCTACAGCATCCTTTTTGTTATATTTATTTGTTTAAATTTTTAAACTTTACAAATATATATAATAAATATGTAATATTTTACAAATGAACAATTTTATTACATAAAATATATATTTTGTAATAAAATTGTGTATAATAAATGAGGAAAAAATATATGGGAGGTTTATTATGAAAAACTTATTAAAAAAAATATCTATGATTAGTTGTAGTCTTATATTATCTATAACAATGGTTGCAACAACATCATCTGCATCTTTTGCAATTCCAAGTAGTGCAGCATGGAGTCCATGGGTTGTAAAATCTAAAGCTGCTGCTGGAACATCTTATGGAGACTGGAAAACAGGTGTAAGCGGAAGAGGAGGAAAAGGAGTTACACTATCATTATCACAAGCGCGTAGTGTAAGTAATACTTTAACAGGAACTATAAAAGCAAATAAGTCAAACGTTGATGCATCACTAGGGTATACAACATCAAAATCTTTTACAAGGACTGCTTCATACTCAATAAGTGCACCAAATAAGAAAAAAACATACACTATAAAGTATAGAAATGTTTATAAAAGAACTAAGTTAAATCAAGAAAGATGTTTTATGATTAATGGAAAGATTGTAGACACTGAAAAGGTTGTAGGATATGGTAATAAATTTAGCCACTTTGATTATACATGGACTGCAAAATAATTTAGGATTTATATATGAAAAAGAGCTATAAAGTATTGTTAATAATAATTTCAGTTTTATTATTATTCGGATTAGTAACTGGATATAAATATTTATATTATAATACAGATACGAACAATAATAATGTTTATATTTATGGAGATTGGGATAATGATATTTCTATTTTAAAAAATGAAGATATTATTATTCAAGTTCCTATATATGATTTTAATCAAGAAATTGATGATAACACATCTATAAGTATACAGAATTTTGATGATGGAGAAATATATAATATAGAGTTAAATAACAAACAAGAATTTGATGAATTTACAAGTTATACATTGCAATTTAATATGTTATTTAATCGTACGGGATACTTTGAATTAGATAATATAGAGGCAGTTATAAATACTTCATCTAATACTTATTCCACTAATTTAGGGAATTACTCTGTGATGGTATATGATGAAAATTCAATAAGTAATGATATAGAAATTGTAGGTGGAAGTGCTTTAGTCGAAACTATAAGTGATGAAAATACTTATTTACTAAGCTATACATTAAAAAATAACTCTAATAATAATATATTGATAGAAAAAATCAATTTAAATTCTTCAGATAAACTTTCTATTGATTTTGATAGTGTAATATTATCTCCAAACGAGGAAAAAGATATAGATTTTACTTTATCACTTGATAAGTCAGTATCAAATGCAATAATAAAACCATCGATTATAGGTAAATCAAACGATAAAACAATAAATACTTTAGGGACTAGTATTCTTGTAGTAGACCCTGTTTCAATAGAGAAATTATATGAATTAATAAATACTAATTAATTATAAAAAATAATCGATTATATAAATTAAAAAAAAGAAATGTCAAAATAGATGACATTTCTTTTTTTATTCAAAGTTAAATTTTAAGAGTTAAATATTTTATACTGATAAATATCCCCAAAAATAATTAATCATTATTTTTAATAAATACAGCATCTTTTTTACACGTTCTAACAAACATCCACAAACAAACAAGTACAGCTGCAATCTCAGATACAGGGAAGGTAATCCAGATTCCAGTAAGACCAATTGTTTTATAAAAAATCATGGAAATTGGAATAATGATTATACATTGTCTTACAAGAGAAATTGCTAAGCTATAAGTTCCCTTTCCAATTGATTCATACATAGCTGAGATAATAAATGAAATTGCAGAAAATAAAAATCCAATACTCATTATTCGAAGTGTTTGAATACCAAGATTCATCATATTTTCTGATGCGTTAAACATTGAAAGTAATTGTCTCGGGATAAACATAAATAACAACAAACCAATCAGCATAAGCACACCAGAGACGATAAGACTTATCTTCAATGTTTCAAAAATTCTACCCCTATCTTTAGCTCCATAATTGAATCCAATAATAGGTCTAACACCTTGAACTAAACCATTTACAGGCATTGTGATAAATGTTTGAAGTCTATAGTAGATACCATAAATAGAAACGGCAGTATTCGAGAATTTTACCAAAACAGAATTAAGTGCAATTGTAAGGATTGAAGAAATTGAAATCATAAGTGCTGATGGAATTCCAACTGCATAAATTTGTTTTATAATATTCCAGTCGAATTTAAATAATTTTAAATTGATTTTTAATACGCTGTCGTGTCTGATAAAGAAAAACAGTAGGATGAGAAAAGATACAATTTGACCTATTATAGTAGCTATTGCAGCCCCAGTGACACCAAGTTTAGGAATTCCAAACCAACCAAATATAAATATTGGATCTAGAATTATATTTAAAACAGCGCCGATTACTTGGGAGATAGTAGGCAACAACATTTTTCCTGTGGCTTGAAACACTTTTTCGAATGTAATTTGAAAAAATAATGAGAATGAAAGCAATACGACAATATAAGTATAACTACATCCAGCAGAAAAAATTTCATTATTATTTGCGTAAATCCTAAAAAATGGCTTGATAAATAATAATCCCAAAATAATAAATAAAATAGAATGTGCAAGTGCCAAAATCATAGAGTGAGTGACAGTATTATTTGCCTCATCAATATTATCAGCACCCAAATTTCTAGAAATATAAGAATTAATCCCAACACCTACACCTACAGAAACAGCCAACAAAACATATTGAAGTGGAGCAGCAAGCGACACAGCAGTTAGTGCATTTTCCCCAAGTTGGGCTACAAAAATACTGTCGACTATGTTATACATAGACTGCACAAACATTGATACTATTGGAGGACATCCCATAGTAAAAATTAACGAAGCAATGGGTTTTGTACCCATAGGATTTTGATTAGTTTTTTCCATTTAATAACCCCCTTATTAAATAAATATTTATTTTACACACATAAAAGAAATTATATTTTAAAAAAGAAGAATATAATTTTCTATATGCTATAAAAAAAGGCTATATATCAGCTCGTTTTTGTTCAGAAACGAGAAAATATATAGCCTTTTACTAGTATATACTAGTTAGCAATTAAATTATATCATATAATATAATTAGTAATCAATCGAACTATAATAAAAAATACTAATTAGGGGTAAGTTATTTATAATTTGTTGAATAGGTATTAGTTTCATGACATAAAATAATAAGATTTTATATCAATTTATGAAAGTAGTGACTTATTTAATTGATAATTTATGGCAATCTATTGACATAAAAATGTAAAAATGATAACCTACTAACAGAATACAAATAACTTTTAATTTTAGTCCGGTGAGGCTAAAAAAGGAGGATAAGAATGTTAAAATCAAGAAATTTGGTCCAACCAGAAGACTTTTCAATTAAAGAAATAGATGAAATTTTAGATTTGGCTCAACAAATCATGGCTAATCCAAGCAAATATTCTGAAGTTTGCAAAGGAAAATTATTAGCTACATTATTTTACGAACCATCAACTAGAACTAGACTTAGTTTTGAATCAGCGATGAAGAGATTAGGTGGAAATGTTGTGGGATTCTCAGAACCTGGTTCATCATCAGCATCAAAAGGAGAATCACTAGCTGATACAATAAGAATAGTATCTGGATACGTTGATATAATCGCGATGAGACATCCAATAGCAGGCTCAGCAGACGAAGCTGTAAAATATACAGAAGTACCTTTTATCAACGCAGGAGATGGTGGAAATCAACATCCAACTCAAACACTAACAGATTTACTAACAATAAAAACATTAACAGGAAGATTAGATAACCACGTAATAGGATTATGTGGGGACTTAAAATACGGAAGAACTGTACATTCACTTGTAAAAGCAATGAACAGATACAACGACAGTAAATTCGTATTTATAGCTCCAGAACAATTAAGAATGCCTGGATATGTAAAACAATATCTTAAAGATCATGTTTATTATGAAACTGCAAGTTTAGATAATGCAATTCCAAGTTTAGATCTTTTATACATGACAAGAATCCAAAAAGAAAGATTTGCAGATTTGGAAGAATATGAATTATTAAAAGACTGCTACAGATTAGATGCAGACAAAATGAGTAAAGCACCAGAAAATATGTTAGTAATGCACCCACTACCAAGAGTAAATGAAATCGCAACAGAAGTAGACAACGACAAAAGAGCAGTATATTTCCAACAAGCTAAGTTTGGAATGTATGTAAGAATGGCTTTAATAATGAAACTATTAGGGGTAGATGTAGAGGAGTAAAATAATGTACAAAATAATAGAAAACACATACATAGGAGAAGACATGTACCAAATGAAGGTACAGGGAGAATTCAAAGGAAGAATGGGTCAATTTTATATGCTTAGAGCATGGGATAATTATCCAACCTTATCAAGACCTATCAGTATTCATGATATAGATGAAAACAGCATAACTTTTTTATATAAAGTAGTTGGCGAAGGAACAAAAATCTTTAGCAGATTAACACCTGGCGACAACATAAAATTAGAAGGACCTTATGGTAACGGATATCAAAAGGTGGAAGGTAAAGTTGCATTAGTAGGAGGGGGAATAGGAGTAGCACCTCTATACTTAGTTGCAAAAAATATACCAAATAGCGATTCATATTTAGGTTTTAGAAATGAACCTATTTTAATAGATAAATATGAAGAAGTATGTAACAATGTTAAGACTGCTGTGGGAAGCACTTTTGTTACAGACATAATAAATACAGAGGAATATGACTACATATTAACTTGTGGTCCGACACCAATGATGAAGGCATTAATGGACAAAGTTGAAAAAACAAATGCTGAAAAGGGGACAAATACAAGAGTAATGGTATCTCTTGAAAATAGAATGGCTTGTGGTATGGGTGCATGTTTAGTATGTACTTGTAAAACTCAAGGCGGAAACAAAAAAACTTGTAAAGACGGTCCAGTATTCTGGGGAGAGGATGTGATTTTTTAATGGCTGATTTAAGTGTAAAATTTAAAAATTTAACTTTTAAAAATCCAATAATAATGGCATCTGGTACCTTTGGATTTGGAAGAGAGTACAACGAAGTTTATGATATATCACAATTAGGTGGAGTAAGTGGAAAAGGACTTACATTAAATGCAAAACCAGGAAACAATGGAATAAGGGTTTGGGAAACACCATCAGGAATGATAAATAGTGTAGGTCTTGAAAATCCAGGAGTTGAAGGTTTTATAGAAAAAGAACTTCCATTCTTTGAAAAATTAGATTTAGTCAGAATTGCAAATGTCGGGGGTGGATGTTTAGAAGACTACATAAAAGGTGTTGAACTTTTAAACGATAAAGATATCGACATAATAGAACTAAATATATCTTGTCCAAATGTTAAAGCAGGAGGAATGGCATTTGGAATAAAAAGTGAAGTTGCTAGAGAAGTAGTAAGAGAAGTTAGGGCAGTTTGTAAAAAGCCACTAGTAATAAAACTTTCACCAAATGCAGAAGATATCGTAGAAATGGCAAAAGTTTGTGAAGAAGAAGGAGCAGACGGTGTATCTTTAGTAAATACATTTAAAGCTCTTGCAATAGATATAAAAAATAGAAAACCAGTATTTGAAAATGTATATGCAGGTTTATCAGGTCCAGCGATAAAACCAATAGCACTAAGAATGGTTCACGAAGTTTGTAAAAATGTCAGCATCCCAGTATTCGGAATGGGAGGAATAACAACTGCCGAAGATGCGATAGAATTTATAATGGCAGGGGCAACTTGTGTCCAAATCGGAACAGCTAATTTTATGAATCCAAGAGTTGGACTTGAAATAATAGAAGGAATAAATGATTTCATGGAAAAAGAGGGAATAAAATCTCTAGATGAAATAAGGGGAATAATATAGTTATCGGTTGGAATTAATCGGAGTAAAGTTACATTGTGTAAGTAACAATATATAATTTTAGAAATAATAAATTAAAAATTAAGATTAAAAATTTAAATAAATTATAATTATCGGAGGAATATATAAATGAGCAAAGTAGATGTAGTAGAAATATTAAAGAAAAGTGATGCATTATTAGAAGGACACTTCTTATTATCTTCAGGAAAACACAGTAACAGATATGTACAATGTGCAAAAGTTTTAAGATACCCAGAATATGCTGCGCAAGTATTAAGCACAGTTGTTGATCAAATAAAAGACTTAGACATAGACTTAGTAGTTGGACCAGCTATGGGTGGTGTAATAGTTTCTTATGAATTAGGAAGACAATTAAACAAGGAAGCTGTATTCACTGAAAGAAAAGATGGAGTAATGCAATTAAGAAGAGGATTCGAAGTTAAACCAGGGGCTAAAATAATAATATCAGAAGATGTTGTAACAACAGGAAAATCAACTCTAGAAACTAAAAAAGCATTAGAAGAATTAGGCGGAGAAGTTATCGGTGTTGCTTGTATAGCAGATAGAACAAGTGCTCCAATAGGAATGCCAATATACAGTGCTATAAAATTAGACATACAAGTTCATGAGGCTGATGATTGTCCTTTATGCAAAGAAGGAAAAATAGAATTAGTTAAACCAGGAAGTAGAGAATTCAAAGAAATAGGAATGTAATAAACTAAATTAAAATAAATAGCATGTTGTTGATTTGGCAAGTGTTTATTTATTGAAGTGAAAAATAATTTGGGCTATAGAGTATCAGAATTACTATATAGCCCAAATTATTTTTTTATTATACCTATATTAGACAATTCATATTAAAAATATTATAAACAAATTACTTGAATTTGTTTATAATATTTTTAATTTAAATTTTGTAAGAACAATAAAGTAAAAAAATGATTTATACTGTGGAATATAGAAGAAATAAATTGCAATAAAATACCAAAAAATAAAAAAATTTCAAAAAAACACTCAAAAACATTAGAAAATGTACTATAATATAACTAAGCTCATAAATAAAAATTCAAAGGGGGAGTAATTAAATGAGTAAAAGTTTTCAAATGTTTAAGAAAAGATGTGGCAAAGTAATTATAACAGCTGGGTTAATAGTAGCTACAACAGTATCTGTTTACGCAGATAATACTGCTCTAGCAAATGCAAATGTTGAAACTGGTACAAAAACTAAAGTGGAAAAAGTTTTAGCACAAGATTCAAAAATAACTATAAAAGTAGGAAAAGTTAAAGTAGGAAATAGTAGATTAAACGTTAGAAATAAAGCATCATTATCTGGTAAAATAATAGGAAAATTATATACAGGTAATAAAGTAGAAATCGTTGGGGAAAATTCAAATTGGTATGAAATAAATTATAAAGGTGGAACAGCTTATATATCTAAAAAATATGTTAAAACATCTTCAACTACAGTAACAGAAGTAGAAGATTGTAGTGATGTATTCAAAGCACAAATTAGCTTTAATGTAAGAACTGGACCATCAACTTCTTATGCAAAAATAGGAAAATTAGCTGCGGGACAAGTATTCCAAGTTACAGGTAAATGCTCTAATGGTTGGTATCAAATAAAATTCGGTAGCAAAGTAGGATATATATCTAGTAAATACTTAGATGAAATGGAACAAGGAAGTACAGATCCTGAAGTAATTGGGACTGCTAAAGTTAATACTAAATCAACTAAAGATCAATATTTAGCAATAAGAGCAGGACAAGGAACACATACTGCACTATTAGACAATTCTAAAACAGGTGATGTATTAGAAATATTAGCTGATAAATCTCCAGTTAAAGGTTGGACAAAAGTAAGATATAATAACTTAAATGGATATGCTTACACTAAATGGTTAGAAATAGGCGAAACTCCAGTAAAAGATGAAGCACCAGTAGTAACTTCTAAAAATAGCATAACTTTAAGTGTAGGAGATAAATTCGAAATAAAAGATTTAGATTTAAAAGTTATAGATAAAGAAGATGGAGATATAACAGACAAAGCTGTTATAGATAAAAGTGATGTAGATACAAGTAAACCAGGACAATATTGGGTAAAAGTATCAGTAATAGATTCACATGGTAATACAGTAACAAAATTAATTGGAGTAAAAGTAGTAGAAAAAGCTCCAGCAGCAAAAGAAAACCAAGCACCAGTAATAACTTCTAAAAATCGTGTAACTATAAAAGTAGGACATAAATTAGAAATAACAGATTTAGATTTAAAAGTTATAGATGCAGAAGATGGGGATATAACAAATAAAGCTACTATAGATGCAAGTAAAGTAAATATAAATAAACCAGGAGAATATTGGGTAAGCATAGTAGTAAGCGATTCAGATGGAACTCAAGTAACAAAATTAATTGGAGTAGATGTAGTAGAATAATAGTAGAAGAAAAAACATCTGTGACAAATAAAACTGAATAAAATAATATGAATTAAATAAAGGGCTTGACACCTTAATTATAAAGGGGCCAAGCCTTTTGACAATGTAAAATAATTTGTGATTATTATGAAATAAATACTCCTTTATGGCAATGATAAAAATATAAACCAATGCCAGGAAGGAGTATTTTTTATGAGCAACTTAAGTAAGGAATTAATAAGACAAATAATAGCAGATGGAGGATTTCAAACTCCAAAAGATATAGGAGACTATCTGAAGGATATGTTCAAGGATGTAATACAAGAAATGTTAGAAAAAGAGCTAGCGCTCGAATTAGGATACGAAAAAGGCGATAGCCTAAATAAACATACTGAAAATAGAAGAAATGGATACAGTAAAAAAACTGTTAAATCACAGTTTGGAAATATAGACTTAGATATTCCAAGGGATAGAGATAGTAATTACAATCCAAAAGTTATACCAAAACATACTAGGGATATTTCTGGTTTAGAAGAAAAAATTATCTCGCTTTATGCAAGAGGAATGTCAACAAGAGATATACATGATCAAATAAAGGACCTTTATGGAATAGAAATATCTGCTGAGTATGTAAGTCATATAACTGATGTTGTAATTGAACATGCGAGATTATGGCAAAATAGACCTCTTGAACCTGTTTATCCATTTGTATTTATGGATGCCATTCATTAAAAAGTAAAAGAAGATTCTAAAATAAAAAATAAGTCTGCGTATGTAATTTTAGATGTTAATAAAGATGGTTTTAAATATATTTTAGGTATATGGATAGGTTAAAGTGAAACCTCTAAATTCTGGTATTCTATACTTACTGATTTAAAAAATAGAGGTGTTAAAGATGTATTAATATTTAGTGTTGATGGTTTGCCTGGCTTTAAGGAAGCTATTAGCGCTAGCTACCCTGAATCAGCTATTCAAAGATGTATAATACATCAATTGAGAAATACATTTAAATATGTATCATATAAAGATTCTAAAGAACTAATGAATGATTTTAAACTTGTTTATAAAGCTATAAATGAGGCGGAAGCCTTATCGGCTCTAGATGTTGTTGAAGAAAAATGGGGTAAAAAATATCCTACAGCAATAAGAATTTGGAGAGATAATTGGGATGTAATCTCACCATTCTTTAGTTTTCCACAAGAGATAAGAACTATTATGTATACGACTAATATAATAGAAGGCGTCAATAGACAATTTAGGAAAGTAACTAAAACAAAATCCACTTTTCCATCTGACGAATCTTTATTAAAAATACTATATTTAGCAAGTCAGAATATAATGAAAAAGTGGACTGTAAGATATAGAGATTGGGATAGTATTTATAACCAATTATCTATATACTTTGATAATAGAATATAGATTTTAAAAATCAATATTCAAAATTTGTTGAAGTATAAGGGATTGAAAGCAATCCCTCAAACTCCACTAGATTCAGTTTTACCATTTTACAAATAAATATCCATATTATGAATAATTATTGGATATTTAGAAATATTATTAATAAATAAATTGCTATAGAGGATCGAAATTACTCTAAAGCACAAATCAATTTACACTCCAAGAGGTTATCGTTTTATAGGAAACCTATTTTTGTTGTAAAAACAACTCTAAATTTAATTTGAAATAATTATCTTTTTAAATTAATCCTTATACTAGACATATCTACAGGAAGATAAAACTTACTAAATTCCATGGTAAATTCATTATATGTAGAAACCTTTTCTTCGATTAAAAAAAACTGTTCATTATCAGGAAATGAGGATCTCTTAGAAGCATAATTTCCTGAAGTTGAAAATTTAACATCTAACATAATATTGTTGCAATCATTATAGATATCCTTTTCCACAAAGTTTAATAGCTGTTCATGATTATTTAAATCTATATCAAACTTAGAAATATTATCGATTGGCATAATACTAAATGCATAGGCAACTACCTTTTTATCAATTTTATACCATCTATCTATAACTACTACAGCTGCTGGTTTTGAACCCAAAATCATGTGGAAATAATCTGAGCAAGGTTCTAGATGAAATTCCATTTCTATATCATCTATTTTATTAGAATTGTTTAAAAAATTATAAACTGAACTTTGAATTTTGTTATTAGGAATAGTGTTTATGTAATGACTGTCTTTTGTAATAAAATTCCCCTTACCCCTAATTATTTTTATAAGTTCGTCTTCTTGAAGTAATGTAAGCGCTTGTCTTAATGTTGTTCTGCTAACCCCTAAATCTCTTGCTAAGTCTGGTTCAGACGGGAGTCTATCGTTTTTTGAAAACTCTCCTAGTGTAATCATTTTAAATAGTATATTATATATGGTTACGTATTTTGGTTCTTTGATTTTTTTTCTTATATTTATATCGTTCATAAAAAGCTCCTTTAAAAAAATAGACAAGTTATATAATTATTATACAAGTTAAACGATTCTATAATAATTATATAAAAAATATGTAAGCTTTGACAAGCAATAGTTTAAAGGGAAAACGATTGACATTATTTGTATATGATGCTAGAATTTTAAATGCAGATAAATAGACAAGTTATTAGACAAGTTAAAAATTAAAAAACAGCAGATATATATTTTCTAGATGGCTATTTAAATATAGGGGATAATTGATTAATATATGTAAAAACTATTTATTAAATTAAAATTTATAGTTTAAAGGTTATTAATAAAATTTAAACCGAGAGAGGAAGAAAAAATGAAAATAGTAATAAGTATATTAGGAATCTTAGTAGTTATGGCAATTATGTATTTGTTATCAGCAAGCAAAAAAGATGTGCCACTTAAGACTGTATTAAAAGCATTAGGAATACAATTTATAATAGCTTTTATACTAGTTAAATTCCCATTAGGAAGATTAGCTATCGAGAAGGTTTCGGATGTAGTAACTCAAGTTTTAACTTACGGAATGGATGGAATTAGTTTCGTATTTGGAAGTCTTGCAAACTCATCAGCGCCTACCGGATCTATATTCGGAATACAAACATTAGGAAATATAATATTTATTTCAGCATTAGTTGGAGCATTATATTATCTAGGTATTTTAGGATTTATTGTTAAAGTTATAGGAACAGTTGTTGGAAAATTATTAGGAACAAGTAAAGTTGAAAGTTTCGTAGCAGTAGCAAACATGTTCTTGGGACAAACAGAAAGTCCAATATTAATTAGTAAATACTTAATGTCTATGACAGAAAGTGAAATCATGGTAGTATTAATATCTGGAATGGGTAGTATGTCTGCTACAATAATAGGAGGGTATGTTGCACTAGGAATACCTATGGAATATCTCTTAATAGCAAGTGCACTAGTTCCATTTGGGAGTATAGCAATATCAAAATTATTATTACCAGAATTAGAAACTGTAGAAAATATCGAAAATGTAAGTATGGATAACAAAGGTGATAACGAAAATCTTATAGGGGCTATAGCAGAAGGTGCAATGAATGGTCTTCAAAGTGCTTTAGCGATAGGTGCTTCTTTAATAGCAATAATAGGTTTAGTTGCTTTAGTAAATGGAATATTGGGTATATTCGGTATAACATTACAACAAATATTCTCTTATATATTCTCACCAATAGGATTTTTAATGGGGCTTGATGGAGCAGAAATACTTAGAGCAGGCCAACTATTAGGTGAAAAGTTAGTATTAAATGAATTTGTTGCATTCCAAACATTAGGAGAAGTAATACAAACATTAGACTATAGAACAGGTTTAGTAATGGCTATTTCACTTTGTGGTTTTGCAAATATATCAAGTATGGGAATTTGTATTTCAGGGATATCTGCATTATGCCCAGAAAAAAGAAAAGTCCTTTCAAAATTAGCATTTAAAGCTATGATAGGGGGATTTGCAGTTAGTGTATTAAGCGCAATGATAGTTGGACTAATAACATTAATATAAAAATATTTAATTTAGGAAGTGATAAAAATGAAAAAATATGATAGAGTATTTCTTTTAGTAATAGATTCACTAGGAATAGGGCAAGATGATACTTCTAAAGAATATGGTGATGTAGATGTTGATACATTATTACATATATCAGAATCAGTAGATAGTTTAAAAATACCAAATCTTCAAAGATTAGGTCTTGCAAATCTACATCCAATAAAACATGTAGATAAAGTTGAACATCCACTAGGATATCAAATGAAACTTAGGGAAGCTAGTGTTGGTAAAGATACAATGACAGGTCACTGGGAGATGATGGGTCTTCATATAACTAAGCCTTTCAAAACTTTCACAGATACTGGATTCCCACAAGAATTACTAGATGAGTTATCAGAAAGAACTGGTCATAAAATAGTAGGAAATAAAAGTGCAAGTGGAACAGCAATACTAGATGAATTAGGTGAACACCAAATGAAAACAGGAGATATGATAGTTTATACTTCAGCAGATTCTGTTTTACAAATATGTGGTCACGAAGAAACTTTCGGACTAGATGAACTTTACAGATGTTGTGAAATTGCTAGAGAAATAACTCTAAGAGATGAATACAAAGTAGGTAGAGTAATAGCTAGACCATATGTTGGAGAAGGTAAAGGACACTTTACTCGTACAAGTAACAGACACGATTATGCATTAAAACCATATGGAAGAACTGTCTTAAATGAATTAAAAGACAATGGATATGATGTTATATCAGTAGGAAAAATCAGCGATATATTCGATGGTGAAGGAATAACTGAATCTAATAAATCCACATCTTCTATTCACGGTATGGAACAAACATTAGAAATAATGGACAAAGATTTCAAAGGAGTTTGCTTCGTAAATTTAGTTGATTTCGATGCTTTATGGGGACATAGAAGAAATCCAGTTGGATATGCCCAAGAACTAGAAAAATTCGACGTTAATTTAGGAAAAGTTATAGATAAATTAGGACAAAATGATTTATTAATAATAACTGCAGATCATGGAAATGACCCAACATACCAAGGAACTGACCATACTCGTGAATATGTACCATTCTTAGCTTATTCACCAGCTATGAAAGGCGAAGGAGTTTTAGGAATTAAAGAAAGTTTTGCAACGATAGGAGCAACTTTAGCAGAAAACTTCAATTTAAAAATGCCTGAAAATACAATTGGTGAATCTGTGCTAAATGAACTTGTTTAATAACTGTAGCACTATAAATAATAAAAAACTTAGTAAAAGAAAGTGGGTAATTAAATGAATACAGCAGAAATATTAAAACACGTAGACCATACATTATTAAAACCTATAGCAACATGGGAAGATATACAAAAAATATGTGATGAATCAATAGAATATAATACAGCATCAATATGTATACCATCTTGTTATATATATCGTATAAATGAAAAATATGGAGATAAAGTAAACATATGTACAGTTGTGGGATTCCCTCTTGGATATTCAACAACAGAAGCAAAAGTTTTAGAAGCTAAACAAGCTATCGAAAATGGAGCTAATGAAATAGATATGGTAATAAATATATCAGATGTTAAAAATGGAGATTATGACAAAGTTACAGCAGAAATAAAAGCACTTAAAGAAGCTGTAGGAGATAAAATATTAAAAGTTATAATAGAAACTTGCTACTTAACAGAAGAAGAAAAAATAGCAATGTGCAAATCAGTTACAGATGCAGGAGCTGACTATATAAAAACATCAACTGGATTTGGTACTGGCGGTGCAACAATAGAAGATATAAAATTATTTAAACAACATATAGGACCAAATGTAAAAATAAAGGCAGCAGGTGGTGTTAAAACTGTAGAAGACCTTGAAATGTTTATAACTGAAGGCTGTGAAAGAATAGGAACAAGTTCTGCAATAAACTTAATAAAAGGAAAAGAAGCTCAAGGATATTAAGAATAGAGGGAAAGTGGATATGCGTTTTGTAGATATTATTAATAAAAAAAGATACAACGAAGAACTAACAGATAAAGAAATACAATTCTTTGTAGATGGTGTAACTGACGGTTCTATACCAGATTATCAAGTAAGTGCATTATTAATGGCCATAGTATTAAATGGTATGAATGAAAGAGAAACATCATATTTAGCTAAAGCTATGATGCATAGTGGAGATGTTATAGATTTAACTTCAATAGAAGGTATAAAAGCTGACAAACACTCAACTGGTGGAGTTGGTGACAAAACATCTATGGCATTAGGACCACTAGTTGCAGCTTGTGGACTAAAAGTTGCTAAAATGTCAGGTAGAGGTCTTGGTCATACAGGAGGAACACTTGATAAATTAGAATCTATAGAAGGATTCAACTGCTTCTTAACAGAAGAAGAATTTAAAAAACAAGTTTCAGAAGTTGGAATAGCTATAATAGGTCAAACTGGGGACTTAGTACCAGCAGACAAAAAATTATACGCTTTAAGAGATGTTACTGGAACTGTTGAATCAATACCACTAATAGCATCATCAATAATGTCTAAAAAATTAGCATCTGGTTCAGACACTATATTACTAGACGTTAAATATGGTGAAGGGGCATTTATGCATACTATAGAAGATGCAACAAAATTAGCTGAAGCAATGATATCTATAGGAAACAGTCTTGGTAGAAATACAATGGCTATGATAACTGATATGAACCAACCTTTAGGAAATACTATCGGTAATGCAATAGAAATAAGAGAAGCTATAGAAACATTAAAAGGTCATGGACCAAAAGACTTCACAGAGCTTTGCATGCAAGCTGCTGAAATAATGTTAATGCAAGGTAAAGTTGCAGAAAACAAAGAAGAAGCTAGAAAAATGTTAGACGAAGTAGTTGCTTCTGGTAAAGCATTTGAAACATTTAAAGACATGGTAAAAGCTCAAGGTGGTAATGTAGATATGATAGAAAATCCAGAATTATTACCGCAATCTAAGTTTAAAACTGAAATAAAAAGCGAAGAATCAGGAAATGTTAAAGTACTTCATTCTGAAAGATTAGGAGTATTAGCAATGCAACTTGGAGCAGGAAGAGAAACTAAAGAACAAGATGTAAACCATGCTGTTGGTTTAGAACTTGCCTGCAAACGTGGGGACAAAGTAAACAAAGGAGATACAATCTGCATCGTTTATCATGATGAAGAATTAAAGCCACAATGGGTAGATGAACTTTATCATGCATTTGAATTAACAAATGAAGAAGTTGCACCACAACCAATAATAGAAAAAGTATTATCATAATTTAAAATAAAAACTTCAGCCAAAATAGGCTGAAGTTTTTTTATAATGCATAGGAAATTGATAATCAGCTTTAAATTGTGGATAAATATAATTTCCGTTAATGCATTTCAAAAAAATCTACATTTTTAAAGGGCTTTAGGATAAAGATTTTTTTACTTTAAGATTATAATTAAGGTATTTATAAGCTATTTTTTATATAAATAATATAGAGATTACAAATCGGAGGTGTAAGTATGAAAATAAAAATATTTAAAGACTTTATTGGTGATGGATTTGATATAGTAAATCTTGAAAATGAAATAAATAATTTTATAAAAAATAAAAAAGTAATAGATATAAAACAATCTGTAATATATGATAATGAAATTGGGCAAGGATTTATCACAATGACTGTTTTATATGAAAATACTAAAAAAATAGATAATGATTATAAGTTATTGTAATTAACTATGATTAACAAGGGTATAATTAACATAATGGTAAAAAATATAATTAATAAGGTAATATACTAGAAATTTTATAACTTTATATAAAGTAAGAGGAGAAACTATAATGAAAGTATCACAACAAGGAAATACAGTAATATTAGAAGATATAAAACATTTTAATCCAAAACACATATTTGAATGCGGTCAATGTTTCAGATGGATTAAACAAGAAGATGACTCATACACAGGTGTGGCAATGGGCAAAGTAATAAACGTTAAACAAGATGGAAATAAAATATATTTAGATAATACTACAAAGGAAGATTTCGATAATATATGGTATGACTATTTCGATTTAGGAAGAGATTATGAAGAAATGGTAAATAAATTAAAAGTTATGGACGAATATTTAGAAAAAGCAACAGAGTTCGGTGAAGGTATAAGAATATTAAAACAAGATGGATGGGAAATGCTTATCTCTTTCATAATATCAGCAAATAATAGAATACCTATGATACAAAGAGCAATAAACAATCTATCAAAAAATTATGGAACATATATAGGAGAATATAAAGGGCAAGAATACTATGCATTCCCAACATCAGAACAATTATCAAAAGCGAGTGTAGAAGAGATAAGAGCGTGTTCAACAGGATTTAGGGATAAATACATTAAATCAACTTCTCAAACTGTAAATGACGAAAATATAGACGTATTAGAATACAGAAAACTATCTACTGATCAATGTTTAAAAGAACTACTTAAATTTAATGGAGTTGGCCCAAAAGTTGCAGATTGTATAGCATTATTCGGAATGCAAAAATATGATACATTCCCAGTTGATGTTTGGGTAAAAAGAGTTATGCAAGAATTCTATGTTGATGAAGATTTAAGTTTAACTAAAATTAGAAAATTTGGTATAGAAAAATTCGGGGATTTAGCAGGATTTGCGCAACAATACTTATTCTATTATGCAAGAGAATTTGGTATAGGAAGATAAATTTTAAAGGATAAATTAGAACAAAAAAGAATATATAAAAGGGCAAAAAAATAGGTTTGAAAAAATTTACTGAAAATCCATTAAAATTTGAAAAAAAATCCAATTATAGGTTGAAAAAATAGCTAAAATAGTATAATATAATAATTGTTAGCACTCTTACTCAAAGAGTGATAAAATTAGCAAAATAAAGATTTAAATTCTATATACAAAGATTTTTTATATAAATAGGAGGAATGGGAAATGAAAATAAGACCATTAGCAGACAGAGTCGTAATTAAAAAATTTGAAGCTGAAGAAAAAACTGCAAGCGGTATAGTATTACCAACAGCAGCTAAAGAACAACCACAAATGGCTGAAGTTATAGAAGTAGGACCAGGTGGTATGGTAGATGGAAATGAAGTAAAAATGGAAGTTAAAGTTGGAGATAAAGTTATATTCTCTAAATACGCTGGAAACGAAATAAAGGCAGATGGGGAAAATTACATAATATTAAGACAAAGCGATATATTAGCGATAGTAGAATTATAATATTATAAGTAGGAGGATGAATTAACATGCCAAAAGAAATTAAATTTGCAGAAGAAACTAGAAGAGCTCTTGAAAGAGGAGTAAATAAATTAGCAGATACAGTTAAAGTTACATTAGGACCAAAAGGTAGAAACGTAATACTTGATAAAATGTATGGTGTTCCACTAATAACAAACGATGGTGTAACAATAGCTAAAGAAATAGAATTAGAAGATAGATTTGAAAATATGGGTGCTCAACTTGTTAAACAAGTTGCAACTAAAACTAACGATGTAGCTGGTGATGGTACTACTACAGCAACAGTTTTAGCTCAAGCAATAATAAGAGAAGGTCTTAAAAACGTAACAGCTGGAGCAAACCCAATATTAATAAGAAAAGGTATAGCTAAAGCTGTAGAAGTTGCAGTTAACGAATTAAAACATCAATCAAGAACAGTTGAAACTGACGAAGCAATAGCTCAAGTTGGTGCTGTATCTTCAGGAGATGATGAAATAGGTCAATTAATAGCTGAAGCAATGAAAGTTGTTGGTAGAGACGGTGTTATAACTGTTGAAGAATCAAAAACTATGAAAACAGAATTAGACACTGTTGAAGGTATGCAATTTGATAGAGGATTTGTTTCTGCTTACATGGTAACAGATGTTGATAAAATGGAAGCTGTTTTAAATGATCCTTTCATATTAATAACTGACAAGAAAATATCTAACATACAAGAAATATTACCATTACTTGAACAATTAGTTAAAACAGGTAAAAAATTATTAATAATAGCTGAAGACGTTGAAGGTGAAGCATTATCTACATTAGTAGTTAATAAATTAAGAGGAACATTTGATGTCGTTGCTGTTAAAGCTCCTGGATTCGGTGACAGAAGAAAACAAATGTTAGAAGATATAGCAATACTTACTGGTGGTACAGTAATATCTTCAGAAGTTGGTTACGAATTAAAAGAAGCTGACTTAAGCATGCTAGGTAGAGCTTCTTCAATAAAAGTAACAAAAGACAGCACTACAATAGTTGGTGGAGCTGGAGAAAAAGCTAACATAGAAAATAGAATAAACCAAATAAAACATTTAGCTGAAGAAACTACTTCTGATTTCGACAGAGAAAAATTAATGGAAAGACTAGCTAAATTATCTGGTGGAGTTGCAGTAGTTAAAGTTGGTGCAGCTACAGAAGTTGAAATGAAAGAAAAGAAATTAAGAATAGAAGATGCTTTAAATGCAACTAAAGCCGCTGTTGAAGAAGGTATAGTTGCTGGTGGTGGTACTGCACTTGTAAGTGTTATACCAGCAGTAGAAAAATTAATAAATGAATTAGAAGGCGAAGAAGCTATAGGTGCTAAAATAATAAGAAAAGCATTAGAAGAACCATTAAGACAAATAGCAGTAAATGCAGGTCTTGAAGGTGCCGTAATAGTACAAAACGTAATAAATGCAGATCCAGAAGTAGGATTCGATGCATACAAAGAAGAATATGTAAACATGATAGATGCTGGTATAGTTGACCCAACTAAAGTTACTAGAAGTGCTTTACAAAATTCTTCATCAATAGCAAGTGTATTCTTAACTACTGAAGCAGCAGTTGCAGAAATACCTGAAAAAGAAGATGCAAATGCAGCAGTTGGTGGCTCAATGCCAGGAATGATGTAATCTAAGTATAGATAAAATATCTAGATTAAAATAAAAATAACTCAAAATACAGAAATAACTCGACTCAAAATTAATGCGCTATTTCTCAATAATATTAATATTATTGGGAAATGGCGTTTTTTCTTTTAGACTAAAAATTATTAAGATAAACAAATTTTTAATAAAATCATTTTTTAAAATAGATAAAAAGTGTTAAAATTGTCTATGTGATATATACAACCCGAAATTATTTATAAGTGATATAAGAATAGGAAAATATATATCGAGGCCGGAAAAACAGATTTTTTATAGGAAGGAGAAATTTATGAAAATAAGCAAAAAGGTTATATCATTGTTACTAGTACTTAGCATGACGATACCTCTATGTGTAGGATGTGCTAAAACTGTAAAAGAAGAATCAGAAAACAATGAACAAGCTAATAAAGTTATAGAAGAAGCAAAATCAAAATTAAAAGAAGTGGAAGAGACAAAAGAAAGCACAGGCGTTGTAAGTGATGGTGATGGATGGACATTATGGGATGAGGATGGACATATTACATCAGGAGATAGAGATGCAACGGGTAAAAATGGAGTTGTCTCAGCAGCGAAATACGAAGCCTCTCAAGCAGGACTTGAAGTATTAAAAGCTGGTGGAAATGCGATTGATGCAGCAGTAGCAGTGGCATTTGCATTATCAGTAATAGAACAGAATGCATCAGGAATAGGTGGCGGAGGTTCTATGATGATAAGAACTGAAGAAGGTGAAAATGTATTTATCGCATTTAGAGGTGATGCACCATCAGCAGCAAGCCCTGATATGTGGGTTGTTGAAAATGGAAAAGTAGCAAATAAGGCAAACAGACAAGGTGGAAAAGCTGTAACAATACCAGGAGAAGTTGCAGGTCTTTTATATGCATTTGATAATTATGGTTCTGGAAATCTAACATTAGAACAAGTTATGGCACCAGCAATCAACTTAGCCCAAAATGGATTCTATGTTACACCAACTCTTTATAAAGATATGGTTGCAGCAGATGAAAAAATGTCTAGATTCCCAGAGTTTTATAAATTCCTTAGAAAAGATAATGGAGAACTTTATCAAGTTGGCGACTTATGGAAAAATGAAGAGCTAGCAGATACATTAAGAATAATAGCTAAAAACGGAAGAGACGGATTCTATAAAGGTGAAGTTGCTGAGAAAATAGTTGAAATGACTAAAAAATACGGTGGAATTTTAACTATGGAGGATTTAGCAAATTATCAACCAAAAGTGTCAAAACCAGTAGAAGGCACTTATAGAGGATATAAAATATTATCTTCTAAAGGCGGAGGAACAAACATAATTGAAGGATTAAACATATTAGAAAACTTCAATATGTCAGATTATGATATAAATTCTGTAGAAAGAGCACATATACTATCAGAAATGTTTAAACAAGTATATGCAGATAGAGAAGCATATATGGCAGATCCATTTAATACAGACGTTTTAATAAAAGGATTAACTAGTAAAAAATATGCAAAACAATTAGCAAGCAAGATAAATATGGATTACTCTCAAGATTATGTTCCGGGTTCACCAGAAGACTATGAGCATGAAGATACAACTCATTTTTCTGTAGCTGATAAAGCTGGAAATATGGTTTCAATAACTCAAACTGTAAACTTAGAGTTCGGTTCTGGGGTTATGGTTGACGGATATGGATTTGTTTTAAATGACGCGATGGCAGACTTTGCTGCTGATGCTGACTCAGTAAATGCTGTAAAACCAGGAAGTGAACCACTTAGCTCAATGAGTCCAACTATTATATTAAATGAAGACGGTTCACCATTTTTAGTTATTGGTACTCCAGGAGGTTCAAGAATAGTTTCATTATTAACTCAAGTTATAAGTAACATAATAGATTATGATTTATCAATTGAAGATGCTATAAAACAACCAAGAATCTACGATAAGCCAGATACAGGTTTAGTACTTGAAGATACAGTAGATAGCAGCGTAATTCCAAAATTAAGTTCTATGGGGCATATGGTTAGCGTATATGAAGGCGAGCCAAAACACTTCGGTTCTGTACAAGCAGTAATGTATAAAAAAGATGGAACGATGGTCGGTGGAGCTGACGAAAGAAGAGATGGAAAAGCTTTAGGATATTAAAATAATAAAAAAACAGATTAGAAGAGAAATTATTCTAATCTGTTTTTTTATGCAATATATATAATATATTTCATTTATATTTTGAAGATAAAGAGTTATAATTTATAAAGATAGATAAAACGTAGAAATATATAGTTATATAGAGGGGGGCACTAAATAACATGGATGTAAGACAATTATTAGAAGCAGTTAAAAAAGATGAAATAGATATAGATACAGCTGTAAATAAATTAAAAGATTTACCTTATGAAGATTTAGGATATGCAAATATAGATCATCATAGAGAACTTAGAAATGGATTTCCAGAAGTTATTTACTGTGAAGGGAAAACAGATGAACATATAATTGGAATAGTTGATGTTTTATTGAAAAAACAAAGTAACGTATTAGGGACAAGATGTAGAAAAGAAACAGCAGAAAAGTTAAAAGAAATATATGATAATGTAGAATATGATGAATTATCAAGAGTATTAATGATAAAAAATCATGAAATAAAAAACAGAGGAAAGGGAACAATAGCTATACTTGCAGCAGGAACATCTGATATAGCTGTGGCGGATGAAGCGTATTATACAGCAAAATTTTTAGGCAATAATGTAGAACGAATTTATGATGTTGGGGTAGCGGGCATACATAGATTGTTAAACAAAAGACATCTTATTGAACAGGCTAGGGTAGTAGTTGCTGTTGCAGGAATGGAGGGAGCACTACCAAGTGTCGTTGGAGGAATGGTAGATGTGCCAGTAATAGCAGTTCCGACTTCAGTTGGTTATGGGGCGAGTTTTAATGGACTTACTGCACTTTTAGCAATGTTAAATAGTTGCGCATCTGGAATATCAGTAGTCAACATAGATAACGGATTCGGGGCAGGATATTTAGCAGCTACTATTAATAAATTAAAATAATTATAAAGATTTAGTAAATTAAAAAAAATGAATACTAGTTAATATATATATCAAATTAAAATAAATTAAGAAAATAAGGATAATAATTATAAATATAGAGACTGAGATAATTAAATATAAATTTATATAAGAATTTGTTAATGATAAAACAACAAATAAACTGAAAAGGTATTATAGGGAGAATGATTATGAAAGAACAAAAGATTTTATACTTTGACATAATAAATGGAATATCAGGGGATATGACTTTAGCTACTTTATTAGATTTAGGCGTTCCAAAGCAAATCTTCTTAGAGGAACTAGATAAATTAAATTTAGGAAAAGAATTTAAAATAGAGATAACTGATAAATTTGAGAATGGAATAAAGGGAACAAACGTAAATGTAGTAGTAAATGAAGGTCATGTACATAGAAATTTAATAGATATATATGATATAATAGATAAGAGTACATTAAACGACAAAATCAAACAAAATGCGAAAGATATATTTATGGAAGTTGCAAAAGCAGAAGCAAAAGTGCACGGAACTTCTATTGATAAAATACATTTTCATGAAGTTGGAGCGATGGACTCAATCATAGATATAGTAGGATCATGTATATTATTAGATTTACTATGTGTAGACGAAATATATGCAACGAAAATACCACTAGGTTCTGGTTTTGTTAAATGCGCACATGGGGTTATTCCAGTGCCAGCACCAGCCGTAGTAGAAATATTAAAAGATGTTCCAGTAAAATTTAATAACGTAAAGGGAGAATGTACAACTCCAACAGGAGCAGCAATAATAAAAACTGTTTGTGACAAATTTGTAGATGAAGTGGAATTTGAAATAAAACAAGTTGGCTACGGAATAGGATACAAAAAGTTCGAGTTTCCAAATATGCTTAGAACTTTTATAGGAGTAAAAAAAAACAGAATAATATAGTATGGGAAATTAGCGCCAATATAGATGATATGTCATCTGAAACTTATTCGTATTTATACGAACAAATTTTGGAAAAAGGGGCCTTAGATATCTATACGGAGGGTATTTTTATGAAAAAAAATAGACCTGCATATAAGATAACTGTTTTGTGTAAAGAAAAAGATTTAGATAAGTTTTCGAAGCTATTACTCGTTGAAACATCAACATTTGGCGTCAGATATCAAAAGCTAAAAAGAGTCATGTTAGAAAGAAAATTTGAAAAAATAGAAACTAAGTATGGCAATATACAAATTAAGTTAGGATACTTAAATGGCGAATTAATTAAAGTAACACCAGAGTATGAGGATTGCAAAATAATAGCGAAAAAGGAAAATTTGCCATTAATTAAGGTTTTTAATGAAATAAATTGTATAATATCCGAAAAATTTTTTTTAAATTGTTGACAATGTTCATTAATTTTGATAAATTAATATTCAATTAATTCAACAAATTAATTTTAAATAATTTAATAAAAGATAATTAATAAATCACTCGTATATGCTCAGTAATATGGTCTGAGAGTTTCTACCTAGATACCGTAAATATCTAGACTATGAGTGGAATTATTATATCTGCGGCATCTTTAAGTAAATTCACCGGCTGATTTTTATCCCTGTGAATTGGCTACAACTATGATGTTAGAAGCCTGTATAGTAATTTCACTTTTGTAAAAATGATGGAAGTTACAATACAGGCTTTTTTGATATAAATTTTTATAAAAGATTGCACAATAATTAACTAAAAATATATAAAATAACATTATTATTAGAAAAATAAAAATTAACATAATCAATTAACTATGAAAGGGGTAATGTAAAGATGGCAACTATTGTAAAAGAAGGTTTAACTTTTGATGATGTATTATTAATTCCACAAAAATCAGAAATACTACCATCACAAATAGATACAAAAACAAAATTAACAAAAGATATCGAATTAAATATTCCGTTAATGAGTGCCAGCATGGATACAGTTACAGAGTCAAAAATGGCTATATCAATGGCTAGACAAGGTGGAATAGGTATAATCCACAAAAACATGTCAATAGAAGAACAAGCTTCAGAAGTAGATAGAGTTAAAAGAAGTGAAAGTGGCGTAATAGTAGATCCATTCTCTTTATCAAAAGGTCACACAATACAAGATGCAGATGATATAATGGCGAAATATAAAATATCAGGAGTTCCAATAGTAGATGAAAACAACATCTTAATCGGTATAATAACAAACAGAGATATAAAATTCGAAACAGATATGTCTAGAAAAATAGAAGAAGCTATGACTACTCAAGAGCATCTAGTAACTGCAAAAGAAGGTGTAACTTTAGAGCAAGCTAAAGACATATTAGGTAAACACAGAATAGAAAAATTACCTATAGTTGATGATGAAGGTCACTTAAAAGGATTAATAACTATAAAAGATATCGAAAAGAAAATACAATATCCTAATTCAGCAAAAGATAAAAGAGGAAGACTTCTTTGTGGAGCTGGTGTAGGAATAACAGGCGATTTATTAGAAAGAGTAGATGCTCTTTATAAAGCAAAGGTCGATATAATCGTTTTAGATAGTGCTCACGGACATACAGTAAATGTAATAAATGCCCTTAAAAAAGTAAAAGCAGCTTATCCTGATCTTCCTGTTATAGCAGGGAATGTTGCTACAGCAGCAGGATGTGAGGATTTAATAAAGGCTGGTGCAGATTGTGTTAAGATAGGTATGGGACCTGGTTCTATATGTACAACAAGAGTAGTTGCTGGTATAGGTGTACCACAAATAACAGCTATAATGGACTGTTACGAAGTAGCTAAAAAATATGATATTCCAATAATAGCAGATGGTGGAATTCAATATTCTGGAGATATCGTAAAAGCTTTAGCAGCGGGTGCTAATGTTTGTATGATGGGCTCAATGTTTGCTGGAACTGAAGAAAGTCCAGGAGAAATAGTTTTATATAGAGGTAGATCTTACAAAACATACAGAGGTATGGGATCTATAGCAGCTATGGAAGATGGCTCAAAAGATAGATACTTCCAATCAGGACAAAAGAAATTAGTTCCAGAAGGCGTAGAAGGTATGGTTGCTTACAAAGGTAAAGCAGAAGATATAGTATTCCAAATGATAGGCGGAATAAGATCAGGAATGGGATACTGTGGTGCTCATACTATCGAACAACTACAAGCTCATGCTGAGTTTGTAAAAATAACAGCAGCTTCTTTAAAAGAAAGTCATCCACATGACATAACAATAACAAAAGAGGCACCAAATTATAGTACACAAGGAGATATGATGTAATGAAACATGAATTAGTGCTTGTTATAGACTTCGGAGGTCAATACAATCAATTAATAGCTAGAAGAGTTAGAGAAAATAATGTATATTGTGAGATAATATCTTACAAGACAGATATTGAAGAGATAAAAGCTAAAAACCCAAAAGGTATAATATTCACTGGGGGACCAAATAGTGCATACTTAGAAGATTCTCCACAAATGGCAAAAGAAATATATGATGCAGGTATACCAATATTAGGTATATGCTATGGTATCCAAACTATGTGTCACACTTTAGGTGGAACAGTTAGAAAAGGAACTGCAGCAGAAAAAGAATACGGAAAAACTGCAATAACTTACAAAGAATCAAGATTATTCGAAGGAATGACAACTAATTCTGTATGGATGAGTCATACTGATAGAATAGACACAGTTCCAGAAGGATTTGAAATAATAGCATACACTGCTGATTGTCCAGTTGCAGGTATACAAAATGTAGAAAAGAATTTATATGGAGTTCAATTCCACCCAGAAGTTGAGCATTCACAAGAAGGTTACATGATAATCAAAAACTTCTTATACAACATATGTGGTGTTAAAGGAGACTGGACTACAGATTCATTCATAAAAGATAAAGTAGCTGAATTAAAAGCAACAATAGGAGATAAAAAAGTACTTTGTGCATTAAGTGGTGGAGTTGACTCATCAGTAGCAGCAGTACTTGTTCATAAAGCAATAGGTGATAATTTAACTTGTGTATTTGTTGACCACGGTCTTTTAAGAAAAAATGAAGGTGATGACGTAGAAAGAATATTTAGAAATACTTTTGACATGAACTTAATAAGAGTTAATGCAGAAGATAGATTCTTAGGAAAATTAAAAGGCGTTACTGAACCAGAAGCAAAAAGAAAAATAATAGGTGAAGAGTTCATAAGAGTATTTGAAGAAGAATCAAACAAACTTGGAAAAATGGACTTCTTAGTTCAAGGAACAATTTACCCTGATATAGTAGAAAGTGGACTTGGAGGAGAATCAGCAACAATAAAATCTCACCATAACGTTGGTGGACTTCCTGAAGATGTTGATTTCCAAATAGTTGAACCACTAAAAGAATTATTCAAAGATGAAGTTAGAAAAATAGGTTTAGAATTAGGAATAGAAGATAAACTAATATTCAGACATCCATTCCCAGGACCAGGTCTAGGAATAAGAGTTATCGGTGAAGTTACAAAAGAAAAATGTGACATATTAAGAGAAGCAGATGCTATATACATGGATGAATTAAGAAAAGCTGGTTTATACAGAGAAATATGGCAAGCATTCGCAACATTACCAGATGTTAAAACAGTTGGAGTTATGGGAGATGAAAGAACTTATGCATACTTAGTTGGTCTAAGAGCAGTTTCATCTTCTGACGGAATGACTTCTGACTGGTACAAAATACCTTATGATGTACTAGAAAAAATAGCTAACAGAATCGTTAACGAAGTTGATGGAGCTAACAGAGTTGTGTATGACATAACTTCTAAACCTCCTGGAACTATTGAATGGGAATAAGGATTTCTAATAATTAGACAGTATTAACATTTAAATAAACATATATAAAAGTAATCTTAAATACAAAAAGGCTGTAGCAAAATTAATTTTGCTGCGGCTTTTTTGATTGTTAATTTTAAAATGTTTGGTAAAATAAAAGTAATACTATTTAATAAGGGGTTGATTATGATGGAAATGTGGGACATTTACGATAAAGATAAAAAAAGAACAGGAAAGCTTATGAAGCGAAATGACTGGAATATGAAGCCTGGCGAATTTCACTTAACTGTAATAGGAATAGTACAAGATTTAGAAGGAAGATTTCTTGTTACTAGAAGAAATTTAGATAAAGAATGGGCTGCCGGATGGTGGGAGTTGCCAGGTGGGGGTGTAAATGCTGGTGAAGATTCTAAAGATGCTATCATTCGTGAAATAAAAGAGGAAGTAGGAATAGATGTTTCAAATGCGAAAGGTGGACATATATACACTTATAAAAATGAAAGCCCAGCAGAAAAAAATAATTATTTTGTAGATGTATATAATTTTGTCTTAGATTTTAAAGCCTCTGATATAAAGGTTCAAGAAGAAGAAGTTTTAGAGTTTAATATTGCTACTCTTGAAGAAATACAAAATTACGAAAAAGAAATAGGATTTTTACATTACAACAGCCTAAAACCAGCTTTTGATAAAATTATGAAAAAACAGTCTCCATCTATGGATGCATGGTTAAAAGAAGCAAAGGCAGATCCAGTAGCAGCAAAGGTCGGCATGTTTTTAGTACATAACGGTGTTGTTCGTGAAACTGCAAAGGCAAAAGTAAGACTTGGGGAAGATGTAGCAAATATTAAGAAAATGGAATTTTCTTATGATGAACAAAAAGTTGCTGATGCAGTAGCTGAAGCATATAAACTAGAAGGTATATACTATATTAAAACATGGCTTAATGAAGGAATATTAGATATTGGAGATGATATAATGTATGTTCTAATAGGTGGCGACATTCGCCCACATGTTGTAGATGCACTTCAATTTTTAGTTGGAAAAATAAAAAACGAATGTGTTATAGAAAAAGAAATTATTTAGATATAAAAAGCTGACTTTCAAAATATAAGTAAGTCAGTTTTTTATTTAATAAATTATTTAAAAACTTGATTTTATTATTTGTATTTTGTAGAATTGAAAAGTATGATTATCTTAAAAAAGTATAGTAAATGTATTTTGATAGTGGGAGTATACAATATACTACAGGAGGAAAGAGTAGATGAAATCAATTTATTTACTACTGACAAAATCAGATACCTATGTGTCTAAGACAATTGGATTAGCGACATCAGACAAGTATACGCATATTTCTATATCATTTGAAGAAACTTTGGAACCATTATATAGTTTTGCGAGGAAATACAAAAGAACTCCATTGCCTGCTGGAATAAGACATGAGGCTTTATATAGCGGATTTTATGAGAAATGCAATCATATTCCATGTGCTTTATATGAGTTAAAAGTTAATGAGGAAACATATGAAAAAGCGAGAAGTCATGTTGATGATATGATGGAAAATGCAGATTGTTATAGATATAATGTTTTAGGACTTATTTTATGTAGGATGAATATTGCATATGATAGAAAGCGACGTTACTTCTGTTCGGAATTTGTAAGCGAGGTCTTAGAAAAAAGCAATGCAATTGAACTTCCAAAACATCCAAGTTTAATGCGTCCAGCTGATTATACAAATATAGACGGTATAAATTGTTTATTTGATGGAAAATTACATGAACTAAAAAGCAGTATTCGACCAGGGTATCAATATTGCTAAAAAACACCCTTGTACGGAGTTTATCACTGCACAAGGGTGTTTTTAATTTATTATACCAATATAAGAACATTTTTAAACATTTGGTGTATGAAGGATTGAACGATTTTTTATCATTAAATCTTCAAATGACTTATGGTCTGATTTATATCCAATTCCTTCGCGTTTTGATTTTTCATCAATGATTTTATATGCCATACATGCCTTTTTAATTCTTTGTTTTTCCATAGTTGTTTCAGATTTATAGATAATTTTTTCAGAAATAGGTAAATCTTTTTCATATCTAGGTTTTATAAAATAAAGTGCATGTTTTATTTTTCCACTGTTGTATAGAGATTGAATAGTAGAACCATTTTTTAGATGTTGAAGATGCCAGTCGTATTTATATGTGTGAGCTACATGTGTAACATTATCAAATTTTCTTTCAAAATCTAGTGCTGTTTTTTCCATAAGATTAAAACTAGTTACTTCTGAATTATTTATTCTAGGTAATAAAATAATATTTTCCTTTTTAACTCCTAATTCTTTAACGGCATCTAAGAATTCACGTTCTCTATATTCATATTTTTCCTGATTGCTCAAATTGCTATATTTCTCATCCTTAAAAACTTTTATCCCTGTACCATAAGATACTAAAACAACATATACATTGTCAGCCCCTCTTTCCTTTATGGCCTCGAGAATTGCACTACCAGCCCAAAGAGTTTCATCATCTTCATGTTGTGGATAAAAAACAACTGTATCTCCGAAATTAGATTGCTCATAACTAGTACTTTGTTGCATTACCCCAATAACTGCCACTATTAAGAATGAAATAATGAGCATAGTTATATTTTTATTCATATAATTTTCCTCCCTTAAAATCTTTGATTAAATGATGATTTTTTAAATAGTTTATTAAAATATATTATACTTTATAAATCATACAAAAAAATTACATTTAGGTAACATTTTGATTACAGTTATGTCATAATAGGATAAAAACACATTAAGAAAACTTATATTACTATATATTATTTTGGTTAGATTAGTGATATAATTACCTCAGAAAAATAAAGAATAAAGGGGATTTTTAGATGGAAATGCTAAGAAAAGATCGTATGTTAAATCAAGGAGAAACTATTGATATTTTAAACAGATCAGAATATGGGATTCTTTCAACAGTGGGAAAAGATAATGCACCTTATGGCGTTCCACTGAATTTTGCATATGTAGAGGGCGTTATTTACTTTCATTGTGCAAAAGCAAATGGATATAAAATTATAAACATAATAAATAATAGTAATGTTTGTTTTACAGTAGTAGATGATGTATGTTTACAACCAGAAATATTATCTACTAAATATAAATCAGCTATTCTATTTGGAAAAATTTCAATAGTTGAAGATATTGAGGAAAAGAAAAAAGGGTTAGAAGCACTTATAAAAAAATTGTCACCAGAATATATGGAAGTTGGAATGAAATGTATAGATAAAAATACAGACAAAACATATATATTAAAAATGGAAGTCGCTGAAATGACAGGTAAAGGGAAAAAGTAATATATAAGGGAAGAACTTAAGAAAGCAGCAGAAATATTAGAGGGATAACTGATATAAATACTGCATTTAAAGATGCAAATTATTATACAAAATATCAATTAAAATAAATATACATCAAAAACATTTTAGAAAATAACCTCATGCAAGAATATACCTTGTGTGGGGTTATTTTTTTAAACGTTACGAATGTTTATTGCAAACTCTATACTGCAGAGGGGTTTTGCCAGTAAATTTTTTAAACATTGTGCAATAATAATTTTGGTTATTAAATCCAACAGACAGTGCAATATCAAGCATATTTAAATCTGTTTCCAAGAGCAATTTTTTGCTTTTTTCAATCCTAAAATGATTTAGAAAATGACAAAATGTATGACCAGTTGTAGTTTTGAAAGTACTACAAAAATAGCTTTTATTTAAATTTAAATGCTCACATAAATCTGTAATATTTATACTTTTATCATAGTGTTTATGTACATATTCGATAGCTTTTTTTATATGAGGATTGAAACTTTTAGTAGACATAGTCTTATTAAACTTATCAGTTGCAATACTTAAAAGTATTTGAGCACAATAATCAAAACAATGTAAAGGGATATAAGTTATAGAGTCATTTGTTTTTCTTGAACTACAAGTAGAAATAGGACCAAGTACAAAAAAACCTCTATATTTATTTGGTTTTGAAATATTTACAATTTTATAGCAAATATATTCTGAAACTTTTATACTATGATTTAAGTATTCCTCTCCACTATGAACTAATGTATAAATATCTTTTATAGGAAAATATGTTTCGAATTCCTCATTATATCCAATTTTATATATTTCATTTAGCTCATAAGAAATTGCTTTAACAGGTATTTTACAGCAGTGATAAAAATCGTTTAATGTTGAAGTTATAAGATTCATTATGTCTCTCCTCAAAGTTGTTTATTTTTAATAATCAATGTGTTGCAAAAAAATAATATATTATCACTAATTAATGATAATTACTATCAATAAATAATATATCATTTATATATAAAAAGTCAACCGATGTAACTATATATAAACGTTTAATTATTAGAAATGAAACAAAAACAAAAAAAGATATTGACTTGGAGTTAACTTAAATATATTAAAAATCAACCAAATATAGTGTAAAAAAACCAAATATATTTAAATTTAAAATAGCAAATACCATATATAATAAATGATGTTAATGAAAATCAATATCAGAAATTGATAAAGGAGATAAAAAGTATTTTAATAGGAGGAAGATAATGAATAAGAAAAATATTTTTAAAATAGCAGTAGATATAGCGATGATAGCATTATTTGTTACATTTTTTAATATAGGATTATTAGGATTTAAATTCCACGTTATAGGTGGAATTATATTTGGAGCACTTATATTAGTACATATTATAGTAAATAGAAAATGGGTAGTTAATATAACAAAAAGAATATTTGATAAAAATTTAAAAACAAGAACAAGAATTTCGTATATAATCAGTTTTTGTTTATTAGTAACAGTTTGCGCTATATTAGTAAGTGGTATATGTATAATGAAAGCTGCAAATTACGATAGAGTGATGTTCTGGAAGATGCTTCACATAGGAGCTTCATATTTATCAATAGCTCTTATAGGACTTCATTTAGGACTTTACTGGAACTTTGTAAGTAATTTTTTCAAAAAAATGTTCAACATAAAAAATTCTGGAACAATGTCAATAATAATAGCAAGAATAGTAGTTGTTGCAATTTTAGTTTTAGGAACTTATAATTTACATACTCAAGGATATTTTACAAAAGTGAATAACACACTTTCATATGCAGCACAGCATATAGTTCCACAAGATATTGAGGCACCAGAAGGTGGAGGACATTACAAAAAAGAAAGTTTATCTTTCCTACAATTAATCAATGTATATGGAAGTATGATGGGAGTATTCGCTATCGGAACTTATTATGTTGATTCGGCAATTAAGAAAAATAAAAAGACAGCTAAAAATAATAAAATGAAACAAGCAAGTTAATATATTAATTACTTGATAGACAAATATAATTGTGATAAAATTAGCTTTAGATTTCAGAATTAAAAATAATAATTTTATGGTTTTCTAGGGTTCCGTAGTTTGTACTAGCTGGTTCGAGAGAAAACACACAAGTATATTTGTGGACACGGAAAGATAAAAGCCTAGGAGATATTTAACGATATTTCCTAGGCTTTTTGTATTAAACAGAAAATTTATATTTGAAATCACAATAATTAAAAAATATAATGATGATGAAGAATTAGTTCAAAATATAAAAGATGTAATAAAAAGAAGTGAGAAGGCACTTCTTTTTTAAATAGTAATTTTTAAGTTAGATATAAATAAAATTTGTATTTATAAATTTTATTTACTATAATATATAATATAGGACAAAATAATAAATGAAAAAGGAGGATAAATCATGAGTGCTAAGTATAAACTGATAGTTGATGAAATAGAAAGAGATATCCTAGATGGAAAATATAACTCTATAGGGAAATTGCCAACAGAAGAAGAACTAGTAGCTACATATGGGGTTAGTAGAACGACTGTACGTAAAGCAATTGGGATACTTTCAAGTAAAGGTTATATATACCAAGTACAAGGAAGTGGAATCTTTATAAGAGAATCAATATTAAAGGGATATATAAGTTTAGAAACATTAAAAGGGTTTACAAGGGATTTTCCAAATAGAGAAATCGAGAGTAAAGTGATAAATATTGAAGTTATACAAGCTGATGAAAAACTAGCACGTAAAATGAAATGTGATATTGGAACAAATGTATATTATGTAAAAAGACTTAGAATAATAGATGGTAATACATTCTCAATGGAATATTCTTATTACAATAAAGATATAATACCATATTTAAATGAAGAGATTGCAAAGTCATCAATATATTCATATATACTTGATGATTTAAAATTAAATATAGGATTTGCTGATAAATTAATATATGCAGATAAAATGGATGAGGAAAGTGCAAAGTATTTGGGTTTAGCAATGGATGATCCAGCATTAGTAATAGATAATACTGTATTCTTAAATAATGGAAATATTTTCGAAGTATCTAAAGTAATACATAATTATAAACATGCAAAATTACTTAAATTAGCTACTTTTTAATTAATAAATAAAATACAATGTATTAATTGTGTAGTATTAATTGATTGCTATACAATTAATACATAATAAGGGGGAAAATATGTATAGTATAGGCGTTGATATTGGAGGAACAGGAATTAAAGCAGGAATTGTAAGCGAAAATGGACAAATAATCCATAGAGCTAATTGTAAAACTGATATTGAAAGCGGATTTGATAAGATAATCTCAGATATAAATAATATGGTTAGAGATTTAATTGATTATAATCAAATTAATAGAAATGAAATTAAATCAATCGGATTTGGAGTGCCAAGTTTTATAAATAATGAAGGTATAGTAACTTGTGTAAACCTGGGATGGTTTGAAGTAGAGTTTGTTTCAAAATTAAAATCTACATTTCCAGAGTTTGATATATTTGTAGAGAATGATGCAACAGTTGCAGCATTGGCAGAAAGTAAGTTTGGTAGTATGAATGGAAAAGATATATCGGTGCTTATCACATTGGGAACAGGATTAGGCGGAGGAATAATAATTAATGGAAAACCTTTTACAGGAAATCATGGCATGGCTTCAGAAATTGGACATGTTGTGATTGGAGAAAATACATATAATTGTAACTGCGGAAATAATGGATGCTTTGAAACATTTTGTTCTGCAACTGCATTAATTAAACATACTCAGGAAATATTAAAAGAAGAAAATGAAAGTATTATTATAAATATGTGCAAAGGTAATTTTAATGAAATAGACGCAAAGATGGTTTTTGATGCCTATCGAATGGAAGATAATTTAGCTAAAGAAGTTGTATCAAGATTTAAACACTACTTATCAATAGGGATAGCGGGGATTGTAAATACTTTAGATCCAGGGATAATTTCGATTGGTGGAGGATTATCAAAATCATCAGATATTATATTAGAAGGATTAAAAGATATGGTTAGAGAGCATATTCTTTATAAAAAAGAGAATTTTGCAGATATAGAAGTAGCGACTTTAGGGAATGATGCAGGAATCATTGGATCAGCCTTTTTAAATAAATAAAAATAATAAAAAAAAAAGGAAAAGGGTTGCATTTAATTTAAAAGTTTGCTACTATAATTTTGTAAATAAAAATTTATAGATACAAATCTAATTTAAAGATATTAATATAATTCGAAGGGGGAAATTTGAAATGAAAATATTATTAGCATGTTCATCAGGAATGTCAACAAGTTTATTAGTAAACAAAATGAAAGAAGCCGCTCAAGCTGAAGGAATAGAAGCGGAAATATGGGCAGTATCACAATCAGAAGTAGATGAAGAAATAAAAAAGGCGGATGTATTATTATTCGGACCACAAATGAGATTCTTAAAGAAAAAATTCGAACCAAAAGGAGAAGAATTAAATATACCAGTTGATGTAGTACCACCAATGCTTTATGGACGTTGCGATGGAAAAGGTGTTTTAAAATTAGCAATAGATTTAATAAACAATAAATAATAAATATTATTTAAAATATAAATTTTACTATTGATATTATATCTATAGAAAACTAAGTTAACATCAGTAACAAATAATTTAAGATAAGAATAGTACTTAATTTTATAATCCAATCTATTAATATTTAAATATGTAAGTAAATCCATTAATTATTTGTTACTGATTAAAAATTCACCATATTAAAAAATAAAATAAGGGTTTATGGGAGGAGTAAATTTATGTTTGAAAAATTAGAATCAGCAATAATGGTATTAGGTGAAAAACTAAATAATAATAAAATTTTAATGGTTTTACGTGATTCATTTATGCTTGCATTTCCACTTACAATATTCGGATCAATTATGTTAGTAATAGCAAACTTTCCATACTTAGGAAAGCTTATAGGTGAAGCAAATCTAGCATCTCTACAAAATATATTAGGACCAGCTTCAACAGCAACAATGTCAGTAACAACAATATTTGTAACTTTAGGTATAGGGTATTATTTATGTAAAGAATTAGGTGGGGAACCTATTTATGGGGCAACAGTATCATTCGTAGCATTCTTATTATTAACACCATTCGAAGCCCCAATCGAAGATACAGGAAATATGTTATCAAGTGTATTAGCTATAGATCGTTTGGGAGCAAAAGGTATGTTCATCGGTATGTTTGCAGCATTTGCAGCAGCCTATATATACTCAACAATAGTAAATAAAAATTGGACAATTAAAATGCCACCAACAGTACCACCAGCAGTATCAAAATCATTCTCAGCATTAATACCAGCATGTTTAACATTAACAATTTTCTTATTATTAAGAGCAGTATTTGCACTTACACCATGGGAAAATGCTCATGACTTCGTATATCAAATAATTCAAGCACCATTAACTAATCTTGGTAAAGGTATAGTACCGACATTAATAGCAATATTCGCAATTCAAATATTATGGTTCTTCGGTCTACATGGACAAATCATAGTAAACTCAGTTATGGACCCAATCTGGAATACATTAACTTTAGAAAATTTCAATGCTTTTAGTGCAGGACAAGAGTTAACAAATGTAGTAACTAAACAATTTATGGAGACATTTACTGTAAGTTTGGGTGGAACAGGTATGACTTTAGTAGTAGTTTTCTCAATGCTTGCTTTTATGAAAAGTAAACAGTTAAAAGAAGTTGGTAAATTAGCAGCTCCAGCAGCAATATTTAATGTAAATGAACCAGTTATATTTGGTTTACCAATAGTTTTAAATCCAATGATAGTGATACCTTGGGTATTAGCACCAATGATATCAACAGGTGTGGCATATGCCTCAATGGCAACAGGATTAGTTCCAATGACAACTGGTGTATCAGTTCCTTGGACAGTACCAGTATTATTAAGTGGATTCTTAGCAACTAACTCAATTAGGGGATCTATATTACAACTAGTTCAAATGGCAATAGTATTCGTAGTTTGGTTACCATTCTTAAAAGCTTTAGATAAGAGAAATTATCAAGAAGAACAGGATTTAGATAAATCACAGGGGGAAGAATTAAAGGAAGAAGCAAAATAACTTGAAGAATATTAATAAGTATATATTAAAAATTTATAATATAAAAAGCAGTCTATAATTATAGATTGCAAAAATTAAAATTAATAAAGTAAATAAAAGGGAGAAGAAAAATGACAGTAGAATATAAATTTCCAGAAGGATTTTGGTGGGGAACTGCAACATCAGGACCACAATCAGAAGGGGCAGCAGATATAGATGGTAGAAAAATGAGTATATGGGATTATTGGTATAAAGAAGAACCAGAAAGATTCTTTGATAATGTAGGACCACAAGATACATCTACATTTTATGCAAATTATAAAGAAGATATAAAGTTACTAAAAGAAACTGGACATAATTCATTCAGAACTTCTATACAATGGTCAAGATTGATACCAGATGGTGTTGGAGAAGTTAATCAAAAAGCAGTGGATTTTTATAATAATGTAATAGACGAACTTATAGTAAATGATGTATTACCAATAATGAACTTATTCCACTTTGACATGCCAATGTGTATGCAAGAAAAAGGTGGATGGGAAAGCAGAGAAGTTGTAGACGCTTATGCTGCATTTGCAAAAAAATGTTTCGAATTATTCGGTGATAGAGTTAAACACTGGATGACGTTCAATGAACCTATTGTCCCAGTTGAAGGTGGATATCTTTATAATTTCCATTATCCAAAAGTGAAAGATGGAAAAAGAGCAGCACAAGTTGCTTTCCATACAATGCTTGCAAATGCAAAATCAATAAAAGAATATAAAGAATTAGGTCAAGATGGACAAATAGGTATAGTTCTTAACTTAACACCATCTTATCCAAGAAGTACAGAAAATGAAGCTGATGTTAAAGCTGCACATATAGCAGATTTATTCTTTAACAGAAGTTTCCTAGATTCATCAGTATTAGGGGAAGTTCCAGCTGAATTAGTCGAATTATTAAAAGAACATGATGTATTACCAGTTTATGAAGAGGGGGATGTAGAACTTATTAAAAATAATACAGTTCAATATTTAGGAGTAAACTACTATCAACCAAGAAGAATAAAACAAAAAGAAAGTGAATATACAGAAGATGTATTTATGCCAGATATGTTCTTTGATAATTATGAAATGCCAGGACGTAAAATGAACCCATACAGAGGTTGGGAAATCTATGAAAAAGGGATATATGATATCTGTACAAATATAAGAGAAAACTACAACAATATACCTTTCTACATATCTGAAAATGGTATGGGGGTAGAAGGCGAAGAAAAATACATAAATGAAAACGGAGTTGTTGAAGACGACTACAGAATAGAATTTATAAAAGATCACTTAAGATGGTTACATAAAGGAATAGAAGAAGGTGCTAATTGTACAGGATACCACCTATGGACATTTATAGACTGTTGGTCTTGGACAAATGCATATAAAAATAGATATGGATTAATAGCATTAGATTTAGAAACACAAAAAAGAACTATCAAGAAAAGTGGTAGATGGTTTAAAGAGGTAGCAGATAATAATGGATTCTAAAAAAGTTGTATGTTTTGACATTGGTGGAACTTTTGTCAAATATGGAGTATTAGATTATGAGGGAAATATATTAGCTAAGGGTTCTTTTAAAAGTAATACAGACAATGGACAAGAAATCTTAGATAATATGTGTGGAGTAATTGAAAAGTATAAAAAAATATTTAAAATAGATGGAATATCTATAAGCTCTCCGGGGTTTATAGATGTTGAAAATGGAGTAATAACAACGGGGACTATAATAAATGGATTTATCGGATTAAATATGAAAGAGTATTTTGGAAATAAATTTGGATTACCTGTTGTGATAGATAATGATGCTAACTGTGCGACAATTGCAGAGCATAAACTAGGCAATGGTAAAGGATGTAAAAATTTAGTTTGTGTAACTATAGGAACCGGCATAGGTGGCGGAATTATCATAAATAATGAAATTTATAATGGAAGTAGATTTATGGCTGGTGAATTTGGGTTTATGTTTATAAACGGAACTAAAAGACAAAATCCTGATCACTATATTTATAGTAATTATGCCTCTACTAGAGCACTAGTTGAAAAAGCTAATAAAAAATTAAATGAAGAAGTAGATGGAAAACAAATATTTGAACGAGCAGAATCAGGAGATACAGTTTGTGAAGAAATATTAGAACAATACTTCGATGATTTATCTCTAGGGATATATAACTTAGCATATATTCTAAATCCAGATAAAATTTTATTGGGAGGGGCTATTTCTCAACAAGAATGCCTAATAGATAAGATAAAAGAAAGAATGGATAGGTTTGAATATAGCTTTTCAAAAAGTGTAAATGAATATGTAGAAATAGACAGATGCAAATTCTTAAACGATGCAGGTCTAATAGGATGTCTATGTAATTTTACAAATAAATATTAAATAATTAAGGGGAAAAGATAATGGATGGACAAGCAATTTTCGATATATCATTTCAAATAATATGTAGTAGTGGAGAAGCACGTAGCATGGCTATGGAAGCTATATCACTAGCTAAAGAAGGAAAAATAGAAGAAGCAAGACAAATGTTAGCAGATGCTAGAACAGAAATAAATAAAGCTCATAAACATCAAACAAATTTAATAACTTCAGAAGCCAATGGTGAAAAAAATGAAGTTTCTGTATTATTAATACACTCTCAAGATCATTTAATGAACGGAATGACAGTTCTTGATATGGCAGGGGAATTTATAGATTTATATGAAAGAATGAAATAAAAATGTATACAAGAACCTCTCATACAGAAGAGCTGTCTGAGAGGTTCGTATAGTTTAAGGGGGAAATTATATGTCAATTTTTAAAATGAAACCATATTATAGCGAGAAAATATGGGGATATGAAAAATGGAATTTATCAACTCATAAAGCAGGGTCTTCAATAATTGAGGAAAATGGAGAACTTTTATCTGATTATCTAAAATCAGATTTACCAATACTAATCAAAATTATCAAATCAGAACAATCTTTATCAGTTCAAGTTCATCCAGAAGATAAATTTGCAAATAAATATGAAAATGATAATGGAAAAACAGAGTGTTGGTATATTCTTGATGCAAAAGAAGATGCTGAGTTGGTATGTGGAATTAAACCAGGTCTTGATAAAGAAAAAATGGAGAGAGTTATAAAAAATAACAAAATAGAAGACTACTTGGAATTTATAAGTGTAAAACCTGGAGATATGATATATATTCCAGCAGGAACAGTACATGCTATAGGACCGGGTATAAAATTAATCGAAGTTCAACAAAGTAGCGATGTAACTTATAGACTATATGATTGGGGAAGAAAAAGAGAACTTCATATAGAAAAATCTGTACAAGTTATAAATTATGAAGGTGATAATGGATACGGAAAAATAGAAAACTTTGAAGTTTTAGAAACACCATATTTTAAAGTACAAAAAGTAAAGGTTGATGGATTGCTTCAAGGTAAAACACAGGATAAATTTTGCTCATTTACTGTAATACGCGGAAATGGATATGTAGTAAGTTATGATAAAAGGATAGAATTAAATCCAGAAGAAACAGTTTATATAGAACCGAACACAAAATATGAAATTATCGGGGAAATGGAATTAATTAAAGCATAAGTTATAAAATTAATTCTATTTAATCTTGAAATAAGTACAATGACTTTTAAGAATTGCCATTGTACTTATTTTTGATTTTAAATAATTTGATAAAGTTAGAAAATATAACTACAATCTAATTAAAACGAAGTAAAAAATTATTATCAAAAATAAGAATTTAATTGGGGGGATTAGATTGAAAATTACAGTAATACATGGTCAAGGGCACAAAGGGATAACTTATAAAATAACAAAAACAGTATTAGAGTTTTTAGCAGAAGATGATGATGAAATAAACGAATTTTTCTTGCCAAAAGACGGACCGAGTTTTTGTGTTGGATGCAATACTTGTTTTATGAAAGGAGAAGAATTCTGTCCTGGTGCAGACAAGGTGCAACCGATAATGAAATCTATGGAAGAATCGGAAATAATTATACTAGATAGTCCGAATTATGTTATGGAAATGAGCGGAAATATGAAAAACTTAATGGATCATTTTGCATATAGATGGATTACTCACAGACCTCATGCAAATATGTTCAAAAAAGTCGGACTTACAATAAGTTCATCAGCCGGTGCACCTCCAAGTAACACTGTAAAATCAATGGCAAAACAGCTTAAATGGATGGGAGTACCCAAAGTATATAAATTTACCTTAATAAGCAATGCTTTAAATATTTCAACAATATCATCTAAGAAAGAAGCTGAGTTAAAACAAAAGGCAGAAAAAATAGCATCAAAAGTAAAAAGAAGAGCAAACAATCCTCATGCTAGTTTAAAAGGAAAAATAATGTTTTATATATTTAGAAAAATGCAATCATCACCAGATGCAGCTTGGAATCCGAAAGATAGAGATTGGTGGATTGAACAAGGATGGATAGAAAATGTCCGTCCGTGGAAATAATATAATAAAAATTATTAATAAACTTATTGACTTGGAGTTAACTCAATAATGGATGAAGAAGGAGAAATAGCATTAAAAGTTGAAGGCGGAAAACACCTAAAAGAAAATTATGTTGGAGCTCATATAAAAAATTATGACTCTATGCTAATGTTATCTCACTTTAAAGGCCATGCTATGGTAGGACTTGGTAGCAGAGAATACGAAATAGTTAATTTAGATTAATTGAAAAATGGAAAAAATAAACATATAAATTTTAGTATATAAAAAATATCACAGGACATAATATTAGTGTAAAACAAATACAGATGCAGGAGGCGAACAGTGATGAAGACACGTAGTAACCACAGCATCCATACTACGGATGCTCCACCAGAAGGCATAAGCGAGGATGGACCAAAAGACAGGTAAGGTCGGACGCAGTCTATCAATTGTGACCGACGGTAATTGTTTTACATTTTAGAGAATCTACTTAATTTCGTACTTAATTGTATGAACCTAAGTAGATTCTTTTGTTGTATCTAAAAATAATTAAAAAAACAGTATATATTCAAATAAAAAGTTTATTAATTAATATATAATAGGAATAAAAATATTTTTAATTTAATTAATAAATAATAAAAGGTTAAACAACGCTATTGGGAGGGATATCATGGATAATTTAATATTAGTAAAACCAACAATCGATTTAAAAGAGCAAGCATTAGATTATAGACAGGAACATTTTGAGAAGGGAGAAAAAATCATTAATGGAAGTGCACTTTTAGATAATTTAACTTATGAAGAATGGTTAGAGCACTTAGAGAAAAGTTCAAATCCAGATACAGTAGCAAAAGATTGGGTTGATGCGACTACATTTTTTGTAGTCAGAACTTCTGATAATAGAATAGTCGGAATGGTAGATATACGTCATCGTCTAAATTATTTTTTATCAATTTGTGGGGGACATATTGGATATAGTGTTAGACCATCGGAACGAAAAAAAGGTTATGGAACGGAAATTTTAAAGCAGGCTCTTGAATATGCAAAGACAATAAATATAAATAATGTTATGCTTGCATGTTATAAAGAAAATGAAGGCTCAAGAAAAATAATTGTGAAATGTGGAGGAAAGCTTGAAAAGGAATTTACCTATATAGATGGCAAAATTATTCAAGTTTATTGGATAGACAATTAAATAACCGAAATAACTTATATTCATGGTAAAATGTTATGAAAAGCTATAAAAATTATGGGAGGAATATATGACGGCGAAAAAATCGTATTTCAAGAAAGTTATAATCGGTTTATTCGTAGTAATACTAATATGTATAGGTGGATTTTATATCTATGCATCAGATTACTATCATGCAAAAGATTACGAAGTTTCAAATATAAAAGTAGAGCAACAAGATAATTATACAGTGTATGGAGACACTAATAGCAAAACGGGATTAATATTTTATCCTGGAGGAAAAGTAGAAGCGAAGGCATATGAACCTATATTAGCAGGTCTTACAGAAAAAGGAATCTGTGTCGTACTTGTAGAAATGCCATTTAACTTAGCAGTGCTTGATTCTAGTGCAGCTGATGGTGTTATTAATGAGTTTACAAATATACAAAATTGGTATATTGGAGGACATTCACTAGGTGGTGCTATGGCGGCTTCATATACAGCAAATTATCAAGATAAATTAAAAGGTGTTGTTTTATTAGCAGCATATCCAACAAAAGAACTGGATATTCCTGTTTTATCAATTTACGGAAGTGAAGATGGTGTTTTAAATAGAGAAAAATATTCTGATTCTATTAAAAATGCAAATAATCTTTCTGAAATTGTGATAGATGGAGGAAATCACGCTCAATTCGGAAACTATGGAGAACAATTGGGAGATAATTCAGCAAAAATCTCTAGTGAAAAACAATGGAATGAAACAATTAAAGAAATATTAAACTTTATGAAATAAATAAATTTATTTTAAATATATAAATTAAAATCTCTTTTCTTGAGCTAAGATAAGGGATTTTTTTGTTTATATAATATTGTATGTAATATATGTCATTGAAAAAATATGATAAAATATATAAAGTCTAATTATGGAATTAATTAAAAAATTATTATAAATATAGGAATAATATAAAGGAGTATTTACAATGAAAATAAAGAAGAGTATATGTCCATATGACTGTCCTACTTCATGTGGATTAGTTATAGAAACAGATGGAAAAAAGATATTAAAAGTTAAAGGTGACGAAAATCACCCAGCAACACAGGGGTTAATATGCAGAAAGATGAGAAACTATGAAGAGTCTGTTCATTCTAAGGATAGAATTTTAACTCCATTAAAAAGAATTGGCAAAAAGGGAGAAGGAAAATTTGAAAAAATAACATGGGAAGAAGCAGCACAGGAAATAACAGATAAGTGGAAAAAAATTATAAAAGAAGATGGTCCTAGTGCGATTTTACCAGTTTATTATTCTGGAGTAATGAGTGTTATTCATCGTAATTGTGGAGATGCATTGTTTAACAAGATGGGTGCATGTTCTTTGGTAAAAACTCTATGTTCATCAGCAAAAGGTGCAGGATATAATTCTGTAATGGGTTCTACCGGAGCATTAGATCCGAGAGAACTAGAAAATAGCGATTATTATATTGTTTGGGGAAGCAATATGAAGGCTACAAGGATTCAAGCACTACCAACTCTTATAAAAGCAAGAAAAGAAGGGAAGAAAGTAGTTCTTATAGAGACTTACTCAAAACCGATGGAAAAATACTGTGATGAAGTTATTTTAATAAAACCAGGAACTGATGGAGCATTAGCACTTGCAATGATGAATGTTATGGTCGAAGAGAATCTTCAAGATGAGGAATTTTTATTAGAAAAATCAATAGGATACCAAGAATTCAAAAAAACTTTAAAACAATATACTCCAAAATGGGCAGAAGAAATCACAGGAATTCCTAAAGATGTAATCGTAAAATTAGCAAGAGAGTATGCAAGTGTAAAAGCGCCTGCAATAATTCTTGGAAGCGGAAATTCTAGATATACAAATGGAGGAATGACAGTAAGACTTATAACAATATTATCGATTTTTACAGGAGCAATAAAATATCCAGGTGGAGGATTATGTGGAGTTTCACCAACTTCGCTATCTTATATTAGAAAAGACATAATCACTAGACCAGATTTTAGAACAAACAAAGCTAGGGTTATAAATATAAATCAAGTTTCATCAGCATTAGTAGACGAAAATAAACCTATAAAGAGTTTATTTGTATATGCATCAAATCCAATAGGTTCTATAAGCAATCAAAATAAGATGATAAAAGGACTTATGAGAGATGACTTATTTACAGTAGTGCATGAAAGGTTTATGACGGATACAGCAAAATATGCAGATATAGTGCTTCCAGCTACTTTTTCTGTTGAACAAGATGATGTGTACACTTCTTACGGATATTGCACTTTGGCGACTGCAAATAAAGTTATAGAACCACCAAAAGAATGTAAAAGTAATTGGGATATGTTCAGATTGCTTGCAAAATATATGGGATATGATGACGAATATTTTAAAAAGACAGAAAGAGAGATTTTTGATGAGTTAATAGAAAAATCGCTAGAAGACGTGGAAAACTTGACACAAGAACAAAAGTATATATTGAAAAATGGGGGAGCAATTTCAACACCATTTGAAAACCATATGGATATAAAAACAAAAAGTGGAAAAATACAAATTATAAATGATGAAATGGAAGAAAGAATTCCTCGATATACAGAGAATATAGGTCAAAATTATCCGCTTAATTTAGTAGCGGTTCCAAGCTGTGAAACTCTAAACTCTATATTCTTAGAAAAAAATAAAGTTGTTGAGAAAAGAGGAAAAATAAAAGTAAAAATCAACAGCAAAGATGCATCAAAACGAGATATAAAAAATGGTGATGAAGTCGTTTGCTTTAATAACTTAGGTGAAGTTGGCTTTATAGCAGAGGTTACAGATACAGTAGCCCAAAATACAGTAATAGCAGAAGGTGTGTATAATAGAGATTTTGCCATAAATGGAAAGTTGGTAAATGCTCTGCATGACGATAGATTATCGGATATAGGTGAGGCAACTACATTAAATTCAAATACAGTTGAAATTAAAAGAGTATAAAATTATAGTATCAGGATTAAAAATGAATTAAAATAATTAATGAATGTAGTAAATTTATAAATTAAAAATAAACAACAGAAGGGGAAGAGTATGTATAGTATAGGCGTAGATGTTGGAGGAACAGGAATAAAAATAGGAGTTGTAGACGAGAGTGGGAATATCCTTTATAGAGGAAATTGTGTGACAGATGTTACAGGTGGATTTGATAAAATTATTTCTGATATTTATGATGTAATTGAAGATATAATAGCTCAAAATGATATAGAAAAAAATCAAATTAAATCTATCGGATTTGGAATTCCAGGATATATTGATAGATATGGAAAAGCTAACTGTGTAAATTTAAATTGGAAAAAAGTTGACTTTATACAAAAATTAAAAGAGACTTTTCCAGGTACAGATATATTTGCTGAAAATGATGCAACAGTTGCAGGGTTAGCAGAAAGTAGATTTGGAAGTACAAAAGAACACGATACATCAGTTATGATAACTCTTGGAACTGGTGTAGGTGGAGCAATTATAATACATGGGAAACCATTTAGCGGCGCACATGGTGTAGGTTCTGAAATTGGACATATGATGATTGGTGATGGATGGTATAAATGTAATTGCGGAAATACAGGATGTTTTGAAACTTACTGTTCAGCAACTGCAATAATAAAATATGCACAAAAACTTTTATCAGAAGGAGAAGAAAGTATAATATTAGATATATGTAAACAAAATATATCTGATATAAATGCGAAAATGATATTTGATGCATATAATCAAGATGATGAAGTTGCAAAAAAGGTTATAGCTAGATTTAAAGATTACCTTGCAAAAGGAATTGCAAACATAGTAAACACAATAGATCCGGGAATTATAGCTATCGGAGGAGGAGTATCCAAATCAGAAGATATAATTTTAGATGGATTAAAAGAAATGGTAAGAGGCCATCTTGTTTATAAAGAAGAGGAATTTGCAGATATTGTAATAGCGACATTAGGCAATGATGCCGGTATAATTGGCGCTGCAATATTGGGATAATAAAATAAAAAATTAAAAAGAGTCCGAGTTATTTTATAATTTCTCGGACTTATTTTATTTTAAAAATAAATTATAAAAAAATAATTGACATATTAGAAAAGAGTTACTATAATTTAAATTAAGATAATGATAATTAGTATCAATTATAAATAATTAACAATAAATAATAAAAATCACAAGTTATTATCCAAGAAAGGTGGAGGTTAGAAATGAGTAAAATAGCAGTAGTATATTGGAGTGGAACAGGAAACACAGAAGCAATGGCTAATTTAATAGCTGACGGAATAAAAGAAGCAGGCGCTGAAGTTGAAGTAGCTACAAGTGATTGCTTTGGAATAGATGATGTAGATAATTATGAAAAAATAGTATTAGGTTGCCCATCAATGGGAGATGAAGAATTAGAGGATTCAGAATTTGAACCAATGTATTCATCAATAAAACCAAAATTAAATGGTAAAAAAGTAGCATTATTCGGATCTTATGGATGGGGTGAATGTGACTGGATGAGAGATTGGGAATCTGATGCAAAAGATGCTGGAGCAGTTTTAATATCAGATGAAGGATTAACAGTTAATGAAACTCCAGAAGGAGATGCATGCGATGCTTGTAAAGAATATGGTAAAAAAATAGCACAAGCTTAATAAATAAAAATGTTTAAAATGTAGAACTTAAGAGAGATGTAAGCCATATCAAGGGAGGATAAATAATTTATACCTCCCTTTTCCCGTATTTAAAGTTTTTATTGACATATTTTAACAATAAGACTACTATCAAATTAGAATAGAATATATGTCTTCGGGGCAGGGTGAAATTCCCTACCGGCGGTAAAGCCCGCGAGCTATGAAAATAGTTGATTTGGTGAAAATCCAAAGCCGACAGTATAGTCTGGATGAGAGAAGAATGTTTAAGAATTTAGGTAATATTGAGCTCGGAGATTTTTTCTTCGAGCTTTTTTAATTTTTAATCCGGAGATATAAGAAATTTGGAGGCATAATAAATGGCAAAGTATTATATTGGATTTGATTGTGGCACACAAAGTGCGAAAATAGCTCTATACAGAGATGACATGGTTTGTATGGCAAAAACACAAATAGCAACTAATCTAAAGTGTCCAAAACCAGAATGGCTTGAAATGGATGTAGATGATTACTTAAATGGAGTAATTGAGGGGATAAAATATTGTATTGAAACTAGTGGCATAAATCCTAATGATATAAGGGCTATTTGCGGAGATGGTGTTATTTGTGGAATTGTAGGGGTGGATAAGGATTTGAACCCCATAACTCCATACATAAATTATTTAGATTCGAGAACAAAAGAAGACGCGAAATGGCTTAATGAAAATGTGGAGGATATTTGGGCAAGCGAAAGTGGAAATGCATATGTCGACTCATTTTATCCACCCTTATTTGCGCGCTGGTTTTTAAAAAATGTAGAAGGATTTAAAGAAAATGGTGCAAAACTTTTGAATAATGGTCCATATGTTTTGGCAAAATTAGCAGGGTTAAAGGCTGATGATGCATTTATAGATTGGGCAACTATTTCTGGTTGGGCACTTGGTTATGATGTAATAAACAAAGAATGGTCAGAAAGACAAATGGAGCTTTTAGAAATACCGATGAAAATGTTGCCTAAAATCGTTAAACCATGGGATATAGTAGGAAAATTATGCGATGAAATGGCTGAAAAACTAGGTATACCATCTGGAATTCCGATTGTAGCAGGGGCAGGTGACACAATGCAATCAAATATCGCTTGTGGAATAATGGAACCAAATATGGCTTCTGATGTTGCGGGGACTTGTGCGATGTTCACAGTTACAACCGATGGTATAAATGAAAAATTAAGCACAAAGGATTCTGGTTTGATTTTCTGTAGCGGAACACTTCCAGATACTTATTTTTACTGGGGTTATATAAGAACAGGAGGCTTATCACTAAGATGGTTTAGAGATAATGTTTGCGACAAAGTAGATGACTCAAAATACTACGATGAGTTGCAAGAAAGGGCACAAAAAGTTAAACCTGGTTGCGATGGAGTTTTATTCCTTCCATATTTGCAAGGAGGTTCTGTTGGAATTGAAAATGCAAGTGGTGCATTTTTAAATTTAACAACTAATACTGATCAAGGAATAATGTGGCGTGCTGTACTTGAGGCAATAGGTTACGATTATATTTATGTAGCTGATATGTATAGAGCAGCGGGCTGTAATTTAGATAAAATAATCGTTACAGAAGGCGGAAGTAAGAGCAGTTTATGGAATCAAATCAAGGCCGACATGCTTGGAAGCGAAGTAGTCACATTGCAAAATGTTGAAGGAGCTGTGCTTTCCGATGCAATACTAGCAGCCTATGCAGTTGGTGATATAGACGACTTAAAAAAGGCACTTTTAGATGTTGTAAAAGTAAAAAGAGTCTATACTCCAAATGAAGAAAATACTAAGTATTATAGAAAAATGTTTGGACTTCAACAACAGATAATAAGAAGTGATATGAAGAGTGTATTTACTCAACTAGAAAGAATGAGAAATTTATAAAATATAATATAAAAATAAAAATGGATTCTATATTTCAATGTATAGAGTCCTTTTTAAATTAAAAATAAACCTAAATGGAAAAATTATGAATAAATTTGATTGACACTTATTCAACAAAGTACTACTATCATATTGTGAGAAATTAAATAAGGTAATTTAGGGGGCAAAATGAGGGTATCAAAAGATCCAGAAATAAGAAAACAAGAGATTATAGATGTAGCTATGCAAGTTTTTGCGGAAAAGGGCTACGAGACAACAACTATGAAAGATATAGCAAAGGCAGCTGATGTGGTACCTGGTTTGTGCTATCACTATTTTAAAAATAAGCATGAATTATACGAAACTGCTGTAACTCAATATGCGAGAGAATGTAGCGAACCATTTGTAATACTGTTTAACAGAACAGATTTATCTTTAGATGAAATAACAACTAAATTAGAGAAAGTTATAAAACAAGGGGAAGAAAACTATAAGTATAAACAATTCTTTGATAAGTCAGGTAATGAAATTTTCAATAAGCGACTTGAATTTTATATGGGGAAAGAAATGGAGAAATCTATGAAAAAATATATTCAACATAGGATAGATAAAGATGAATTTGAAATAGATGATGCTGATTTATTTACGAAATTTTTTATAGGTGGTCAAATGGCAGTTATGAACTGTAATAAAAAGGATATTGATGAAAAAATAGAATTTTTAAGAGGAATGCTAAATAAATTTAAAAAATAGATTTAAAAGAGTAGCCTATAATAGGCTACTTATTTTTTTGTAAAAAATATTAAACAAAGGTTGACAACTATACTTGTCACACCATATAATTAATTATGACAAGAATAATTGTCATAATGACAAAGAAAATAGTCAGGAGGGAGTTATATGCCGTTATATAATCGTTTAAAAGAATATAGAGCAAAGATAAAAGTTAATCAGACAGAAATGGGAAATTTAGTCGGTGTATCGAGACAAACAATTAGTCAAATTGAACGTGGAGATTATTCTCCATCAGTTACCTTAGCGTTAAAGATAGCGAAGGTTTTAAATGTAAGTGTAGAGGAAATTTTCAGTTATGAGGAGGGTGAGGAAAATGAGTAGTAATCGTGTAGAGGAAATTAAAAAAGAGGATAAGAAAGCTTTTAAAGGTTTTGCTATTATGATGGTTATATCAGCTATGATAGGAGCCGTAATAGGAGGGGGATTTAAATATTTACAAGAAAATCTAGGAGATAACTTATCAGAATTTCTTGTAAATAGACTTATGATGATTACTCCTTATGCGAGTTTAGTGTTATCTATACTAGTAATAATAGTGAGTGTTGTTATTTATAAAAACTCAAGAAAAAATTTAAAATTATGGAATCAATCAGATGAACAAGAGGAAATGATAGATAATATAGAAGAAAAATTGTCATACGTATTGTTATTTACATCAGTGAATTTAATATTAGGATTCTTCTTCTTTGGAGCAGGAATGGCATTATTATCAGAAGACTCATATACAAAAGTAATTTTATTTTTAGTTGGATTCATAGTATGTGTAGTATCAACTATATTAATCCAAAATAAAGTTGTTAACCTAGAAAAAGAAATAAATCCTTTTTTAAATGGTAGCGTATATGATTTTAAATTTAGTCAAAAATGGCTTGATAGCTGTGATGAGGCAATAAAATTAAATGTATACAAAAGTTCTTTTAAAGCATATAAATCTATTACAAATACATGCCTAATACTTTGGATAGTATGTGTGTTAGGATATAATTTCTTTGATTTTGGAATTATGCCACTAGTAATGGTTACAATTATATGGTTAGTTCAGACGATAGCTTACTGTATAGAGTCAATAAAGTGTTCGAAAAATAAAATAAATTAGAATGAAAACAGGAAAGTAGGTGTATAAAATGGTATACACCTACTTTTTTATAGCACATAGGAAATGATGTTAATTATTGTTACATGTGCGTTAAAAATAGAATTTAGAAAATCCTTATGGAGTTATTAGAAAATAAGAATTAAAAAATAAATAAGTTTTTTACAAATATTGTATTATAATATTTGTAGAACACAGTATATATGTGAATCAAAAATAAGGGGGATAACACAATGATACTAGATACTAATAAAATTGAAGAAAAAGCATTGGCAAATTTTAAAGGTGGAGAAAAGGCATTAAATGCAAGAATGTATGTAGACGAAAATAATAAAATAATCTTTGGAAGATTAGAACCAGGGGCATCAATAGGGGAACATACTCATGAAACTAATAGTGAAATAATATTTTTCACATCTGGTAAAGGTAAAGTAATATATGATGGAAAAGAAGAAAGAGTAGAAGCTGGATTATGTCATTACTGTCCACAAGGTCATACTCATACATTAATAAATGATAGCGATGCTGATTTAACTTTCCATGCTGTTATACCAGAACATCCAGCAAAATAATAATTTAAATTAATACATAAATAAAAAGGTTCAATAGTTTAGAAACTATGTGAACCTTTTTTCACTAAATATTATCCGATAACTTTATATACCTTAGCAGAATATGCAGGTAGTGAAATTGATACTTGATAGTTTTTGCCTGCTCCAGCCATTTCTTTTTTTGATAAATGTTTTGGATTTTCTAAAGTGGTGTATTTGACATCGCCATGTGGAGAATAAGTGTTTCTTGAATATAAATGTCCAGCATCTTGATGATATAAATCTATAGAATCAATAAGTTCAGGAACTTCATCGCTTTTACCGCCGTATTTTTGCCAATCAGTATTTAAAATTAATTCAAGTTGGACAGAGTCATCAAATTTAACTGAATAATTTTCATAATTATCGCAGTAAGTATTTAAGAATATCACAATTTTTTCATCACCATAGATTCTTTCATACACATAGACACATTTTTCTGTATCATCAGCTTGTATCCATTTATGACCTGTGCGAGAATATTCGTTTTTATACAGAACTGGTGAATTTAGATAAAAACCATTAAGGTCGTCGATAAATCTTTTAAAAGAATCATGCATAGGATATTCTAATAGATTCCAGTCAAGTTCTCTTTTTTCATCCCATTCTCTAAAATGTCCAAGTTCATTACCCATAAAGTTTAATTTTTTACCAGGGTGTGTGAACATATAAGTATAAAGTAATTTCGCTTGGCTAAATTTATCTTCATAAGATCCCCACATTTTATCTAAGATAGTTTTTTTACCATGAACAACTTCATCATGTGAGAAAGGAAGAAGGAATTTTTCATTGTAAAAATACATCATAGAAAAAGTTATTTTATGATATAGATTGCTTCTTTGCCAAGGTTCTTTTTCAAAATATGAAAGTGTATCATTCATCCAACCCATGTCCCATTTATAGTCAAATCCAAGACCGCCTTCTTCAACAGATTCAGTAACTTTAGGGTAGTCTGAAGAATCTTCGGCAATTAACATAACGTCTTTATGAAGCTTTTGCAAATTCTTGTTCATAATTTGTAAAAACTCAATACCACCTTCATTTACACCACGATTTGAATCACCTTTCCAATATATAAGATTGCTTATCGCGTCCATACGAAGACCATCTATATGATATTTTTCAATCCAGAAGTTTGCAACAGATTGAAGAAAACTTCTTACTTCACCACGATAATAATTAAAACTATGAGAACCCCATTCAGTATAACCAATATCATGATTTGGATATTCGTATAGAGCTTCACCATCAAATTGGCAAAGCGAATACGAATCGAGAGCAAAGTGAACAGGAACAAAATCCATAATTACACCTATGTTTTCCTTATGGCATAAATCGATAAATGCCATTAAATCTTCTGGTTTACCGTATCTAGCAGTTGGACTGAAAAATCCAGTTATTTGGTATCCCCAAGAACAGTCAGATGGATGTTCACAAAGGGGAAGTATCTCTATATGGGTATAGTTATTCTCCTTAACATATTTTATAAGTTGTGGAGCTATTTCCATATAATTAAACCATCTTTCGGTTATATCGATAGGCTTGTTTAAATCGTATTCAGTATTTATGTAGTTTTCTAAATTTAAGTCATGCCCAAGTTGACTTGCATTTATGCTTTTGTCCCCACCAATAGATGAATTTTGTTTAAGAACTCTAGATTTTAAAACATCTTGATCAGTCTTTTGTTTCCAAGAACCGAAGTGAAGTTCATAGATGTTTAAAGGTTTATCAAAATTCTTGCTTCTATTTAACATCCATTGATTGTCGTTAAATTTATATGTATTTAAATCAACTATTCTAGATGCACTTTTAGGTCTAAGCTCCATAAAAAATGCATATGGGTCAGTTTTTTCCGTACAATTGTCATTTTGATCAAATACTAGATATTTGTAATACATTCCTAATTCAGCGTTTTCAGAAAAATAAGTAAAAATGCCGCTTTCTTCTATTTGCTCCATTTTTCCATTAGATCCATCCCAACTGTTGAAGTCACTTATAATTTGGACTTCTTTTGCGCTAGGAGCATAAACCCTGAAAATAATTCCCTTAGTACCATTTTTGCTGTAAATATGAGCACCAAAAAACTCATAAGCATCAAACATAGTTCCACAATAAAAATCATGCATGTTTTTCATATGTTTATCATCCTTTCTAATATATTTAGAGGGTTTTTATATATACTTTTATTATATATAAAATCATATACCAAGAACAATAAAATAATGGATATAAAAGGAAAAAATATAATAAAAATGCGTAAAAAAGTTGACAAATAATTCCATAATGTGCTACTATTTTTCCATAGAAATGAATATTATTATGATATTAAGTGGTCAAATTTCGCCAGAAGTTTGAATAAAAGGAAATTAGGTTAGAATCCTAAGCGATCCGGTCACTGTATTCTAGGGAGCAATACTTAATAATCCATTGCATGCCATTTGTATGTGAGAAGGAAAGTAACGCGTTGATCTGTAAGCCAGGAAGCCTGCTTAATATTAGTTAATTAGGAGAGCTTCCGCGAGAGCGCCACCTAGATATCATGATAATCAAGGGATTAGTCTATACTTTTTTAAGAATATAAAATAGAATTTTTAATTTTAGAACATAATTTAAAAGTATAAAATAAAAACTTGATTTGGATAAGATATTAGAGGTGTCTACTTTAGTTGAAGTAGGCACCTTTTTAATTAGATTTTCAAAAAGCATTTTACTCTACAAAATAAATTCCTTGTAGTATGTAAATATCTATTGAACTCTCCTCGAAAGCAAATCTATTTGCACACATTCATTTCTAAAAAACATTATTATAACTTTGAAAATATATAAAATGGGGGGAAGAGTTATGCAAGCTACTCAACAAAAAGCTAACCAAAATAATTTACTAGAAAAGGTGTTTAAATTAAGTGAACATGGTACAAATGTGAAAACAGAAATAATCGCTGGTATTACTACATTTATGACAATGGCATATATATTAGCGGTAAATTCAAATATGCTGGCAGAGGCAGGAATGGATGCGGGGGCTGTATTTGTTGCAACTGCATTATCAGCAACAATATCATGTTTCGTTATGGCATTTTTATCAAATTATCCAATTGCACTTGCACCAGGAATGGGGCTTAACGCATTCTTTGCATATACGGTCGTTTTACAGATGGGATATACATGGCAAATGGCACTTTTAGGTGTATTTATAGAGGGTGTGTTATTTATAATTTTAACGGTTACAAGTTTAAGGGAACAAATAATAAATTGTATCCCAAAAGATCTTAAAAATGCTGTTACAGCAGGTGTTGGACTATTTATAGCATCAGTAGGAATGACAAATGCAGGGATTATAAATACTGCAAATGGGACATTGGCATTATCGAGTTTACACGATCCACTTGTAGTATTAAGTGTGGTAGGATTAGTTATTGCAGGAATATTAGTTTGTAGAAATGTAAGAGGAGCATTATTACTATCAATATTATTAACATCAGCAATAGGAATGTTGACAGGAATAGTAACTTTACCAACAAAAATAGTTTCACTTAATGTTCCATCACTAGCACCAACTTTTATGCAAGCCTTTAGCGTTCCGCTTGAAAAAATATTTAGTTTGGATATGGTGATAGTGGTATTTACTTTCTTATTTATGGATTTATTTGATTCAGTAGGATTTTTGGTTGGAGTAGCAGCAAAAGGAAATCTAATTGATGAAAATGGTAAAATACCAAAAGCAAAACAAGCCATGTTGGCAGATGCGATAGGAACTACTGTGGGGGCAGTTCTTGGGACATCAACAGTTACTTGTTTTATGGAAAGTTCGGCAGGAATCAGCGAAGGTGGAAAAACAGGACTTACTGCATTTACTGTTGGGGTTTTATTTGTATTATCTCTATTCTTAGCGCCATTATTTATAGCAATACCATCACAAGCAACAGGAGCGGTACTTATAATTGTGGGGGTTATGATGGCTAGCTGTTTTAAAGAGATTGATTTTGAAGATTACACAAATGCTATACCAGCATTCTTAACATTTATTCTAATGCCACTTACAAATAGTGTTGCAGATGGAATAATATTCGGTATAGTATCTTATACACTATTAAAATTAGTTACAAATAAAAAAGAAGATATAAATATTTCATTAATAGTGTTAAGTTTAATATTTATATGCAGATTTGTATTTTTAAAATAATATTTGAACTGCGAATAAAAAGTAAAAAGGTATTTAAGGGATTTGATTTATAAAATATATGCTGTTGTATAAAAATTGGTTTATGCAACAGCATTTTTAGTTTTAAATTAAAAAAAAGACACAGTTATATGGTAAAATAAAATTGAAACTAAATGGTAAAATAAACCTGAAACAAAATAAAAAAATCATTTTTTAAAAATATGTATTGATAAAGTATGAATATTAATATAGAATACAAGTGTATAGTTCGTTAAAATGAATAAAAATACGAAAATAAAAGGTTAAAAATAAAATTTAGTTAAGAATTTTAAATTTAATACAAAATTAAGTTTTATATAAATATATTATTAATGGAGGAAAATTACTTATGAAAGTTGCAATCGTAATGGGATCTAAATCAGATTATCCTAAACTTGAAGAAGGTATAAACTTTTTAGAAAAATACGGTGTTGAAGTAGTAGTAAGAATTTTATCAGCTCATAGAACACCAAAGGAATTAGTTTCTTTTATAGAATCAATTGATGGAGAAGTTGATGTAATAATAGCAGCAGCAGGAAAGGCAGCACACTTATCAGGGGTTATAGCAGCATCAACATTAATACCTGTAGTTGGGTTGCCAATAAAATCATCTACTATGGATGGTATGGATTCATTATTATCAATGGTTCAAATGCCAAAAGGAATACCAGTTGCTACAGTAACTATAGATTCAGGGTTAAATGCAGCACTAATGGCAATGCAAATAATGAGTATAAAATATCCTAAATTAAAAGAAGACTTAAAAACATATAGACAAGAAATGGCTCAAAAGGTATTAGATGATGATAAAAGCATAAATCAATAATTATAAAAATAAATAAGACAAGATAATGTAGAAAAAGCAGAGATATGTTAGTAATAAAACAGTAAATAAATATTTGTGAAAATTTTGGGAGGTAACAAAAATGTTATTATATGAAGGAAAAGCAAAACAAGTTTACAGTACAGAAAATGAAAATGAATATGTAGTTTATTACAAAGACGATGCAACAGCATTCAATGGTGAAAAAAAAGCATCAATTGCATCAAAAGGTATCTTAAATAATAAAATTTGCACAATAATGTTTGAAACATTAGAAAAAGCAGGAATCAAAACTCATTTTATAAAAGCTTTATCAGATAGAGAACAATTAGTAAAAAAAGTTACAATCCTACCACTAGAAGTTATAATCAGAAATATCACAGCAGGTTCTTTCTGCAAAAGATATGGAGTAGAAGAAGGAATAGTATTAGACAAACCAATATTTGAAATGTCATATAAAAATGATGAATATGGAGACCCACTTATAAATGATGACCATGCCGTAGCATTAAAATTAGCAACTCAAGAAGAAATAGATTATATCAGAGCACAAACTTTAAAAATCAATGAAATCATGAAGGAATTTTTCTTAAAAATGGACCTAAAATTAGTTGACTTCAAACTAGAATTCGGAAAAGACGCAGACGGAAATATAATATTAGCAGATGAAATATCACCAGATACTTGTAGATTATGGGATGTTAATACTAATGAAAAATTAGATAAAGATAGATTTAGAAGAGATTTAGGAGATCTTGTTCAGGGATATGAAGAAGTTCTTTCTAGAATGAATAAATAATTTAAGTTATAGGGGGGAATTGATCGCATGTGTGGTATATTAGGAATTTATTCTGATAAAAACATATCGAAAGACTTGTATTATGGCTTATACTCTATGCAACATAGAGGTCAAGAGAGCTGTGGTATGGCTGTGCACGATGGAAAAGAAATAAATTACAAAAAGGACATGGGTTTAGTAGGTGATGTATTTAAGGCAGATGATTTACAAAAACTGCCTGGGACAATGGGCATAGCCCATGTTAGATACTCAACAGCAGGTGGAAGTCATATGTACAACTGCCAACCTTTAGTTGGTTCTTTAAAAAAGAGAAATTTAGGTTTAGTTCACAATGGAAATTTAGTAAATGCTAACTACCTAAAAGAAATGCTAGAAGAAGACGGTATAATGTTTAGTAGTAAAAGTGATACAGAAGTTATTTTATATATGTTAGCTAGATATTATACAGGAGATATTGTAGAAGCAATAAAATTAACAATGGACCAAATAAAGGGTGCGTATTCATTAGTTATACTAACTGACGAAGAATTAGTTGCTGTTAGAGACCCTCATGGATTTAGACCTCTATTACTTGGGAAAAGAGATGATGGTGAATACATATTTGCTTCTGAAAACTGTGAAATAGATATACTTGGTGGAGAATTTATAAGAGACTTGGAACCAGGAGAAATTGTTGTAGTTAAGAACGGAGAATTAAAATCATATAACTTTAGCAATAAATGCAAAACAATGAAAAAAAGTTGTATATTTGAACATATTTATTTTGCTAGAAATGATGCAACAATAGATAAAGTAAATGCATATGAATTTAGAGTAGAATCAGGAAAAATATTATCACAAGGCGATGATGTAAAAGCAGATATGGTAGTTCCAGTTCCAGACTCAGGATGGGCAGGAGCTATAGGATATGCAAATGCGAGTGGACTTCCACTAACAGAAGCATTAGTTAAAAATAGATATGTAGGTAGAACATTTATAAAGCCTACTCAAGAAGAAAGAGAACTTGGAGTAAAAATAAAATTAAATCCTCTAAGTAGAGTATTAAAAGGAAAATCAATAGTACTTGTAGATGACTCAATAGTTAGAGGAACTACTTCAAAACAATTAGTTAAATCATTAAAAGATGCTGGAGCTAAGGAAATACACTTAAGAATAACATCTCCTCCAGTTAAATATTCTTGCTACTATGGCATAGACACCCCAAACCGCTCTAAATTAATAGCTGCACATAAAGATGTAGAAGAAATAAGAGAATATATTGGATGTGATACATTAAAATTCTTAGATATAGATGGAATGATGAGCGCAGTTGGGGAAGGAAATGAATTTAAATTCTGTAGAGCTTGTTTCGACGGAAATTATCCAGTTAAGAAAATTGACAAGGAGGAATCTTTAGGATGCTAACTTATGAACAATCAGGTGTAAATATAGATGAAGGAAATAGAGCTGTAAGCTTGATAAAAGGGAAGATAAAAGAAACTTACGATAAAAATGTTATAGGTGATTTAGGAAACTTCAGTGGTTTATATAGTTTAAAAGATTTTATGAAAATGGAAGAGCCAGTTCTTTTAGCAGCAACAGATGGTGTTGGTACTAAATTAAAATTAGCTCAAATGATGGATAAACATAACACAGTTGGTATAGATTTAGTTGCAATGAGCGTTAACGACTTAATATGCCAAGGTGCAAAACCATTATTATTTTTAGACTATATAGCAATAGGGAAATTAGTTCCTGAACATATAGATCAAATAGTTGCAGGTGTTGCCAACGGATGTAAAATGTCTGGATGTGCATTAATCGGTGGGGAAACTGCTGAAATGCCAGGAATGTATTCTGAAGAAGAATACGACCTAGCCGGATTTGCTGTTGGTATAGCTGACAAAACTAAAATAGTATCAGGAAAAGATGTTAAAGCTGGGGATGTATTAGTTGGAGTTTCTTCAAGTGGTATACACAGTAATGGTTTCTCATTTATAAGAAAAATATTCTTGGATACTTATAACTATGATTTAAATCAATATGTTGAAGAATTAGGAATGACAGTTGGAGATGCTTTATTAACACCAACAAAAATATACGTGAAATTAGTTTTAGACTTACTTGAAAAACATAACATAAAAGCTATAGCTCATATAACTGGTGGTGGTGTTATCGAAAATATCACAAGAGTTATACCTGATGGTTTAGGTCTTGATATCAAAACAGATTCATGGGAAAAACCACCTATATTCAAAATGATAGAAGGATTTAATATAGTAGAAAAAAGAGAACTTCATAAAAGTTTTAATATGGGTATTGGACTTGTGTTCATAGTTAACAAAGAAGATGCACCTGCTTTAGTTGATTATATAAATAATAGAGAAGCAGATGAAATAGATGTAGACGAAAAATATGCTGAACTAATGAAAGACAAAGCATATGTAGTTGGTGAAGTTGTAGATACTCACGAAGGAGTAGAATTATGCTAAATATAGGTGTTTTAGTTTCTGGCGGAGGTTCTAATTTACAAGCTATTATCGATGATTGTGAAAATGGCGAAATAAAAGGTAATATAAAAGTAGTTATTTCTAATAAAGAAGATGCTTTTGGCCTTGAAAGAGCTAGAAAACATAATATAAGAGCTGTATTTGAAAAAAATGAAGATAAAGTAATAAAAATATTAAAAGAAGAAAATGTAGACTTAGTAGTTTTGGCTGGTTATCTCAAGATAATCAGTCCAAAATTCGTAAGTGAATTTGAAAATAAAATGATGAATATTCATCCATCATTAATACCATCATTCTGTGGTGATGGTTTTTATGGAGAAAAAGTTCATCAAGCAGTAATAGATTATGGAGCAAAAGTTTCTGGAGCAACTGTTCATTTTGTAAATGAAGAAGCAGATGCTGGCCCAATAATCATGCAAGATACTGTAAAAGTTATGGACGATGATGATGCTAAAACATTGGCAAAAAGGGTTTTAGAAGTAGAGCATACAATTCTTCCTAGATGTGTAAAATTATTTTGCGAAGGGAAGATATCTGTAGAAGGTAGAAAAGTTAAAGTAAGCGAGTAAGACTTATAAACTAGGAGGGGAAATATGAAGATATTAGTTGTAGGTGGTGGCGGAAGAGAACATGCTATCTGCTGGAAATTAAGTAATGAAAAAGATGTAGAAAAAATATACTGTGCACCAGGAAACCCTGGAATAGCTAAAGTTGCAGAATGTGTAAATATAGGCGATTCAGATATAGCCGAATTAGTTAAATTTGCAAAAGAAAAAGAAATAGATATAACTGTAGTAGGACCAGAAGTTCCGCTAGTAATGGGGCTAACTGATGTTTTTGAGGCTGAAGGATTAAAAGTATTTGGTCCAAATAAAAAATGTGCTCAGTTAGAAGGAAGCAAGGCATTTTCGAAAGATTTCATGATAAGACATGGTTTACCAACAGCTAAATATAAAGAATATACTGACCTAGATAAAGCAATAGCTGACATAGATGACTTTGGATATCCAGTTGTTATAAAAGCCGATGGTTTGGCAGCTGGTAAAGGAGTTGTAATACCTGAAAACAGAGAAGATGCTATAAAAACTCTAAAAGAAATGATGAGTGATAAAAAATTCGGTGATGCTGGAGAAAAAATAGTAATAGAAGAGTTTCTAAACGGAATAGAAACATCTATACTAGCCTTTGTTGATCACGAAACAATAGTTCCTATGGTAAGTGCAAAAGACCATAAAAAAGTAAATAATGGAGAAACTGGTCTTAACACTGGCGGAATGGGAACATTCTCTCCAAGTGAAATATATACTGATGAATTAGCAAAAAATATAAAAGAAAATGTACTTGATAAAACTTTAAAAGGATTCCAAGAAGATGGATTAGACTTTAAAGGAATATTATTTGTAGGATTAATGATAACTGAAGATGGCCCTAAAGTTCTTGAATACAATGTAAGATTTGGGGACCCAGAAACTCAATCTGTTTTATTTAGATTAGAAACTGATTTAAACAAAATAATATCTGCAGTTATAGATAATAAATTAAAAGATATAGATATAACTTATAGTGATGAACAAGCAATATGTGTAATGCTTACATCTGGAGGATACCCTGAAAGTTATGAAAAGGGAAAAGTTATAACAGGACTTGATGATTTAGATGATGATATAGTAGTTTTCCATAGTGGAACTAAATTAGTAGATGGAAAAATAGTTACTAACGGTGGTAGAGTTATCGGGATAACTGCTAAGGCTAAAAATGTTAAAGAAGCAGGCGAAAAAGTTTATGAAAATATCAAGAAAATAAATTTTGAAGGTATGCATTATAGAACAGACATATGGAAATAAATTTTCAATAAAACATAAAAAAGGAAAATGAGAAATTTCTTAATGGAGGAATAATATGAGTTCAAATGTTAAAAGACTTTTAGTTGAAAAGAGAGAAGGGTTCGATCTAGAAGCAAAAGCTTTAATGAAAGATTTAAAAGACAGTTTACATATAGATTGCATAGAGGATTTAAGATTATTAAATAGATACGATATAGAAGGTTTATCTGATGAAATTTGTGATTCTGCATCAAAAACAATATTCTCAGAACCAAACCTAGATGTAGTATATAAAGAAGATGTTGAATACGATAAAGATGCTAAAGTATTTGCAGTTGAATATTTACCAGGACAATATGACCAAAGAGCAGACTGGGCAGCACAATGCGTTCAAATAATAAATGAGGGTCAAAGACCTAATATAAACAGCGCAAAATTATATATATTAACTGGAGATATAGATGATGAATTATTTGCAAAAATAAAATCTTATGTAATAAATCCAGTTGATAGTAGAGAAGCATCTCTTGAAAAACCAGAAACTCTAGAACTAGAAACTGAAATACCAACAGAAGTTGCAACAATAGAAGGGTTTATAGATTTTAGCATGGAAGAATTAGAAAAATTCTTAAAAGAACAAGGTCTAGCTATGACAATAGACGACTTAAAATATGTTCAAGAATACTTCCAAAACCAAGAAAAAAGAAATCCAACTATAACAGAAATAAAAGTTTTAGATACTTATTGGTCAGATCACTGTAGACACACTACATTTATGACCCAAATAAAAGATGTTGAAATAGAAGATGGTAAATTCAACGAAATAATAAAAGAAACTTATTCAAAATATGTAGAAGCTAGAAATACTATCTATATAGACAGACAAAAAGATATGTGTCTAATGGATATAGCGACTATAGCAGTTAAAGAACTTAAAGCAGCAGGAAAACTAGAAGATTTAGATGAAAGTGAAGAAATCAATGCTTGTAGTGTAAATATAGATGTAAATGTTGATGGAAAAATAGAAAAATATCTATTAATGTTCAAAAACGAAACTCATAACCATCCAACAGAAATAGAACCATTTGGTGGTGCTGCAACTTGTCTAGGTGGGGCAATCAGAGATCCACTTTCAGGAAGAAGTTATGTTTATCAAGCGATGCGTGTTACTGGTAGTGCAGACCCTAGAACTTCTTTAGAAGATACATTACACGGTAAATTAATGCAAAAGAAAATAACAACAGAGGCAGCTAACGGATATAGTTCTTATGGTAACCAAATAGGTTTAACAACAGGTCAAGTTACAGAAGTATATGATGAAGACTTTGTAGCGAAAAGAATGGAAATTGGTGCAGTTATAGCAGCAGTTCCAAAAGAAAATGTAATAAGAAAAAGACCGGAAAAAGGCGATATAATTATACTATTAGGTGGAAAAACTGGTAGAGATGGTTGTGGAGGAGCTACTGGTTCATCAAAAGAACACAGTGAAGAGTCAATAGAAACTTGTGGTGCAGAAGTACAAAAAGGTGATGCACCTAACGAAAGAAAAATACAAAGATTCTTCAGAAACAAAGAAGTTGCACAAATGATAAAAAGATGTAACGACTTCGGTGCTGGTGGAGTTTCAGTTGCGATAGGTGAAATCGCAGAAAGTTTAGATATAAACCTAGACTTAGTACCTAAAAAATACGATGGACTTGATGGTACTGAACTTGCAATATCAGAATCACAAGAACGTATGGCTTGTGCTATAGATGCCGAAAATAAAGACAGATTTATAGAACTTGCAGGGCTTGAAAACTTACAAGCAACTCATGTTGCAACAGTAACTGACACAGGGTATTTAAGAATGTTCTGGAATGGAAAAGCTATCGTTGATTTAAACAGAGCTTTCCTTGATACAAATGGTAAGAAACAACAAACTGATATACATGTTCCAAAAGTAGACGAAGAAAATACATTCTTTAATACTGGAAAAATAAAAGTAGAAGGAGAAACTATATCTGATAAATTTGACAGCGTATTAAAAGACTTAAATGTATGCTCTCAAAAAGGTTTAGTTGAAAAATTTGATAATACTATAGGTTCAAATACAGTATTACTTCCATTTGGAGGTAAATATCAAAGAACTCCAATCCAAGGTATGGTTGCTAAAATACCTGTACTTGACGGAAAAACTACAACTTCATCAATAATGACATTTGGATATAACCCTAAAATCGGAAAATGGAGTCCATTCCACGGGGCATTATACGCAGTTGTAGAATCAATCTGTAAATTAGTTGCAGTTGGTGGAGATTATAAAACTACTAGATTAACTTTCCAAGAATACTTCGAAAAATTAGGAAAAGACAAAACTAAATGGGGTAAACCATTCTCTGCATTACTTGGAGCATATTACGCACAAAAAGAATTTGGAATACCTGCAATAGGTGGTAAAGACAGTATGTCTGGTACTTTTGAACATATAAATGTACCTCCAACATTAGTTTCATTCGCAGTAGACACTGTAGATGCTGAATATGTTGTATCACAAGAATTCAAAAAAGCAGGTTCTGTTTTAGCAGTAATAAAAACTCCAACATTAGAAAGTGGAATTCCTGATTTTGATATATTAAAGAAAAACTTAGATAAAATAAGAGAATTAACTCAAGCTAAGAAAGTTCTTGCTTCATATGCTTTAGGTTATGGCGGACTTGGAGAAGCTATAGCTAAAATGGCATTTGGTAATAAGATAGGATTTGAAGTAGCTAAAGATGTTGATACAGATAAATTATTCGATCCAGCATACGGAAATATAGCACTTGAAATGGATAAAGCTGATTTAGCTTTATTAGAAGATTTAGATTACAAAGTTGCAGGTAAAACAATAGAAGGACAATATATAGATGTTGATGGATATAAAGTTTGCTTAGGTAAGATTTACAAAGCTTATGAATCTACTTTAGAACCAATATTCCCAACAAAAGCAGTTGAACCAACTGGCGAAGTAAAAAATATAAACTTTATAATTAACGAACATCAAAAATCTTCATTAAGTATAGTACAGCCAAAAGTATTTATACCAGCATTCCCAGGAACAAACTGTGAATACGACTCAGCTAGAGCTTTTGAAGATGCTGGAGCAAAAGCTAGCATAAAAGTATTTAGAAACTTAAGTTATGCTAATATAGAAGATTCAATTGAAACTATGGTGAAAGAAATAGAATCTTCACAAATAGTTATGATACCAGGTGGATTCAGTGCTGGTGACGAACCAGATGGTTCTGCAAAATTCATAGCAACAGTATTTAGAAATCCAAAAATAGCAGAAGCAGTAAATGACTTATTAACTAATAGAGATGGTTTAATGTTAGGTATCTGTAATGGATTCCAAGCATTAATCAAATTAGGGTTAGTTCCATATGGTGAAATAAAACCAGTTACTGCAGAGGATGCTCCAACTATAACTTACAACAACATCGGTCGCCACCAAGCAAAAGTTGTAACTACTAGAATAGCATCAAATAAATCTCCATGGTTAGCAGGTACACAAGTAGGAGACTTACACAGCATTTCAATTTCTCATGGTGAAGGTAAATTCGTAGCGAATAAAGAAACATTTGACCAATTAGTAGCAAATGGACAAATAGCAACTCAATACGTTGACTTAGATGGAAATGCTACTTACGATATAGACTACAACCCTAATGGTTCATTTTATGCAGTTGAAGGTATAACAAGTGCAGATGGTAGAATATTAGGTAAAATGGGTCACTCTGAAAGAATTGGTAAATACACTCTTAAAAATATACATGGTGAAAAAGATCAAAAAATATTTGAAAGTGGTGTAAATTACTTTAAATAAGATTTAAATAATATAAAATATATGAGAAAAATCCCAGTCAATTAAATTTGCTGGGATTTTTTGTTTTAAAATGATGTATTTTGAAAATTTATTGTAGTTTTTGTAGACAAAAAGTTATTAAGAATTATTTAAATAATAAGAAAACTAATTTAATTGTGATACAATTAAGGTAATCATACAAAAGAGGAGGGAGTATATAATGCCAAAACAATTTAAAAAAGCCGCATGTTTTTTAACTGTTTTAGGATTATTAACATCTTTTGTATTTGGCGCACATAGTTCTTATGCAATGCCAAAACAAAAAGATGCTAAACAAGCTACAAAAGTATTATCAAATTCTGAATTAAAAACTTTAGATTTAGATGAATTAGGAGATATTGATGATTTAGATGATTTATTACTAGATATCGATTGGGGATTTGATTTCGATGATGATTGGGAAGACCTTGAACAAGACGGAATTTTTTATGTAGTAAATGACAAAGATGAGGTTATAATAACTGGTTATTCAGAGGCAATAGACAAATCAACAATATCTATACCAGATAAAATTGATGGACATCCTGTTACAATGATATATGAATTTGCATTTTGTGGTTTAGAAAATACTAAGACTATAAATATACCAGATAGTGTTAAAGTTATAGGAGCAGAAGCATTTGCATGGTGTGAAAATTTACAAACTATAAATATACCAACTAGTGTAACAACTATAGATGCTGCTGCATTTGCTGGAAATAACAAATTACAAAGTATTACTATACCAGATAGTGTAACTGAATTAGGTGCTGGGGCATTTATATTATGTGAAAACTTAACTAATGTTACATTACCAAATACTATCAGTTCAATACCATATGGAACTTTTGCTGGTTGTGTTTCATTAAAGAAAATAGATATACCAAGCAGTGTTAAAACGATAGAAAAAGAGGCATTTTCTATGACTGGATTTACTGAATTTATAGTTCCAGATAGTGTGACAACTATAGGATATCAAGTATTTTCCGATTGCGAAAATTTAGTTAAGGTTACAATACCAAAATCAGTAACAACAATTGGAAAGGCTATATTTGAGGGGTGTTCAGATGATGTAACAATCTATGGTGAAAAAGGTTCATATGCAGAAACTTATGCAAATAGATTCGGTATACCATTTAAAGCTATAAGCTCTGGACAAGAAGATCCAAGCGATATATTAACAGGAAAAACAACTGCTAAACTAAATGTTAGAAAAGGTCCAGGAACAAAATATGCTAAAATGGGGACTTTAAGCAAGGGTGCAAAAGTAGAGGTAATAACTAAACTCCCAAGCGGTTGGTATAAAATAAAATATAAAGGCACATATGGCTATGTATTAGGAAAATACGTTAAATTAAATACACCACAACAAGACGAAAAAGTAATAGCAACAGGAAAAACAACAGCACAATTAAATGTTAGAAAAGGATCAAGTACAAAATATGCTAAAATAGGTTCTTTAAGCAAAGGTGCAAAAGTAGAAATAGTATCTAAGCTTTCAAACGGTTGGTATAAGATAAAATATAAAGGTACATATGGATACGTATCAGGAGCATATGTTAAATTAGATTCAGAACAACCAAAGCCAGGTGAAGATGAAAAGATAATAGCAACAGGAAAAACAACTGTAAGTTCATTAAATGTGAGAAGTGGACCATCTTCAAACTATAGCAAATTAGGTATATTAACTAAAGGGACAAAAGTAGAAGTGGTTGAAAGATATTCAAATGGTTGGTATAAAATAAAATATAAAGGCTCATACGGATATGTATCAGGAGCATATGTAAGTTTAGATGGCTCTAAAGGTGAAGTAATAGCAACAGGAAAAACAACTGCAGGATTAAATGTAAGAAGTGGAGCAGGAACAGGATATAAGAAAATTGGACATTTAAATAAAGGAACAAAAGTAGAAATAGTAACTAAATTATCAAACGGTTGGTATAAAATAAAATTCAATAGCTCATATGGCTATGTTTCAGGCGACTATGTTAAGTTAATTTAGTTTTGATATAAAATATAAAGGCAGGACCTCATAAATTTTTATGGGGTTCTTTTTTGTTGATGAAATAATATAAGTATAGATGATATTAAATTGCAAATGATATTGATTTTTAAAAATAGTAGTGCTACTATAAAATAAAATGTAAGAAATTTAATCAAAGGATATTTAACATTTAGAGGGGGAAATATCATGTATTTGAAGGTTGAAAATATAAAAAAATATTATGGCCAAGGGGAAAATAAAATAGAAGTTTTGAGAGGAATTGATTGTGGAGTTGAAAAGGGTGAAATGTGTGTTATGTTAGGCCCTTCTGGTTCTGGAAAATCAACACTTCTAAATTTAATTGGAGGAATAGAACATATAGATGGAGGACATATTTTAGTTGGGGATACTGATTTAAGTAAACTTTCTAGAAAAGAATTAGCACTTTATAGAAGAAATACATTAGGTTTTATTTTTCAATTTTATCATCTAGTACCAAATTTAACAGTAAAAGAAAATATAGAATCAGGAGCATATCTAAGCAAAAATCCAATTTCAGTAGAAGAATTAATGGAGACTTTAGGGTTAACAGAGCATCAAAATAAATATCCAAATCAATTATCTGGAGGACAACAACAACGTACTGCAATTGGCAGAGCGCTGGCCAAAAATCCATCATTACTATTATGCGATGAACCAACAGGAGCATTAGACTACAAGACATCTAAAGATATTCTCGAATTATTAGAAAGAATTAATGATAAATATAAAACTACCATTATTATAGTAACTCATAATGATGCTATAAAAAATATGGCTCATAGAGTTATGAAACTTAGAGATGGAAAAATAACGAAGATAGAAACTAATTCATCTCGTATAAAAGCAAAAGATTTAGAGTGGTAGGTGAGATTAAATGAGAAATCCATTAAATAGAAGTTTGTGGAGAGAGTTTAAACAAAATTTAGCTAGATATCTTGCAATTATGGTTGTAATGGTGTTGATGATAAGCGTTGTATCTGGATTTTTAAGTGTAGTATATAGTTCTAAAGATTTGCTTTATAAAAATCAAGATGAATGTAATGTTGAGAATGGACAGTTTGCAGTTACACAGACTTTAAACAAGGATACAAAAGACAAAATTGAAGATTTAAATTTAAGTTTATACGAAAATTTTTATAGTGAGCAAGATGTAAATGATGACACAATGGTCAGAGTTTATAAAACTAGAAAAGATGTAAATATACAATCAATATACGAAGGACGACTTCCTAATAAGGAAAATGAAATCGCACTTGATAGATTATTTGCAGAAAAAAATAATTATAAAATAGGAGATACAATTAAGTTAAATAAAAAGAATATAAAAATAGTAGGAACTATTGCAGTTCCTGATTATACTTCATTAATTGAAAAAAATAGTGATTTAATGATGGATGCAATTCACTTTGGGGTTGCTATAGTAAATCAAGATACGTTTGATAACTTTAAAAAGGATAATGTAACTTATAATTACAGTTATGTTTTAGATGAAAAGGACGTTACCGACAAACAAAATTACGATAAATTGAACGATATAAGAGATATATGTACTGAAAATGGATATATGCTAACAAATATGATGACTGCTGAAATGAATCAATGCATATCTTTCTTGCCAAATGATATGGGTGGGGATATTCCGATGATAGAAATATTGTTTTATATAATTTTAGTAATTTTAGCATTTATATTTGTTGTAATTAGCGAAACTATAATAGAAGATCAATCAACAGTAATAGGAACACTTTTAGCTAGTGGATATACAAAAAATGAATTAACTAGACACTATATGGCATTGCCGATTATAATAACATTTTTAAGTGCGGTAATAGGTAATATAGCTGGTTATACACTTTTACCAACATATTTTACAAATTTATATTACGGAAGTTATTGTCTTCCACCATTAGAAGTTAACTTTATACCATCTGCATTTATTTCAACTACAATAGTACCGCTTATTTTTATGATAGTTATAAATTATTTAATGTTAAGTAGAAAGTTAAAAATGGCACCAATACGTTTCTTAAGAAGAGATACACATAAAAACAAAGTTAGAAAACATATAAATTTAAAACATGGTTCATTTTTTAGACGTTTTCAAATTCGTATTATTCTACAGAATAAGGGAAGTTATTTTACCTTATTTGTGGGAATTATTTTTGCAAGTTTTATATTTGTATTTGGATTGATTATGCAACCTACTATTGATAAATACATGGAAATCACAAAAGATAGTGTAAAGACTGAGTATCAATATGTATTAAAGGCACCCGTTGAACTTAAAAAATCACAAAGGGCAGAAAAATTGACGTTTACAAGCTTAGAAACTTATTATGAACCTGCAAATATGAACTTGGATATATCTTTCTATGGATTAGAAAATGACTCAAAATATTATGGTGATGTATCTTTGCCGAAAGATAAGGATGAGGTAACAATATCATATGATTTTGCTCAAAAAATGGGGCTTAAAAAAGGTGATACAGTAACATTTACAAACACATATACAGAAAAGGACTATAAATTTAAAGTATATGATATTTATGATTATAGAGCAGGATTTTCTGCATATCTAACTAGAGAAAATTTAAATAAAATATTAAAAGAAGATGAAAATTACTATAATGGATATCTTTCTAATAAAAAATTAGATATAGATGAAGAATATATTCAATCAAAAATAACAAAGAATGATGTTGCTAAAATAGGTGAGCAAATGACAGAATCTTTTGGTCAGATGATTCCTATAATGACATCAGTATCAATTATAATCTATTTAGTTGTTATGTATATATTAACTAAGCTCGTAATCGATAGGAATTCTGGAAATATGTCATTTTTAAAGGTTATGGGTTATGATGATAAAGAAATCAAAAAGTTATATTTAAATGCTACGACTATAGTCGTTTTGGTCAGTCTGATTGTAAGTGCTCCATTGAGCTATTTTACAATGGATAAATTGATGAAATTTGCATTTATGAGATTTGCAGGATATATTGAAATATATATGCCGTATTATCTATATGCACTTGTACTTGTATTAGGATTATTAGTTTACTCTATAGTTAGTTTCATAATAAATAAGACAATACAAAGAATAGATTTAGGAGAAGCGTTAAAAGATACAGAATAAATCTACTCAAATAAAAACTAAGAGGCATCTTAATGAAGTGAGATGCCTTTTTATATGAAAAAAATAAATTAATGTAAATGAAAATCATTATTGATAAAATTGTAAAAAACTGCTATCATAATATTGTGGAAATTAAGAAAACGTATAATCTAAAATTAAATATCAATAAACACAATAACTTTAGCGTGTTGGGGTAAATTGGAGGAGTAAATGAAGCGCATAAAAAAATATTTATCAATAAGTTTAATGGTGTTTTGTATTTTTTTAGTTGGTTGCAAATCATCTGCAGTGGAAAAATCCTCAGACAATCAAAATTCATACAGCTATACAGGTTTTGCAATGGGAACTACAATATCAGAACAAATTTATGGAAAGAGTGATTTAACAAAAGATATATTTTCTGAGTTGCAATCACTAGAGGATAATTTGATTTCATGGAGAGTAGAAAATTCAGAAATTTCAAATTTAAATAAATCTGCAGGCTCAGGAAAAAGAACAAAACTATCATCGTCTACTGAAAATTATTTAAAAAAAGTATTACAACTGTCTAAAGATAGTGATGGTGCATTAGACCCGACAATAGGAGAAATAGCTAGAATTTGGGATATAGGTGGAGATAATCCAAGAGTGCCAGAACAGGAAGAAATCGATGAATTATTGCCTTATGTAGGATATAAAAACTTAGATGTAAATGATGACGGTGCATTGATACCAGAAGGATTCAAAATAGATTTAGGGGCAGTTGGAAAGGGAATAGGCTGTGATATATCAAAAGAAATTTTAGATAAAAATGATGTAGATGGAGCAGTAATTTCGGTTGGTGGAAGCATATTAGTATATGGACAAAAACCAGATAAATCACCTTGGAAAATTGCAATTACAGATCCTAGGGGTGAAGATGAATCATCGATTTTAGGAGGATTAACCATAGATAAAGATTGTTATATTTCAACATCAGGTGATTATGAAAAATACATAATGAAAGATGGGGTCAGATATCATCATATATTAGATCCATCAACAGGTTATCCAGCAGATAGTGGTTTAATTTCTGTTACAATTGTATGTGACAATGGACTTTTAAGTGACGGTCTTTCAACAGCTTGTTTTATTTTAGGATTAGAAAAAAGCCAAAGTTTACTTGAAAAATACAATGCTGAGGCAGTATTTGTAGATAAAGACAAAAATGTTTATATGACAGATGGAATGAAGGATATGTTTGAATTAACAAATGATAATTATAAAATAGTGAACAATTAAATTAAAATATTATAAATTTTAAATTTATTTAAATAGGATAGAAAGGGGGTTAAATTTTTAATAATAAATAATATTTTAATCTATTCAAATAAAAATGCTTTATAGCAACAAAGGGGGATAATATGAGAAATATAAAGAAAAAATTATTATCATTAGGATTAACAGCAGCAATGGTAGCTTGCTACACTCCAGCAACTATTTTTGCTGATGAGGTTGGAAATCAGGGAAATATAATAGAAGTTTCTACCTACCAAGAATTGAAAGAAGCCCTTGGTTATAATAAATATGATGAAGAAAAAGGTGCTTTTGTTGCAACAGAAGGAACAGCAAAAGAAGGAGACACAATTAAATTAACTGCTGATCTAATAGCAGAGACTGATAAAGCAAATCCAAAAGGAAATAAAAGAACAGGAGATTCAGCAACTGATGCAAGATTTGACTCAACTACAGGGGCAACAGTTACTGTAGCTACTAATAATGTAACTATTGATGGTAATGGTCACACTATAGATGGAGATGGTTACCCAACTTTCGATTTTGATGGTGTAAAAGGTGCTGAACTAAAAAATATAACAGTAGAAGATGGTGCTTACACTGCTAAAATAGGTGGAGCAATATTTGTTGAATATGGGGCAGAAGTATCTATGGATAACATAACTGTAAAAGATAGTTCTGCAAATGCAACATCAGCATTTAATGGCGGTGGAGCAATCTATATAAATAACCATAGAGGAGATGCGCCAAAAGTAACTATTACAAATTCTCAATTTATTAATAATAAAGTTGGGACTAATGGAGAAACTGGAAATGGTGGAGCAATATATGGCTCAACTGCAAATTTAACAGTAGAAAACACAACTTTCAAAGGAAATAAAGCAGCAAATGGTGGAGCTATAGCCATGGATGGACAAAGTGAATTTTCTTCAAAATCAAATACATTCAAAAGAAATAAAGCTGCCGTAGCAGGTGGAGCAGTTTATGTATCTCATGGACTTTCAAATACTAAAAAAGGTATGACTATAGATTCAAATGTAAAAGCTCAAATGACAAATTCTATATTCAAGAAGAACTCAGCTGTATTAACTGGAGATGATGTAGCATATGCTCGTTATTATGATGAAACATATACAGGAGATACTTCAGCAACTACACTTACAAGTGATTCAGATTTCACAGATGTAACTTTTGCTGACAAAAATAGAACTCAATTAGCAACAAAAGATTTCGAAACAGCATTAACTATAAATAATGTTAAATATGATGCTACTAAAGTAACAGGAAGCGGTGAAGTTGGGGCAACCGTTACAGCTTATGTAGGAGACGAAGAAATAGGTGGTTCAGTAGTAGGAGAAGATGGAAAATACGAAATAGAAATAGCAGGACAAGCTGGTGGAACTGAAATAACAGTTAAAATGAGCAAAGACGGTTATAATACAGTAGAAGCCGCTAAAAATGTTTTAAAACAAATAAAAGATTTTAATGTAGATAGAATATTACCAACTTCAACTAAAATAACAGGTACAGGTATGCCTGGAGCATATGTAAAAGCTTATGTTGATGGAGAACAAATAGGCAAAACTGCAAAAGTTGGAGAAGATGGTAAATACTCAGTTGCTATACCTAAACAAGCTCTAAAAACTAAAGTAACAGTAAAAATATCTAGTGAAGGGTATTATAGAAGAGCAAAAACTTCTACAGTTTTAAATTTATTCAAAAAAGAACTTACTGCAAATACAGTTAAATCAACTTCAACTAAAATAACAGGAAAAGGTCAAGCAGGAGCATATGTAAAAGCTACTGTTGATGGAAAACAAATAGGTAAAACTGTAAAAGTTAAATCTAATGGTACTTACTCAATTACTATACCTAAACAAAAGAAAGGTACAGAAATTCAATTAAAAATGAGTAAAGCTGGAACTATGGGAGTTTACAAAACTATAATAGTTAAATAGTTTTATAAGCCACTTAAAAAGCTAAAAATTTCAGTTTTATAAAAAATATAAAAGCCCTAGTAATAATAACATTATATACTTGTGATATAATCAAAAGGTGCGGAGATAACTCCGTACCTTTAGTTTTTTAGGGGGATATAAAAAATGTTAAAAGAGAAAGTGGACAAATTAGTTGATAAGTATTTAGATGAAGTGATTTCAATAAGAAGACATATTCATCAAAATCCAGAGCTTAGCTTAAAAGAATTTGAAACATCAAAATTTGTAGCTAATGAATTAAGAAAAATTGGATTAGAAGCACAAGAAGGTGTGGGAAAAACCGGGGTTGTGTCTAATTTAAATTTAGGAAAAGGCGAAAAAACCTTAATGTTGAGAGCGGATATGGATGCTCTTCCAATACAAGAGGAAACAGGATTGCCTTTTTCATCTAAAAATCCAGGTGTGATGCATGCATGTGGTCATGATATTCACACATCGATTTTGTTGGGAGTAACAAAAGTATTAAATGAAATTAAGGATGAAATAAACGGAAATGTTAAATTTGTATTTCAACCTGCAGAAGAAAATAATCCAGTTGGAGGGGCACCTCTTATGATAAAAGAGGGAGTTTTAGAAAATCCACATGTAGATAACGCAGTAGCACTTCATGTGTGGGATTATCCAATAGGAACAGTAGCTGTAAAACCGAATGCTATGATGTCTGAATCAAATAGAATATTTATAACTATAAAAGGTCAGGCGTCACACGCATCAAAACCACACGAAGGACATGATGCAATAGTATGTGCTGCATATTTAATAACTCAACTTCAAACAATTGTTAGTAGAGCAATTGATCCAAGTGATGTTGTTGTGCTTACATTATCAAAAATAAATGGTGGAGTGAGATATAATGTACTTCCTGGTGAGGTATCAATAGAAGGGACAGTTAGATGTTCTAGTGCAGAGGCTTGTGAGATTTTACCAGATAAAATAGAAGAGTTTATAAAGGATGTTTGCAAGATTCATGGTTGTGATTATGGATATAAATTTAGCCATGGATATCCTGTAACTATGAACGATCCTAAACTTACTAAATTGATAAAAAAATCAGTAGTAAATAGCATAGGCGAAGATAATTTAATTGAAATGGATAATCCAGATACAGGAGGAGAAGATTTCTCATTTTTTGCAAAAGAGGTACCTTCTTGTTTTATGTTTTTAGGCTGCAAATCTGAAAAAAATGAAGATGCTTGCATATTACATAACTCTAGATTTAATTGTGATGAAGATTGTATTAAAACTGGAATAAAAGCGATAGTAAACATAGTAATTGATTATTTTAAATAAAAAATTCATAAGATTATAAAAAATAAAACCTCTCTAATATAGGTATTGGAGGGGTTTTATGTATTTAAGTAAGAAATCTAAAAAAAAATAGAAAAAATTAGCACTCTCCTATTGACAGTGCTAACAAAAAGTTGTACTATATAGTTGTAAGGAAAAAGGATAACAAGTAAGACAAAGAAATAAAAGATTTGATACAACAAATCAAAAATTTGAAAATAGGTAAAATGAATAAAGAGTCAACGAAAGCATACAGTGTATGCTTAATTTTAGAAGTTGGCTTAGCACTCAATAACTTAGAGTGCTAATAAAAAGATGAAAGGATGATGCTTTATGTTATTCCCAGAAAGAAGATTTGGTTTAGTTAATAATAGTAATAATTTATTTGATTATCTTTTTAGTGATCCAGTTTTCAATGTAAATACAACAACAAATAGAATGTCTACAGATATCAAAGAAAAAGAAAGTGGATATGAATTATCTATGGAAGTTCCAGGATTCGATAAAGAAGACTTGAAACTAGAATTAGAAAAAGGTTATTTAACAGTAACTGCTGAACATAAAAATTCTAATGAAAAGAAAGATGATGAAGGACATATAATCAGACAAGAACGTTACTATGGTAGCGCAAAAAGAAGTTTTTATGTAGGTGATGCAGTAACAAAAGAAGATATCCAAGCAAAATACGATAAAGGTGTTTTAAACGTATTTGTTCCTAAAAAAGATGTTAAGAAACTAGAAAATAAACAAACTATAGAAGTTAAATAGTCAATAGTTTGAAATAAATAAAAATGATAAAAAGAAGACTTAAATAAGAAATCTTCTAAAATATAAATTAATAATAATTATAATTAATAGGTTTCAACCAGAGCAAAGGGTATACTCAAAAAAATGGTTGAATTAGCACTCCAGACATAGAGTACTAAAACGAAAGGACGATGCTTTATGTTATTCCCAGAAAGATTTAATTTTAATAATAATTTATTTGATGACTTTTTTACAGATCCAGTTTTTAATATGACTACAACAAACAGAATGTCAACTGACATCAAAGAAAAAGACAATGGTTATGAATTGGCTATGGAAGTTCCAGGATTCGATAAAGAAGATTTGAAATTAGACTTAGAAGATGGATACTTAACAGTTAGTGCTGAACATAATAAAACAAATGAAGAAAAAGACAACGAAGGACATATAATCAGACAAGAACGTTACTATGGCAATACAAAGAGAAGTTTCTATGTAGGCGATGCAGTAACAAAAGAAGACATCCAAGCTAAATATGACAAAGGTGTTTTGAATATATTTGTTCCAAAGAAAGAAGTTAAAAAAATAGAAGATAAACAATTAATTGAAATTCAATAAAATGAAAAGTAAATTTACAAAAATATAATAATAATTTCCCTTTTAGAATTGGATTAGGTAGGCTTTGGCCTACCTAATTTTGTTTTTGATAAAAAGTATATAATTCAGTGAGAATTATTGTCAATAAGAAAGAGTATAGGTATAATAGAACTATCGGAAATATTTTCTGATATAAATTTAAAATATTATAAATTACAAATATATATTAAAAAATAAATTTAAAAATTATAAAAAATATTGGAGTGCTATTATGAAAGATATTATAAAACGAAAAGATATGATACTGATAGTAGTTGTGCTAATCGTTGCTGCTATCGGATTTGGAGCAAAATTTTTATTTGCAGAAAAAGGAGGAACTGTTACTATAAGTGTTGATGGAAAAACTTATGGGACATATTCTTTAGATGAGGACAAAACTATAAATGTAGATGATCATAATAAAGTTGTGATAAAAGATGGCGTTGTACATATGGAAGATGCAGATTGTCCTGATAAACTTTGTATAAAACAAGGTAAAATTGATTCTAATGGGCAAAAGATAGTTTGCCTTCCGAATAAAACTATAGTAGAAGTGAGTAGTGAAAAAGAAAGTGACTATGATGTTAAAGTAAAATAGTTGGGCCACAATATAACTTTTAAGTGGATTCTATATAAAAATAGCCCTATATAGACGATATTTTATTATCTATTATAGGGTTAATTTTAAAAGTTTCTATATTTTCTAGATGTAGATATTTTTACTGTAAATTTATGTATTATACAGCTATTGTTCTTTATTTTCAAAATAAAAGTTAGCTCACAATTTTTATCATAAATTTTTATATCTGTTGCTCCAAATTTTGTAAAAAAAATTTCAAAAATTAGCACTCGACACTTGACAGTGCTAATAAAAGTGATATAATAAAATATATAAGAAATGAAATTAAAATACAGGTTAAGTATATCAGTATTTTTTTTACAATCATATTAGCACTCTAAGGTTAAGAGTGATAATAACATTTCTTATAATTATAAAGTTCAAATAAAATTAATTAGAATAGTTTTATGAAATAAATATAAAAGAAATAGAACTTTGCAAAAACCCTTAGTAGCAAGGGAGGCATCCCTTGTTATTTTTTTTTGAGAAAATTAAACAATATTAAATAATATAAATTTATGGGAGGTTAGACTTATGGCATTAAAACAAGGAAGTATTTCAATAGATACAGAAAATATTTTTCCAATAATTAAAAAATGGTTATATTCTGATAAGGACATATTTATAAGAGAATTAATCAGTAATGGTTGTGATGCAGTTAGCAAACATAAAAGATTAGTAGCATTGGGGGAAACTGATGGCGATGACAAACCTTATAAAATAACTGTTGCAGTTAGCAAGAAAAATAAAACACTATCTTTTAGTGATAATGGTATAGGTATGACTGCAGATGAAATAGATAAATACATAAATCAAGTTGCTTTTTCAGGAGCAGAAGATTTCTTTAATAAATATAAAGATAAAATGGAAGAATCAAATGACATAATAGGACACTTCGGTTTAGGGTTTTATTCTGCATTTATGGTATCTAGCAATGTTGAAATAGATACACTTTCATTTGCCTCTGGAGCAAAACCTATCAAATGGCAATCAGCAGATGGTATGCAATTTGAAATAACTGAAGATGGAACAAGAACAGAAAGAGGTACAACAATAATTCTTACTTTAGCAGAAGACAGCGAAGAATTTTTAGATGAATATCATTTAAGAAGTATAATTAAGAAATATTGTTCATTCCTACCTGTTGAAATATATGTAGAAAATACAGATAAACTAGAAGAAGAAGCTAAGAAAAAAGCAGAGGAAGCAGCTAAAAAAGCTCAAGAAGGTGCTGATAACGAAACTTCAGAAGAAGAACCTAAAGAAGAAATAAAACCAGTACCACTTAATGATACTAACCCATTATGGTTAAAATCACCTAAAGATTGTACTGATGAGGAATATATAAAATTCTATCAACAAGTATTCAACGTTTTTGATGAACCATTATTCTGGATTCATTTAAATGTGGATTATCCATTTAACTTAAAAGGAATTTTATACTTCCCTAAACTAAAAAATGAATTTGAATTAGTTGAGGGTAAAGTTAAATTATATAACAACCAAGTATTCGTAGCAGATAATATCAAAGAAGTTATACCAGAATTCCTATTATTATTAAAAGGTGTAATCGACTGCCCAGACTTACCACTTAACGTATCAAGAAGTTTCTTACAAAATGATAGAGATGTAAGCAAAATTTCTAAACATATAGTTAAGAAAGTTGCAGATAAATTAAAATCACTTTGCAAAAATGAAAGAGAAAAATATGAAAGTTTCTGGGATGATATACAAGTATTCATCAAATACGGTTGCTTAAAAGATGAAGGCTTCTATGACAAAATAAAAGAATACATCTTATATAAAGATCTTGATGGAAAATATATAACATTAAAAGATTACTTAGAATATGCAAAAGATAAACACGAAAACAAAGTATTCTATGTTGTAGATAAAGAACAACAATCTCAATATATCAAACTATTTAAAGAATATGACTTAAATGCAGTTATATTAGATTGCACAATAGATAATAACTTCATAACATTCCTTGAATATAAAGAAAGTGGCGTAAGATTCAAGAGAATAGACTCAGATTTATCAGATGTATTAAAAGATAAAGATGAAGAAAAAGATGAAAAAGCTGATGAAGAAATAGTAAACTTCTTCAAAGAAAAAATAGGCGATAGAGTTCAAAAATACTCAGTTGAAAGCTTAAAGAAAGAAGATACACCAGCGGTTATCTTAATTTCAGAAGAATCAAGAAGAATGATGGAAATGCAATCTAGATTCGCTGGATTAGACTATGGATTTGATTTAAAAGAAGAAAAAACTTTAGTTATAAATGATAGAAATCCATTAATCAAAAAAGTATTATCTTTAAGAGATGACGAAACTAAGAAAGAAGCTGTAGATGTAATCTGTAATCAAATAGTAGACTTAGCATTACTTGCTAATAAAGAATTGGGAGCAGAGGAACTAGACTTGTTCATAAAGAGAAGTAACGAATTAATGAGCAAAGTTATATCATTATAGAATTCAGTTTTCCTAATTATATAAATATTAAACAAAAAAGGGACTAACTTATTGAATAATTCAATTTGCAAGTCCCTTTTTAATTGAAATTAATTTTTTAATGATTTAAATACTAAAAGTTCTTTTCAGTATAGTGCATATTAATCTTCATCATCTATTATAATTTTCTTCATCTCTCTTCTATGGAAGATATCGTATAAAATTGGAACGATAAATAATGTTAATAAAGTGGCATATAATAACCCACCGATTGTAACTATAGATAAACCTTGTGATAATTCAGAACCCATACCAACACCTAGGGCCATAGTTGACATAGCAAGTATTGTAGTCATTGCAGTCATAAGTATTGGTCTTATACGAGCTCGACCAGTTTCTAATAATGCAGTTCGTTTATCAACACCATCAAGGCGTAATTGGTTTACATAGTCGACAAAAACTATACCGTTGTTAACAACTATACCAGCAAGAATTAGGAAACCAAGCATAGATGTTACACTTAAGATTTGTCTTGTAACTAACAATCCTAATAAACCTCCAGTAAATGCAAGAGGGATAGTGAACATTACGATAAATGGAGATAATAGTGATTGGAATTGGGCAACCATTATTAAATAAATAAACACTATTGCAAGAAGTATCATAAGAACTAAATCCTTCATAGTACTATTTATTGTTTCATTTTCGCCAGTTAATTCAACCTCATAACCATTAGGAGTATTATAATCATCAATTTTTGATTGAATATCACGACTTATAAGTCCTATGTTGTGATCTTCATCAACTGATGCAGATACTGTCATATAACGAGTTTGGTTTTTGTGATTTATTGATGCTGGGGTAGTGGCATTAGTTATAGTAGCTATTTTATTTAATTTTACTTTAGCATCTTTATTATTTTTTGTACCTTTTATTTCTAATAATTTTAAATCTTTTATCGTTGTTTCAGAAGCATTATTTTTTATAACTACAGCTAAATCGTTACTATTTGAAGTTATAGTTGTAGAAGTTGTTTCAGATTTTAATTTTTCGGAAATCTGTTGATAAACTTGAGCAACTGTAAGGCCGTATTTCATAGCTTCGTCTTTATTAACAGAAACACGTTGTTCAACTTCTGAATTATCTAAACTACTTTTTATATCAATTGCACCATCAGTATTTTTTAATATATCGACCATATCTTTAGATATATCTTGAAGTTTATCCAAATTATCACCCTTAATTTGAATGTTTATTCCAGAACCGACCATACTTCCCATATCCATAGTAGATTCGTTTACTGATATATCGCAGTTTAAGGAAGAAGTATCGTCTTTTATCATTTTGGCAATTTCTTTATTTGAATGTTTCATATCTTCTTTTAATACAATATAGACAGACATACTATTTGAAGAACCAGAAGAGGACATACCAATCATAGTTCCAGAACCATTCATCGCACCAACGCCTTCAACATCATCAATTTTACCAACTATTTTAACGAAATCATCACTAATTTTTTGTAAATCATCATCTGTAAGTTCTTGGCCTTCTTTTGGAGAGATAGTCGCTGTCATTTGTGTCGAACTCATATCAGGCATAAATGCAGTTCCCATTCTTGTTGCGCTAAATCCAGCAAAGCATAAAAGAATTAATGCACCAATAAGAACAATTGATTTATGATTAAGTGCTTTTTCTAGTAATGTTTCATAGAAATCTACAAATTTATCGAACCATCTATGTTCTTTTTCATCAGCAGAAGTTAATAATTTTGAAGCCATACAAGGAACTAGAGTTAAGGCTATTATTAAACTTGCGATTAATGAATATGCTATAGTAAGTCCCATATCCGTAAATATTTGTTTTGTAATACCATCAGTAAATACTATTGGTAGGAATACACATATAGTTGTTAAAGTAGAAGCAAAAATAGCTCCGGAAACTTGTTTAGCTCCATAAACTGCAGCTTTATATCTACTAACCCCGTTATTTCTCATTCTATAAATATTTTCGATAACGACTATACTGTTATCGACAAGCATACCTACACCTAGCGATAAACCAGATAGCGAAATCATATTTAGGGATATATCTGTGAAGTACATTAAAACTACTGCGAATAATAAACTCATAGGGATACTGAAAGCTATTATAACTGTAGGTTTAATACTTCTTAAAAATACTAAAAGTACGATTATTGCTAATATACCACCATAAAGTAGGTTGTCTAAAATACTGTTAATAACCATATCTATATAGATTCCTTGATCCATTAGAGAAAGGATATGTAATTTATCGTTTCCATTAGTTAAAGAATCTATAGTTTGATTTAATTTATCGCAGACTGAAGAAGTAGATGCTGTACTAGTTTTTTCAATAGATAACATTATACCTGGGTTTCCGTTTACGTTTGTATAAGATTTACTTACATTGTTTTCATACTTAATATCAGCAATGTCTTTTAAATAAATATCACCAATACCATCGATAGACATAAGAAGTAAATCCTCGACTTGGTCAATAGAAGTAAATTTATCACCGACTTTAACAGAATATTGTTTCGTATCATCAGAAACATAGCCTGCAGGCATAGAGAAGTTTTCTGCTGTAAGAACAGAGTTAATCATATCAGGAGTAATCTTGCTTGATAAATCAGCTGACTTTAATGCTTCTTCCCTAGATTTATTTAATTCTTGTTTTGCAGATTCAAGTTGAGCTTTCCCTTGAATAATCTTAATTGAAGCTTTTGTTAGTTCTTGATTTAATGTTGATTTTGCTGTTTCAAGTTGTTTCTTTTGGGATTTCAACTCTTTTTGTTGAGCTTGTAGTTGGCCAAGGGAAGTTGAAGAACTATTCAATCCTTTTTCTGCATTTTCTATAGAAATTTTTATAGTTTTTATAGTTGATTCTAAAGATGCGATATTTTCTTTTAATATAGAAGTATCAAGACCGTTTTGTTCAGCGATTTTTAATTTATTTTTAAAATCTTTTAATTTTGATTCACTGTCATTAAGGGCCTTTTTAGCATCAGAAATAGTAGGATTTAAAGAATCTCCAACCGAGTCCATCATTTGGATTTGAGCGATAGCAGATGATAATTGGGATAAACCTGATTCTAATTCAACACTAGCTTCAGATAATTTTGATATCTGTTCTTGGCTTTTTTTATCAAGTTCTTTTTCACTCTTGTCTAATTTAGAGATACCATCATCTATTTTCTTTTCGTTTTTATCTAATTCAGAATTGATATTAGCTTTGATTTTTTTATTTAGAGAATCTATTTTATCCGTGTCTAAAGTGATTTGTAACTGACTTTCTACAAGTCCAGTTGCACTTACTGATGCGACGCCTTCAATACGCTCTAAACTAGGTATGATTTCATCATTAACATATGTAGAGATTTCTTCTTGGGACATTCCATCCACATCGACGCTGACCATCATTATCGGCATCATATCTGGATTTAATTTCATAAGGGTAGTGGAACCTACAGTATCGTCAAACTTACTTTTGACTAAATCGACTTGTCCATTAAGGTCTATCATTGCAGAGTCCATATTTGTATCTTGTGAAAACTCAAGTATAACCATACTTACATTTTCATTTGATATAGAAGTAACATTTTCAACACCACTTACTGTAGAGAAAACTTCTTCTAAAGGATTCGTAACAGTATTTTCAACTTTTTCAGGACTTGCTCCAGGATATGGAGTATATGCAATTACATAAGGAAGGTTCATGCTAGGTAGCAAATCAGTTGTCATTTTTGTAAATGAAACAACACCTAAAACAAGTACTAAAATCATAGCTACGAATACTGTTAATGGTTTTTTTACACTGAATTTTGGTAACAAAAATTTCACCTCGCTTTAAATTTTATTAATATTGACTGTTTGGTCAATATTATAAGTATAGCATTTTGTGTAAAAAAATGGGATAAATTTAAGAGAATACAAAATAAAAAACTCTACAGATAGAAATTAACTATTTGTAGAGTTTTTATTTATTTGAAATTAAGCTATTTTTTTAGTCTCAGTAACATTTTGTTCTTTGTTGTGTTTTGCTATACCAACTGATGCAATTAATAAACAAGCATATGCGATTGCTGCATATATTGTTGTAATTACCCAAGATGTTAAGTATCCAAATTTATCAACACTCATACCGAAAAGAACAGTACCAAGTGCATATCCTATAGCAAAGAATACTTGAACTATACCTAATATAGTACCAAATTCTCTATCTCCAAAAAGAGCACCTGTTAAATAAGATGGTCCTATGATATATGCAAATATAGTAGTTCCTAATAGTATAGCGAATAAGTATCCTAAAGCAGGTATAGAAGGGATGAATATTAAACATATACCGCATAATATAACCATTACACCTGATAATAAAAGTGTCTTTTTAATACCTAATTTATCAAAGAATAATCCACCACTTAGGTTTCCTAATATAGAGAATAATGCAAAGATTGAACCTATATTAGCAACGTAAGTAGCATTAAAGCCAGATTTATATAAATAAGATGTATATTGTACTGACATACCACTTACATAGAAACCAACGAATATGAATCCAACAGCTAATACCCAGAATAATTTCATTTGAGTTACTTCTTTAAGAGCATAACCCCATTTTGTTATAGAAGTTTTTGGATTATTATCTTTTTCTTTTTTTCTAGGAACATTAGCAGCTAATTCTTCTGGTCCTTTTGGTAATCTAACCATGAAAATAGAAATTAGCACTGATACTACAAGTGATATTATACCGAATATAAGATATGCTTTTGCATAACCATAGTTTGGATTACTAAGTAGTCTAGCTGCTGCTTGTTGTAAAAATATATTACCGATACCACTACCAGAGAATGCTAGTCCCATAGCTAAACCTTTGTTTTCTTTGAACCATGCATTTAATAGTAATGGAACACCTATAGCAGATACTATAGAAGTACCAACTTGAACTAAAGCCGAAATTCCATAGTAAGCCCATAGATTTCCGCCAGCTAATGAAAATAGTGCAAATCCACCACCACATAGTACTGAACCTATAAGATAAACTAATTTTATATTTGTTTTTGGATCAGATAGTATTTTACCTATATAAGGTGATGCTATTGCTGACACAATTGTACCTATTGTGAATAATAGAGAGAATTGTGTTAATGTAAAACCTTCTGCACTAGTTACGAAGTTAATAAATTGTGGTTGTACATTTGTTGCTATACCATAGGGAACAGCTTGGATAAGCATACAAGCCACGACTATTATCCAACCATAGAAGAATGGTTTTTTTGTTTTTGTATTTTCCATCATTACTTCTCCTTTTGTATTTATTAAATTAATAAGTATTGTTTACTTATTATTACCGAAATATAAACAATATAGACATAATATATAATAAAAATATTAATAAAATATGAATTTAAATTTAAAATAATTAATATTAGGATAACATATTTTTATTAAATTTCAAGATAAAAGCTAAAACCAGAAATAGTATTTAGTTTATATGTGAAATTATGTATCCATTGAAATAACTTTGAATAAGCATTTGTATATAAAAATATACTCAATAATAATGTATAAAAAAGGAGGTATCAGAGAAAATAAATATATGCAAAATAATGGATACTAAAAGTATGTAAAATTTTATTGACACTAAAAATATGTATTTGTTAAAATTTATTATACTATCACAATGTCGAAATTAATATAAATTTATCGAATTTAATTATAAAATTTATAATATTATATTAATCGACCTAAATAAAAATAATTTACGAAAGGAGAGCTGCTTTAAGTTTAGTAGCAAATAAAAAATAAATGGCAGATTTTTTATTAAAATTAGAACATATTATAACTAATATTTCGGATGCGATATGGCCTATATTTTTACCATTTATATTGGTAGTAGGAGCTATAACTTCAATAAGAACAATATTTATAGTACAGAAAAAAGCATCATATCCATCTACATTAAAACTTAAAAATGCTATAGGGCCAGCTGCAATTTCGCTTGGTGCAATGATAGGTACAGGTGCTGTTGTAGGTGTTATGGGAGCGTTATCAAAATTATACGCTGCTGGGCAACATAATATAGAGGCACTGGCAATATGGGCATTAATAGGAGCACTAATAATGGTTCCGGTTTCTTATTCAGAAACATTAAATTCAAAAATAATGGGTAAAATTCCGAGAGAATATATATCAACTATAATAAGTCCTAAATTGGGGATGTTTTATGCGATATGTTTCGTAGCATTAGCAGTATTCGGATTTGGTGGATTCCAATTCAGTGGAATAGATTCAGTTACTGCAATAGTAGCATCTAAATTTATGGGAATAGAAACTACTAATATTCAAAGATATTTATTTATCATAGTGCCAGTAATAATAGTTGTTGCACTTTTAGTATTATCTAAGAGACATGAAATATTTATGAATGCTATGACATATATGATAGGTACAGCAGTAGCTTTATACTTCATATTCTTTACAATATTCGTAATAAAAACTGCATCATTTATACCTACGTATTTAAATGGAATGCTAGAAGGTATGAGAAATCCTGTAAATGCAATGATTGGTGTTCCACTAGGATTTATATTAGGTATGCAAAAAATAATTCAAACAGCTGAGACTGGTTTAGGTGCATTAGCAATGGCAGCACAAGAATCTGATTCAAAACCTAGGGAAGCAGCTATGATAGCATTAATACCAACAATTGTTACAGTATTTGTTGCAATAATAGTTACTTCTTATATAGCATCATATGGTGTTAGAAATGGAATAATACACTTCCCAGCAGATACAGTAACAAGATTGACACAATTATTTGAAACAGCACAAGATGTAACAGGAGTTTTCGGATTAATAGTATTCTCAATATTTACTGTTTTATCAGCTTTAACTACAATATTAGGTTCATATTATTACATGACAAAATTATTTAAAACTAACCCTATAAATAGAAATATAGCAATATATTTAATATTAGTAATTGTATCAGGAACTTTAGCTGTATTCGGTGCAAACGTAGTATTTGAAGCAGTAGATCTACTTTTATTCGTACTTTGTGGAATAAACGTAACTACACTTATGATATTCACATTTAAAGAATGGCAAAAATATAGAATAGATGACCAGGATTTGGATGGAGAAAATAAAATAGCATCTTAATAAAATATATATATTCTAATAAAAAGCTATATGGACAATTCCATATAGCTTTTTTGTGTAAAAAAGAGGTTATTCTACTAATTTATGTTCATAAAATTAAAATATTTAAAATAAATATATATAAGATATTAAGTTAAGTAGGACTAGGTATACTATTAAAAATCTAATATTGGGAAATATATATTTAGGAGTGATGTATATGAAAATGTATAAACAGAAATTTAATAGAGGAAAGGGAAGTGTTAACAATATTCCGAATGCAATTGCTTATACTTTTATAAGAAATTACATGAATAGTAAGGAATTTGAAGAAATAGCACATAGTATGTTTATAAAGAAGATGAATAAACAACAAGTGAGTGACGCTATGACAGAGGTAAAATGGTTATTTAGGAATTACCAAGGATTAGAAGTTATGACATTACAAGATGAAAAGGGTAATGTGACTCGATTTGAACTTTAGGTTTAAAAATTAATAAAATATTAAATGAAATAAATTCATAAAAGATTATAGTAAAAATTTTATTATTAGTATAAAATAGATTTGGTTGATATAGAAAATAAAAAGGCAGGAGATATACAAATGACAAACTTAGAATTTATATACAAAAGAAAAAATAGAAGAAATAGCTAAAGTTGTTGGCGATAGACATATGGAAATCGCAAATTTAGCAGATAATGAAAAAGACCAAGCTAATATGAGTAAATTTTTAAAATACTATACAGTGTTTAAAAATGCACCAGTTCTTGTTTTAGTTTATGCAAAACCATATAAAACGGTAGAATATAAAATATTAAAAGATAAACCAGAATGTAAAGAGTTATACAACATGGCAACATCTAGTCAAGCAGAAATACAAACTATAGGGGCAGCAGTTGAAAACTTATTATTAGCGGCTGCAAATATGGGATATGGTGCTTGCTACATGACAGGACCAGTACATTCTAGAGATAAAATATATGAAGTAATGGGCCATGATGAAACAAAAGGAGAGTTAATGGCTTTAATTCCAGTTGGTGTTCCAGAAGATTCAAGTGCACCACAACCACCAAGACTTCCATTAGAAGATGTAGTAACATTTATAGACTAAAGTTTATCAAAAATTTAATTATTTGTAATAAAAATGCTATATTTTGATGTTATACTATAGATATTAAAAATATTATTTTAATAAAAAGTGAAATATCCTGTTTTTAGCAGGATATTTTAATGTAAAATTGAAAAATAAATAAAATATAACGAGAGGTGAATTATGGAGTTTATCGAAATAATTAAAGCCATTATTCTGGGTATAATCGAGGGGATTACAGAATGGCTTCCAGTAAGTAGTACAGGACATATGATATTAGTTGATGAATTTTTACAACTAAATATGTCTCCAGCGTTTAAGGAAATGTTCTTTGTAGTTATACAATTAGGTGCAATCATGGCGGTAGTAGTTTTATATTGGAAAAAGATTTTTCCTTTTTCATTTAAAAAGAAACCATTTGTACAAAAGAGTATAATCATAATGTGGATTAAAGTAATAATTGCATGTTTACCAGCTGCAGTTATAGGCCTATTGTTTGATGATAAGGTTAATGAGTTATTCTATAACTTCCAAACAGTAGCGATAATGTTAATTCTATTTGGTATATTCTTTATAGTTGTTGAAAACTACAACAAAGGAAAAAATCCAATCGCAAATGATATGGATCAATTAACTTTCAAAATGGCTATAATAATAGGATTATTCCAAGTTATAGCAGCAGTTTTCCCAGGAACTTCACGTTCTGGAGCAACAATATTAGGTGCTTTATTAATAGGAGTATCAAGAGAAGTAGCAGCAGAATTTACATTCTTCCTAGCAATACCAGTTATGTTCGGAGCTAGTTTACTTAAATTAGTTAAATTCGGATTTTTATTTACAGGATTTGAAATGATTATATTATCTGTAGGAAGTATAGTAGCATTTATAGTATCAATATTAGCAATTAAGTTCCTTGTGGGCTACATAAAGAAACACGACTTCAAAGTATTTGGATGGTATAGAATTATACTTGGTATAATACTTTTAGGTTATTATTTCTTTTTAAGATAATAAAAATTTAATTTAAACAAAGTAAAAGGGCCATGGGGAAAATTAACCCCATGGCTTTTATAGTTATATATTTAAAATAAAGAATATTTTAAACTAATTTATCTAGTGCTTGTTTTAAATCAGCAATTATATCATCAGCATCTTCAAGTCCAACAGAAAGTCTTACTAAACCATCTGTGATATTTGCAGCAGCTCTTTCTTCTGGAGTACAAGGAGAGTGAGTCATTGATGCTGGATGTTCGATTAATGTTTCTGCATCACCTAAACTAACTGCTAATGTACAAAGTTCTAGTGTATTCATTAATTTTGCACCGGCTTCGATTCCACCTTTAACTTCAAATGAAATCATAGCACCTGGAAGTGACATTTGTTTTTTAGCTAAATCGTATTGTGGGAAGTCTTTTAATCCAGGATAAAGTATAGATTCTATAGCAGGATGACTTTGTAAGAATTCTGCTACCTTCATTGCATTTGCACAGTGTTTTTCCATTCTGATTTCAAGAGTTTTAAGACCTCTATTGATTAAGAATGCATCGTTAGGGCTAAGTACAGCACCTGTAAAATCTTTGATACCTTCCATTTTAACAGCAGTTATAAATTCACTGCTACCAACAACAAAACCAGCGATAACATCACCATGACCGTTTAAATATTTAGTTGCAGAATGTAAAACAACATCAGCACCTAATTCAAGTGGTCTTTGAATATATGGAGAACAGAAAGTATTATCGACCATAACTATAGTATCTTCTTTTTCGTGTGCAATTTTTGAAATTGCTTCTATATCACAAATTTTTAAAGTTGGATTAGCAGGTGTTTCTAAATAAACAACTCTAGTGTTGTCTTTCATTTTTTCTTTCATTAAATCTAAATTAGATAAGTCTACGAAATCAACTTCGATTCCGAATTTAGTAAGTCCTTTGCTAAGTAATGCTTGGGTACAACCATAAAGTGTGTCACAAGCAAGAACATGATCGCCAGCTTTTAAAGCTGTCCATAATGCAGAAGATATAGCGCCCATACCAGAAGCAGTAGATGCAGCAGCTTCTCCACCTTCTAAAGCAGCTACTTTTTGTTCAAGAGAAGTATTAGTTGGATTTCCTAATCTAGAATATATGTATCCTTCTTCTTCTCCAGCAAATCTTCTGCCACCTTGTTCGGCACTATCAAATACAAATGTAGAAGTTTGGTATATTGGTAATGACAAAGCACCAGCGGCATTTTTGTGATGTCCTGCATGAATTGATGTAGTTGCGAATCCTTTTTTATTATTCATTATTAAAGACCCCCTTATTTTTAACATGAATATTTATTCAATTTAAGATTTAAATTAATACAAAAGTATTACTTAATATAATTGTAGTTTGATAATAAGGTATTTAGTATGACTAAAAAAATATAACTTGATATAGCTTTTAGCTATACATAAAGAAATAATTGATTATGACTTATAAACGAAATAAAAATACAAATTTAGATTATATATAGATATAAATTTAAAGATTTTAATTTTACTTTATAATATATTTTTTATAAAAAATTATTTTTCTAAGGGGTTATTTCCTGTATGCAAAAGTGATTTAAGCATTTGGAGATAAACTTCACCTAGATGAGAAAGTGTAATATCTTTATGTACAATAACTCCAATATTTATAACCTCATCTACATCAAGTGGAATAGATGTAATTTTCCTTCCATTTAAAAAATAAGCAGGATACATCCCAGAAGATATCGTATATCCATTTAAGCCTACCATAAAATCAAAAATAGCAGCTCTATCACTAATTTTTATACTTTTATTTACACTTCGAGTGCTCAAAATTTCCTCAGAAAAATAAAAGGAATTATATGTACCTTGTTCAAATGATAGATAAGGATAATCTTCAAGATCTTCTAAAGATACCGACTTTTTATTGGCTAGAGGGTGATTTTCACTTATAAATATATGGGGTTTAGCTTTTATAAGTGATAAAAATTTTAAATTGCTTTCGCGAATAAGTTTTTGTATTACAGTTTTATTGTAATTACTAAGATAAATTATTCCGATTTCGCTGCGAAGAGTTTTAACATCATCGATAATTTCAAAAGTCTTAGTTTCTCTAATAGTGAATTCATATTTATCACCACCATATTGTTGTATTAATGATATGAAGGCATTTGCAGCAAATCCATAATGTTGTGTAGACACACAAAAATGTTGTTTAGAGCATTTATCTTCTATATATTTTTCCTCTAACATTTCGTATTGTTGGATAACCTGTCTTGCATATCCAATAAATTCGAAACCATCATTTGTCAATGTCATACCTCGATTAGTTCGAACAAAAATATTAATTTTTAATTCTTGTTCTAATTCTTTTATAGCATTTGATAAACTGGGTTGAGAAATAAACAAACTTTTGGCTGCCTCGTTTATAGAACCTTTGCTCGCAACGGCAAGAACATATTTTAGTTGTTGCAAAGTCATATTAATCACCAACTTTCATTAAAGCTTTTATACTATAAATTATAATAATAAAAATTTTAATAAGGTAAATAAAATTAAATATTATCAATGAAAAATAAATAATTCTTAATGTATTGTAATAAATCAAATTTACATAAAGTGATATACTAATATTAAAAAGCTATTATGTCAAAGGAAGGAAAAACTATGTTTGGCTATGTAAGAATAAATAAGATGGATTTGACATTTAGAGAATTTGATTATTATAAAGGCTATTACTGTGGTTTGTGCAAATATTTAAAAGAAAATCATGGAGAAGTATCTAGGCTTTCATTAAATTATGATATAACATTTTTAATAGTGATTTTAACAGCACTTTATAAGTTAGATTCAGATATTACATACGAAAGATGTATTGCAAATCCTCTAAAAAAGAAAATGCGTATAGTGAATGAAATCACAGAATATGCAGCAAGTATGAATATACTTTTATCTTATTATAAACTAGAAGATAATTTATACGACGATAATGGAATTAAAGATAAATTAGCATATGAACTTTACAAAGGAAAATTAAAAAAAGCATACGAAAAATATCCTCAGAAAGCAGAATATATAAAACAACAATTAGGAAACCTAAGAGAATTAGAAAAACAAGAAAGTAAAAGTATAGACAAAGTTTCTAATACTTTCGGAAACCTAATGGGAGAAATTTTCGTATATAAAAAAGATGAATATGAACAAAATCTAAGGAATATAGGATTTAATTTAGGCAAATATATCTACATATTAGATGCATATGAGGATTTGGAGGAAGACAACAAAAAGGGAAGATACAATCCATTTATAGATTATATAGACAAAAAAGAAGAATTAAAAAATAAAGTTGATAGGCTTATAAGTATGTCTTTAGGAATGGCTACTAAAAATATAGAACAATTAAATTTAGAATTTAATAAATCTATTATAGACAACATAATATATTCTGGAGTCTACTTAAGATACAAAAGCATATTAGAAAAGGGGTGTGAAAGTAATGTACAGTAATGTATATCAAGGTGAATTTGGAAGTATAAGAAATCTAATAAGCAAAAACGAATTTCAAAAAGCTTATGATTTGCTTCAAAAGATAAGCAATAAATGTAGTGAATGGTACTATCTAACAGGATTATCAGCTATGAATATTGGATATTATGATGAAGGCGAAGAATATATAAAAACTGCGGCTACTATGGAACCGACAAATGAAGAATACAGTCATGCTTTCAATCAATATAACCAATATAGAAATGATTACAACCGTAATTCATACAATTACAACAGAAGAAAACAAAATGATTTAGGCGGATGTTGTTGCTGTTGTGGCGATGACTGTTGTGATACATTATGCCAATTATGGTGTGCTGATCAATGTTGCGAATGTTGTGGTGGCGACTTAATAACTTGTTGTTAACAAGATAGGAGGAATAAATGAGCAGAAAAATTGCATATGCAGGAATGCTTTTGGCAGTTGATACAGTTTTGTTTTTAATGGTTAATGTATTTCAAACAAATACTATTTTTCTGTTAGGTTTAGCATCTCTTCCGATTGCAATAGTAATTATGAATTGGGGGCCAAAAACAGGAATTGCATTTTATATAGCATCTTTGGTTATAAGTTTTATAGCTATGGCAAATAAAATACATTGGATTATATATGTGCTTACATTTGGAATATACGGTTTGATAAAGTTTATAATAGAGCAGGATAGACCTATTTATATTGAGTATATTTTAAAATTATCATATGCAAATATAACTTTAGTAGTGTTGTATTTTATTATTAGACAATTTATAGTTATACCTCAAAAATGGTACTTAGTAATATTATTTGAGGTAGTATTTTTGGTATATGATTATGTATATTCTTTATTTATCGATTATTACAACGAAAAATTAAATAAGTATTTTAAATAAAAAGGAGATATTAGTTTTAATCAAATTTGAAACTAATATCTCCTTTAATATTAGAAATTAATTATTGGGAATTTCTATATTCAAGTGGTGTTTGACCTGTTTTCTTCTTAAAAATTTGTATATAATGGCTAACATTATTAAAGCCAACATTTTCAGAAATATCTAATATAGATAATGAACTATTTTTTAAGAGCTTCATACTTTCATTAATTCTATAATTTATTAAGTAATCGTAAGGTGACATTTTAAGTGATTTTTTGAAAAATCTACAACATTCACCCTTGCTTACAAATACTGCATCTGCAATATCTTGTAATGTTATTTTATTACTATAATTTTGATGGATAAATGATAAAACATCTTTTATTCTCTGTTCATTTATAGGTTTCGGTTCCATTTTTTGATTAAATATATCTTTATCATTTAATACTAATAAAAGCCAAAAATTTAATAAATCAATATATATCTTAAGCTCGTATCCCTTATCTTGGATTATATCGACATTTATAATATCACTAATATATTTAAGAGCATCTTGTTCCCAATTGTTATTACCATAAATCTCAATTGAGTTTAATTTATTTGATGTAATTACGGGGTCAATATATTTTTGTTCAATTATGCTGCCGGGGAACATCTTTAATAATTTAGCATTAAACATAATAGAATGATATATACAATCTTCATCACCAACACTTTTGGCCATATGGATTCTTTGAGTATTCATAAATATAGCCTGACCATTCTTTAAAATATACGATTTTTCACCAACTATAAATTCCACAGATCCTTTAGTGACAATAGATATTTGTATTTCATCATGCCAATGAAGTTTAACATATCCTTTTGATAATTTTCTAATTTCAGAGAAACTAACTTCAAATGGGAATGAATATGCTTTTGAAATACTAACATCTTCTAACTTATCGTTTAAAACAACATTATTAGCACGCATAAAAATCGCCCCCCTCTGTATATGTTAATATTCTTATATTTTTTAGTTAAGATACTGATAGAAATGATGTTATCTTAACGATATAATTATAGATGAAAACAAGACGTTAATCAAATAAAATACAAAAAACTTAGAATTATTTAATTAAATATTACAAAAAAATAATCAACATAATTATATTTTAAATTTGAAATTATCCTTAGCTTTAGAGCAAGAAAAAATAATATACCAAACTTAACGAACAGGACCCCTCCAAAAATATAGGGTCCTTTTTGTTGTCTAAAAAAAAATATGTTATACTAAATTATAATATACTAAATGAAAAAATTGTAAATTATAATTTATTATTTATTATTTATTGGATTAGGATAAATGACAATATATTTTATGTTAGGAGATGGGGAATTTGAAGATTTCGACAAAAGGAAGATATGCATTGCGTTTAATGATTGACTTGGCGATAAATGATGATGGTAAATGCATAAGAATAAGGGATATATCTAAAAGGCAAGAAATCTCTGATAAGTATTTGGAGCAAATAATTTCGATACTTAACAGAGCGGGATATATAAAGAGTGTTAGAGGTCCACAAGGAGGACATAGACTTGCAAAACATCCAAGTGAATATACAGTGGGGATGATATTAAGATTGACAGAAGGAAGTTTAAGTCCAGTTGCTTGCCTAGATGATGAAGTCAATCAATGTACTAGACAAGCACAATGTGCGACACTAGAGTTATGGAAAAAGTTAGACAAGGCTATAAGTGATGTTGTAGATAATGTGACTCTTGAGGATTTAGTACAATGGCAAATAAATAAAAATAGTAATTATATTATTTAGTAATTATTGAAAACTGCTTAAAATAATAAATATTTTGGGCAGTTTTTTTATTAAATAAAAAATAGAAAAAATTACCATAATTCCTATTGACATAGTATGAAATATCGACTATTATTAAACCATACTAAATAAGTAGGAATTGAATAATAAGAAATATAAATAAATTAGTATGATATATACAGGGGGATAATTAAAATGGCAAACAAAATAAGTAGAAAAGAAAGAAATTTAAAATTTGAAACATTACAACTTCATGTAGGGCAAGAAACACCAGACCCAGTAACAGATGCAAGAGCAGTACCAATATATCAAACATCTTCATATGTATTTAAAAATTGCGATCATGCAGCAGCTAGATTTGGATTAAGTGATGCAGGTAATATATACGGAAGATTAACAAATCCAACAGAAGATGTATTTGAACAAAGAATGGCAGCTCTTGAAGGTGGGGTAGCAGCATTAGCTGTAGCTTCAGGTGCAGCAGCATTATCATATACATTCCAAAACTTAGCACAAAGTGGAGACCACATAGTAGCAGCAAATAATATCTATGGTGGAACATACAATTACTTAGAACATACTTTCCCAGAATACGGGGTAAAAACAACATTTGTTGATCCATCAGATTTAAAATCAATAGAAGATGCAATACAAGAAAATACTAAAGCAGTATTTATAGAAACATTAGGAAATCCAAACTCAGATGTAGTTGATATAGAAGCAATAGCAAAAATAGCACATGAGAATAAAATACCACTAGTGATAGATAATACTTTCGGAACTCCTTATTTAATAAGACCTATAGAACATGGAGCAGATATAGTTGTTCATTCAGCAACTAAATTTATAGGAGGTCATGGAACAACAATTGGTGGAGTTATAGTAGATGGAGGTAAATTTGATTGGGAAGCATCAGGAAAATTCCCAAGTTTAGTTGAACCAAATCCAAGTTATCATGGAGTAAGCTTCACAAAAGCAGCTGGACCAGCAGCTTTCGTAACAAAAATAAGAGCAATATTACTTAGAGATACAGGTGCTACACTTTCACCATTCCATGCTTTCTTCTTCTTACAAGGATTAGAAACTTTATCATTAAGAGTTGAAAGACATGTAGAAAACGCATTAAAGGTTGTTGAGTATTTAAATAATCATTCACAAGTTGAAAAAGTTCATCATCCATCTATAACAGATGATCCTAAGCAACAAGAATTATACAAAAAATACTTCCCTAATGGTGGAGGTTCAATATTCACTTTTGAAATTAAAGGGGATGCTCAAAAAGCAAAAGATTTCATAGATAATCTTGAATTATTCTCATTACTTGCTAACGTAGCTGATGTTAAATCATTAGTAATACATCCAGCATCTACAACACATGCTCAATTAAATGAAGAAGAATTATTAGCTTGTGGTATAAAACCAAACACTATACGTTTATCAATAGGTACAGAGCATATAGATGATATTATACAAGATTTAGAAGAAGCATTTAAGGCTGTTAAATAATAGATTTATATATAAAAGATTGCAAAATCTTTAGGAGGAAATAATAAAATGTCTAAAATAGCTAAAAAATTAACTGATTTAATAGGAAACACACCTTTACTTGAACTTGGAACTTATAGAGATGAAAATAATTTAGAAGCAAACTTAATAGCAAAAGTGGAATATTTTAATCCACTTGGGAGCGTAAAAGATAGGGTTGCAAATGCGATGATAGAAACTGTTATTAAGGAAGGAAAAATAAACAAAGATACAGTAATAATAGAACCTACAAGTGGTAACACTGGTATAGGATTAGCATTTGTTACTGCAACTAAAGGACTACATTTAATACTTACTATGCCAGAAACAATGAGTATAGAAAGAAGAAGAATAGTTGCTGCATTAGGAGCAGAAGTAGTTTTAACACCAGGAGCAGATGGTATGAAGGGTGCTATTGCGAAAGCAGAAGAATTAAAAGAAAAGTATGGAAATGCATTCATACCTCAACAATTTGAAAATGAAGCTAACCCTAAAATACACTTTGAAACTACTGGACCAGAAATTTGGAAAGATACAGATGGAAAAGTCGATATATTCGTAGCAGGTGTTGGTACTGGTGGTACAGTTACTGGTATAGGAAAATATATAAAATCTCAAAATCCAAATGCGAAAATAGTTGCAGTAGAACCAGCTACATCAGCAGTGCTTTCTGGTAAAAAACCAGGACCACATAAAATTCAAGGTATAGGTGCAGGATTTGTTCCTAAAGTTTTAGATTTAGACATAGTAGATGAAATAATTCCTGTTGAAAATGATGACGCATTTAATGCATCAAGAGCAGTGGCAAAAGCAGAAGGTTTATTAGTTGGTATATCAGCTGGTGCATCAATTTATGCGGCAACAGAATTAGCTAAAAGACCTGAAAATAAAGGTAAAAACATAGTTATTTTATTACCAGACACTGGTGAAAGATATCTATCAACAACTTTATTTGAATAAATATGATATCCCTTAGTTAGTATATAAATACAAGCATAATAACTAAGAAAATAGCTGAGTAATAACTTTGCCCTAAGTTATCTCAGCTATTTTTATGCATAAAAAAGACTCAATAGAAATTTATTTAAAATAAAAATTTCTATTGAGTCTATGTATTTATTATTTTCTAGTCCAAGTAACATTATCTCCACGAGACATGTCCAATTCATATCCAGCTAAGTTTATTCTTTTTTCAATACAATATCTACATTCTGCAGCTTCATCACCTGTACAAATTTTGTTATCGTAAAGTTCGTATTTTTTTCTAGAAGAAGTAGGTGATAAGTTTGGCATTGCAACATTTGCACCAGCATCAAATCCCTTTTCACGACCTATTGGATCTATTGTTCCTAAAGCTGTAGTAGCAGGAAGTAGGCAAGTAGGAAGTAATAATCTAATTAATGATAACATGAGAGTAGTTTCTTCTACTGTTCCAGCAGGTTCATCTTTAAATTGAGTATCATGATGAGGAATAAAAGGACCTATTCCAACCATATGAGGATCTAAATCTTTTAAGAATAATAAATCCTCAGCAAGTATTTCTGGTGTTTGATAAGGTGAATGAACCATAAATCCAGCACCTATTTGGTATCCGATTTCTTTTAAGTTACGTAAACATTGGATTCTATTTGATAATTTTAAGTCGCTTGGATGTAGTTTTTGATAGTGTTCTTCGTTTGCAGTTTCGTGTCTAAGTAGATATCTGTCGGCACCTGCATCGTAGTATTTTTTATATGATTCGTAGCTTTTTTCACCTATAGATAATGTGATTGCACAATCTGGATATTTAGCTTTTATTGATTTTACAATTTCGACAATTTTATCGTCAGTAAAATATGGATCTTCGCCACCTTGTAATACATAAGTGCTATATCCAAGTTCATGTCCTATATCAGCACATTCCATAATTTGTTCTAGTGAAAGTCTATATCTATCTGCATTTTTATTTGATTTTCTGATTCCGCAATAATAGCAATCATTTTTGCATATATTAGTAAATTCAATTAGCGCTCTTAAATAAACTTTTTTACCATAGTATTTGTCTCTAAGACAGGAAGCTTTTTCGCTTAGATATTTTCTATCTTCATCATTTATATTTTTTATAATATAAACAAGTTCTTCCTTTGTTAATATGTGTTTTTCTGCTAATTCATCAATTAAATTTCTTATATTCATAAAACCCCTCCCCCTAAAGCATGCTATACAATTTATACTTAAATAGTATGAAATTACTTATATTTTAACACAAAAGAGTAGTTGGTGTAAAATTATGGAAAAAGTATGCAGATAAAAAAAGCTGTAGACTAAACTTTATTTAGCCACAGCTTTTTGTTCGCAGTTTTAATTTATTTTTAAATTATAGATAATTATAATTTAAAGTAATTAACTTGGTAGTCAGTTAATTCGCTATCACATTCAGCACAGTGGAAACTTTTCTTAGAAGTTATGAATGAATTAGATTCGCTATCATACTCAGTTTTCATTTTAGTAACTATACCAGCTGAAGTAAGATCTTTACCACATTTTTTACAGTTTTGAACAGTACATATATTTTCTAAGAATGCAGGGTTTAATTGTTCAATTGTATATCCGCATTTTGAGCAAGTTACTGCATTTTCTTGTTCTTTAGAAGTAACAACTAATTTTTTTGCATCTTTAGAATACTTATAATTTACTTTTTCTGAAATTGAATATCCTGTTTCAAAAATATTACAACTACAGTTAGGACATATAAACTTAGGTTCATACATATTAGATTGTTGTGGTTGTTCAACTTTACTGTCAGTATTTTTATCTGTACTTTGAGTACTTTCTACAGTTTCTGGTTTATCAGTATTAGGTTTCGTATCAGCAACATCTTCTTTTTTAGATTGTGATGTTTTAGCTTTATTTGGTTCTTTATAGTAACCACCACCTAAATCAACTTGACCGCATAAGTCAGATAGTTTTTCTCCTACAGTTTTTAAAAATGTTTCTATATCATCATCTTCAGTATTTTCTTCTTCTAATTTAGTATCATAATTTACTATATAATCATAAATATCTTTTGCATTAAATTGAGTAGCTGCTGCTAGAATGTGTTCCTTAACGGTAGCAAATTGTTTATTTTTAGAAGGATTATTTAAATTAACAATGTCGTTATTTAAAATAAATTTAACTATTGAAAGATAGTTATATTTAGTTGCGAAGAAAAGTACCATTTCGTCTAAGTTATTTTCTGCAATTCTATCTGCAAAATCAACAAAGACTTCTGGAGAGTCTAAGTAAATTTTCTTCTCTAAATCCTTTAAATCATTAAGTATTTCTATAATATTAAATATTTTTTTCATAACTAATCCTCCTTGATTAGATTTTATAAATCATTTTTGTATAGCTCTACATCTGGAGCGAGAGAGTAGATTGTATCTTTTCTTTCTACTATAATTTTAGCAGTTTTAGATAAGGTATCATCTTGATTGATGTGAAGTAAAAGTTCCTTTGTAGGATTTATGGCAATTGGATTACCAACTCTTCTCAGCATATTAATATCTCCATTCGTATCACCGTAAGCATAAGATTTTTCTAAATCTAAGTTGTGCTTTTCAACGAGTTCGTCGATAGCTTTGTTTTTGCTTACAGAATCCCACATAGGTATAACTTTACCAGTAAATGCATTATCTTCAAATACATAAACGCTGCCTCTATAATCTGTAATATTATATTTTTCTGCCATTTTCTTAACTAGAAAATCTGGGCTACCTGAGATAAATATAACTTTGTGACCTTGTGATAGATGCCATTTAATCCTAGAGCGAGTATAAGTATACACTCTTTCTGATTTTAATTTTATTACTTGATCTGTTGCAAAATCTATAGCAGATTTATCTAATCCTATAAGTGATTTAACATATAAATCACATAAGTTTAAAAGATAATCATCGTAATTTCCTTGTCTTCTGTCCCAAGTCATAAAAATATCTCTTGTATTATCAACCCACGCTTTTTCATCAACTACTTCATATTTTATTAGTTTTTTGAAATGCTCAACCATAAGAGAGTCTCTATAGATTGTTCCGTCAATATCAAAAAAGGCTGCTGTGTTTTTCATAAAGATCACCCCTAATTATGCTTTCTTATATTATATTATATTTTTTGTAAATAATATACTAAGACTATAAAATATAATTAAAATGATATATTATATTGGTATTATAATTAAAAATAAAACTGGAGATTATAAGTTAATGTTTTTATATAAGAAAATTAAATAGGAGAGGAAAGATTGTATGAATTTTGAATATGCAAAGATAACGAGATCAAGATTAATGGGAAGTATGGGTCTTGTTATAAAACATAGTGATAATGAAATTGAAATATTTGAGTATTACCTTCTTGATTGTGAAGGATTAGGATTTTGTGATTATGTTAGGCTAGAAAATCCGACAAAAGAAGAAGCGTATATGGAAGAAGAAAGATTGATGGGAGGTTTAGGAGAAAATAGAGTATTTATATCTGAGGATAGAGCTTTATTTTTAGTTCAATATTTTGGACAAAAAAATATTGAGTACGATAAACCACTTCCAGATGGACAAGAATACTATATGGATACTATAAAAAATCATAAAACTAATTTAACAATGGAAGATATGTTTCCTATTATATGTAGGAAAATAACAAACGATATTGAGTTCATAAACTTTATGACAATGAGATTTATAGCATGGGATAGAGAAGCTCTTAGACATTTTTGTGAAAATAAAGAAACTGCTTATATGCACATAACAAATATAAATGGAACACTTCTTAAAAATACTGTTTATGAAAAAGGAAACGGAAAGTACATAAGTAAGGCAATTTATGAAGATAGTGATGGTTATTACGTATGTAAAATAGCTTTCAATATAGAAATATCAAATAATGAATATAAAATAAAATCTATTTTTGTTACAGATAAACAACCATTATATGATTTCCAAGTATTTGATGAAATATCTAAAAATGAGTTTGTTGATATTTATGATTTAGAAAAATACGATGAGTTTATAGATAAATTTTATAGGGATAATCCCTTTATGATGAAGAGTGAATTAGATGAAGGGATGTTCTTTACTAGATTTAACTTCAATAATAATCATGTTAAGGAAAGAGTATATGTAATAAATAATGATTTAAAGGCAATTTATTACGCTATGGAGGATAAGTTCTATGTAGCGACATATTCTAAAAGAGATAGAGATTATATAAATAAATTATTACTTGCAAATTATAAAGAGTATATAAAATTTGATGATGCTATGTGTTTTGAACAAAATGTATTATTTGATTTTGCAGAATCTGGATGTGATGATTTTAATTACTTTATAGAAGATTAAAATATATTTTTAGTTTAATAAAATTGAGTGTAGATTTAAAAATGAAAATGGAAATCTATATCTTGAATTAAAAAATATTAACAAAAAATGATAATTAATATCAAATTGTATTGATAATCTATATAAAATGTGCTACTATTATTTTAGTAGTTAATTTAGGTTAACAAAATAGCCCTTTAAAGTGATGAAAAAACAGCTCCTACAGTAGGAGCTGTTTTTTTATGTGTAAATAATAATATTTATCCATAATACAAATTTGTTACAAAAATATAAAATTTTATAAATTTGTGGGAAAAACAGAATTTTAGTACTATAATTTAATTACATAGTTTATTTATATTTATTTCATAAGATTATTTGTTACGCAAAGGATAATCTTATTTTTTTTTACAATAGAAAGAGGGCATTCTAGAATTATCTAGCATGCCCTCTTTTACGTATTTATAATATTGGGGGAATATTATGAGGAATACATTAATATTATTGTCAGGAAAATAAATATTATACATTTTTTTATAAAAAAATTTAAAAAAAATTTAAAAAAAATAAATATACAAAATGCATAAAAAAACATGTTAAAAAAATAACGTTTTGTTGTTAAAACAACATATATTTACCAGAGATTGGACTATAATATATTTATAATAACAAGTCGAAATATAATATATTTCGTTTTATTAAATCATTTATTGAAAATTTTATTTATTTTAAAATTCAAATTTTGGGAGGATGTTTGTTATGGGATTCAAATCAGATATTGAAATAGCTCAAGAAGCTAAACCTCAAGATATTAGAGAAATAGCTAAAAAATTAGGATTAACTGAAGATGACTTAGAGTTATATGGTAAATATAAAGCTAAAGTTGACTACAACCTACTTAAAAAAGATAATGGTGGAAAAAAAGCTAAATTAAT